>Ga0181530_10006756_pt1 | contig 11175 bp, 7 predicted proteins | sample PEATcosm2014_Bin_42_FD_119769 | JGI IMG/M metagenome (GOLD analysis project Ga0181530, IMG submission 119769) | Peatland microbial communities from MTU Mesocosm Facility, Houghton, MI, USA - PEATcosm2014_Bin10_60_metaG | ecosystem: Environmental > Terrestrial > Soil > Wetlands > Peat | place... | reverse complement strand
GGCGTTGCGGCTTGGCCCTTCGTTGTGCTTTGCTCCGCCGTGATCACCAGGTCGCCCAGCTTAACGTCGCCACTCACGATCTCGGTGAAGCTATCGTCGTCGAGGCCAAGGACGACGAGAACAACCTTTGGCTCGCCGTTGCGAAGAACCCAGACTTGGCCTTGATTGGATTGGGATCCTGAGGGCGCCGGCGCCGCGCCAGGCGGAGCGGTTGCCGCAACATAGCCTTTGGGAACGTAGCGAAGCGCCTGGTCCGGCACCCGAATGACATCACTGCGCTGGTCGACGACAATTCGGGCTGCTGCGGTCATACCCGGCTTGAGCGCCAAGTCCGAATTGTCAACGCCGATCACCACATCGTACGTGACGACGTTCTGCACCGTTTGCGGGGACTGGCGGACCTGGCTCACCTTGCCCTGGAAGGTTCGTTTGGGAAACGCATCGACAGTGAAACTGCTGTCTTGGTTTTCCTTGATGCCGCCAATGTCGCTCTCGCTGACATTGGTATCGACCTCCATTTTCTTGAGGTCGCTAGCGATCAGGAAAAGCGTCGGCGTCTGGAAGGTGGCCGCGACGGTCTGCCCCTGGGTCACATTGCGGGACACGACAGTGCCGTCCACGGGCGACACGATATTGGTATATTCGAGATTAAGCTGGGCGCCTTCGACAAGCCCCTGGTCGAGTTTGACGGTCGCTTGGTCTTGCTGGACGAGGTAGGCTTGATCCTCGGCCTGCTGGCGCGCAATCGAGTTCTCCGCGGCGAGTTGCTGATAGCGCTTGAGATCCCCTTGGTCCTTTGCGAGGATGGCCTGATCGCGCAGGAGCTGACCCGAATACTGGTCGAGCGTCGCCTGGAACGGACGCGGATCAATCTTGGCGCAACTCTGCCCCGCTTTCACCTCCGTATTGTAGTCACAGGAGAGACTTTGGATCACTCCGGAGACGTAACTCCCGACGATGATTGTCAATTCAGGATTGACGGTGCCCGTCGCGGTCACGCTGAGTGTAACCATGCCGCGCGTGACCGGCGCCGTTACGTATTGCACGCTGCTTTTTGTGACTATCGCCCATAACCATATAGCGACACCCGCGACGACGATGACAGAGACCACCGTCGCGGCCAGCCAATATTTTCTGATCCCCGACCAGCTTTTCGATGCGGCGGACGGTGTCCCCGTAAATTCCACCACCTTGCCGCGGGCCTCGACTTCAGATGCGTCTAAGCTAACACTCATAGTCATGTCTCGCGTCTTGAAGCAGGCCGATGCCGAGAGGGGCATTGGTTGCCGCCCCCAAACGTAGCCACTGTCTCCTTTTGCCCGATACCGCCGACGAACGCTTTGATGTGGGTCAACGGGCGCGCCCAGGTGTAGCTCTATGTCAAATATCAGACATAGCTCAGTGCCGATTAGAAGATTCGCCGCGCTCGCCCCGGCGCCGGGGCGAACCGCAGCAGCAGTCAAGACACATGCCGCCGCGCCGACTTGATTTTTTAAACGATTGAATGCTCTACAATGGCGACAGCAAACGCCGGATGATTTGCTCAGCGCTGGGAATCCCGCGACGATACCTGCGAACGATTGTGGGCGCAGGCGCAGGCTCAACCTCCAGCGATTCCAGCCGGCTGGTCTGCTGCGGACCGATCGCTTCAAACCTCGCCTTCTGCTCGTCGGACAGCGTTCCATAGAAGTCGTTCAGCGCTGCACTCACCATCTTGACCGCTTGGAGCATGGTGTCGAGTCGTTTGCCGACCGCGGCGAGCCGCGCCGGCGGCGTGAGCGGGTCTTCGGTCACGCACGAAGTTTTGAGCAAATCCGCCGCCTGGGCGGTGGCGTTCTGCAGCGCGGCCAAGCTCGCCCGTTGCGCGTCGGTCGGTCGCACCGTCTGATCAATCTCAGCGGTCGGCCATTCCATCACGCCGGACGGCGCGGCACCGCAGATCGGGCCAAGCAAGCCGGTGATCTTGTCGGTGGTTTTGGCCTGACGCTGATCGTTGCCAAGCGCGGTCAGCCGCGCCTTCTGCTCGTCGTTCAAGAGACCGTAGAATTTTTCCAGCGGCGGCTGCACGGTCGCTACCGCGGCGATCATCGCCTCGATGCGCTGTTGCATGGCCGCGAGCCGGTTCGGCGCGGTCAGCGCAATATCGCTCGGGCAAGCGGCCTTGATGTCCTGTGCTGCTTTAACCGACGCATTGGCAAGATCGTCGAGCGCGGCGCTCTGCTCGGCGGTCGGCTGGATGGCTAGCTTGAATTGATCGATTGGCAGGCCAGCGATATCGCGACTGTCCTCGCCACACATCTGCGCCAGCTGGTCGGGCGCTGCGGCCGGCGTGCCGGAAGCGGGCGCCGTTTGCCCAGAGCCGCTCGGGTTGCTCTCGGCGTATTGCGGCAAGTAGCCGGTGAGGTCGTCGTAGCCGTAGGGCGCGAATATGCCAGCGTAAATGTCGCCATAGCCGTAGCCCCAGAACGAATCGTCGTAGCCGTTGCCCCACATCGCGTAGTCGTACATGTCGTAATAGGCGAACGGCCAATACAGCGGCCCAACCCATCCGTAGCCGCCGTTGCCGTGTCGCCACCAGCCATTGCGGCCGTCGCGACCGTTATGCCATCCCGCCGTCGCCGCGAACGCAGTGATGCCGGCGCGGCTGCCCGGATTGCGCAGTGCGCCTCTATTGCGCAATGCGCCGGCGACCGCAGGGGAGTTCAACGTGGCGCGTACGGCGTGAGATTTGAGGTTTGGGTTCACGTTCGCTTTGCGCGCTTCATTGCCGGCTGGATTCCCTGGCGTCCTTTGGCCGACGGAATTGTTCGCGGGAGTGTGGGTAGCCAAAGAGCGATTGCCGCGCGTGCTCGGCTGCGCGGTCGAACGGGATGTCGTCGGGCTGGCGCCGATGTGACGCGCGCCACCGCCGCCACCGACACGTGCGCCGCCGCCGCCACCGCCGCCGCCGCCGTGGAAGCCACCGCCGCCGCCGCCACCGTGGGCACCGCCGCCGCCACCGCCACCGCCGTGGGCAGCACCGCCGCCGCCACCGCCGCCTTTAGCCGCGTAGGCCGCGGTCGAGAGCGCGGTCGCAAGAACAATGACGGCAACCCCAAACTTGAATGTCGACATGACCTTCCCTCGCCTCTTAGGGCTTTTGCGGCCCGAATGTGTTCGAGCATATGATTATGGCGGCAAAGCCCAGTTGCATTGATCCAGATCAACTAAGTCCGATACCGGACATTGATCTTGCTACAATAACCAAAAAATCGCAGGGTTGAGCGTTCCAACGACTCTCACGATCCGACTACGGAGATAATGCCATGTCGATCGGCACCATCCTCATCATCATTTTGGTCATCGCGTTGCTTGGAGGCTTTAGTGGGCTTGGGGGCGGCCCATTCTACGGGACCGGCTACTACGGTGGCGGAGGCCTCGGCCTGATCATCGTGATCTTGCTGATCTTGGTCTTGCTCGGCAAGCTTTGAACCGCCAAGGCCATAACCCGAGGCCGGAACGCACCGCTATTTTCGCGACACCGGATTCGCGGAAGCGGCCGAAGTGACCTCGTCAGTGATCACCTTGAAGCGTGCGAGCGTGCACGGGCCGAACGAGGTCACGATCGCGGCGTCGGTGGCATCGCACCCCGCGAGCCATCAAGATTCAGCCGACCCGCGGTGTGTTGTGGCGCGCACCGAAGGTATACCGGAGAGCACCGAGGCAGACTTCGAACCAGGCGCTGAAGTCAATCGGTGAATCGTCTGGTGGCAGCCGAACAAAAGAGGGTCCGACCGAAGTCGGAGCCTCCTTGTCAGTTCTGGTTATTTGGCGCGATCGGATAAACCTTTCGCAATGCGGCAATTGACGGTCGCAAAGTGCCGCTGTGGGTCAATTTCTGCCGCGCCATCTCAGAGAACGCGCGGCTGCTTTAGCCGCACCACACTAAGTGACGCGCTGGGCCGTACGGCAGCGGAATAACGCCGGGCGAGCACAGGCCGGCCAGGCGCGCGCCTACCGCTCGAAGCGTTCAGCGGAGCTGCGAATCCATCAAAACCGCTGCGATAGCCCCATAAAGGTTTGCAGCTTCGGCGCCGCCCTGTTCAGGCCGAAATCGACGCCGCCATCGAGCTGAACGTTAGGCGTGAGCAAATAGATCAAGGCTGTGTCAAAGGTGTAGATTGCCGGCGTATTCACATCCGTTCCGACAGACGAAAAAAATTCAATTGCGCCACTCAAATTCTTGATACCCGGGACTGGATGGTTGAGGTTGATGAGGTTGACGAAATTGGGGTGCATGCCGCTGTCGTTGGCATTCTTTAGCGCGTCGACTTCGGTCATCATGGTCAAGCCGAAATCGTCAGGCAGTGTGAGCTGGAAAGGCGCAATCAGCCCGCCCTCGACGACGCCATTGCTGATGTAGAGATTGTCGCTCGGAATCTTAACATAGGGGATTACCGCCAAGGCGGCGGAGCCCCCGTCATTGCCGAAAAGATTGATCTTCGACTTGAGAAAGACGTCGCCAAAACCAGACCCCTTCGCCACGACAGCGCCTGTCGCATTTTCGGTCGCCACAAGATTTTGATAGCCGTTGAATTGAATCTCGAAATCCGCCCAATTGGTCAGACCCAATTTCAACACCGGATCGAAAGCCTGGTAGAGCTTTGTGGTAACGCCGCCGAAGTTGCTCTCCGAATAGTTTAAAAGGTCGGTTTCGTATTGGAAGTGCCCGGCGTCGACCGTGTAGGCGGAGTCGGCCTTCGGCGGCCGGTCGGGCGAGAAATTGCGCAACTGACTGTCGGGCGTCGGATTGAACAACGTATAACCGCTTTTATCCGGTGCCGGTGCTGTCGCGGGTGCATCCGCCGTCGGCTGCTGTTGCGAATTCGTCTGCGCTTGTTGGGCCCGAGCTGCGTGATCAGCGGTAGCACAAAAGAGGATGGCGCCGCAAAACACGCGAGCCAAGGACGATTTCCCGAAAATCGGCACGAACACACCTTCAGATTAGAGCCTCAAAGTCATCCTGCCGCATTCTTTGTACCAATGCCCGGATCGGGATAATACCCTCGATTTCATAAGGCGCGATCAAGTTAAGGCGGCTGTCGTGCGGGGCGACGCGGCCGAACTGCTGCGATGCACACTCCACTTCCGAGACGGGTCACCTCCGACCGATTTTCGATGTCCGCGCGATGTTCGCTTGTCCCCCAGTATCGCTGCACCGCACTAAGTGACGAAACAGCCCAGAAGCAGACACCCCCGTAGCTCGGAGGAGAGAGACGAGCTTATTCTAACCCTGCGTTCGGAGATGGCGCGCGCTTCACGCCGTTTGAGCCGGCATTGGGCTAGTGCCGCTTATTTGACTGCGTCAAGTTGTCGTTCGACCGTTTCATATTTCGGTAGTGCCCTATTTTGGGGTAGCGGGTCATTTCATTTCGGATCGACTTAAGGTTCGGCCAATAGTCGCCTTAACGCCGCAGTCGGCACAATAAATCTCCATATCCGGACCGATCTTGAAGCCATGTGATAAGCTTTTGATTGTCGTTTCTAGATTTCTACTTTCATCTTCTTCCCACGTTGCAGAACCGTTTAGTGCGCACTGCGGGCATGTCACATGCGTAACGAATCGCTCACGCTTCACCATCGTGGCCTCCTGCCGACGCTCTAGCACGATCGCCGCCCGCACCGCCTCTGGCCGCACCGCCATTTCAGCTCTGGCCTGGCGGTCAGAATTTCTAAGGTTATTCGCTTGGAATTTCGCCAGACGGTGGCCAGCGTACTTCCTTTGCCGGATGGAGCGACTTTTAACCAATAACGCGATCATAACAGGCCAGTCGACTCGCATTCTCCTTCACGGCTTCACACTGCCCATATGTCAGTGGGGAATGGCGGACAGCCGCCCACAAATATGGAACAACCAGCGCGGTACTGAAAGCAGTTGGCACCGCTTTGAAGTGGGTGCGTATCATTGCCCGTTCCTCGCTTTGCACAAAAAGGCAGCGACCGTGCCTTCCGATAACAAGGTTTCGAACATAAAAACAAAACTGTTATTCGGTTGCCGTAACGCGCTCTGCGGCTTTGGCCCAAGCTTCGGCGGCGCTGATTGCGCTGGCCCTTCTGACCTCGAACTGTTTTCCCCTGTATTCGCCCACGGCCATCGAAACATTTTTCGATCTCGAATACACAGCGATGTCACAGGGTATGCCTGCTACGAAAACGCGATACGGAATCATTTTGGCACTCTCGACTTTGCGCACAAGTTTCCATGCTCGAAAAGAGCAAATTCAACCCCCCCCGCATAACGTTCGACACCCTCAACGGTCGATGGCATCACTTTGGCTTTGAAATTTTGGCTCACCGCCGGCGCAAGCCAAAGCTGACCTGTCAGACCGGTTGAGAGTGCCATCGTGTTTCAGACAGAACGACAAGGCACGGTCTCACGGGACTACGACCTTCCTGGACCCGTTCTATATGGAGCTAATCCTATATGGACTTAAACGTCATAAAGAAACGAGAGGAAGGGCAATGCTGTGACATAGGGATGTCATAAGGATTGATTGCGCGAAACTGAAGGGCGGCATCGGTACTAGCGATAGACGAGAACCGGAAGGCTACTATGCGTCAGCACCTTGACGGTTTCGCTGCCAAGCACCAACGCGGAAACCCCGCGCCGTCCGTGGGAGGCCATCACGATCAGGTCGCAGCTGTTCTTTTTCGCTGTGTCGATAATGGCCTGGTAAGGCCGTTCGTGCTCGGCGTGAATGACCCTGCAACGCACACCGGCTGCCGCTGCGGCATCCTTGATCTGACCAAGATATTTTTCAGCCATCGCAGTCGTGCGCTTAGTATCCGCAAAAACCTGGGACGGAGCCGTGACGGTTATCCCGGTCACCTCGGCACTTAACGCCTTTGCCAAGGCGATAGCGCGTGAAATACCCTCCGCAGCCAACTGCGAGCCGTCGGTAGGAATGAGAATATGCTTGTACATGACCCAGCCTCCACTGATTGCTCTTCCGTATCGTGCCTCGTTTCGCACCTTTAATGATAGGACATATCAGCACCAGCCGCTTATCCTCAGTTTTTGCGGGTATCTGCCTGTTTGCACTAGATGCTGCCTGGGACTGCCGATCATTCAGGGCTTCCGATTCCGTTGCTGATGATGTCCTGAACGGCTCGCTCACCGCGGAGGACCCGAATGCAGGCTCCATCTGAGGCGCTCTTCCTCGCGCAGATCGTTCTGCTGCTGCTGGTAGGACGTCTGATCGGCGAGGCGATGCAGCGGATCGGGCAACCGGCCATCATAGGGCAGCTGATCGCCGGAATTCTGCTTGGACCTTCCGTATTCGGCGCTATTTGGCCGGAGGCACAGCGCGCGGTCTTTTCCGCAAATCCGCAACAGCAAAGCATGATCGATGCCGTCTCACAGCTTGGCATCCTGATGCTGTTGCTGCTGACCGGGATGGAGACCGACCTCAGGCTGGTTAAAAAGGCACGTCGTGCTGCCATCAGCACGTCGGCCGCGGGAATCATCATACCCTTCGCCTGCGGGTTTGTGCTCGGCGAGCTACTGCCCGCCGCAATGCTGCCGAAGCTCGATCAGCGGATCATCACCTCGCTGTTTCTTGGTACCGCGTTGTCGATAGCCTCGGTGAAGATCGTGGCCATGGTCGTGCGCGAGATGGGTTTCATGCGCCGAAACGTCGGTATCACGCTGATCGCCGCAGCCATTATCGATGACACGGTGGGATGGGTCATCGTCGCGATTATCACCGGCCTCGCGGTGCACGGACAGGTGGATGCGCTCGGCTTGGGTCAGAGCGTGCTCGGAACGGCAATCTTTCTTGCGATCAGCTTTACGCTCGGACGGCGTCTGGTGTTCAGCATCATCCGCTGGACCAATGACAGTTTTGTCAGCGAAATGCCGGTGGTTACCGCAATTCTCGTCATCATGGGCACGATGGCGCTGACGACGGATCTGATTGGCATAAATCCCGTGCTAGGTGCGTTCGTCGCCGGAATTCTCGTCGGCGAGTCGCCGATCCTGACCCGCCACATCGACGAACAATTGCGCGGCCTCGTCACCGCTCTGTTCATGCCGATCTTCTTTTCGCTTGCCGGCTTGCACGCCAATTTGACCATACTCCGAGACCCTACCCTGTTCCTTTTGACCGTCGGTCTGATATTGATCGCAAGCCTCGGCAAGTTTGCCGGAGCGTTCCTCGGGGGCGCCCTTGGCGGCCTGAGCGCACGAGAATCGCTGGCACTTGGTTGCGGCATGAACGCCCGCGGCTCGACCGAAGTGATTGTCGCCTCGATCGGCTTGTCGATGGGCGCGCTCAGCCAGGATCTGTTCACCATGGTTGTCACCATGGCGGTGGTCACCACGATGGCAATGCCGCCAACCTTGCGCTGGGCATTCTCGAGGCTGCCGCTGCGTCACGATGAGCGCGTGCGCCTCGAGCGCGAAGCATTCGAGGCAACAGGTTTCGTCACCAACATCGAACGCGTGCTTATCGCCGTAGACGACAGTGCGAACGGTAAGCTCGCGCAGCACCTTGCCGGGATGCTGGGTCGATCGTGTGGAATCCCGATGACAGTCCTTCATATGGGGCAGCACGAGGCGGTTCAAGGCAAAGAGACAACGTCGGCACGCCGCACCGAAACAGTAACACACGGTGCGAAAGAAACGGGCGCAATCAGCGAGACGGAGGTGCGAAACGCGAGGGCGCGATGGCTGGACAGGGCCCTGCACGTCGACTCTATCGCGTCGGAGGCAGTCGTGACCAAAGAAGCGCGAAAGGGGTACGATCTCCTGGTGATCGGTGTCGAGGGGACCATGGCGGCCCATGGCGGCTTCCACGAGCAGGTCGCTCAGATCGCCGCCGGGTTTGAGGGTCCTCTTGCAATCGCCGTGGCGCGAGGCTCGCATTTGCAGAAGCCGCTGGAGCGCCGTTTAAACATCCTTGTGCCGGTCCGCGGTAACAAGGCCTCGCTGCGGGCCGCCGAGATGGCACTCGCTCTAGCCCGCGCCGGCAGCAGCGCGGTGACGGCGCTCTATGTCATGGGCACGGTCGGGCTCGGTGCCGCACAGCGCCGCTTGAAACGGTCGACCATGAGCCGGCGCCATGAAGAAACCATTCTCAAGGACGTGGTCGAGCTGGCGGACCGCTATGACACGCCGATCCGAACCGCCTTGCGTCTTGATATCGCGCCGGAGGATGCCATCCTGCGACAGGCGCGCCTCGGGCGATATGGTCTGGTCGTGATGGGGGTCGGACGCCCGGCCGGCAAGACGTTGTATTTCGGCAAGATCGCGGCTGCGGTGCTGGAGAACTCGCAACACTCGATCCTGTTCGTGTCGAGCTGAGATTGATCGAGTAATCTTTTTTGCAGCGCGTCAATTGATGGTCGCGAAATGTCGCGATGGGTCAATTTCTGCCGCGCCATCTCAGAGAACGCGCGGCTGCTTTACCCCACAAAGCTGCCGCGCTGATCGTCCGCGATCCGCAGCGCGTCGCCGCGGCTTCGTATGCTATCGCTCGCTTTCTTGGCGCTTATGACGCTCTCCTGTCTCGAATGACGCACCGAAACCCGAGGTGGCTCGTGGACGTATCCACCGCTTCCGCGTGGCGCGCGGCCGGGCGATAGCGGCGGCAGTAGTTCGGCGCGCACAGATGCGAGCCGCCTTTGATGACCTTGCGCGGAATCCTAATCTGCGGCTGGCAGGGGTCGTAGCTGTCCTCCTCGCCGCCGCCGCGCGGATTTTCCGGAACGCAGCACGCCTTCGGCGCATCGGCTTGGTATTCGGCCGACCACCAGTCGGTCGTCCATTCCCAGACATTGCCGATCATGTCGTGCACGCCGTAGCCGTTGGGCGGAAACGCGGTCACCGGCGAGGTACGATCGAACCCATCGCTGCAAAGATTCTCGTGCGGGAAATTGCCTTGCCAGGTATTGGCCATGTGCTTGCCGCCGGGCGTGAGTTCATCGCCCCAGGCAAACTCGGCGCCGTCAAGCCCGCCGCGCGCGGCGAATTCCCATTCGGCCTCGGTCGGCAATTCCTTGCCGGCCCATGCGGCATAGGCCAGCGCGTCGGCATAAGCGACATGCACGACGGGATGATTATCAAGCGCGTTGATCTTGCTCTTCGGGCCGTAAGGGTGGCGCCAGTTCGCGCCCTTGAGAAACCTCCACCACTCGCCCCAGTTTTTCAGATCGACCGGATGGCCCGGCGGCGTGAATACCAGCGAGCCGGCATAGAGCATGTGCGGCAGCGCGCCGGGATAATTCTTCGGATCGGGTGGAATCTCGGCGAAGGTGACGTGACCGGTGGCGCGGACGAAATCCTTGAACTGCCGGTTGGTCACCGGCGTGCGGTCGATCCAGAAGCCGTCGACGGTGACGCGATGCGCCGGCGCCTCTTCCGGATAATGCTTGTCCGATCCCATGCGGAACGTGTCGCCGGGAATGAAGACCATATTCGCACGGGCCGATTGCTCCGGCCGTTGCGCAGTTGCAATGTCGTCCATGCGCCTCCCGCCTCGAAAACGTTTCGCAGTCACGATTGTCGCGCCAAAGCGCTATCTGAGAATGAAGCGAGCCTATGGCAGAAAGATCAAATTTTAGACGTAGCGCTTAGATCGATAATCGTCTTATTCGCGCCCATCGCGCAAGCCGGCCGGTATTGCGAGATCGCCCTAGAGCGAAATCGCTTCAGATCGAAGCAATTTCGCTCTAGCATTTTGATGGAGCATGATCTTTTCGGAAAACCGGTTTCCACTTTTCCGGATCATGCTCTAGCCGCCGTGAAATGGCGCACGGTGGACCAGCCAAGACTATCGACAGTGATCATGTTTGGGTCATGACAAACCCGTGAAGTGCCATTCTTTGTGCATCGCGTCATGCGCAACAAGCGGAACCGGCGGCAAAGGCGGCTCACCAGTGTAATAAGTATGCGTCTATTCGTCGCCGATCAGCTCGCGGCGGCGGCGTTCCAGCGCCGCCGCATAGCGGCGCAGCACATAGGCTTCGGTGAGCAGTCCGATGACGTGGCGGTCGCGGAAGGAATCGACGACAGCCAGCGCTTCGGCCTCGGCGCGATCGAAGGCGAGCACGGCTTCCTTGACCGCCATGCCGGGGAGCAGCAGGTCCTCGCGATAGTGCAGCAGTTCCTTGACCGGCTTGTCGGGCGAGACTTCG
>Ga0181530_10006755_pt1 | contig 11175 bp, 11 predicted proteins | sample PEATcosm2014_Bin_42_FD_119769 | JGI IMG/M metagenome (GOLD analysis project Ga0181530, IMG submission 119769) | Peatland microbial communities from MTU Mesocosm Facility, Houghton, MI, USA - PEATcosm2014_Bin10_60_metaG | ecosystem: Environmental > Terrestrial > Soil > Wetlands > Peat | place... | reverse complement strand
GCCGGAGACCGCCTCGAGGCAGTGCTGGCGGAACTCGTCATCGCTCCACTTGCTCCTGGCGACACCGACGAGGACAAAGCCGTCCGCGAGCGAGCCGTTGCCCGCCAGCGACGCCAGGGCCGGGAGGAGCTTTCGCGCGGTGAGGTCGCCCGAAGCGCCGAACATCACCAGCGCGAGCGGCGGGGCCTTTGTCTGGGACCGTTGCGGGGTCACGAGGACGCCTTCTCCGGCGCCCGCTGGACGGCGTGGCCGCCGAACTGGTTGCGCAAGGCGGCCAGCAGCCGCAACCCGTAGGAGTTCTTCTCCCGGCTCTCGAAGCGCCGGAAAAGGGAGGCGGCCATCACCGGGACCGGCACGTCGCGCTCCAGGGCTGCCTCGAGTGTCCAGCGGCCCTCCCCGGAGTCGACGACGAACGGCTCGATGCCCTCGAAACCGGCTCCCGGCCGCAGCGCCCGCTCGGTGAGCTCGAGCAGCCAGGACCTGACCACGGACCCGTAGCACCAGATCGAGGCGATCTCGTGCAGGTCGAGGTCGAACTCTGCGGCCCGGGACATGAGCTCGAAGCCTTCCGCATAGGCCTCCATGAGCCCGTACTCGATGCCGTTGTGCACCATCTTGACGAAGTGGCCGGCACCGACGCCCCCTACGTGCGCGTAGCCGCCCTCCGGCGCGAGCGCGAGGAAGATCGGCTCCGCGATCGCGACCGCCTCCGGACTGCCCCCGACCATGATGCAGTAGCCGTTCTCCAGGCCCCATACGCCCCCCGAAGTGCCGGCGTCCACGAAGTGGATGCCCCTTTGCGCCAGCCTTTCGGCATACGGGGCGGCTTGTTTGTAATTCGAGTTGCCCCCGTCGATCACGACGTCCCCCGCTTCCAGGAGCTGGCCGAGGGACCGGACGGTGTCCTCGGTGGGCTTGCCGGCCGGCACCATCACCCAGGCCACGCGGGGCCGGGACAGCTTGGCGGCCAGGTCCTCGAGGCTCGCGGCGGTGTCGGCCCCGTAGGCGGCCACAGCCGAACGCGCCTCGGCGCCGAGGTCGAAGCCGACCACCTCATGGCCCTTGTCAATCAGGCGCCGGGTCATGTTGGCGCCCATCTTGCCGAGCCCGACCATGCCGATCTTCATCGTCCCCTTCCTTCCTTGCCGTCCGTCTCCCCCCCGCCCCCGCTCATCCGATCTCGTCCAGCTGGTCGAGCTCGACCCGGATCACCCGGCGGTGATGGGTCAGAAGGCTCTCGTGGTCGCCGATCGACTGCGCGTTGATGAGGGTGGGAAAGTCGTACGGCTCACCCGGGATCGACAGCGCCGCCGACGGGGTCGACGGGACGAGCTGCACCGCGACGACGCTGTTCGGCCCCCCCTTGTGGAGTTGGCCCGTCGAGTGCAGGAAGCGGGGCCCGTAGCCGACCGTGACGGCCATCTGGCCGTTCGCGTCCCGTACGCGACGGCGAAGCGCCTCGAGCTCGGCGTCCTGACCGAAGGGCAGATAGGCCTGGATGGACACATAGTCGTGCGGGCGGACCTGCCCGGCGACAAGGGACATGAGGTCCCCAGGCGGGGAGGACTCGAGCGAGGGGAGGGGGAGGGCGCCGAGCACTTTCAAGGTGTTCGCCTTCGACTCGGCGACGTTGGGCTCGTCGAACGGGTCGATGGAAAGGCCGTGGCCGGCGATGGCGACGGCCAGTTCGAAGCGGAAGAACTCCGCGCCCAGATCTCCCGGCTCGTCGATCGTGACGGTGATCGTGTGCCTGTCGTCCCCGGTCTCGGGCTCGGTCGTCGGCACGGGCACACAACCGCGGCCCTGCTTGCCCGTCGACTCGGCGATGAGCTGCTCGACCCACAGACCAAAGGAACTGGTCCGCTCGCCCACGACGATGGTGGTCTTGTCGCGCCCTGACAGCGCCGCCGCGCCCATCTCCTCGCCGAGGGCCACAGCCTCTTCCCGGTCGGCGTCGAGAGCTCGCTCGCAAAGCTCGGCCACGTCGTAGCCCAGGAGCGCGGCCGGCACCAGGCCGAAGAACGACAGCACCGAATAGCGTCCGCCGATGTCGGGCGGGTTCTCGAACACGTGCCGGATACCCAGCTCGCCGGCCTCACGGGCCAGTGGCGTACCGGGATCGGTGACGACCGCGTAGCGGGAGGGATCGCCGAGCCGGCTGCGGGCATACGAGAAAAGGACGTTCGGCTCGAGGGTCGTGCCGGATTTCGAGGAGACGATTATGAAGGCATCCTCGAGCGGCAGGCCGGCGACCGTGGCAGGGTCCGTCGTGTCGCACACGAGGACGCGGCGGCCCTGCCCGCCGCCAAGGCTGTCCCTGACCGCGGCGAGGACGGCCGGCCCGAGCGAGGACCCCCCCATGCCTAAGAGCACGATCGTGTCCTGGTCGACACTGGCGGCGAAGCTCTTCAAGGTCCGCGCGTTATCGAGCATGCTCCGCGGCATGTCGAGCCAGCCGAGGCGGTTGGGCGCGACGTTGCCGTCGGGCCACAGCGTGTGGTCACGGGCCCAAAGCCGGGCCAGGAGCTCAGATGTCAACGGGTCGTCCCCATCGCGTCGGCCTTCTCGTGCAACTTGTCGAGGAGATCGTCGAAGGAGGCGGCAAAGGCTGCAACGCCTTCGGTCTCGAGGACCACGGCGACGTCGGCGATGTCGATCCCGCACTGCGCCAGGCTCTCGAAGCTCGCCTCGGCGGCGGCAAGGTCGGCATCGGTGATCGGCTCGACGCGCCCGTGGTCCATGTAGTGCCCGAGCGTGTCCTCCGGCATGGTGTTGACGGTGTTGTGGGCGACGAGGGTGTCGACGTACACGAGGTCGGGATAGGCCGGGTTCTTCGTGGAGGTGGAGGCCCAAAGGGGGCGTTGCGGGCGGGCGCCCGCCTTTGCCAGCGCCTCCCAGCGGGGCCCCGCGAACAGCTCGAGGTACACCTTGTACGCGAGCCGGGCCTGGGCGACGGCGGCCTTGCCGCGCAGGGCGAGAGCGAGCGGGGCGGTGGGTGAGCCCGCATCCTCCTTGGCGATCTGTTCGAGACGGCGGTCCACCTCGGTGTCGACGCGGCTGACGAAGAACGACGCCACCGACGCCACCTTGGAGGCGTCCCCTCCCTGGCCCACGAGCTCCTCGAGGCCCGAGATGTAGGCCTCGATGACCTCGCGGTAACGCTCGAGGGAGAAGATCAAGGTGACGTTGATGCTCCGGCCCTCGGCGATCAAGGCCCGGATGGCCCCGAGGCCCTCGCGTGTGGCCGGGATCTTCACCAGCAGATTGGGCTGGTCGATGCGCGCGTGGAGCTGGCGGGCGGACTCGATCGTGCGGGCGGTGTCGTGGGCGAGGAGCGGGGAGACCTCTATCGACACGAAACCATCACGGCCGGCGCTGTCGTCGAACACGGCGCGCAGCGCCGCGAGCGCCCCGGAGACGTCCGCGATCACGAGGTCCCAGTAGGCCTCCTCCACGCTCTGGCCCTCGGCCAGGGCGGCGGAGAATTCCTCGTCGTAGTCCGCGCTGGCTGCGATCGCCTTGGCCATGATGGTCGGGTTCGAGGTGAGCCCCCGCACACCCGCGGTGACCAGCTCGGCCAGGCGGCCGGAGGTCAGGTAAGAGCGCTTCAGATTGTCGAGCCAGGGGCTCTGGCCCCCGCGCTCGTAGAGGTCCTGCAGTCTCGTCATATCTCTCCCTACTATCGGGCCCGAGTCGCGAGCAGCTCGCGGGCTTTCTGGGCGACGTGATCGGCCGTGAAGCCGAACTTCTCCATGTTCACCGATCCCGGTGCCGAAGCACCGAACCGGTCGATCGCGATGGTCGCGTCGGCGTAGCGCTCCCACCCGAAAGAGGCCGCCGCCTCGACCGCCAGCCGCGGGACATCGCGTGGCAGCACCTGCTCGCGATAGCCCGTTTCCTGTTCGGCAAACAGCTCCCAGCTGGGAAACGACACGACCCGGGCGAGGATTCCCGCCGGCGCAAGGACGCTCGCGGCCGCGAGGCAGAGCTGGACCTCGCTGCCGGTCCCGATCAGCACGATGTCGACGGGGGAGCCTCCCTGCACCAGGACGTAGGCACCGTGGGCGACACCGTCGCCGGCGAGGGCGCCCGTCTCGGCGAGCACAGGCAGATCCTGGCGGCTCAACACCAGTGCGGTGGGCCCGTTCGAGTCCACGGCGATCTTCCAGGCGGCGGCGGTCTCGTTGGCGTCGGCAGGGCGTATCACGCGCAGGCCTGGCATGGCTCGCAGCGATGCGAGCTGCTCGATGGGCTGGTGGGTCGGGCCGTCCTCGCCGAGGCCGACTGAGTCGTGGGTGAAGAAGTACACGACATGGGCCTGCGAGAGGGCCGCGAGGCGCACGGCCGGGCGGCAGTAGTCGCTGAAGACGAAGAACGTGCCGCCGACCGGCAGCACCCCCCCGTGCAGTGCCATCCCGTTCATCGAGGCCGCCATGGCGTGCTCGCGGATGCCGAAGTGGACCTGGGCTCCGCCCGGATGCGCCCGGGACTGGGTCTCGGCGCCACTGCCCAAGTCGGTGCCGGTGTTGCCCGTAAGGTCACCAGCGCCCACGACCAGGCCTGGGATCTTCCCGCTTGTGGCCGTCAGGCACTTGTTGATGGCCTTGCGCGTGGCCAGCTTCGTGCCCGCTTCGAAGCTGGGCAGGCCGTCGGCCCAACCCGGAAGGCCGCCTCCGCGCAGGCAGGCCTCGAACCGCTCCCGGTCGCCGATGGAGACGGCTTGGCGCTTCTCCCAGGCTTCGCGCTCGGCCCGGCCGCGTCGTGCCCGCTCCGCATAGAAGGCGGGAACTTCCTCGGGAATGTAGAAATCCTGGTCGGCTGGCAGGCCCAGCAGGGCCTTGGTGAGGCTTATCTCCTCGGCCCCGAGCGGCTCTCCATGCGCCTCCTTGGTGTCGGTGCGGTGGGGCGAGGGCCAGCCGATGTGGCTGCGCAGGACGAGGAGCGACGGCCGGTCCGCTTCGGCCATACCCCGGCGCAGGCCCGCCTCGAGGGCGTCCAGGTCGTTGGCCACCTCCCCGAGGGTCTCGACGTACCAGCCGTAGGCCTGGAAGCGTTTCACGACGTCGTCGGAACAGGCGAGCGCGGTGGCACCGTCGATCGTGATGTGGTTGTCGTCGAAGACGTACACGAGGCGCCCGAGGCCGAGATGGCCCGCAAGAGAGGCTGCCTCGTGGCTCACGCCCTCCATCAAGTCCCCGTCCCCGCAGATCCCGAAGATGTGATGGTCGATCGACTCCGGCCCGAAGTGCGCCCGCAGGAAGCGCTCGGCGACGGCCATGCCCACGCCGTTGGCGAATCCCTGCCCCAAAGGCCCCGTCGTGACTTCGACACCCGGGAGGGCATGGACCTCCGGGTGACCCGGGGTGCGCGATCCCCATTGGCGGAACTGCTCGATGTCTTTCCGGTCGAGCCCGTAGCCATTGAGGAGCAGCGTCGCGTACAGCAGCATCGACGCGTGCCCGTTCGACAGGACGAACCGGTCCCGGTCGGGCCAGTCGGGGCGGCTGGGGTCGTGCCGCATCACGCGTGAGAAAAGGACGTGGGCTAGCGGCGCGAGCGCCATCGCCGTACCCGGGTGACCGCTGTTCGCACGTTGCACGGCGTCCATGGAAAGGCCGCGGACGACGTTGACGCAGAGTTCTTCCAGATCGGATTCAGGCATTGACCCTAAGACTATGCACGGCGGGCAGGCCGCGGGGTCAGCCGATCGGGGACGGTGACGACGTCTTCACGAAGTGGGTCTCGCTGAGGCGCAGGGTCGCCAGCCGGGCTCGCACCAGGAGCCGGATCACCCACCACGCGGGGTCGATCTCGTGACGGCCCAGTGCCAGTTTCGCGGAGGTCGGCGCGGCGTGATGGTTGTTGTGCAGGCCCTCCCCGCCGGTCACAAAGGCGAGCCACTGGTTGTTGAAGGCGGTGTTCGGGTAGCTCTTGGTCCCGAAGCTGTGCCCGACGGCGTTGATGGCGGCATTGAGCGCCAGGTAGCTCAGGGCGTGCACCGCGGCGGCCAGAAGACCCATGCGCCAGCCGAGCACGAGACACAGCCCGGCGATGCCGAGGCCGAGGCCGATGAAGGCGTGGTCGAAGAGAAGCTTGTCCCAACGGTCCGCCGGCAGGTCCTTGGCATAGCGCGCGGTTGTCTGACCGTCTCGCGCGACCTTGCGGTAGAGCGCGGCGTTGGTCAGCTGCACCCGCCAGAACCCCAGGAGCACGGGGGAGTGGGGGTCGCCCGGGACGTCGGTGAAGGCGTGGTGGCGGCGGTGGACGGCAACCCACTGGCGGGGTCGGATGCCCGTCATGAGCCAGATGAGAACGCGAAAGACCGCCCGGACCGAAGGACGAAGCGTGATGGCCCGGTGCGACAACGCCCGGTGCAAGTAGATGGTCGTGCAGAAGAGCGCGAGCTGGCTGAGCACCAGTCCCACGATCACGGCGAGGAGAGGTGCTGGCACGCGGGAAGGGTATCAGTGATGACCTACCGTCTGGTAGGTAGGCTTCAGGAATGCCGCGCCCACGTGATCTGGCCGTGGGTGAGACCGGGCGGGGGGAGTCTACGAGCGTTCTCCCCCCGCACCTGGCCCGTCAGGCGGGCGTCTCGACGCGCCAGGCGATCCTCGACGCCGCGCTCTGGTGCTTCGCCGAACACGGCTTCGAAGGGACCTCCCTCAACGACATCGCACAGCTGGTGGGCATTCGCCGTCCGAGCCTGCTGCATCACTTCGCCTCCAAGGACGCGCTTTTCCGCGAGGTGGTGGAGGCTTCCTTCTCGGACTGGCTCGTTCGCGTCGCCGAAGCAACCGACCGGCCCCGCGACGGCTGGGAGCAAGTCGACCGGGTGCTCACGACCGGCTTCCAGTTTTTCGCCGAGAGCCCGGAGTTCGTCCGCCTGGTTCGTCGCGAGGCGCTCGAAGGTGGTGGCCGCGTGGCCCGAGAGCTCGGCGTAGCCCTCCGTCCCATGCTGGAACGAGCGGTTAGCTTCTTCGAGCGGGAGATGTCCGCAGGCCGGTTCCGTTCCCATGACGCGCAGCAGCTCGTTCTCACTGGCTACGGGGCGCTGCTCACGTATTTCAGCGACGTTCCCTTCCTCGAGGCCCTGCTCGGGACCGATCCCCTCGGACAGCACGAGCTGGATCGCCGCCTGGCACACGTGCGCGAGTTCTTCCGGGCCGCCCTGGAGCCCTGAGCACGAAGCCTCGGTCGCCTCAGCCCGGGGCCCTCGGCCCCGCCCGGTGCCGGCCCGGCACGCCGCGATCGCTGCAGTGGAACAGACAGATCCTGGGCCCACCGCAAACTTGGCTAGCGGTCCGCCGGCCGGCCCGATAGCCTGCGGTTTCATGTCGGGAAAAGGTGACGGCAGGCACGCCAGTCCGCGGGATGAGGGAGCCGAGCTCTTCGACCTTCTCCGGCGATACGTGATCCAGGAGACGATCACGCCCATCCGCACGATCGGGCGGACATTGCTCTTTGGGGGGGCAGCAGCGACCTTGCTCGGCATAGGTACCGTTCTGCTGCTGCTCGGGGTGCTCCGGGTGCTTCAGACCGAGACGGGCAGGGTCTTCGCGGGCACCTGGTCCTGGGTGCCATACCCGATCACCGGGATCCTCGGACTGGTCGTGGTGGGCGGCTCCGCGTTCGTGCTCCTGCGCTCTCACGGCAGGGCCGCGGCGAAACGAGGCTAGGACGATGAAGCGATCGGAGGCAGGGTAATGAGGATCCGCCTGGTGCGACAGTTGCTGCTGGCGACCGAAGACCCGGGACGCGTGCAGCTGTCCGACGTGGAGGAGAAGCTCCGCGAGCTCGGCACGAACGCGCAGTCCCTGGCGAGCGACGCGGCCCGGCCCGCGATCGGCGCCATGGTGACAGCCGGGGTGATCGCCGTGGCGGCCGTCTACTTGCTCGGCCGACGGCGCGGCGCCCGGCGAGCTTCGGTGCTCGAGATCCGTCGCGTGTGACGCGAGACGGCGGGGACCGGGGCTGGCGTGCGTAACTATCTCGACCGCTGGGCGCGCGAGCTCATAAAGCGCGGCATTCGATCGGGCCTGATCGAGGGGAGCAACCTGTGGCTCTCGATCGGGGCCATCGCGTGGCTCTTGCGTTTCCTCGCCCGAAAGCCTTCTCCGATGGTGAGCGTCGAAGAACTCCGGCTCGGTGAGTCGGTTGTCGTCAGTCATGTCCCGGCCCCTCCGCGCTCCAGGCGCGCGAAGCGCAAGGCCGCGCGAAAGGCGGCCAAGCTCGAGCAGCGCCGGGCGAAAGCGCAAGCCAAACGCGAGGCGAGCCGGCGCTACGCCCGCGCCCGGAGGAAAGCCGCCCGAGCAGAAGCGGAGCGGGAGGCCAAGCGGGCCCGGGCGCGGGCCCGGCCCCGCAAGGGCCGGCGGCCCAGCTCCGGCGACCAGTCCGTGGGCCGTCGCGCGGAAGGGGATCTCGAGGAGCCGGCGTGAGTCCCGAGGCGCCCCCGGCACGGGACCGGAGGCTCGCAGCCGGCGAACGGGTTCTGCTGATCGACCGGAAGGACCGTCGCTATCTAGTCACGCTGCAGCCGGGCCGGTCGTTCCAGTCGCATGCAGGCGTCGTCGAGCATGACAGCGTGATCGGCCGGCGCGAAGGCGAAGAGGTCGAGGCACACCAGCGTGACGGCCGGGTCACGAACTCCGCCCGGTATCTGGTGCTCCGCCCCACCCTCGCCGACGTCGTCGTCGGGATGCCGCGCGGCGCCCAGGTGATCTACCCGAAGGACCTCGGGGCCATCCTCATCGCGGCGGACATCTTCCGGGGGGCTCGTGTGCTCGAAGCCGGAGTCGGTTCGGGCGCGCTCTCGATGGCGATGTTGCGCGCGGGCGCCGTGATCACCGGCTACGAGCTGAGAGCCGACTTCGCCGAGCGGGCAAGGGCGAACGTGGAGGCGTTCCTCGGCCCGGACCAGTCGTACTCGGTGCTCGAGCGCGACGTCTACCTGGGGATCGACGCCGAAGGCCTCGACCGCGTGGTGCTCGACTTGGCCGAGCCGTGGCAGGTTGTCGCCCACGCCCAAAGGGCGCTCGCGCCCGGCGGGATCTTCGTGGCCTACCTGCCGGGCATCAACCAGACGGCGGAGTTGCGCGCCGTCCTGGAGCACAGCGGGTTCGCCATGGCGGAAACCTTCGAGATCCTGCGGCGTACCTGGCACATCGAAGGGCGCTCCGTGCGGCCCGACCACCGGATGGTGGCGCACACCGGCTTCATAACCTCCGCGCGCCTGCTGGCGAACTGAGTCGCGACGGCGCGGCGCCCGGCGAGGAAAAAGTCGCCTGCAAGGGCCTATTCGGTGACGATGAAGATGCACTCACCTGGGCACTCTTCGGCGGCTTCGGTGACGGCGTCTTCCAGCTCGGAGGCGACACTCGCCACCTGGGAGGAGCCACCGGGCTCGTTCAGGACGGTATCACCTTGCTTGACGTAGGCCAGACCATCATCGAGGAGAGTGAACACGGCGGGACAGATCTCCTCGCAGAGGCCATCTCCCGTGCAGAGGTCCTGGTCGATCCACACCTTCATGAGCTACTCATCTCCTCGGAGCGTCGTGTCGCCTGTTGACCGCAACGAGTCATGACCGCTCCCTCGTCTCGCGTGAAGCTTAGGGTCACCGCCGCCTCAGGGGGCGCAACGTAACGACGCGCCTAATGGTGTCAAACTCACCCGGCACCGGTGTAGGGTCCCGACGGGGGCGAAGATCGCGCCGTTCGAGGAGGTGGTGACGGCGATGGAAAGTGACGGAAACGACCGGTTCCGGGAAGACGAGGACGATCTGGAGGAACTGCACCGCCGGGCCGAGCAGGCCGAGGACGAGATCACCGAGCTCCGGCGGCGGCTGCAAGAAGCGCCCGGGAGGGTGCGCACGCTCGAAGAGAGGTTGCTCGAGACAAAGGGGCAGCTCGCGCACGCGGTGTCCCAGAACGAGAAGCTGACCTTTACTCTTCAGCAGGCGAAAGAGCACATCGCCGCCTTACGCGAAGAGGTGGACAAGCTCACCCAGCCTCCTTCGGCCTACGGCACGTACTTGAACGGGAACGACGACGGGACCGTCGACGTGATGTCGAGCGGTCGCAAGATGCGGGTCGCGATCCATCCCGGACTCGATGCCGAGGAGCTCCGCAAGGGCCAGGAGGTCGTCCTCAACGAGTCCCTCAACGTCGTGCTCGTACGCGACCCCGAGCTGGGCGGCGAAGTCGTCTCGGTGCTCGAGGTGCTCGAGGACGGGCGCCGCGTGCTGATCGTGGGGAGGGCCGACGAGGAGCAGGTGGCCGAGATCTCCGAGTACCTGTCCGGCGTCAAGCTGCGCGCGGGGGACTCACTCCTGTTGGACCCGCGCACGATGCTGCTCTATGAGAAGTTGCCCCGCCCCGAGCTCGAAGAAGTCGTGCTCGAAGAGGTGCCGGACGTCACCTACGCCGACATTGGCGGCCTCGACAACCAGATCGAGGCCATCACCGACGCGGTGGAGCTGCCTTACCTGCATCGGGAGCTGTTCGCGGAGTACCGCCTGCAGGCGCCGAAGGGAATCCTCCTCTACGGCCCTCCCGGCTGCGGGAAGACGTTGATCGCAAAGGCGGTGGCGAACTCGCTCGCGAAGAAGGTCGCCGAGCAGACCGGCAACTCGCGGGTCACGAGCTACTTCCTCAACATCAAAGGTCCCGAGTTGCTGAACAAGTACGTGGGCGAGACCGAGCGCCAGATCAGGCTCGTGTTCCAGCGTGCCAGGGAGAAGGCCGAGGAAGGCGTGCCGGTCATCGTCTTCTTCGACGAGATGGACTCGCTTTTCCGCACCCGCGGCAGTGGCATCTCCTCCGATATGGAGTCGACGGTCGTGCCGCAGCTCCTCGCCGAGATCGACGGGGTCGAGGCACTGCGCAACGTCATCGTCATCGGGGCCTCGAACCGCGAGGACCTGATCGATCCGGCGATACTGCGCCCCGGACGCCTGGACGTGAAGATCAAGATCGAGCGGCCCGACGAGAGCGCGGCGCAGCAGGTCTTCGCCCGTTACCTGGTCAACAGCCTGCCGCTCGACCAGACCGATGTGGCCGGGCTCGGTGGCGGCGATTTCGACAAGGCCGTCGCCGTCATGATCGAGCAGACGGTCGCCGAGATGTACCGGGCCGACGACGAGAACCGCTTCTTGGAGGTCACGTATCAGAACGG
>Ga0181530_10006754_pt1 | contig 11176 bp, 8 predicted proteins | sample PEATcosm2014_Bin_42_FD_119769 | JGI IMG/M metagenome (GOLD analysis project Ga0181530, IMG submission 119769) | Peatland microbial communities from MTU Mesocosm Facility, Houghton, MI, USA - PEATcosm2014_Bin10_60_metaG | ecosystem: Environmental > Terrestrial > Soil > Wetlands > Peat | place... | reverse complement strand
TCGGCGTTTGTCATTCCTTGAAATTTCTCAAAAGAACGGTAGGCTACGATGCTCTGGTTGATTTGAATGAAACCTGAAGTTGTATTCGGTTTGGAGGGCGCGGCATGGCCGGCGTTGCTGTTGAACGCGGGCGGCGCGGTGTTGCGCTCGAATACGGCGGCAACGCACACGTTTGGTGTGGCCCTGGCCTCCGAATCCCCGCCGTTGTCGGCCATTTGGTCGCCGGAAAACGGCAAAACGCCGGAGGAATTTTTTGCCCATTGGGAGAAATCACCGACCGTGACGGCGGATTTGAGATTTCGCGTTGCGAACGGTGCAACGATGAAGTTCACAGCGGCGATCTGCACTTTCAATTCAGAGGGCCGCAAATGGTTCGTATTGCAATTATTGCCCGCGACCGTGGCCATGCCGGCAACCACCCCGGAGGGTTCAGTTCTGGCGCATGCCCCGGGCGAAACCAAAACTGCGCCGGACCCGGGCGGCATGATGCTCAAGCAAAAGCTGGAGTGCGCGTTGCAACTGGCGCGGTCGGTGTCGCTGGATTTCAACAACGCACTGACGAGCATTCTCGGTCACACCTCGTTGCTGTTGAGCAAGGCCGAGGCCGGACATCCGTGGCGGCATTCGCTGATGGAGGTGGAAAAATCGGCGTCGCGCGCGGCGGAGATCGCCAATGAACTCAGCGTGTTCAGCCGCCAGGAAAAGGAAGCGCAGCGCGCGCCGCCGGGGAATTTGAACATGGTGGTGAGCCGCTGCGTGGATTTTTTCCGCAGCGAGCATGGCGCAAAAATCACGTGGAAGACGCAATTGGAGCGGGAATTGTTCTCGGCGCGATTTGACGAGGCAAAAGTGCAGCAGGCACTGACGAAAATTTTGGAAAATGCGGTGGAAGCCATCGGCGGCGGGACGGGTCAAATCTTCGCGCAAACGCGCAACGTGGAACTGGCCGAGCCGACGCAGGATCGCAACGTGCATCTGGCCGCCGGGGCTTACGTGTGCATTGAGATTGGCGACAGCGGTCCGGGCATCGAGGCGGACATATTGCCGCGCATTTTCGAGCCGTTTTTCACGACCAAGGGCGCGAGTCATCGTGGATTGGGGCTCGCCCTGGTTTATGGCATCGTGACGAATCATGGCGGTGGCGTGGCGGTGTCCAGCCAGCCGGGCGCGGGCACGTCGGTGCGCGTTTATTTGCAGGCGGAAAAGCAATTCATATCAGAGAGCGCCGGCACGGATGAAAATTTGCACGGCGCGGAAACCATTCTCGTGGTGGACGACGAAAGCCTGATGCTGACCATGGCGGAAACGATTTTGTCCGAATACGGTTATTGCGTGCTGACGGCGAACAGCGGCCAGAAGGCGCTGGCGATCCTTTCACGCGACAACGTGCAAGTGGACTTAATCATCACGGATTTGGTTATGCCGACAATGGGGGGGCGCGAATTCATCGAGCGCGCCCGGCAACTTGTGCCCTCCACGCGGATTTTGAGCACCAGCGGCTACGTGATGCCGGCGGACAAGCAGACCGGCACGCCGTATCTGCAGAAACCGTTTACAAGCTACGAATTGCTGGCGAAAGTGAAGCAAGTGCTCATGCAAACGCCTGCTGTTGACTAAAGGGGGAAGTTATGGTTAACTTTGCTTATTATGCAAATTGAAAGTCTAAAAGTATTCTGTGATTTGGCCGAAACTGAGAGTTTCACCAAAGCCGCTCAAATCAACGGCGTCACGCAATCGGCCGTGAGCCAGCAAATCAGTTCGCTGGAACGCATGTTCAAGTCGCTGCTCATCGAACGTAGCAAGAAAAAATTCCGCCTCACGCGCGAAGGGCAGATGCTTTACGATTTCAGCAAACAAATCATCCAAACCTACGAATCGCTGCACAGCAAATTGCAGGAATTGAAGGACATTATTTCCGGCACGATTCGCGTGGCGACCATTTACAGCATCGGCCTGCATGACTTGCCGCCGTACATCAAAAAATTCCTGAAGAGCTACCCCACCGTCAACGTCCACGTCGAATACCGCCGCGCCAACCAGGTTTATGATGACGTGCTCAGCAACGTCGTGGACATGGGGCTGGTCGCGTATCCGTCCAAGGACTCCAAGCTCGAAATCGTCGCGCTCCGCAAGGATCCCCTGGTGTTGATCTGCCACCCGCAGCATCCGTTTGCCCGGCAGAAATCCATCCGGCTCAAGGCGCTTACCGGGCAGAAATTCATCGGTTTCGAGCCGGACATTCCCACGCGCAAGGCGCTGGACAAAATTTTGAAGGAGCATGGCGTGGACCCGAAACACGCCATGGAATTCGACAACATCGAAACGGTGAAGCGCGCGGTGGAAATTGACGCGGGCATTTCGATTGTGCCGCAGGGCACGGTCATACAGGAAATTGCCAAGCAAACGCTCGCCGCCGTGCAGATTGAGGACGGCAGCTTTTATCGTCCGATCGCCGCGATTTACAAAAAGAACAAGGTGCTTTCGCCGGCGATGAAGCAATTTCTGACGCTGCTCAAAGACGCGGCGTAGAAAATTACTTCAAATTCGCCGGGTTCAGCGGCTTCAAGTCCTTCGGCGCGAACAGTCCGTTTTTGCGGATCAGTTCGCCGTCGAAACATACTTCACCGCCGCCCCATTCGGGCCTCTGGATCAGCACCATGTCCCAATGCAACGCCGAGCGGTTCCCATTGTCGCATTCCTCATAGGCCTGGCCGGGAGTGAAGTGCAGCGAACCGGCGATTTTCTCGTCGAACAAAATGTCGCACATCGGATTCAAAATGTAGGGATTGAACCCGAGGGAAAACTCGCCCACGTAACGAGCGCCGGCGTCGGTGTCCAAAATTTCATTCAGCCGTTTCGTATTGTTCGCCGTTGCGTTGACCACTTTGCCGCCCTTGAATTCGAGCCGGACATTATCAAATTTCGTTCCCGCATAAATCGTGGGTGTGTTGAATTGAATCACGCCGTTCACGGAATTTTTCACCGGACAGGAAAACACTTCACCGTCAGGAATGTTGCGGTCGCCCCGGCACATTTTCGCGCCGATGCCCTTGATGCTGAAGGTGAGGTCGGTGCCGGGACTCTTGAGGTGGATGCAGTTGGCGCGTTTCATCCGGCGTTCGAGCGGAACCATCGCGCGCGCCATTTTCGCGTAATTCATCGTGCAAACGTCGAAATACAAGTTTTCAAACGCCTCGGTGCTCATGCCCGCCGCCTGGGCCATGCTCGGCGTCGGCCAGCGCAGCACGCACCAGCGCGTCCGGTTCACGCGATAATCGAGCACGGGCCGCGTGATGCGCGAGTAGAGTGCCGTGCGGTCGGATGGCACGTCGGAGTTTTCGCTGGCGTTCTTGCTGCCGCGAACGGCGATGTAAACCTGCATTTTCTTCATGCGGCACAGTTCAAGATCGCGTGTCAGCGCGGCCTGCCGGCCGGTCATGTTGAACAGGAACTCGCGCGTAACGCGCGTGTGGCGGACTTCTACGAACGGCGTGCCGCCGGCGGCGCGGACGGCGCGCATGAGTTCGATGGAAAATGGGTCGGGCACGTCAATTAGGTCCAGCAGCGCGCGGTCGCCCTTTTTGACCTGGGTGGAATAATTTACGAGCAATTTTGCCAGTTTTTGGTAACGCGGATCGGTCATAATTCCTCAAAGCTAACCGGGCCAACGGCTTTGTCCAGCGGAGTCATTGCAACTTGTTGAAATTTGCGGTTATGATAAACTCATGCACATGAAATTCAAATTTTACGCGGGGGTGGCGTTTTTGTTCCTGGCGCTGGCCGCGCGGGCGCAGACAACGGCGTTCACCTATCAGGGCCAGTTGAACAGCAGCAACGCGCCCGCCACCGGGTCTTACGATTTTCGGTTTCAAATTTACAACGCGAATAATTCCGTGGTCGCCGTACCGCTGACGAACGCGCCGGTGGGCGTCACCAACGGCCTGTTCATCGTGACGCTGGATTTTGGCGCCGGCATTTTTGACGGCAGCATGCGCTCACTGGAAATCGGCGTGCGCAGTTTCATTGCCAGCAACAACATCAATATCAATACCAATGCCTACACCGTGCTTTCACCGCGTCAGACGCTGACCTCCGTTCCGTATGCGATCCAGGCGATCAACGCTTCAAACGCGGTGGCATTGACCGCGCCGTTGCCGGCGACAAATCTTGCCGGGACGATTCCGAACTCGCTGCTTTCGTCCAATGTTGCCGTACTCACCAACAATGTGGTTTTTTCCGGCAATGTGACGGCTGCCAGTTTCACCGGCAATGGCAACGGCCTTCTCAGCGTGCCGGGTACCAGCCTCGTCGGCATCATCACCGGCAATGGCTCCGGCCTGATCAATCTGCCGGCTACCAATCTCATCGGCACCATTCCCGATGCGCGGCTGTCCACGAACGTGGCGCTGCAAAGCAATACCAACCTGTATTTCGCCGGCTCCATTACCGCCTCCAACTTCACCGGGGCCGGCCACGGGCTGACCAACGTGCCGGGCGCGTTCTTTTGGGTGACGAATGCGGTAACCAACTATCAAATCATGCCCAACATGGGTTATATCGCCACCAACAACACCGCGCCGGTGATTTTTACGCTGCCTCCGTTGCCGATTGCCGGAGATGTGTATAAAGTTGCCGGTCTGGGCGCGGGAGGATGGATCATCGCGCAAAATACCAATCAAGCAATTCTGGCCGGAAATCTTTCCAGCAGCATCGGACAGAACTGGCAAACCAACGGGCCGCCCTCTTACTGGACCAGCATCGCGGCCTCGGCCAGCGGAACCACAATTGCGGCGACCATCAATGGCGGCAATATCTACGTTTCAACCAATTCCGGCGTGTCGTGGGTGTCGCGTGCCAGCAGTCAATATTGGTCTGATGTTGCCGTTTCCGCCGATGGAACCAGAATGGCGGCGACGGTTGGAAACATCAATACCACAGGCGACAACGGTTACATCTGGACCTCAACGGATTCTGGTGCGAGCTGGGGTACGCAGAGCAGTAGCAGCGGCAGCAAACAATGGGTTTCCATCGCGTCCTCGGCGAATGGCTCCAATCTCGTGGCGGCGGTCTATAATGGCTATCTTTACGTCTCAACGAATTCCGGCGCGAGTTGGCCGTTGGTGGGAAACAATAGTTTGTATTGGACTTCCGTTGCCTCCTCGGCGGATGGCACCAAGCTCGTGGCGGTGGCGAAAGGCGGCCAGATTTACACCTCCACCAACTCCGGCAGCTCATGGCAACAACGCACCAACAACGCTTCCCTGGCTTGGAACGCCGTGGCGTCCTCGGCGGATGGCAGCCAGCTGGTGGCAGCGCTGGGCAACGGCTCGATGTACATTTCGACTGATTCCGGAGTGATCTGGACGCTCATTTCCACGACGACCGCGTCTGGGTCTTCCGTTGCTTCGTCGTCGGATGGCAACCGGCTGGCGGCGGCCTACGGCTCAACCACTGTCAGCGGCTACATCTACACTTCAACGGATTCCGGCGGGACTTGGACCGTGGCCGGCAACGCGCCCAGTGCGCAGTGGATGGGCATCGCCTCGTCGTCCGATGGCAGTCTGCTCGCGGCGGTGGCCTATGGCGGCAACATTTACGTCTCCTCCCAGGCCAGCACCACAATCGGAACGGCGGGTTATTTGTTCGGCCCGCAGCACAGCGCCATTGAATTGATTTACGCCGGCAATAATTTGTTTCTGCCGTTGAGTCACGAAGGAACCATTCGGGCATATTAAAAATCGGATGAATCGGGAAACATTGGATCACTGGTGCGAGCGGGGCATTCTGGGGTTGGTGCTTGGCATTCTGGTTTTCGGCCCGCTGGCAATGGGCGCGGTGGACACGCCGGAATTTCTCATCATTCAAGGATTGACGGTGGCTGTGATGCTCGTGTGGATGCTGCGGTTGTGGGTCAGCCCGAAACCGCAACTGCTCTGGCCGCCGCTGGGCTGGGTGGTGCTTGCGTTCGCGGCCCTGGCCATCGGGCGTTATCTCGCGGCGGACATCGAATACGTCGCGCGGCTGGAGATGATCCAGGTGTTGATGTATGTGTTCCTGTTTTTTGCCATCGTCAACAATTTGTACCGGCAGGAATCGGTGCAGATCATCAGTTTCACGCTGATTTTTCTGGCGATGGGGATTTCCTGCTATGCCGTCTATCAATTTTTGACGCATTCGAATCACGTCTGGAATTATTCCTCGCCTTATCTGGGGCGAGCCTCGGGCACTTACATTTCACCGAACAATTTCGCGGGCTTTCTGGAAATGCTCCTGCCGCTGGCGGCAGCTTGCGTTTTGGTGGGGCGAATGAAGCCGGTCGTCCGGATTTTGCTCGGTTACTCCGCTCTCGTCATGCTGGCGGGGATGGCTGTGACGTTTTCGCGCGGCGGCTGGGTGGCGGTTGTCGCGGCGTTGCTGGTGCTTTTGGGAACATTGATTTTTCATCGCAACCACCGGTTGCCGGCCTTTTTGCTTTTGGTCGTTTTGGCCGCGGGGGGAACGGTTTTCGTCACCAATTATTTGTCGAAGACGCTCAGTTACATGCGCCGCGTGGGAACCCCCGGGGAAACCACGGAACTTGACTTTGGGGTCCGCCTCGACATCTGGACGGCGGCGGAGCAGATGTGGCGGGATCATTTTTTGTGGGGCGTCGGGCCGGCGCATTACGACTATTGTTTTCGGGAATATCGCCCGGAAAGTGTCCAAGCAAGTCCCGACCGCGCCCACAATGATTATTTGAACCTGCTGGCCGATTGGGGCGCCGCGGGCGGAATCATCGTGCTCGCCGGCGTCGTGACATTCGGTGCGGGATTGCGGAAAACGTGGAAATATGTCCGCCCGTTGGAAAGTGATTTTGGCCGCGGGATGAGCAATCGCTTCGCCTTTTTCCTCGGCGCGTCCGCCGGATTATTCGCGCTGGCGGTGCATTCGGTGGTGGATTTCAATCTGCACATTCCAGCCAATGCCATTCTCGGCGTGACGTTGCTGGCATTATTGAGCAGCAACCTGCGGTTTGCCACGGAGCGTTACTGGCTGGGCTTGCGCCTGCCCGTCAAAATGATCGCCACGTTGGCGCTGGTTGCGGGGGTTGCCTATTTGAGCTGCCAGAACTGGCGCCGCGGGCATGAGGCGGTCTGCCTGGCACGGGCGGAACAGTTGCCGAATTTTTCCACTCAGCGAGCCGCGGCGTTAAATACGGCGTTTGGATTCGAACCGATGAATTTTGAAACGGCCTACAATATTGGCGAATGCTTCCGCACGCAGAGTTTCGACGGCGGACAAAATTATGAAGCCCTGGCAAAAACGGCGATGCAATGGTATGCGCGAGGCATGAAACTCAATCCGCATGATGGCTACAACTATTTGCGTTACGGCATGTGTCTTGATTGGCTGGAAAAGCACGATGAAGCCGGGCCGTATTTCAACCGTGCTGACGCGCTCGACCCCAATGGCTATTACACCCAAGCGAACATTGGGTGGCATTACGTTCAGGCTGGAGATTACGCCGCCGCCCGGCCGTGGCTGGAACGGTCATTGCGGCTTTACGGGAATGGCAACGACATAGCCCGCTTCTACTTGGACACCGTTGAGCGCAAACTCGTCGAAAATGCCTCCGGCCGGAACATTTTGCCCGCCGGTTTTTGAGCACAAATAGCAAGGAATTCCAAGTTGACATTTGACGGTTTATCCTTATACTGGTAACAAGTAGAAAAAAATTGGAAGACAAAATTATGAAACACGTTCAGACTTTGATCTTTACGTCGCTATTGGGGTTTGTTTTGACGCTGGCTGCCGGTGCCGGTGCGCAATCAATCCATCCGGGCGTGGTCACCGTGGTTCGCATTGTGGGCGAAGCCAGATACTCATTGGGAGATGGTGTCTGGCATCCGCTGGTGGCGGGCAAATTTCTCGCGGCCGGCTCTGTCATCCAGGCCGGGCACGAGGCAACGGTGGATATTATTTTGGGCAAGAAAATTCCAATGCCTGAGGCGGATCCAATGCCGGATCGAATCTCTATGGCAGTGGATTCAGACGTGCGCGGCTTGGTCTCCTACAAACCTTCAGCGGAACAAAACGCGGTTCGCCTGACGAGCGACACCGTGCTGGCCATTGATAAGCTGACCGTTTCAGACACGGGGGTGGACACCGTTAGCGATACGGAACTGGATTTGCGCCAGGGCCGCATCTACTGCAGCGTCAAAAAACTTTCCGGCGCGTCCCAATACCTGATTAAAATTCCCAACGGCATAGCCGGTGTTCGTGGTACGCTGTTTGTTATTGACGCAAACGGTTACGTGGGCGTGCTTAAAAATTCCGTGGTGCTTTCCATCATCGGCGCGGATGGCAAACCCATCACCGTGGTTGTGGGCGAAGGCACCCGGTTTGATCCCAAAACCGGCCAGATCAGTCCATTGCCGGTTGACTTGAATTCCGACTTGGATCAAATCATCACGGCGCTCCGCACGCTGTATTGGGGAGACGTTAACTTCACCTTTGACAGAACCCAATGCCATATTTCACCGACCGCCGGTCATCATGGTGGCGGCGGGAAAGGGAAAGGCGGTGGTGGCGGTGGTGGCGGCGGCGGCGGTGGCTGAGAGCCGCATTAGAACCGTAGAGCCTTACAAAATTTCTCTAAAAGGAATAACGAACCAGAGCAGCCTTGAGTTGCTCTGGTTTTTTGTTTAATTGTGCGCGGTGCAGTTCAAACCTTTCAAACGCGCGCCGGTCATTCTGGCCGTTTTGGTCCTGACGTTCGTTTGTGGCGTCCGGCTGCTGCGCTTGGATTTCTTCGAACGGCTGGAGCGCATGACCTACGACTTGCGCACGCGGGCGGCTTTGCATTTTCCCGCGCCTGCCGCCACCAACCTCGCTTTTGTTTCCATCGAGGAATCCAGTATCGCCGCCGTCAAGAGCGGCAAGCTCGGATATCATTATGGCCTCTACTGGCCGCGTCAGGTTTATGGCCGGTTGGTTGAAGAATTATCCGCTCAAGGTGCCAAAACCGTTGCGTTCGATGTGCTGTTCGGCGAATTGCGTCGCGACCACCCGCCCGTACAAATGGCCGATGGCAGTTTGATGGAATCCGACGATTTCTTCGCCTTGCAAATGCGCCGTGCCGGCAACGTGCTTCTCGCCGTTGAGCCCGAACTCGTGCCGCCCGATTTGTTTTTGACCAACGCGCTCGCACCCGGCGACATCTCGACGGAAAGGGATTCCGATGGCGTACTGCGCCGGGTCCGGGCCTTTGACAACCAGGGCGTCTGGGACATGGGAATCGTGCTCGCGGCGCTGGAATTAAACCTCGACCTCGCCCACCCCGATTTGGATCTGGCCCATGGGCGAATCACGCTGCACGGAGCGAACGGGGTCAAGCGCGTGATTCCCGTGGATCGCGACGGCTATTTTTGCATTGATTGGCGGCTGAAAGTGAATGATCCGCACCTCCTGCGCGCACCGATCGAAAACTTGCTCTTACAGGACAAATTGCGATTGCTGGACCGGACCAATGGGCTGCTCGATGATTTTCGAGGCAAGCTGGTGGTGGTTGGCTCGGCAGCACAGGGCAATGATTTGACCGACCGTGGCGCGACGCCGCTGGAAAAGGACACGCTGCTCGTCAGCAAACATTGGAACGTCGCCAACTCCGTCATCACCGGCCAATTCATCCGCCGCGCGTCACTGCCAATGGAATTCGCGCTGATAATTTTTCTCGGCGCGTTGACGGCCTTTCTCACCTGGCAATTGCGGGCCTTTTCGGCGCTGGGCGGCGCCATTTTGCTGGCGGCGGTTTATACCGCCATCGCGTTTTTTGTTTTTGTGAAATTCCGTTGCTGGCTCCCCTTGGTGTTCCCCATCGCCGGGGCGATGCTGGTCGAGCACGTGAGCCTCGTCACGTATCGCGTAGTTTTTGAGGAGCGGGAACAGCGCCGCGTCAGATCCGTTTTCTCCAAGATTGTTTCACCGGATGTGATGAATGAATTGCTCGGCGCGGAAAAGCTTTCCCTCGGCGGCGCGCGCCGCGAAGTGACCATATTTTTTGCGGATGTGCGCGGGTTTACCACGTTGACCGATGAAATGCAGCAGGGCGTGGCGGATTTCATCCGCGAACACCAGCTCGAGGCGGATGTGGCGGAAACGTGCATCGAGGAATCCGCGCAGGAAACGCTCGAAACGGTAAATCTCTATCTGGCCACCGTCGCCGACGCGGTAAAAAAACACGGCGGCACGCTCGACAAATACATCGGCGACTGCGTCATGGCGTTCTGGGGCGCGCCCACGCCCAACGAAAGACACGCTTCGGATTGCGTGTGGGCCGCGATTGACGCGCAGCGCGGCATCCATGATTTGAACGAAAAACGATCGGCACAGAACAACGCGCGGGAAACCGAAAACCGCGCGCGCCTTTCCGCCGGGCTGCCGCCCAAGCCGCCACTGCGCGCGTTGCAGCTGGGCACCGGCGTCAATACCGGCCTGGCGACCGTCGGATTGATGGGCTCGGACGCGCACATTTTGAATTACACCGTTTTCGGGCGCGAAGTGAACCTCGCCAGCCGGCTGGAAAGTGTTTCCGGCAGCGGCCGCATCATCATCAGCGACACGACCTACAATCATTTGCTGCGCGAAGACCCGGCGCTGGCCTCGACCTGCATCGAAATGTTCCCGGTCACGGTCAAGGGCATTCGCGATGCCGTGCGGATTTACGAAGTGCCGTGGCAAACGCCGCCGGCGAAATGATTTTTTGGCGGCGTTTTCTTCCTCGTCAAATATTCGCCGCAAATGCTAAAGTGATTTTGATGCGCACAGCGATTTATCCCGGCAGTTTTGATCCGCTGACCAACGGCCACCTGGATGTGATTCAGCGCGCGGTCAAGTTATTCGACCGTGTCGTCGTGGCCGTTGCGAAAAACGACGGCAAACAGCCGCTGTTCACGCTCGACGAACGGTTCGCGCTTGTGAAAAAGGCCGTGAAACACTTCCCGAACGTTGAGGCGGACGCCTTCGACGGCCTGCTTGTCGAATATGTCGCGAGCCGGAAAGCGCAGGCGATTGTGCGCGGACTGCGCGCGGTGTCGGATTTTGAATTTGAGTTTCAACTCGCGTTGATGAACCGCAAGCTGAACGAAAATGTCGAAACGATTTTCATGATGCCCAAGGAGACTTACACGTTTCTCAG
>Ga0181530_10006752_pt1 | contig 11180 bp, 5 predicted proteins | sample PEATcosm2014_Bin_42_FD_119769 | JGI IMG/M metagenome (GOLD analysis project Ga0181530, IMG submission 119769) | Peatland microbial communities from MTU Mesocosm Facility, Houghton, MI, USA - PEATcosm2014_Bin10_60_metaG | ecosystem: Environmental > Terrestrial > Soil > Wetlands > Peat | place... | reverse complement strand
CACCCCGAGAAAGAGGTCAGCACGACCGCCGCCCATTTGGCCGCCTCCGCAAAGGTCCCCACCCAGGGGGCCGCGCCCATTATCGGGAACCCAAACACCGCCCTGCCCACGACGCCCCAATCGCCGTAACTATGCAGCACCAGGATGGCAATGATCGCCACGATCTGCGAAATGGTCTTGTGTTTGCCGTAACCCTCCGCGGCGAGCACCACGTTCTTGGAGGCGGCCAGCAAGCGCAGCCCGGTTATCGCCAACTCGCGGGCTACGATCAAAACTACCATCCAGGCCGCAATCCAGTTCAGGCCTACGAAAGCGATGAACGCCGAGCACACCATGATCTTGTCCGCCAGCGGGTCCATCAGGATGCCAAAGTTGGTGATGAGCTTGCGTCGCCGCGCGATAATGCCATCCAGCAGATCACTGACCCCGCCGGCAATGAACAGCACCAGGGCAAGGGTTTCGTGGAACTTCACTTGCCAGCACATCGCCCCCAGGAACGCCGCTGTCAGCACGAAGCGGGAGACCGTCAGCTTGTTGGGCAGGTTCATTCAGTTGATTTCGGGTTCCATCGCCACGGTTACTCGCCCTTTGTAACCTGCCCCGGCGCGGTTGCCAACCTGCAACTGCTTCGACCCGCCCCGTAGCGCTGGGCCCGGACTGCCATAGTTACAGAGCGGTTCAGAGAATATGGGTGACGTTCCTGGCGTCGCCGTCCCGTCTTTTGCGATGCCAAAGGCACACGCTCTTTTTTTTGCACTTTTTTGCATTTCCCTGTTGACGCCCGCCGGTTATCGGCTAGAATGGCACAAATAGGTCCGTTATAGACAACCAAAACCGAAGACAACTACAACCGCAATGAAACGCCTAATCCTATCCACGGTAGCCATTGGACTCGCGGCCAGCACTGGGGTCTACGCCCAAATCAGCACCATCAATTCCGCCGTCGTGGTGCCGCGTGTTTTCGACGATATCCCCGCCGCCACCTTCGCCGGCGTCAACAACTATCCCGGCTCGATCTCACTTAGTGAAACGAACGTCAGCTCCTCGACTGGCTTCGCCAACCGCGATGTCTGGCGGTATTCAGCTAATGGCTCGACCGCCTATCAATTCCAGGGCAATCAGTACTTCAATGCTTCTTTCCAGTTGACGTTGACTGGCAGCGGCACTCCCGGCATTGACCTGGAAGCTGGTTGGCTGTTCAGCAATCCCAGCGGCCATTTCGGCGGTGATCTACAAACCTTCGCCACGGCGGGTGGAGTGGTCGCCCAAACCGGAGGGCCTTCTTATTACCCGTTCTCCCCCGCTGCAGGTGGTTACCCCCCTGCCGCTGGTTCGTCACCCCCCGGAGGCGTCCCAAACTACGTGTTAGGCCAAACCTATACTTTGGGCTTGAACTATGTCTGGGACCCGGTCACCAGCATGAGTGCATTTCAGTATTCCGTGAACGGGGTGTTCGCCCTGTCTGCGCCTGGCGACACCTACTTCGACTTAGGCCCTGGTCAATTCGTGGGCGGCGCTGGCGACGTGCTGGGGGGCTATTTCCAAATCCAAACCAATGCCGAAGATCCGAACAATAATGGAACCGCGGTCTTCTCGAACATAACTATCACTGCCGTCCCCGAGCCTTCAGCCTTGGCTCTCCTTGGTTTGGGCATTCTGCCATTAGTGTTCCGTCGCCGCCGCTAGGCTGACAGATTCCCCTGGTTTTTGCAGGCGCTGGCTTAAGTCAGCGCCTTTTTGTTTACCCTTTGATTGCGCGCTTGACGGGCCGCGAGCCGCCCCCGGCTCGCAGCATTTGCCCTTCCGGCTGCGGCGGGGAGGGCTGACGATCCAGTGGCGGGGTCAAGATGCCACTCCCGCCTCAACCGGCCTCAAGGCGCGGTGACCTTGTAGAACCGGCTGGTTCCTGTGTGGGAGTCGCTGACCGACCTGATGGCGCCGCTCCCAAGCACATTGGTCAGGATGGTCCAGTTGCCGGCGGTCAAATTCGTGCGGTAAAAGACCCTGTAATTCACGCCCGCCTGGCTGGGGAAGGAGAGGACCGTATTGTTTCCTGAGGAGGCCGCTTTGAGGTTGATGCCCGAAGTCGGGACCAGCATCACAAAATTGGGATTGCAATCTCCGCCAGTGCTGACGCGCAGCGTAGCCTGCCCGTTGAGCGTCACAACCGCCGGCGCCGCCAGTCCGTTATCTGTCAACGGCACCCAGTCGTAAGTGATGTAAACGGGTGATCTCCCGAAACCGCCAAATTGTCCGAGTTGCTTGGTGACCTGGCTTGTCGTGCCAGTGCCGCTGACGACCTCGTCAAGGTAAAGCGAGTAAGGGCCGTCACCGGAGGAACGTATATAGGCGTAGAAATTGCCCGTCGGATAAACACGGGTGTAGTTGGCCCAGTCGTTGGCTGCGAAATACGTCAGCACATAATCAATGCCGCCCCAATACACGAAGTTCGAGCGCAGCCAATCATGCTGCCCGAGCAGATCCTCCGGAATGCCCTCAGTGCGATATGGGAACGATTCGCCATCCAGCATCGTGTGTTGGTAGTCAATATTCGTGGTCGCACCATATCCGAAGTAGGAATCGGGGAGTGCATTCGGGATGAATTGCCCGCCGCCATAATCGAAATCCTCGAGCTCGACCATGTAGTTGGCCTCGCTGAAGGTGTCGAAGTTGTTCGTCACAGCGATGCCGTGGCCGAGCACATTTGTCACGGTAGTGATAGCGACGTGGATGGCGTTGGGCAGGATCGAGGGCAGCACTACGTTCTTAGTGGAGGCCGAGCCGGTAATCGCCAGGTTCGAGGTGACGTCGTACCCATCGAAGTTCACGCGGATGCCGTTCGCCGGGAAGCTGCTGCCGAACGTAGTGACCGTGAAGCTGAAGGTGTTGGTGTACTCGAACGGGTGCGTGCCGGTCGGATAGACGTTGCTGAGGAGGGGTAAATCCGCCTGGGCGGCGACGAGCGCGAAGAAATTCGGTAGCAGGTTGCCGCCGCTGGTGACCTGCAACGTCTGTTTGCCGTTGAGGATGACGACCGCGTTGTTGCCGTTGGTGTCCTTCAGAAGAACGTTCTCGAAAGTGGTCCAGCCCAGGCCGTCGGTGATCTTGAAGGTGCCCAGCTCGGTGGTGGTCGTGTCGGGGTTGACCACGCTGAGCGTCACAGAACCGCTGAGGCCGATGTCGGTTGCGAGGCGGGCGACAACCAAATTGGTGCTGTTAGGCCAGTCGCGCGTGTAGTTCACCCACTCGCCGCCGTTGAACGGGTTTATGCAGTAATCAACCCTGTCCGCTTCAAAAAGTTTCTTGCGCAAGTAATCTCCCGACGGGCCAGTCCCCATCGGATCACCGGGGCGATACGGGCCGGAGCTGCCACTCGTGTTATTCTCGTCCACCCCCGCCACGCCCACCTTTCCGAAGTAGCAGTTGGGATCGCCGCTGGCGTTGCAAAGATCGGGGTTATCAATATACATTCCGCTGTTAAAATCCCAATCTTCGGCCTCCCACAGATATGTGACCGGTGGGATTCCGACCCAGGTGGTTTCGAAGTAAGTGCTCGCGTTGACGGTGAGGTTGGAGACGTCCGTCACGCTGATGGCCACCGTGTAAGTCGAGTTGGATTGGAGTCCGGAATAGGTTACATTTTTGCTCGAAGCGGAACCGCTGATTGCCAGGCTTCCGGAGACATTGGTGCCGTTCAAGGTCAGGTGAATGCCGCTGTTATTGATGGTGAAGCCGCTCGGCGAAGTGACGTTGAAGGAAAGGCCGTTCGAGGGATTGACGAAGATCATGTCCTGTGGGAAAAGATTGCTAATGACCGGCGGGACCGGGCCGCTGACCTGGTTCAGAACCGCGTCGTCCAGGAAGGCGGACCCTCCTTCGCTTCCAGCCTGAAAATAGCAATAACGGTAACGAATCTGTGTGGTCCCGGATGGTGCCACCAACTGGCTTACGGAGCCCGTTACCGCGTAAGTGGTGAAATACGGGTCGCCGGTGGCTACCGGTTGCGTCAAATCGCAAGCGTTGGTTACCTGATATTGAAGCCAGGTGTCAGCCCCCGCACTGGCGGAGAATTCAGACGACTTGTAGAGGGCGAGAACATTAGTGTTCACATCGAGGAACTCGACTTGAAGCCAGGTATAGCAATCTGGCCTCAGTTGGTCGCAAGAGGACGTGGCGAGCCACCCGCTGACCTGATAGATCGCTCCGGGACTGCTGCCTAGGGTTTGGTATATCCCTGCCACGTTGCTTACCGCAGCGTTATAAAGGGCACCCCACTCCTTCCAATAGTAGGTTCCCGAATGTGGGAGCATATGACTACAACCAACAGTATTCGTGGCAACCACCCAGTAATCTTGAACAGTAGTGGTCGGCGGCGCAAAATACGTCCAACCGGTCGGAACCACCTGCCCGTTATTGGCCTCAAAACTTGGGTTAACCAGGAGATTGGCGCCTTGGGCTGGGCCGGCATGGAGGGCCACAGCGGTCACCAGCGCGAGCAGAGCGGCGTGCCAGTTAACGCCCCATAACGAGTGCGGAGCGAGCCACGCGTGGGCTTCCACGCTATCGGACGACAAGCTGGCGGCTTTCAAATTCGTCTGGCGGTTCGAATTCCGGGAAAAGGGATAGGGGAGGGGTAACGGGTTCATTGTTGTTCTTAATCACATTTTAACTCGGCCTGCAAAGATATCGTTTGGCGGGTTCGCCTGAGTGCTGTCTAGAACATGGCACGCAGGGTTGGCTTGTCAATGGGGTTTGTTGTTGAAGTCCTTCTTTCGCGTGTTACCCTATTCTTGTGCCGACCCCGTATCGGATATGCCGCGAATTCTAGTCCTCCGGAACCTCCTCCCCCTGTTGGCCGCTTCTCACGCCGCCCTCGCCATTCAAACACCCTCCGGTGTGATTTGCCTGACCGGCGACCAAAGCGTCGTCCTCCACTGGGACCGGAATACGGATGCCAACCTGGCGGGCTATCGCGTGTATCGCTCGACGACCGGGGCCGGCGGCCCATTCGCGCTCCAGACCACCAGCCTGCTGACCGCACCCGGGTTTTGCGACATCAGCACGCAGGTCATTGATGGGAAGACCAACCTCTATTACGTGACGGCGGTGGACAGCAGCACGAACGAAAGCCCCCCTTCCGTTACGCTGGCGGCGCTTCCCCAACCGTTTGCCAGCACCAATGAATTCCTGGATTACGTTCAGCAGACCACTTTCGATTACTTCTGGTATGCGGCCAATCCGGCCAACGGGCTGGTCCCCGACCGAAGCGCGACCGGCTCGGCGTGCAGCATCGCCGCGGTGGGATTTGGGCTCACGGCCATCGGCATTGGCGTTGACCATGGCTGGATAGCGCGGACCCAGGCCGTGGCGCGGGTCCTCACGACCTTAAATACATTCCTCAATGGACCACAAGGGCCCGGCACCACCGGCACGATCGGCTACCAGGGCTGGTTCTATCACTTCCTGGACATGAATACGGCCTTGAACGCCGGTTCGGAGCTTTCTTCAATTGACACGGTCTTGCTGCTGGCGGGTGTTCTTTACGCCAAGCAGTATTTCAACGGGACCAACGCCGACGAGACCTCAATCCGCACGACGGCGGACGCCATCTTCAACCGGGTGAATTGGACGTTCTTCTCCCAAGGCACCAATGTGGTTGCGATGGGCTGGCTGCCCACCTCGGGCTTCTCAGGCTACGGCAACTGGATCGGCTATGACGAGGCGATGATCCTTTACGTTCTCGGGCTGGGCACGGCCACCAATCCGCTGCCCGCGTCTGCCTGGAGCCAATGGACCAGCGGCTACACCTGGGCCACGACCTGGGGCCAGACCTACGTGTCGTTTCCTTCGATGTATGGCCACCAGTATTCTCATTGCTGGACAGATTTCCGCCACATTGCCGACGCCTACATGAACAGCCACAACTGCACCTACTTCGAGAACTCGCGCCGAGCCGCCCTGTCCCAGGTAGCCTACTGCAGCACCGCGCCCCACACCGGCTACAGCAGCACCGTGTGGGGGCTGACCGCCTGCGATGGGCCCGGAGCCGACGGTTTCGCGGGCTACGCGTTCCGCGGCATCCCGAACACCGCAATCAGCGCACTCGACGACGGCACGATTGCTCCCACCGCCGCTGGCGGGTCCATCTGCTTCACGCCGGAATACTCGGTGCCAACCTTGCAAGCGTTTTACACCCGCTTCCGCATCCACATCTGGACTGCCTACGGCTTTCGCGACGCCTTTAACATCGGGGCTGGGTGGTACGACACGGATGAGCTGGGCATAGACGAGGGGCCGATCGTGATCATGATCGAGAACTACCGCACCCAAAAGGTCTGGCAGCTTTTCATGCAGAACGCCGAAGTCCAGCGCGGGTTGCAGCGTGCCGGCTTTGTCTCGCTGCCCTTCGTGGCGCTTCAGCCTCAGCCCCTCCCGGCGCAAGGCGCCTTTGAACTGGCTTGGAACGCCTCGGCCAGCCGCTACTACCAGGTCGAATACTCCCCCGACCTGCTCACCTGGGGTGCCACGCCCGGCTTCATTCAAGCCACCAACAGCGGCCCGTTTGATTGGCTCGACACCGGCCCGCCGGTCACCAGTTCCGCCCCTACCAACACCCCTGAGCGATTCTATCGTGTGTTCCAATTAGGCCCCCCGTAAGCGGGTAATTGGGGAGACCATGGGGGACGGAGTGCGAAAAGGACTTGCTGCCCGCAGGCCAGTGCCTAGCCAGTGGTAGGCCAGTGGTAAGCCAGCGGTAGGCTTAATACAATTTCTATTAAGCCTACCGCTGGCTTACCACTCCGGGACCACCCCGGTGCCCCAACCGTCCTGGCCGGCGGTGCCCAACTGCCGCCGGCGGCTTCTCGGTCAGGGCCAGGAGGTCTTGGGCCCTTTCCGCGCAGGCGTTGCCATTTCCTGACTTGCCAAAAGAGGGAGTAATCATCTCAAATGCTTGAGTGGTGACAGACAGGAACGACTCTGACCAGTCCGCGCGCTTCGTGGCGACCCTGCTGCCGTGGGTGCTGGGGGCGGGGATGCTGGTAGTTTACGTCGTCACGCTCAACGCCTGGGTTTCGTTGGATAGCTTGCGGCTGGTTTGGAGCGTCAGCGGTCTGAAGTGGCGGCGGCAGCTTTTCAATCCAGTCACCTTCCTGGTAACGGGCCCAATCGGCTGGCTGCCGGCGGCGTGGGTTCCCCTGGCGCTGAACCTGTTCACCGCCGCTTGTGCCGCTCTGAGCCTGGCGTTGCTCGCCCGGTCCGTAGCGTTGCTACCCCACGATCGGACCCATGCCGAGCGGTTGCGCCTGAGCAGGCATCAGCCATGCCTGACCATCCGCAGCGCCTGGCTGCCACCTACCCTGGCTGTCCTCATCTGCGGGTGGCAACTGACGTTCTGGGAACATGCCGTCGCTGCCACTGGGGAGATGTTCGACCTGCTGCTCTTCGCCTACCTCGTGCGGTGCCTTTTGGAATTCCGGCTCCAGCATAAACAGAAGTGGCTGCTGCGGTTCGCGCTGGTATATGGCCTGGCCGTGGCCGACGACTGGGCGATGGCGGCCTTTGCCCCCGCGTTCATCGTCGCGATCATCTGGATGAACCTCAAGCCGGTGAGCCTGAAGGATCTGGATCAGGAGTTGAAGGACCTCCGTGCCGCCGGGCATCACACCGCCGGGCGTCTGCTCAGACTTATTCCTTCCATGATTGACCTGCGGTTGCTGGCGCCCCTGGCGGCCTGCTGGCTGGCTGGCTTTGCCGTCTTTTTTCTGCTCCCGTTGCTCGGCAGCCTCGCGGTGGCGCCGCGCACGGACTTCTGGCCGAGTTTGCGGCCGGTCCTCGTGACCTACAAGGACCGACTGCTTCATTTTCCCAGGCACCATGTCCTGGCGGCGTTGCTGACGTCGGTTGTCCCGGTGCTGTTTATGGGGATTCGCTGGCGCCGCTCTCGCGACGACGAGGATCGCGCCATGGGCAAGGTGCTCGCCGACAACTTCCACCATGTGCTCCATGGCTTTTTCCTGGTGGTATGCCTGTGGACCGCATTGGATTCCCCATTCAGCCCGCGCGGCCTCAAGCTCGGCTACCCCAGCTTGCCTTTGTATTTCCTCAACTCCTTGAGCATCGGCTACTTCAGCGGCTGCTTCCTGCTGTTCTTCGGGAAGTTGCGGTCCCATCCCCTGGTTGGCCGACTTGTCACGGCCTCCGTCTGGCTGCTGGCTATCACGACGCCTGGGATTCTCCTTTGTAAGAACCTCCCCCGTATTCTGCTGGACCAGAACGGCCCTTTGACGGCGTATGCGGCCCGAGTCCTGCAATCGCTGCCTACCGGTCGGGCGGTGATCCTGAGCGACGATCCGTTCCGCCTGTCGTGCCTGGAAACCGCCCTGGCGAGCAAGGGCAAGTATGCTGCTAACTTGCCCATTGATATGACCTTGCTGGCGCAGGGATTGCCCTATCTGCAGTTCCTCGAACGGAAACACCCCGGCTTCAATCTGTGTTCTCCCACTAATCAATTAGCGGAGTTGGCCATGCCGGTAATGCTGCAGGAGCGCCTCGAGGATTTCGCCGAGGAAGGCATCCTCTATTATCTGCACCCGCCCTCCGGCCCCCTGCTCGAGGTCTTTTGCGCTTCCCCGCACAGCCTGACCTGGCAACTCCGGCCCTGTCTGACGAACGGAGCCGGAGCGCCGCCACTTTCTTCGGAACAGATCAAGGACAACCAAGCGTTCTGGCATAACGCGGACCAGGAGCAGTTGTCGGGCCTGGCCCGGCGCATCCAATCCCCGCCGCCAGTCCGGCCAGCCTTTGTCCAGCGGATCTTAAGAAAGGCGCATGTAGCGCCGCAACCGGATCACGAGGCCATCGGGGTCGGAGCCCTGTATTCTGTCGGCCTGGACTCTTGGGGAGTCGAACTGCAAAAGCGGGGGCTTTTGGCCGAGGCGGCGCAATGCTTCGACCAGGCCCAGGGCTTGAATCCCGATAACACGGCGGTGCGAATAAACCTCAAGGCCAACAAAGAGCTGCAAGCCCATACGCAACCGCTCATCCAATCCTTTCCAGAAGTCGAAACCCGCCTCGGCAGAGCCCGCTCGTGGGACCAGATCCTACGCACCTTCGGACCGGTGGATGAGGCAAACTGCTGTTTCTACCAGGGGATGTTTCTCGCCGGGGCTTCTTCCTATCGGCAGGCCATCGAGCAGTTCGAGCGCGTGGAGGCGCTGGCGCCGGATTACCCGGAAATCCGCTTGCGGTTGGCCCAGGCGCATCTCAAGCATCGAGACTTCAGCAATGCCCTGGCCGGGGCCTTGGAGATCCTCAGGACCGATCCGCAGAACCTGGATGCGCTGCTGATCGAGGGATTGGCTTTGTCTGAAACCGACCATTATCGGGACGCCATCCCGCCGCTCACGCAGGTGCTTGCCCTGCAAAGCAGCAATGTCGTCGCCCAGGCCACCCCTGTAGTCTGCTCTGCTTATTATGCTCTTGCCGACATAGCCTACCGCGACAAGGACATGCCGACCGCGGTGCGGAACTACACGCTGTACTTAGACTGCGCTCCGCCGGGTTGGCCGGAAACGCAACTCGCAAAGGAGCGTCTGAAAGAGTTGCAGCCAAAGCAAAACTGACCCGGACGAAGGAGCCGCCTGCGCTGGTGAGCCATCGCGATCGGGCAGCGTGAGGCCGACGCTACAGGAGTTTTCGCGTTGAGTCGCCCGTTTGGCACGACTAGCTTGGCCCCCATGAATGTTCTGGTCACCGGCGGCGCTGGTTACATCGGCTCCATTTGCACCGAGGAACTGCTCGGAGCCGGCCATCGCGTGACGGTCTATGACGACCTCAGCGAAGGGCATCGGTCAGCCGTGGACGCGCGGGCGCGCTTCATCCTGGGCCGGCCCGAGGAGGCGGGGAACCTCCTCCAGGCGGTCCAGGAGACCCGGCCCGACGCCATCATGCATTTCGCCGCCAACGCGTTGGTGGGAGAGTCCATGACCAACCCGGGCAAGTACTTCCGCAACAACGTTGCCAACGGCCTGAAGCTGCTGGACGCGGCAATCGCCTGCGGTGTGAGGAAGTTCGTGTTCAGCTCCACCTGCGCCACCTACGGCCCGCCCGACCGCGTGCCGATGACGGAGGATTTGCCCCAGCGCCCGATCAACCCGTACGGCGAGTCAAAGCTGATGTTCGAGAAGATGCTTCAGTGGTATGAGACCATTCATGGGCTGGAGTTCATCGCCTTCCGCTACTTCAACGCCGCCGGGGCGAGCGAGACCTTTGGCGAGCACCACCGGGTCGAAACGCATTTGATCCCGAACGTGCTCAAGGTGGCGCTCGGCCAGAAGCCCCAGTGCGAGATTTACGGCACGGATTATCCCACACCCGACGGCACCTGCATCCGCGATTACATTCACATCCTCGACCTGGCGCAGGCGCACATTCTCGGCCTCGCGCCGGGCAAGAAAGGCTTCTACAACCTCGGGAATGGCGGCGGTTATTCAGTGCGCGAGGTCATTCGGATGTGCGAGAAGGTGACCGGCGAGACGATTCCCGTGGTCGAAAAGCCCCGTCGCCCCGGCGATCCGCCAAAGCTGGTGGCCGCCGCTGGCAAGGCCGTCCTGGATTTGGGGTGGAAACCGCAGTTCCCAAAGCTTGAGGACATCGTCGCCACTGCCTGGGCCTGGCATAGGAAACACCCGAACGGCTACCCTGACTGAGACGCAACCTCAGGGCGGCCTCCACAACACCCTTTCAGCATTCAGAGCGGCCGAATACACCCCGGGCGCGTGGGAAGTGAATGTGCCGGCTCTGCCTTGTCAACCGGCCCGGGCGGGCGTCAGTAGCCCAGTTCCGTTTTTCTCTGCGCGGCAGTCGGCAGGGGCGGCTTGGCTTGCACGATGGCTTCGCAGCCTGCCTCTTTCAGTCGCTTGCTTTCGACCGCGTTGAATTCCATGTCAGGCTGGTATTCCGCAGGGAGGTCCGCCTCTGCATAGATGGCTTCCACCGGACATTCGGAGACGCAGGCGGTGCAATCAATGCATTCCTCCGGGTGGATGACCAGGCGATCCTCCAATTCATAGAAGCAAGCCACCGGGCAGACCTCGACGCAGTCCGTGAACTTGCACCCTTTGCATTTGCTGGTAACAATGTGTGCCATAAGCCTGTGATTCAATTGGATTGCTACCGGT
>Ga0181530_10006747_pt1 | contig 11186 bp, 9 predicted proteins | sample PEATcosm2014_Bin_42_FD_119769 | JGI IMG/M metagenome (GOLD analysis project Ga0181530, IMG submission 119769) | Peatland microbial communities from MTU Mesocosm Facility, Houghton, MI, USA - PEATcosm2014_Bin10_60_metaG | ecosystem: Environmental > Terrestrial > Soil > Wetlands > Peat | place... | reverse complement strand
TAGGATAGTGCTGTCGCCACAACAGGCAACTAACTAACGTGCAACCTTCGATGCTCGCACCGTTTTTCTCGAATCGTGACAAATCAGCTGGTCGCGGCCCGCCTTCTTGGCCATATAGACTGATCGATCCGCCGCCACGATGAGCTCAAGCGCACTGCGAAAGGGAGTGCTCGCGCTGTGGGTGGCTAGCCCTAAGGACACCGTGACCGTCAGCGTTCCGGCGGCCAACGCGTGGCGCGTGCCGCGCAGGCGCGTCAGCAGTCGCTCGCAGACATATTGGGCTTCCTCTGCCCCCAAACCCGGGAGAATCACCACAAATTCCTCCCCGCCATAGCGCGCCACACAGTCGGTATCGCGCACCACATCGAGAATCAGCTTCGCCGTCGCCGTCAGTACCGCGTCCCCTGCCGGATGACCGTAGGTATCGTTCACCCGCTTAAAGCGATCCAAATCCGCAAAGACGACACTCAACGGCCAGCCGCCCGCTGCCGCGCCTTGAAACTCCTTCTCGAGCACCTGATCCAGGTAGCCGCGATTGAATACGCCGGTGAGCGGATCGCGACGATGCTTATCCTCGAACTCCGCCGCGCGGGTCTGGAAGTAGTCGGCCGATTGCCGCAACGTGCTGACTTGCTCGAGCGCCTGAAGATTGCGCATCAGTAGCAGTTCCCGCGCTTGCTCGATGATCGCGGCGCTGGCGTCGGCATCCAGCAGCGACGTATCGAAGAGCCGCTCGATTTCCGGAATTTCGGCCACAATCTGTGCCATGGTCCCGCAGAGCGCCTCGGACCCCATCCCGAGCCACTCCTGCGCGTGCGCCGAGAGGGCCGTCGGATCCGTCGAGTCCTCGGACGCCAACAACATTTCGACGCATTCGCTTCCCAGCGCCACACATCGTGCGGCCGTCACGGTATTGAGTTCGCCCTCGCCGCCCGGCGGTGCATGACTCCACTCCACCGTGCGACACAGCGATTCGCCGAGTTTCCAATGCGTCAAGAGCCATGACCCAAGCGCCGCGTGATCCATCCCCAGTTGCTCAACTTCATGTGCGATGATTTCGGCGTGCGTCGCGCTCTTCGGTAACTTGGTGTAAAAATCCGGCTGCACCCGATCGATCGCGATCACCGCGATATCCTGAAGGAGCGCAGCCAGAAAGATGTCTTCAACGGCGCTGACGTGTTTAAAGGCGCCAAACGCGCGGGCCGCGGAGGCGCTCAAGATCGTCCGTCGCCAGTAGCGTGCGTAGTCGATGCCGTTGCTTTTGACGCTTTTGTAGGTTCCCACGAGCGAAAAACTGAGCGCGAGCGTCGTCGCGGCATTGAGGCCGAGCACAACCAGCGCTTGGCGCAGGTTGTCGCTCTTGCGTTGCTTGGAATATAGGGGTGAGTTGGCGACGCGCAAGACCTTCGCCGTCAGCCCCGGGTCCCTGGCGATAGCGCTCGCGACTTTCATGACATCGATCTCAGGGTCGCTGGCAAGCTCGATAATCTGTTGCGCAACGGCGGGCGGGCTGGGGAAACTCACCGCGTTTTTAAGTTTGTTCTTCAAACTCTCGATCACAGTAACGCACTCCCTGCAACCTCCTGGGTCGCGAGGGTTCTTAACGGCAGTTAATCAAAATCCTTAAGGGGTTCCCTTAACGAATCGGAATATTAATATGCTGCACCGAGTCAACCCCATGATTTTTATGGTTGTCGCGAGCCACACCCCGTTTAGGGTGAACAACCGTGATCACAGCGGTCCCGCTCGATTTGCAGGGTCGCGTGGTCGATGCGAAAGCGTCGTTTGAGGTTCGGCGTCAACGATCCCAACAGCGCGTCCTCCGCCTCCCGATCGGGCACCACCAAATGCGCGGTCAACGCGACGCTGGTGGTGCTGAGCGCCCAGATATGCAAATCGTGCACGTCCGTGACACCGCGCTGGCCCGCGAGGTAGGACAGCACGGCTGCGGAATTGACGCCCGCCGGCACGGCGTCGAGCGACAGATGCACGGAATCCCGTAATAGCGCCCAGGTGCTCACCAAAATTACTGCGACGATCAACAGGCTCACTACGGGATCCAGCCACTGCCAGCCCGTGACGACGATCAGCAGGCCAGACAGCAGCACACCCGCGGACACGGCTGCGTCACCGAGCATATGCAGGAAGGCGCTTCGCCGATTCAAGTCGTCGTGACTTCCGCGGTGCAGCAGCCAGGCGCTGACACCGTTGAGAACGATGCCGATGGCCGCGACAGCCGCGACGGTCGCACCCGCGACCGCCGGCGGAGCGGCAATGCGGCCCACCGCTTCCCAAGCGATGGCACCGCAGGCGAGCAGCAACAACACTGCGTTCGCGAGCGCGGCCAGCACCGAAGAACGCCCGAGGCCATACGTAAACTTGCCGCCCGGCGGGCGGCGCGCCAAATACATGGCAGTCCAAGCGCAGACCAATCCGAGCACGTCCCCCAAATTGTGGCCCGCGTCCGCAATCAAGGCGACCGAATTGGACAGAAAACCAAAGCAGCTTTCGATGACCACGAAGAGCATATTGAAGGCCACGGCAATACCCATGCGGATGTTAACTTGCTGGGTCGTCAATCCATGCGCGTGCGCATGGGAAGGATGGTGCGAGTGCGCAACCGCATGATCATGGTCATGCGGCTCGGTTTGCTCATTTCCGTGCTCATGGTCATGGTCATGGTCATGTTCGCCAGGTTCGTGATGCTCCATCCGTTTCTTTGATCCTTGCGCAAGTAACCCTTGCGCAAATAACCCCTGCGCAAATAACCGATTACAAAAGGCGCTGAGCTCGCTCAGAGCCCCAAAACGCTCAATGACGCGTGATCATCGGGCCGGCGCCCGAGAGGCCACTGGTACTTGCGCTCACTGGGCGTGATCGGCAGATCATTGATGCTGGCGACGCGCAGCCGCATCAGGCCGTGCTCGTCGAATTCCCAATTCTCGTTGCCGTAACTGCGATACCACTGACCGCCCGCTTCGTGCCACTCATACGCAAATCGCACCGCAATCCGGTTTTCGGTGAACGCCCACAGCTCCTTGATCAGACGGTAGTCGAGTTCACGCGACCATTTACGAACCAGAAATGCCTGGATGGCGTCGCGCCCCTCGAGGAATTCGACGCGATTACGCCAACGACTGTCCGTCGTGTACGCAAGTACCACGCGAGCCGGATCGCGGGTGTTCCATGCGTCTTCGGCCATGCGCACCTTTTGAGCGGCGGTGTGCATATTGAACGGCGGCAGCGGAGGCCGATTCATGAGCGAACTCTGCGGATTAACTCGTGGCTATAACCATAGTACGCCGGTTCAAATCGTCCCGGCCTTGAGAATGGCGACCTCGCAGCCGTTCGACGGTGAGCGCACCACCAATGAAACAGATCCTGTAGACGCAATTTCCAGTGCATGAGTTTCATCGTAGGAGATTGCGGCTCCTCTGTCGATTCCTCCTGACTGGTCTAAGATCCAAGCCATGCGGACCATGAAGGCAGTCCTGATGAAGGGCCACGGCGGATTCGATCAGCTCGAATACCGCGATGACGTTCCCGTACCCGTGCCACGGGAGAACGAGGTTCTGATTCGGGTGCTTGCCGCTGGAGTCAACAACACCGACATCAACACCCGAACCGCCTGGTATTCGCGATCGGTGACCGAAGGCACCACCGCGGCAGGCGGTGCGGCGGGTTTTGCGGACGCTCGGGGCGAGGACTCCGGTTGGACCGGCGCTGCACCGGTGTTCCCGAGAATCCAGGGCGCCGACGCCTGCGGTCGAATCGTAGCGGTCGGCCGTGGAGTCAATGCCGCGCGGCTCGGCGAACGAGTGCTGATCGAACCGGTCTTCCGCGCACCGCTCAGCGAGATCGCACGAGTCAGCTATTTCGGCTCTGAATGCGACGGCGCCTTCGCGGAGTATGCCCGCGCGCCGGCCGCGCATGCACACGCGATATCGTGCACATTGTCCGACGCCGAGCTTGCCTGCTTTCCCTGTGCGTATTCCGCCGCGGAAAATATGCTCACGCGTTTGAAACTGATGGCGGGCGAGACCGTGCTGGTCACGGGAGCATCCGGCGGCGTGGGTTCCGCCGCCGTGCAACTCGCAAAGCGCCGAGGAGCCAGCGTGGTGGCGATCGCGAGCGGCGCGAAGGCCGCGGTGGTTCACTCCTTGGGCGCCTCACGAGTACACGCGCGGGATGCCGATTTGCTCGCTGCGCTCGGCCGAGAGAGCGTCGACGCGGTCGTCGACGTCGTCGGTGGGGAACGATTTCCCGCGCTGCTCGAAATCCTGCGGCGCAGCGGACGATATGCGGTCGCCGGCGCCATTGCAGGGCCGATGGTTCAGTTGGATCTTCGCACCCTGTACCTGAAGGATTTGCGGTTCTACGGTTGCACCGTATTGGAGCCGGAAGTTTTCCCCAATCTCGTACGCTATATTGAACGCGGCGAAATCAGGCCCTTGATAGCCAGCATTCATCCGCTCAGCGCCATCGTCGAAGCGCAACTGGAGTTCCTCGCAAAGCGGCACACGGGGAAAATTATATTGATTCCGTGAGAGAGTTCTCCTACGCCGGCCGGGTCAGGGACTTTCAATGACCGATCAAGAAGTTCTCGACCAGCGGCGCGACCAGATCCGGCCTCTCGATATGCAGCATATGACCCGCACTGGCGATGCGAACTACTTGGATGCCGGATATGATCGCCCGGAACGCCGCTTCGGTGCCGTCGGAACCGAGCCGTGAGAGGAACTCGGACTCCTCCCCCAATAACATCAGTAGCGGCGCCCTTACCCCGCGCCAACAAGCCTCCGCATCTTCGCGCTTATACAGCACGGGATTGACCCATCGATGACGAGCATCCCCCAACAGAAGCACGCGCCCGTCGGCTTCGAGCCGACCCCAGGCATTGGCTATGAATCTCGATTGCGCCTCGGTAAAGCGCGGGTAGCGGAGCCGGATAACCGACGCGAGTTGCTCGAATGAGTCGTAGTCTTTGAGGGTCGGAATGGATTTGACCTGATCCAGCCACGTGCACAGTCGCGCGGGCGCTTGATCCGGCGAGGTCCGCGGCAACCCGAATCCTTCGAGATTGACGACACATCGCACGCGATCCGGCCGCAGTCCTGCGTACAAGCTGGCCACATTGCCACCCATGCTGTGGCCGACGATGCGCGCCGGTTCTGCCATACCAAGCTGTTCCAGCAACGCATCGAGATCCGCGAGGTAATCCGGAAACCAATAACCGTCCCGCGCCCAACCACTGCGCCCAAAGCCGCGCCAATCGAGCGCCACCAGCGGCCAATCCTGTTCGAACGCGTCCACCATGAACTGAAAAGTATCGCCGGTATCCAGCCAGCCGTGCAGCAGGAACACGGGTAATGCGGAACCCGAAGGCTCCGGCCCCCAACGCCTCACGTGAATGTCTAGCCCCCGTATTCGCAGAGTTTCATGCCGCGGCGCCCGCAGCACGTCGTATGTGGTCACTGCGGCGGGCGGTCGCTGTCCTGCGTGCTGGGATGCCCTTCCGACCCGGTACCCTTACCGGTGCCGGTGCCCTTTCCGCTGCCGCTGCCCTTTCCGGTGCCGCTGCCCTTACCGGCGCCGCTGCCCTTACCGGTGCCGCTGCCCTTACCGCTGCCGGTGCCCTTACCGCTGCCGCTGCCCTTACGCTTGCCGGCACCAGCGCTTCGCGGCGGCGTTTGGGGGTCGTGTCCCTTTGGCATGTGATTGCAACTCCTGGTTCTCTATGACGCGGCACTTTCATACACGCAGGCGGCACTCCGCCGCAAGACCCACGGCTGTTTGCGGTTCGCCCATTTTGGGGCGCATGCTCCAAATGATGGAGATATCACGCATAGGACCTTACCGGCTGCTGCGTACCTTGGGGGTTGGCGGCATGGGCGAGGTATACCTCGCCGAGCGAGCCGATGCCGAGTTCGAGCAGCAAGTCGCGATCAAAGTCGTCAGCGGCGGCGCATTCTCGCGAAGCGTTCGGTCCCGATTGAAGATCGAGCGACAAATCCTTGCACAGCTCGACCATCCAAACATTGCGCGCCTGTTGGATGGGGGTTCGCTCCCGGACGGAACGGCTTATCTCGTGATGGAGTACGTCGATGGGTTGCCCATCGACGCCTACTGCGACTCGAAACGTCTCGATGTGCCGGCTCGGCTCAGATTGTTTCAAGCCGTATGCGCGGCGGTGCATTACGCCCACCAAAACCTCATCGTGCACCGCGATATCAAGCCCTCGAACATTTTGGTCACTGCGGCGGGTGTCCCGAAATTGCTTGATTTCGGCATCGCCAAATTGCTCGACGAGCGACCGGCGGTGCATCACACGCTGGCGGTTACGCATGCTGACCTACGGATAATGACCCCGGATCACGCGAGTCCCGAACAGGTTCGCGGGCAGCCCATTACGACCTTGAGCGATGTCTACGTCCTGGGTGTGCTGCTGTATGACCTGCTCGCCGGCAAGGGTCCCTTTGTCATCCCATCGAGGCGGCTGAGCGATATTGAGCGGGCGATCTGCGAGGCAGATCCGGTGGCGCCCAGCCACGCCATCGACCGCGATGATTCGCCCGAAACACGCCGCATCGTGCAGGCCCGTGACACGAGTGCCGGCCGTTTGCGGCGCGCGTTGACGGGTGATCTCGACAATATCGTGCTGATGGCCATGCGCAAAGAACCCGGGCGCCGCTACGGCTCATCGCAGCAGTTGGCGAACGACATTCAGCGCCATCTGGACGGACGGCCCGTCATCGCGCGCCGCGACACGATGTCGTACCGCTCGAGCAAGTTCGTGCGCCGGCACTGGTTGCCCGTGAGCGCCGGCATCGGTGTATTTACGCTGATCTTGGCGTTCGCCACCACGACGTATGTGCAGAGGCTACATATCGCGGCGGAGCGGGATCGAGTCGCGGAGCAGCGCGAACGAACGGAGCGCGAACGCGCGCGTGCCGAGGAAATCTCATCCTTCCTGGTGAATTTGTTCAAACTGACGGATCCCGAAGAGAATCGCGGCAATCAGGTCACGGCTCGGGAGCTATTGGACTCGGGCGCCAAACGCTTGCGGGCAGGCCTTCAGGATCAACCCGCAACCAAGGCCGCATTGCTCGCCACCGTCGGCGCTGTGTATGACAGTCTCGGACAGTTCCAGGACGCGTTGCCCTTGCTGGACGAGGCTTTGCAACTACAGCCTCGATCCCGCGATAAATTCCGCGTCGACACCTTGCAGGAGCTCGGACGCGCGCGCATGGGGGCAGGTCAGCTGTCCGATGCGGAGGCGCCGTTGCTGGAAGCGCTCCATCTGTCACAAAGCGAGTTTGGCGCGACCAGCCGGGAATCCGGAAGATCCCTCTGGTCGCTTGGAAGGCTCAAGTTCCAACAGGGCCAAATCGGCGCGGCCAAGGATCTGTACGTGCAAAGCCTCGGGATTCTGGAAACCGCGCACGCGCCTCAGACCGACGTTTCCGCCGTGCTCGACGATCTGGCGAAGGTCTACGCGCGTGATCAGCAATGGCAACTCGCAAAACAAACCTATGAAAGGGCCATGGCGGTCGATCGGCGGGAACTTGGCGAGGATCACCCGCGAATAGCAATGCACCTCAATAATCTCGCCATCGTCGCGCAGAACATGGGTGATCTGCGGCGGGCGGAGACCCTTTACCTGGACGCAATCCGCCGTAATGAACGGGCGTATGGCGGCCGGCATCCGGAAACCGTAGTCTCCAAGGGCAATTACGGTTTGCTGTTGCAGCGCGAGGGGCGTTTCAAGGAAGCCGAGCCGTTGCTGCGCAACGCGCTCGCCGAAACGCTGTCGCTTTACGGGCCGGAACACTACACGGTGGGATATACGCGCGTCAGTTTGGGCATTTTGCTGCACGATGAGGGTGACCTCACGGGAGCGGAGAGCCAATATCGCCAAGCACTCGCGATTTACGACAAATCGCTGCCACTGATCCATCAGTGGCGCGCCTCGGCGCTCATGTATCTGGCGCAACTTTTGGTAGATCGCGGGAAGCCCGAGGAAGCGCTGGCGTTGAGCGAACAATCCTTGAAAATCTGGGTCGCGAGCTCGCCGGACTCGAACCCGTCGACGGCACAGGCGCATGCGATCCACGCTTACGCCCTTGCACATTTGGGCCGCTCGCGTGAATCCGCGGACGAGCTGACCGCCGCGGTGCAGGTCATGCTTCGCGCCCGGGGCGAGGACGATCCCGCCGTACGTCGCGCGCAAAGCTGGCTCCAGAGCGTGCGCGCCGGACCGCCACAGACCGCAAGCACGGCACACTAGCTTGACTAGCTGCCCAGAAAGATCTTGTAGGCCGGATTGTCGGTCTCTTCGGTGTACGCGTACTGCAACTCATTGAGGTGCAAGAAAAAGTCGGTGAGAGTGTCGGGCGGCACTTGGATGCCGGCAAGCACGCGCCCATGATCGGAGCCGTGGTTACGGTAGTGGAACAGGCTGATATTCCAGCCGGAACCGATCGCCTGTAGAAACTTGAGCAACGCGCCCGGTCGTTCCGGAAACTCAAAGCGGTACAGACGCTCATCGGTCAGTCCGTGGCCGTGGCCGCCCACCATGTAACGCACGTGCAACTTGGCCATCTCATTGTCGGTCATGTCGCGTACCGCAAAGCCGGCGTCGCCGATGATCTTGACGAGCGCGGCACGCTCGAATTTGCCCTGTGTGAGCGCCAAACCGACGAATACCTGTGCGCCGGCCTGCGCGTCTCGGTATCGGTAATTGAATTCCGTGACGCTGCGTTTCCCCAGCAGCTCGCAAAACCGCAAGAAGGAACCGGGCACTTCGGGTATTTCAACCGCCAACAGCGCTTCACGCTGCGCGCCCACGTCCGCGCGCTCGGCCACATGGCGCAGTCGGTCGAAATTCATGTTCGCGCCGCCGTTGATCGCAATGAGAGTGCGCTGCGTGCACGTCTCGCGCGCCACGTACTTCTTGATGCCCGCCACCGCCAGCGCACCGGCCGGCTCCGCAATGGAGCGGGTGTCTTCGAATATGTCCTGAATTGCGGCGCAGATCTGATCCGTGGTCACCAGCAATATTTCATCGACATACTGTTTGGCGAGCCGGAAGGTTTCCTCGCCGACGCGCCGTACTGCGACGCCGTCGGCAAACAGGCCGACGCGGTCGAGCGTCACGCGCTTGCCGGCACGCAGCGACTCGAACATTCCGGCCGCATCCTCCGGCTCCACACCGATGATCTTGATGCGCGGATACAGCGATTTTGCGTAGGCCGCAATGCCGGCGATCAGCCCACCACCGCCCACGGGCACGAAAATCGCGTCGACCTCATCGCCGTGCAACTGCCGCAGGATTTCCATGGCAATCGTACCCTGTCCGGCGATCACATCCGGATCGTCGAATGGATGCACGAAGACCAGCCCTCGTTCGCGCGCAAGTTCAATGGCGCACTCGTAGGCCTGATCGTAATCATCGCCGTGCAACACGATTTCGCCGCCCAAATCGGCGACCGCCTGCACTTTGATATCGGGGGTCGTCAACGGCATGACAATGACCGCAGGAATGCCGCGCGTGCGGGCACCGAGCGCCACGCCCTGGGCATGGTTGCCGGCAGACGCGCAAATCACGCCGCGCTGCGCGGCGATCGATGAGAGTTGGGCGATCTTGTTGTAGGCGCCGCGAATTTTGAACGAAAACACCGGCTGGAGGTCTTCCCGTTTGAAGTACACACGATTGCTCAGGCGGCGAGAAAGGCGTGGTGCCGCCTCCAGGGAGGTCTCGATGGCGACATCGTACACTTTGGCTTTGAGTATTCGTTCTACGTAGTTTTCTTGCATGGGCTACTTGGGTTGCGGTTGAGCTACATTAGCTCAAGCGACGGGGTGAGGGTATGTTTGCCTGAAACTGTGAGACGGTCCACAGCCCCCGCGGACCTTCCGGGCTCTGGCCGCGAATTAATTGGGTAACATACGCATTATGCGCGAATTCAAATGGTGGCTTCTTGGCTTGCTGCTGGTTTCGCCGGCGGTATATCCGCTGTCCGGGAGCGTCGTCGCCGGCGACAACGTCAAGGCGCGCTTGATCAGCGAAACCAACGCCATAGCCCCGGGACAATCGATTTGGGTCGCTCTTGAATTCAACATACGCGATGGCTGGCATACGTATTGGCGCAATCCCGGAGATTCCGGCCAGGCGACCAAACTCACGTGGACGCTGCCTGCCGGAGTCACCGCGGGAGACATCGTCTGGGCCACACCGCATCGCTTCGAAATCCCACCGCTGGTCAATTACGGCTACGCCAAGCACGCACTGCATCTCGTGCAGATCACCGCCGCCCGCGATCTCAAGGCTGCAACTCCGCTCGCGCTCGCAGCGAAGGCGAACTGGTTGGTCTGTTCCGACGTCTGCATCCCCGAAAGTGCCGAACTGCAGTTGCGAGTGCCGGTGAATGCGGAGGGTGGCGCCCTCGATCCGGCAGTCGCCCCCTTGTTCGCGGCGGCCCGCGGCGAGCTGCCAAGCGTGCAGCCGGCGCCTGCGAGCGCAGAGATTCATGACGGTCAGTTGGTGCTCACCCTCGGGACGGCTTGGGGTGCAACACTGTCTCAGGTCAAATCGTTGGAGTTCTACCCCTACGACGAAGGCGGCATCGAATACGCCGCACCGCAAACGCTGAGGCGCCACCCCGACTCCATCGATCTCGCGATGAAAGTCGGCTATCAACCGCCGCAGGCTGGAACGATTCGCGGCGTGTTGCTGGCGACCGAGCAGGGCGGGGCCACCGTTCCCATCGAGATTGCCGCAAGTTTTTCCGGAGCCGGCGCGGCCCTCACCCCGACCCCGCGTTTCGCGCCCGGCGCCGTGGCGCCGGCCCTCGCTATCAACCTCACGCATGCGGACGCCCCCGCGCTGCCGGTCCTCGTACTGCTGGCTATTCTCGGTGGGCTGATCTTGAATTTGATGCCGTGCGTGTTTCCGGTGCTGTCGATCAAGGCCATCGGTTTGGTCGAACAAGCCAAAAAGCATCCTGCAGCGGTGCGGACCAAGGGACTCGTATTCGCGGCCGGCGTCATTAGCTCGATGCTCGGTCTTGCCGCGGTATTGCTGGCATTGCGCGCCGGCGGTGAACAGATCGGCTGGGGCTTTCAGCTTCAGTCGCCGCTGTTCGTCACGTTGATGATTTATCTGCTGCTGGCCGTGGGCCTGAATC
>Ga0181530_10006744_pt1 | contig 11188 bp, 9 predicted proteins | sample PEATcosm2014_Bin_42_FD_119769 | JGI IMG/M metagenome (GOLD analysis project Ga0181530, IMG submission 119769) | Peatland microbial communities from MTU Mesocosm Facility, Houghton, MI, USA - PEATcosm2014_Bin10_60_metaG | ecosystem: Environmental > Terrestrial > Soil > Wetlands > Peat | place... | reverse complement strand
CTGTTCACCCACGCCTTCTTCAAGGCGCTGTTGTTCCTCGGCGCGGGTTCGGTGATCCACGCCATGCATCACGAACAGGACATCCGCAACATGGGCGGCCTGATGCGCAAGATCCCGGTCACCTTCTTCGTGATGTGCGTGGGGACCCTGGCGCTGACCGGCTTTCCGCTGTTTGCCGGCTTCTATTCGAAGGACAAGATCATCGAGGCCGCCTTCGCCGCACACAACCCGTTCTCGCTCTATGCCTTCGTGCTGACCGTGCTGGCTGCCGGTCTGACCTCGTTCTACTCGTGGCGGCTCGTCATCAGGACGTTTTTCGGCAAGCCGCATGACCAGGAGCACCTCGACGCGGCTCATGAGAGCCCGCTCGTCATGCTGGTGCCGCTTGGCGTGCTTGCGGTCGGATCGATCCTCGCCGGCCTGCCGTTCGTGGGGCTGTTTGCCGGCAACGGCGTCGAGGAGTTCTTCCGCGAGTCGCTGAAGATGAATCCGGACATCATCGAGCATATGGAGCAATTGCCCTGGTGGACCAGCTGGCTGCCGTTCGCGATGATGGTGCTGGGAGCGTTTGTGTCCTATGTGTTCTACGTTAGTCGGCCCTATCTTCCAGCCGAACTCGCGGGGCAGCACCGGATTCTGTACGAGTTCCTGCTCAACAAGTGGTATTTCGACGAGCTGTATGACCTGATCCTGGTCCGCCCGACCAAGTGGCTCGGCCGCTTGCTGTGGAAGAAGGGCGATGGTCTTATCATCGACGGGCTTGGCCCCGATGGCGTCTCGGCGCGGGTGCTGGATATCACGCGCGCCGCGGTCCGGCTGCAGACCGGCTATCTTTATCATTACGCCTTCGCGATGCTGATCGGCGTCGCGGGGCTCATCACCTGGTTCATGTTCGGTCTTGGGGGCCAATGATGACAACCTGGCCCATTCTGTCGGTCGTCACCTTCCTGCCGGTGCTCGGCACGATCCTAGTCTATTTCTGCCGTGGCGACGACGAACCGGCGCGACGCAACGCGCGCTGGATCGCGCTGTGGACGACGCTGATCACCTTCGCGGTCTCGGTGGTGCTGGTATGGCGGTTCGACGCGGCGCAGCCCGGCTTCCAGTTCGTCGAGCAGGCTCCCTGGCTCGCCAACGCCATCAATTACCACATGGGCGTCGACGGCATCTCGCTGCCGTTCGTGTTCCTGACCACGGCGCTGATGCCGATTTCGATCCTGGCGAGCTGGGAAGCGATCCAGCGCCGGGTGCGCGAATACATGATCGCGTTCCTTGTGCTCGAAACGCTGATGGTCGGCACCTTCTGCGCGCTCGACCTGGTGCTGTTCTATCTGTTCTTCGAAGGCGGCCTGATCCCGATGTTCCTGATCATCGGCGTTTGGGGCGGCCCGCGCCGCGTCTATGCGAGCTTCAAGTTCTTTCTCTACACGCTGCTCGGCTCCGTGCTGATGCTGCTCGCCATCATGGCGATGTACTGGGACGCCGGCACGACCGATATCCCGACCTTGCTGCATCACGCTTTCCCGCGCACGCTGCAGACCTGGGCCTGGCTCGCCTTCCTCGCCTCGTTCGCGGTCAAGCTGCCGATGTGGCCGGTTCACACCTGGCTGCCGGACGCCCATGTCGAAGCGCCGACGGCCGGCTCGGTGATTCTTGCCGCGATCCTGTTGAAAATGGGCGGCTACGGCTTCTTGCGCTTCTCGCTGCCGATGTTCCCGGAGGCTTCGCAGCAGTTGGCGCCGCTGATCTACGCGCTGTCGATCGTTGCGATCGTCTACACCTCGCTGGTGGCGCTGATGCAGGACGACGTGAAAAAGCTCATCGCCTATTCCTCGGTGGCGCATATGGGCTTCGTCACCATGGGCATCTTCGCGGTGACGGCGCAGGGCGTCGCGGGGGGCATTTTCCAGATGATCTCGCACGGTATCGTCTCGGCCGCTTTGTTCCTCTGCGTCGGCGTGATCTATGACCGCATGCATACGCGCGAGATCGCGGCCTATGGCGGGCTAGTCAATCGCATGCCGGTCTATGCCTTCGTTTTCATGGTGTTCGCGCTGGCCAATGTCGGGCTGCCGGGCACGTCGGGTTTCGTCGGCGAGTTCTTGACGCTGATCGGCACCTTCCGGGTCAACACTTGGGTGGCCACGCTGGCGACGCTCGGCACCATCCTGTCCGCCGCTTACATGTTGTGGCTGTACCGTAAGGTGATTTTCGGCAAGCTCGAGAAGCCCAGCCTGTTTCGCATCACCGACATCGGCTGGCGCGAAATCGTGGTGCTGGCGCCGCTGGTGATCCTGACCATCGTGTTCGGCGTCTATCCTGCGCCGGTGCTCGATATTTCCTCGGCATCGGTGACGGCCTTGATCGACAATTACCACCATGCGCTCGGCGCCGTGCAAGCGGCGGCACTGTCGAGGTGAGACGATGAACCCCGCGCAGCTCCCCACGCTTGTTCCGCTGTTGCCGGAGTTCGTGCTCGGCATCGGCGCCATGGCGCTGTTGATGCTCGGCGTCTATCGCGGCGAGCGCATCGGGCGCGTCGTCGACGTCGCCGCCATCGCTCTTCTGCTGATCGCGGGCGCCATTCTTTTGCTGTTGCCGCCGGGCAAGCTGAACACTTTCGGCGGCAGCTTCGTGGTCGACGATTTTGCCCGGTTTTTGAAAATTTTGGCGCTGATCGGCTCGGCCGCCGCCATCGCCATGTCGCTCGACTACGCCAAGCGCGAACGCCAGCAGCGGTTCGAATATTCCGTTCTCATCCTGCTTTCGACGCTCGGCATGCTGATGCTGATCTCGGCCGCCGACCTCATCGCGCTCTATCTCGGCCTCGAACTGATGAGTCTGCCGCTTTACGTGGTGGCCGCAAGCCGTCGCGATAACCTGCGTTCGACCGAAGCCGGCCTCAAATATTTCGTGCTGGGCGCGCTGTCGTCCGGCATGCTGCTTTACGGCGCGTCGCTGGTTTATGGATTTACCGGCACCGTGAGCTTTACCGGCATCGCGCAAGCGGCAGGGCAGGGTGGGATCGGCCTCATCTTCGGCCTTGTCTTTCTGTTCGCCGGCTTCTGCTTCAAGGTATCGGCCGTGCCGTTCCACATGTGGACGCCGGACGTCTATGAAGGCGCGCCGACCCCGGTGACCGCGTTCTTTGCCGCCGCGCCAAAGGTGGCCGGCATCGCGATGTTCGTGCGCGCCGCGGTCGTGGCCTTTCCCGGCATCACCGCGCAGTGGCAGCAGATTCTCGTCTTCATCTCCATTGCCTCGATGGCGCTCGGCGCCTTCGCCGCCATCGGTCAGCGCAATATCAAGCGCCTGATGGCCTATTCCTCGATCGGCCATATGGGCTTTGCGCTCATCGGGCTTGCCGCCGGAACGTCCCAGGGCGTCCAAGGCGTGCTGCTCTATATCGCGATCTACATGACCATGACGCTCGGCGTCTTCGCCGTGATCCTGTCGATGCGGCGCAGCACGGGAATGGTGGAATCGATCGACCAGCTTGCCGGGCTGGCGCGCAGCCATCCGACCATGGCGTTCTTCATGGCAATGCTGTTGTTTTCCATGGCCGGCGTGCCGCCGCTCGCCGGCTTTTTCGCGAAGTTTTACGTGTTCCTTGCCGCGATCAAAGCGGGGCTCTACCCGCTTGCGGTCATCGGCGTGCTCGCGAGCGTCGTGGGCGCTTATTACTATCTGGCGATCATCAAGATCATGTATTTCGACGAGCCGGTTGAAGGGTTTTATAACATGCCGTACGAACTGCGAGTCGTGCTCGCGATTTGCGGTCTGTTCAACATTCTCTTTTTCCTCTATCCGGGGCCGCTGGTCGGCGTGGCGAGCGCGGCCGCGCATTCTCTGTTCTGATGCGGCTTGATCCCATCGCGGCCGCGGCGGGCGTGCGGCTCGAGGCTCTTGCGACGATCGGCTCGACCAATAAAGAAGCCCGCGCTCGGGTGCGGCGGGGCGAAAGAGGGCCGCTATGGATCACCGCCGCGGCGCAGACCGAGGGCCGTGGCCGGATGGATCGCCGTTGGGTCTCCCCGGAAGGCAATCTCTATGCGAGCCTGCTGCTCTGCGACCCGTCGCCATTCGAGCGCGCGCCTGAACTTGCCTTCGTCGCGGCATTGGCGCTGCGTGATGCGATCGTTGCCGAAGTTCCAGTGCTGGCACGGCGTCTTACGTTCAAATGGCCGAACGATCTTTTGCTCGCCGGCGAAAAGTGCGCGGGGATTCTGATCGAGGGCGACGTCGAGCCTGGCAAAAGCGTGACCGTTGTCATCGGCATCGGCGTAAATTGCGCAAAACATCCGCCGACCGCGTCCGCCGGCTCGCCCGGCGAGGGCAAGCCCGGTGGAATTCGCCCGTTCCGCGACGAGACCGTGGTGTTTCCGGCGACCGATCTTGGCGCCCACGGCGCCGATATCACCCCGCAGCAACTATTCCAGCGGCTGTCCGCCACGATGTGTCGGCGCCTTGCGCAATGGGACCGCGGCCAAGGCTTTTCGGTCATTCTTACCGACTGGCTGTCCGCTGCGGGCGGCATCGGCGAGGAGGTCAGCGTGCGCAACGCCGGCAGCGAAAAACACGGCCGCTTCGTCGGCCTCGATCAGTCCGGCCGCCTGGTGCTTGAACTGCGCGGCGGCGGCATCGAAAATATAGCGGCGGGCGACGTGTTTCCGTTCAATGTCCGTGGCGGCCGGCGCGTCCCCAGCCGACTGGGCTGAGTGATGGCCCCCAACGAACTCGTATTCGCGGCGCTCGGCGGCATCGGCGAGATCGGGATGAATCTCTCGATCTACGGTTTTGGCGATGACCGGCGGCGCCAGTGGCTTATCGTCGATTGCGGCGTTTCCTTTGCCTCCGAGGAGCATTTGCCCGGCGTCGATCTCATTCTCCCGGACATCCGCTATCTCATCGAGGAGCGCAAAAACATCGTCGGTCTCGTGCTGACCCACGGCCACGAGGACCATATGGGCGCGCTGATCGATCTGTGGCCGCGCCTTAACGTGCCGCTCTACGCCACGCCGTTCACGGCGGCCTTGTTCGAGGCGCGCCGCGTCTCCGAGCCCGGCGCGCCGCAAATTCCGGTCAAAATCGTGCCGCTGGGCGGGCAATTGACGCTCGGGCCGTTCGCCATCGACTTCATCAATGTCGCCCACTCGATCCCGGAATCCAATGCGCTGGCGATTCGCACCGCGGCCGGCATCGTGCTGCATACCGGCGATTGGAAGATCGATCCCACCCCGCTCATCGGCGCGCCGACCGATCAGGCCAAGCTCACCGCGCTCGGCGACGAGGGCGTGCTGGCGCTCATCGGCGATTCCACCAATGCCATCCGCGACGGCCGCTCGCCGTCGGAATCCGACGTGGCCAAGACGCTTGCCGACCTGATCCGCACCGCGCCCCGCCGTGTCGCGGTGACGACGTTCGCCTCCCATGTCGCGCGTTTGCGCGCCGTCGCCGACGCCGCCCGCGCCGCCGAACGCGAGGTCGTCCTGGTCGGCCGGGCGATGGAGCGGGTGGTGCAGGTCGCGCGCGAAACCGGCTATCTCGACGGCGTGCAGGATTTTCGTAGCGCTGAGAGTTACGGCTACCTGCCGCCCGAAAAGGTGTTGGCGCTGTGCACCGGCAGTCAGGGCGAGCCGCGCGCCGCGCTGGCGCGCATCGCCGAGGACGAGCACCCGGAGGTCACGCTTAGTCGGGGCGACCGGGTGATCTTCTCATCCCGCGCCATACCCGGCAACGAAAAGGCTGTGAGCCGGGTGATCAACGGCCTGGTGGCTCAGGGCGTCGAGGTCATCACCGATCGAACCCATCTCGTTCACGTCTCCGGGCACCCAAGGCGCGACGAGCTGCGCGACATGATCGGGTGGGTGCGGCCGCAAATTCTCATCCCGGCGCATGGCGAAGCGCTGCACCTTGCCGAGCACGCCGAGCTTGCCCGGCGCGCCGGCGTTGCGCACGTGCTGGTATGCCGCAATGGCGACTTGGTCGGCCTCACGCCGAATGGTCCGGAAATCATCGACGAGGTTCCTTCCGGCCGCCTTTATAAGGACGGCTCGCTCCTGGTGAATGCCGAGGCGCGCACGGTGGCGGCGCGGCGGCGCTTAAGCTTTGCCGGCATCGTGTCGGTCGCGCTGGCGCTGAGCGAGAAGGGCGTGCTGGTGGCCGATCCCGAGGTCGAGCTGATTGGCCTGCCGGAAACAGATGCCGGCGGCGCCTCGATGACCGAGATTGCGCGTGACGCCGTCGAGGAGGCGTTCGAAGCGTTGCCGAAACCCCGCCGCCGCGATCCCGATGCCGTGGCGGTGGCGGTACGGCGCGCGGTGCGCGCCGCCATTGCCCAGAGCTGGAACAAGAAGCCGATCTGCCACGTCCATGTGCTGGCGGTGTAGTCTGCTTACGGTCTAGGCCGTGTCCCTAGAAGCACGTCGTCCGTGGGCGTCCATGCGCAGGGTCTCCGGCGGCTACAGCGGTGGGAACTCCGTATTTTGGCACGAGTGTTGTCTAGCGAACCGCGGGACTAGGATGGTTCGCTATGCGCCAGTTTCTCCGGGTTCAGCTCTGGTACTGGTTGGCCGTTTGCACGGCCATCTATCTGGCCGCCGTGGTCAAGACAATCGCGGGATTTTGATGCCCTCGAACCGGGGAAATCGCGGGAAGTTATCATGGTACTGGCGACAGCCTGCAGCAGGGTCGCGGTGAAGGTCTCGCCGGTGATGATGTCCTTGTCGCGAGCAGGATGTTGACGAAGATGATCGTCATCAGGGCCTTGGTCTGCAACAGCCATCGACACAGTTGGTTGCGGGCCTGACGAATGCTGCTGATCTCATCAGTCCTAATATTTTTGCTGCATCAGCGAGCGGTGCGAAAGCCGTGACCTTCGTTATGGACACGGCCATCGACGAATGAACCTTTCGCAATACGTGCCGGGTTAATAGAGACCTCGCGCGCCCCCTTCCTCGCCCATTGGCAACCGATGTAATCTGGTCCGAGAGTTGCCGGCGGGACGTGCCGAAGCTGTGTTTTTAGCGGCAGCGCCAATGCCGTCAGTGGGTGAGCACTTCGAAAATGAATCGACTTCAGACAAATTAGGGAGAGCACGATGAAGCGATTTCTTACACCGGGACTGGCGATGCTCGCGGGTGTCGCGTTTGGCGCGATCGCGGCCCATGGGCTGCATGCGCAAGCGCTGCATGCGCAAGCCTCGCCGCCTGCCTACGTCATCACGGAACTGGACATGGCGGACAAGGAAGCCTTTTTGAAGGATTATGCTCCGCTTATTGCGCCAACGTTCCAGCCATTCGGAGGCCGCTACATCGTTCGGGGCGGAAATACGGTTTCCTTTGACGGTAGCGCTCCGAAGCGAATTGTCGTGACTGCGTTCGATAGCATGGAAAAGGCGCAGGCTTGGCGAGCGTCGGATGCCTATAAAAACCTTATCCCGATGCTCGATCAGGTAGTGACGAGCGTTCGATCCTATGCCGTTGAAGGGACAACCCAATAGTTTTGGTCCGTTGCTGGACGTCCTTACAGGTATTTTGAGGTCTGCGATTACCCCGAAAGGGACATTGCCTGCGCGTTAATGAGTCCACGCCCCAGCGCGCTGACGGTGTAGGATGCGCCCGCCGGGTGCAAAACAGTGAGAAACATGATCGGCAGGCTTAATCACGTCGCCATCGCGGTGCGCGATCTGGACAAGGCTGCGGCGGTCTATCGCGACATCCTGGGCGCTCAGGTTACAGCCGCGGTGCCGCAGCCCGACCATGGTGTGACCACAGTGTTCATCACACTGCCGAACACCAAGATCGAGCTGCTCGAGCCGCTCGGCGAGAATTCGCCCATCGCCAAATTCCTCGAGCGCAACCCCGACGGCGGCATGCATCACGTCTGCTACGAGGTCGATGATATCCGCGCTGCCCGCGACGCGCTGAAGGCGGCGGGGGCGCGTGTGCTCGGCGATGGCGAGCCCAAGGCGGGGGCCCACGGCAAACCGGTGCTGTTCCTGCACCCGAAGGATTTTTTCGGCACCTTGGTCGAACTGGAACAAAGCTGACATGGCCATCACCACGGCACTGGCGAGCTTTTTCCTGATCTGGTGGGTGACGCTTTTCGCCGTGCTGCCGTGGGGCGTGCGCAGCCAGCACGAAGGCGGGGACATGGTTCCGGGCACCGATCCGGGCGCGCCCGCAAGTCTTAAGCTCGGTCGAAAATTGCTGTGGACGACGTTGGTCGCGGTCGCGATCTATGCCGTCTGCTACGTGGTCTATGCCAAACGCTGGGTGACGCTTGACGGCCTGCTGGCGCCGTTTGTTTACACAAATAGACAATATATATCAATTACTTCACAGGATAATATAACTTCTTAGATACGCCATCTCATGCAAACCGCCCGACAATCGTCACCTCCACACCCAAAAGAAAAGCAGGGCCAAAGCCCTGCTATAGAATTCTCATCTAATCCATAACCCCACGTTTGATTCTTGCATTACGCTTGTGACGCGGGGCTGGCGACGCTTTGCGCGCGCAGATTGTCCTCCCAAGACTTGGACCGTACTTCTTGGACCGTACTTAGAGCGTACCTGGACCGCACTTGGACCGCACTTGGAGCGTTGCCCCAAGAATTCCGCGAATGCGGTCGCGGCTTCGGGCTTGCACAGAATTCGTAGTCGATCTTTGCCCCAATGTCATCATGTTAGCATCGGCTAACGCGAAAAAATTCCATTGGAACTCCGGACCGAGGCGCAAATTGACCCGCCCAGCCCTTGTATTTCCGTCGCTGTTGCGGCTTCAGTGCCGGCGCGACCGCGATTCCGACGAGAATTCATGCGCCTTTCCCGCTACTTCCTGCCGAACTTGCGCGAAACGCCGAAGGAGGCGGAGATCGCGTCGCACCGTCTCATGCTTCGCGCGGGCATGATCCGCCAGGAGTCGGCGGGCATTTATGCCTTTCTGCCGTTGGGATTTCGCGTGCTGCAAAAGGTCTGTGCGATCGTGCGCGAAGAGCAGGACCGTTCCGGCGCCATCGAGCTTCTGATGCCGACCATCCAGCCCGCCGATCTCTGGCGCGAGAGCGGCCGCTACGAGGCCTACGGCAGGGAGATGCTGCGGATCAAGGACCGGCATGAGCGCGACATGCTCTACGGCCCGACCAACGAGGAAATGATCACCGCGATCTTTCGCACCTATGTGCGCTCGTACAAGGATCTGCCGCTCAACCTCTATCACATCCAGTGGAAATTCCGCGACGAGGTGCGGCCGCGCTTCGGTTTGATGCGCGGGCGCGAATTCCTGATGAAGGATGCCTATTCGTTCGATCTCGACTTCGCCGGCGCCAAGCACGCTTACAACCGCATGTTCGTCGCCTATCTGCGCACCTTCGCGCGGATGGGGCTACGCTCGATCCCGATGGTGGCGGAAAGCGGACCGATCGGCGGCAACCTCTCGCACGAGTTTATCATCCTGGCCGATACCGGCGAGAGCGAGGTGTTTTGTCACGCCGATTACCTCGGCTTCGAGGTTCCCGGGCCGGACGTGGATTTCGCCAATGTTGCGGGCTTGCAGGCCATTGTCGACCAGTGGACGTCGCTTTATGCGGCGACATCGGACAAGCACGATGCCGAGGCCTTCGCCAAGCTCGGAGCCGGCAAGGGCCTGTCGGCGCGCGGCATCGAAGTCGGGCATATCTTCTACTTCGGCACCAAATATTCGGAGCCCATGAGGGCGGTGGTGACCGGCCCCGACGGGGTGGAGCGGCCGGTGCATATGGGGTCCTACGGCATTGGCCCGAGCCGGCTGGTCGCCGCCATTATCGAGGCCTCCCATGACGAGGCAGGCATCAAATGGCCGGAACCCGTCGCCCCCTTCAAGGCGATGATCCTCAACCTCAAGCAGGGCGGGGCCGACACCGACCAAGCCTGCGAGAAGCTCTATGCCGCGCTCAACGGCAACGGCATCGATACGCTCTACCATGACCTCGACGAGCGGCCGGGCTCGAAATTTGCCACCGCCGATCTCATCGGCATCCCGTGGCAGATCCTGGTAGGGCCGCGGGGTCTTGCGGAAGGTAAGATCGAGCTGAAGCGGCGTGCCGACGGGCAGCGGGAACTCATGTCTGCCGCGGACGCCGTGGTGCGGTTGAGTGCATGAAGCTGCGTGCGGCGGCTGCCCCCTGCCTTGCCTCCCCCGCAAGCGGGGGCGGCAAGAGGACACCCCGCGACGCTTGCGTCGCGGGGACCCCGGGAGGGGGATTACTTGAAACCGCCAGAATCATGTGAAACTCGGGGTATTCGCGGGGACCAGACCGACATGGCCGATCATGTGGCCGATCATGTGGCCGAGCCGACCGGCACGCATCCTTTCTCGGCGTTCGAATGGATGTTGTCGCTGCGCTACCTGCGGGCGCGGCGCAAGGAGGGTTTCATATCGGTCATCGCCGGCTTCTCCTTTCTCGGCATCATGCTCGGGGTCGCCACGCTGATCATCGTCATGGCGGTGATGAACGGCTTTCGCCAGGAGCTGTTGTCGAAGATTTTGGGGCTGAACGGCCATTTGCTGATCCAGCCGCTGGAATCCCCGCTCACCGATTTTGAAGCCGTGGCCGACCGCGTCGCCAAGGTCGATGGCGTCTACCTCGTTGCGCCCATCGTCGAGGGTCAGGCGCTTGCCTCTTCGCCGTTCAACGCCTCCGGTGTCGTCGTGCGCGGCATGCGCGCCGCCGACCTCATGAAGCTTTCCTCGATCGCCAACAACATCAAGCAGGGCACGTTCGATGGCTTCGACCAGGGCCAGGGCCTCGCCATCGGCAGCCGGCTCGCCGAGCAGCTTTCGGTGCGGGCCGGCGACAATCTCACGCTGGTGGCGCCGCGCGGGGCGGTGACGCCCATGGGCACCACGCCGCGCATCAAGGCCTACAAGATCGCCGCAGTATTCGAGATCGGGATGTCGGAATACGATTCCGCCTTCGTCTTCATGCCGCTTTCCGAGGCGCAAGCCTATTTCAATCGTGTCGGCGACGTTACCGCGATCGAGGTCTATACCGACGATCCGGATCATATCGATCGTTTCCGCCAACTGGTGACGCAGGCCGCCGGGCGGCCGATCTACATGGTCGACTGGCGCCAGCGTAACGCCACCTTCTTCAATGCGCTTCAGGTCGAACGCAACGTGATGTTTCTGATCCTGACCTTGATCG
>Ga0181530_10006739_pt1 | contig 11195 bp, 7 predicted proteins | sample PEATcosm2014_Bin_42_FD_119769 | JGI IMG/M metagenome (GOLD analysis project Ga0181530, IMG submission 119769) | Peatland microbial communities from MTU Mesocosm Facility, Houghton, MI, USA - PEATcosm2014_Bin10_60_metaG | ecosystem: Environmental > Terrestrial > Soil > Wetlands > Peat | place... | reverse complement strand
TTTGGGCCGGTCGGTGAAACCGGTAGGATCGATGGCGCGGGCATCGGGCTGGAAAGCGGCGTAGGTGGTATTGGCGTTGAGGAATTGCTGGGGCTGCCCGGCGGGGGACCACTGCTCGCCGGGCGCCAGGGGACCCCATCCGGCGAATTTGGCGCCGCGCAGCCAGTAGACTTCGCCGGGCTTGAAGATCTGGCTGACGGAGGGCGCCCAGACCCATCCCAGGTCGGGCGTGCGCGCCCAACGGCCGTAGTGATAGGGGAGCCAGCCCCAGGGGTCGGCGCTGACCCAGGTATAGCCCAGGGTGCCGTACCAGAGCCAGCGGCCATTTTGAAAAGGCGCCCAGTTCTGCGCGGCGGCGGGTTTCCAGACGGCCCCGTACCGATCGGTCTGCACCCAGTGGCCGGCGGAATCCAGGTCGGCGAGCCCGTAATGTTCCATGACGTGGCCGGCGCTGGTGGGCGAGGCGAGAGCTTTGTCGCGATCGGCGTTCCAATGATCGAGATCCATGGCGGCGATGGTGCGGTCGAGGAAAAAGCGGGTGGGATTATCCGGTTCGACGCGCGAGGTCTGGCCCTGCACCAGGTCGATTTCGGCGGCGGGCGAGGAGAAACGCACGGAACCATCGAGGACGGAGACCTGGCTGGATTGCGGCTCGGCTTCCAGGCGTACGCGCGCGGCGCGCGCCACGATCACCTGCATACCGGGCATCACCAGGATGGCGCGATCGGGCAAGACCTGCTGGCGGCTGAAATAGGCGATGCCGTGATCCAGCGAGAGGAGGGTGACGCGCTGGCCGGTGGAAAGGGTCGCGTAGTCGGATATTTCGGCTTGCGAATCGGGGCCCAGGCGGAAGGCGCTGCCGTCATCCAGCTCGATTTCGACGCGCGCCGCGGGGCCGGTGCGCAGCCATGCGCCTTCGGGCAAGGGCAGGTTGCGTTCCGCGGGAGTCCAGGGATCGGCGGCGGCGATTTGGACTTCCACGCCGCCATCGAACGGGCCCAAACGGGCGTAACGCGCCTGGCCGGCAAACAGCGCGGCGGGAAGCAGCAACAGCGCAAAGCGTCTCATTAACCAGTTGACGATCCATCGTAGCGGCGCGTTGTAGGGAAAAGGTGGGTAGGGCGGACCCAAACTGGCCAACTTGGCCAGTTTGGTTTCACATCTAGTTGATAACAAAGTGATGGATGAAAAAATTCTGGCCAACTTGGCCGGAAACCCGGTGGTTGTGCCAGAATGAAGGCCGTGATCCTGCGCAGGGATTTCGTCAAACTGGCAGCGGCCGGCCTGGCTGCCGGCAGCCGTTCTTTTTCCGCCCCGCCGCGGCGCCCCAATATCATTGTCATGCTGGCGGACGATATGGGCTTCAGCGACCTGGGCTGTTACGGCAGCGAAATTCGCACGCCCCATATCGACAGCCTGGCGGAAACGGGCGTGCGCTTCACGCATTTCCGCAATACGGCGCGCTGCTGTCCCAGCCGCACCAGCCTGCTCACCGGGCTGTACGCGCACCAGGCGGGAGTGGGCCACATGGTCAACCCCCGCCCCACCCTGCCCGGTTATCAAGGCGACCTCAACCATAAATGCGTGACCATTGCGCAGGTGCTGCGCGGCGCCGGCTATCGGACCATGCTGAGCGGCAAGTGGCATGTGACGCCCAACAACGGGAAGAAGCACAATTGGCCTTTGCAGCGGGGCTTCGACCGGTTTTACGGCATCATCGCGGGAGCGGCCAGCTACTACCAGCCGTGGACGCTGACGCGCGACAACGACCCCATCGCGCCCGAGGGATCGGATTATTATCTGACGGATGCCATCGGCCGCAACGCCGCGGCCTACCTCGAGGACGCGGCGCGGCGCCCCGAGCCGTTCTTCCTGTACACGGCGTTCACCTCGCCGCACTGGCCGCTGCACGCCTTGGAAAGCGACATCCAGGACTACCGGGGGCGGTATCGCGGCGGCTGGGACGCTTTGCGGGCGGAGCGGCACGAGCGCCAGATCCAGGCGGGACTGGTGGAGAGGAAGTGGGGGATCACACCGCGCGACGAGGAGGTCCCCGCCTGGAGGGACGCGCCCAGCCGGGAGTGGCAGGCGCGGCGCATGGAGGTTTACGCGGCGCAGATCGATCGCATGGACCGCAATGTGGGGACCATTCTGGACGCGCTGCGGCGCAGCGGGCGCGAACAGGACACGTTGATTCTGTTTCTGTCCGACAACGGCGCCTGCGCCGAGAACCTGCCCCCCGGGCGGCTCAACAACAACAGCCCCAAGCAGGCGCGCGACGGGCGGCCGATGCGTCCGGGCAACGACCCTTCGATTATGCCGGGCGGCGAGGACACCTTCGCCAGCTACGGAATCGCCTGGGCCAACGCGTCCAACACGCCGTTCCGCCGCTACAAGCACTGGGTGCATGAAGGCGGCGTAGCCAGCCCTCTGATCGCGCGCTGGCCGGGCGGAATCGAGGGGCGCGGCGCGCTCACGCACGAGAGCGGGCACATCATCGACGTGATGGCCACCTGCGTGGATGTGGCCGGCGCGAGCTATCCCGAGAGCTTCGGCGGAGAGCGCATTCTGCCGATGGAAGGACGCAGCCTGGCGCCGGCGTTCCAGGGGAAGAAGGTCGCGCGCAGCGACGCGTTCTACTGGGAGCACGAGGGCAACCGCGCCATGGTGGATGGACGCTTCAAGCTGGTTTCGCGGTATCCGAATCGCTGGGAGTTGTACGACCTGGAGGCGGATCGCTGCGAAATGCGCGATTTATCGGGCGCCGATCCGGCGCGCGCCGCGAGCATGGTGACGCGCTACGAGCGCTGGGCGCAACGCTGCAACGTGCTGCCCTGGGACGAAGTGCGCGAGATTCCGGCGACGGACGCAGGCGGGTAGGGTAAGCTTTATTAGCCTTCCCCTTCGTGCAGCCGCCCTCTCGGGAGGTTGACAAGCTCAAGCTTGTGCCACCAAGATCGAAGGGTGAGCGACGCGGCGCTTCTCCAACACCTTTCCAAACTGCCGCATGCCCGCGGAAACTTCAAACAACTGGTGCGCGAACTGGGCGCCAGAGGGCCGAGCCGCGAAGAGTTGGAAGCGGCGCTGGCGCGCCTGACGGCGCGCGGCGAGCTGATCGAATTGCGCGGCGGGCAATACGCCGTGACCGCGCGCAGCCGCGAATTCGCCGTGGGGCGCCTCAACATGCATCGCGACGGATACGGCTTTTTGATTTCCGAGCGGCCCATCGAAGGGGTCGCGGGGGACGTCTTCATCCCGCCGGAATCGGCCGGGAAGGCCATGCATGGCGACAGGGTGGTGGTGCGGATCGCGCGCATTGAAGCGGACGGGCGCGCCGATGGCGAGATCGTCAAGGTGCTGAAGCGCGCGCACCCGACCGTGGTGGGCGAGTTCCGCATCGGCCGGCGCGGGCAATACGTGGTGCCGCACGACGACCGTATCCATCAGTGGATCGAGATTCCCGACGGGATGGAATTTCCGGCGGCGGGTCCGGCGGTGGACCGCATCGGCGTGACGGCGCCCGAGGTTTCATCGGTGGCGGAGCTGGCGGGGATGGTGGTGAACGTCGAGCTGCTCGAATTTGGGGAACAGGGCAGCGGGCCGGTGGGGCGGGTTATCGAGATTCTGGGGCATCCCGGCGATTTCGGAGTGGACGTGGAGATCGTCATCCGCAAGCACCATCTGCCGCACCAGTTTCCGCCGGAAGTGGTGGAGCAGGCGCAGGCGATTCCGGGCGCGATTAACGAACGCGATCTGCAAGGCCGCAGGGATTTCCGCTTCCTGGACATCGTCACCATCGACGGCGAAACGGCGCGCGACTTCGACGACGCCGTGTGGGTGGACCGGCTGCCCAACGGGAATTACGCGCTGCAGGTGCACATCGCGGACGTGAGCCATTACGTGCGGCCGGGAACCCCCATCGACGCCGAGGCGCGGCTGCGCGGCGCCAGCGTCTATTTTCCGGACCGCGCCGTGCCGATGCTGCCCTTCGAGCTCTCGACCAACATCTGTTCGCTGGTGCCGCGCCAGGACCGGCTGGTGCTTTCGGCGCTGCTGGAGATCGATCACCAGGGGGAAGTGGTCGCGCAGGAGTTCACCGCGGGAGCGATCCGCAGCGTGGAGCGCATGACTTACAGCAGCGTGCACCTGCTGCTGGAAGGCGACGCCGCGCTGCGCGAGCGCTACCAGCCGCTGGTGGAGCGCTTCGAGCTGATGCGCGAGCTGGCGCTGGTGCTGAATCGCAAGCGCGTGCGGCGCGGCTCGATCGATTTCGATTTGCCGGAGCCGCTGATCGAATTCGACGAATGGGGCGCCATGACGGGGGTGACGCGCGCGCCGCGCAATATCGCCCACCGGCTGATCGAGGAGTTCATGCTGGCGGCCAACGAAGCGGTGGCATCGCACCTGGAAAGCGCTGGGATCGCTTCGATTTACCGCATTCACGAAAAGCCCGACCCCAAGCGCGTGCTGGAGTTCGAAGAAGTGGCGGCGCACTTCGGCTACTCGCTGGGAGTGGGGGCGATTCCGGTGAAGAAGTTCGGCTATACGGACCGGCATCGCGACGGCAGCAAGACGCGGCGCGAAATTGTGATGACGGGGCCGGAGCTGAATATTACGTCGCGGCATTATCAGCGGCTGGTAGCGAAAATTGAGGGCAAGCCGGAAGAGCGGATCTTGAGTTACCTGATGCTGCGCTCGCTGCGCCAGGCGCGCTACAGCACGGATAACGAAGGGCACTTCGCGCTGGCGGCGGACAGCTACACGCATTTCACTTCGCCCATCCGGCGCTATCCGGATCTGGTAATTCACCGGCTGCTGCGCGCCGTGCTGACGGAGAAGACCACGCCGCCGGAGAGCGAGCTGCGCTCGATTGCCGAGGAATCCTCGCAAGCCGAGCGGCGGGCGGCGGACGCCGAGCGCGAGCTGGTGGAGTGGAAGAAGGTCAAATTCATGGCGGAGCGCGTGGGACAGGATTTCGACGCGCTCATCATCAGCACGGCCAGGTACGGATTATTTGTCGAGCTGGCGGACCTTTTTATAGAGGGCCTGGTGCCCATCGATACCCTGCCGGGAGACGTTTACGCTTACCAGGAAAACGTGCGCAAGATTGTGGGCAAGCGCACGCGGCGCGAGTTTTCCATTGGCGACAAAGCGCGGGTGATTTTGGATCGCGTGGACGCTGGTGAACGCAAGCTGCAGTTTTCGCTGCTGGAAGAAGAGACGGCGCGGCGGCACGTTCGGCACCAGAAGCGGCGCAAGCCATGAGCGCGGCGGAGCTGGAACCGGACGATCTGATCGCGCTTCCCGGCGGGGAGTTCCTGATGGGGCAGAGCGATGGGCGCGACGAGGAGAGGCCGGTGCATCGGGTGAAGCTGGCGCCGTTCCGAATCTGCCGCTTTCAGGTGACGCGGGCGCAGTACGCGCGCTTCCGCGAAGTCGATTGCCGCGCCGCGACGCTGCCCATGACGGAAGTGAGCTGGTTCGACGCGGAGGCGTTTTGCCGGTGGCTGGCGGAGCGATGGGGGATGGCGATTCGGCTGCCGGCGGAGGCGGAGTGGGAATTCGCGGCGCGGGGCGGCTTCGAGCAGAAGCTTTTTCCGTGGGGAGACGCGCCGCCGGCGGAGCGCCCGGGGTATGGGGAGCGATGGCGCCATGGGCCGGAGCCGGTGGCCACCAGCCAGCCCAACGGATACGGGCTTTTCGATATGTGCGAGAACGTGCACGAATGGTGCGGGGATTGGTTCGACGCCGGCTACTACGCGGTGTCGCCCGGGGAGAATCCGCGCGGGCCGGAGGGGGGAGGGCGGCGCGCCTCGCGCGGCGGGGCGTGGCGGCATCACATCAAGATTGCGCGCTGCGCGGCGCGCAGCAGCATTCCGCCCGAGTTCCGCTATGCGGATTACGGCTTTCGGGTGGCGGCGGGGTAGGGTGGACCCCTATCCGCGTTAACTTAAGAATTTGCGGGCGCCGGTTGAGCTGTTTGGGCTGCCGCCGCTTTCCGGTAGCGCTGTGGCAAGGCCATCAACCCTCCTGCAAGTCCCTCATTGCAAAGGGAACCGGTAGTAGCTCCATAGCGCCTCGAATCGGCCACCTCCTTCAGGTCGCCCCTATCGAAGGTGCCGCGGCCCGAACCTTATTCCGTTCTGCGAGGGATTTCCGCCGCGGCACTCCCGATAGGGCGCTAACGACTTATCGGTCTTAATCCAGCAGCGACGCTGCAGAAACATCAAGAAATGACCGTTACGCGTTCTTGAGCTGCTCTTCGGCCGCCAAGTGCAGGGCATGCAGGAAGTCGCGGTGGGTGACTCCTTCTTGAGCACGCTCTGCGGCACGCTTGAGTAATCGGTCAAACAGATTGGAAACCTCGCTCGGCTTTATCAGAGCCTCAACTCCCGCTTTGCCGACCGTCAGACCAAGTTCGTTAATGTCAAGCCGCGACTTTTTCTTCGCCTCGTTCAAGTAGAAATCGTAATATGCCCTAGCCTCGCCGTCGGTTCCGATAGGCTTCAGATCGACGATGCTTTGCAAGCGACCTGCGAAGGCGGGCAACATGCTGAAATAGCGAAGGCGAGCCTGAGTCGTGAGCGCTATCAGCATGAACAGATGCCTTGGTAACGCGTCAATGAGGGCTCTAATTGCGGAGAGATACCGCAGCACTACAGTCTTGGACAGCGAGTAGTCCTGCTTCTCTAATTCGTCAAGTAGCAAGAAAATACCCTTGAGAAGACCGAGATGCGAACTACAGAAGACCAGATCCCGCAATGCTTGTGTCTTGGCCTCGACACTGTCGATCCGAAAATGCACTCCTAGCGCATCACGATGTTTGTTAAATAGCCGCAGCCCCGAAAGCCACTCAAAAGCCAGTTCTGCGAGATCACGAACCTCGGTAGGGTTGTTTTCGGCTGTCAACGCTAGCTTTGCGAGCATCAGACGGATTTCATGGTTATGAGCAATTTCAAATACCCGTTCGCGTTCTGCTTGGGGTTTCTCCGCTAGCTTGTATGCGAGCTTTTCGATTAGGTCGCGCTGTTGAAATTCCTGAAACAGTTTGCGGATGATCCCCTCAAAACTGGCTTCGGGATCTGGATAGTAACGAATGATATAAAACGCATCGGAGTCCCGATACAGATCTTCTAGTTCGCCTTCGAAATAGTTCAGTAGATTCGTTTTGCCGACACCCTGAGTTCCCTGAATTAACAGCACTTGAGATGTTTGGTCACGATCAAATGCGCGGATCGCATCGACTATCCGGTTTTCCGCCTCAGTCTCTCTATGAGGGTGGCCAGAGGGCTCGCCCGCTGGAGGGAATGGATTTCGTAAAACTCCAAATCGTTCGTACAACCGCTTTCGCGTGTCTTCTTTCTCGGACAGGCCTCCCGTTTGCAAACGGTCCCGTAAGCTCATTGCCCCGCCTTCCTGAGCTTCAGACTCACGCTGCCCTTGCCGGGCAGCAGAAGATCTCCTTCATAAAGGCCAATTCGCCTCACACGGGGCACACCGTCACTCACCACTAGCGTGTCCAAGGTGTGTCGGGAATATCTGGTCTCCGGCGTAGATCCCTCTGTATACCGTTCCAAAAGTCCGCTGGTCCTTGCCTCCTGCAGACGATCTCTGGCCACAAGAGGGTGAACTCCGTGGTGACGCCCCAATTCTTCGAGCCATGCTCCCGTGAGAACAAACTCATCCGTTCCGTGGGACAGCTCTGCATATGCCCGCCAAGCCAAATCCGCGAAACTTGACGGAAGGGGATTGTTGGCTGTTCGATAGATCCGGTCGTCCGGGATGTGCATGGCCAGCCCAGCGATCTCCGCCAGACTCGTATAGGCCGAGCGCGAACGCTCGGGAATTCTCGCCTGCTCGCCGGGCTCCGTGGCCTCAATGGTTTTGATGAATAGCGAGAATGATGGGACACGTTGAAAGAGCTCTCCAAGAGAAGCGAGCTTGCTCATCCGGAGAGCCCGCCAGAGCTCATCTGTGGATTCCGCCTTCAGAAATGAGCCCGCCTCGTCCGCTATAAAGCCTCCGGCTAACAGAAAACCACCATAGTCCGCTATTTGAGATTTGCTAGTCGAATCAATTAGCTCCAGGGCCTTCGCTTCCGGAATGGTCTCTTTTTCAACAATTTGTTCAATCAGAACCAACATCTTTGAGAGGCTAAATCTGTAGAAGCCGACCGGGCGCGACAGCTTGGGCGCGCCTTCGGCGTGATCCTGCTGTCCAGATCTCCCACTGCGCTTTGGTTGAGGGGTGATCGACGGCCCGCGGATGATCGGCATCGCCTTACCTGTCCTCACCCTCAGCAAGTCGTCATCAGCATGATGCGGCTTCCAAGAAAGGTCCGTGCCCATAGCGACGATTTCCACCGAATCGCCACCCTTTGTTGTCAGGCGCGCAGCGCCATACGTGACCGATAATTCCCACAACAAAGAAGACAAGGGCACCGCGTAAAGCTTGCCTGTGAAGGGATTGAAAGACGTACCGGTGATCAATCTTCCGCACATCGAACTAAACTTTAGGGCATCGAAATACAGCAGGGGCATCCCCTCGGCCATCGTCATTCGTGCGAGCCCCTGATCGCAGGTGAGGATGGAAACAGGATGGTCGGGGCTGGATTCGCGAACATGCTGACGTGCTGTTTCGAATATCAAGCGATCTGCGAAGCTGCGCTGTATCACTGACAAACCCAGCGCCTTGTCTTCGGGATCGGAGCCGGGGTGTACAACGCCGCGCAAGGGATCTGCGCCGAGGCGCCCTCGCTCAATTTCCGTCTCAGTCTGTAACTCAAGGCGAAGCAGTGCCCGCTGGCCCCCTTGGCTCATAGTGTGATCGAGCAACACAGTACCGGCTGACTGTGACTGCTTTCTGTAGAGGATTAAGAATCTGTCTGAGGCGTTTAGGAGCTCCATATGCGCGATGGCGGGAACCTTGATCCTGGCCATCGGATAGAGAAAACGAACAACGAAATCGAGACCACCTTGAATGATGGCGGACGTATCACTAACAACGGTGGTGGGACGTCGAAACGGCATTAATGACACGGCGTTAGGGTCGAATATCGGATGTATCAGGCCCACGCGACAGGCTGCTGCTGCGAGCGCGTCCAGACTGCGAAGCGCCTTGGAGCGTTGGTCTTTCTTGCTGTCGTCGTTCTTCTTGCCCTCGTCGTTCTGAGAGAGACCCGTTAAATCGAAAAGGGCGCTGCTGAGATTCTCCTCGGATGGACATCTCCATTCGTAAAATCCGAATTGGATTGCGGAAGCCAGAGTTGATCGATTGTCGGTATTGGGCTCCGCTGCGCCCGGCTTAAGAATAATCGAGCCTATATCTAGCCAACCGTTTCCGCGAAATGCCGTATCTTCGCGGACAGCCAGAGTCAATGTTGTTTCGCTCCATGCCAAGAGCAGATCGGCGAGCAGGCCCGATGATTGCTGCCTGCTGATCAGCGTGAATTCGTTCATCGCACGGTCACTGATGCATTCGGCACGTCTTTAAATACCTCATGAATCCACTTGAGGTGATTGTAGAGAGCGGCAGCACTATTTGTCCTGAAATTGGTCCCGTCCTCATTGAGATCAATGATCTCCTCCGCTTCGGTCCAATCGGTCCTCAGTTCGCTGTCAAGGGTTTCGCCGAGCCGATCGATCGCACGTTTGAATTTGTCCAGCCCCAGATCTGAGTCGGGCCTGGAAGGATCGAACTCCAGTAGGAGGTCTCGGACTTGCACCATGTCTTCGACGGCCTTGATGCTACCCCACACGTCTACACCCTTCGGCTCCCACGAATATATCTGCTCTTGCAAACTCAGGGCTGGCTGCTCGACCGCTGATTTTGGAACACGGAAATTTACCCCGACCCGGCTGCCGGATGAGATTGGCTGCCAGACAGTCACTTTAAAAGGCTTGGAGTCGAAGCTCATTGGCCAAGAATCCCGAGGTCGTGAACGGAAATAACGATTATACACCGCTCGGTCCCCCAACGTTCCCAAACACATTCATTAAGTCAGGTTACGGGGGAAAAGGAAGCGTTGATACAGGGGCTCGGACGAATCTTGTTTGGAATGGAAGTGCGGACGCTCCTAGACCAACCCGTTTGGGGCGCAATTTGGGCACACGCGAGAATTTCGCCGCAACATATTGATACGGCGTAGGTTAGTTGGTGGGAGGGGGGACTTGAACCCCACGAGGTTGCTCCCACTAGCACCTCAAGCTAGGGCAGGTTTGCCTGCGCTCGGTCGCGACCCGCACCCCATTCCCGAGCGGTCCGCGAGGTCGTTCCAGATCAGTCCCGATAAACGCTTGCATCAGCCGACGGCTGCTCGGTCCGTATCGTCCCCCACTCGGAGGGAGTCCGTGCCAGGAAACCGGCGCTATCCGAGAAATAAAAACTCGGCCGGAATTCCTGGTCGGTGCCTAAGTTAGCGCCTGTAGGGCGGACCCCCCGGTCCGCGCGGGACGCCCTCGTCCCGCTGCCGGGAAAGGCCGGTCACCAGGCACAACAGCGGACTTGCCGGTGTTGCGATTCAGCTTCTTCCTTCCGAACTCGCGATCTCGCGCCGAAGGTGGCGCTGCTCCTTGCCAAGAAAGTCGAAAGGAGCGTTTTGGCTTCGGGAGGAGGAAGGCGGCTCCGGGCGACATTCTGCTTCCCCGGCGCCGGCAATGGAAGCAAAAGCGCAGAATGCACTACAAATGTAGTGCATGAAGAACGAAGTCTATAGTTGGCGCGTTTCGACCGATCTCAAGACCGGGTTGGAGCGTGAAGCGCGCCGGCGGAAGCTTTCGCTTTCCGCCGTTCTCGATCTGGCCGCCCGCGACTGGCTAAACAAAGGCAGCGCGGAAATAGACGGCGATGAGGAGCAGCTTCGCCTTCGGAAGGCCGCATCCGAGTGCTTTGGGGCTGTCGCGAGCGGCCATGCTCATCGCTCGGAGAACGCACGCCAGGCTGTGCGTCAACGTCTGCGGCGGCGCCATGACCGCTAACGCTCTGATCGATACAGGCGCTATTCTGGCGCTGCTGGACAGGACGGATCGTTGGCACCGGGTCTGCGTGGATGCGTTTGGGCAACTCCGACTTCCTCTAGCGGGAGTTTACTGAGGCGATCCTCGTAAGCGCCGGCTCATTCGTAAGAACCTCTATATTTTCAACCTGATAGACTGCCTCAGGTCGATTGGTTTTTGTATTACCCTGTATAAAATATT
>Ga0181530_10006736_pt1 | contig 11201 bp, 4 predicted proteins | sample PEATcosm2014_Bin_42_FD_119769 | JGI IMG/M metagenome (GOLD analysis project Ga0181530, IMG submission 119769) | Peatland microbial communities from MTU Mesocosm Facility, Houghton, MI, USA - PEATcosm2014_Bin10_60_metaG | ecosystem: Environmental > Terrestrial > Soil > Wetlands > Peat | place... | reverse complement strand
GTGACACACCCAGAATGAACGCCAGCGATGTCATCAGAATCGGGCGCAATCGCAAATGCGCCGCTTCGAGGGTGGCTTCAATCAAACCTTTGCCCTGCGCCTGCAAGTCCTTGGCGAATTCGACGATGAGGATGGCGTTTTTGGCGGACAAGCCGACGATGGTCAGCAAACCCACTTTGAAGAACACGTCGTTAGGCAACCCGCGAATGGTGGCGGCCAGCAGCGCGCCAAGGATGCCGAGCGGCACGACGAGGATCACCGCCACCGGGATGGACCAGTTTTCGTAGAGCGCGGCCAGTGCCAGGAACACCACGATGAGCGACAGCGCATAGAGCAGGGGAGCTTGTTTGGCCGACAGGCGTTCCTCGAAGGACTGGCCCGTCCATTCGTAACCAAAGCCTTTGGGCAATTGTTGGGCCAGATTTTCCATGGCGGTCATGGCCTGGCCCGTGCTCTTGCCCGGCGGCGCGGAGCCGACAAGTTCCAGCGCCGGAACGCCGTTGAAATGTTGCAACGACGGCGAGCCGTAAATCCAATGCAACGTGGCCAGGCTGGCCAGCGAAACCATCTGGCCGCTGCTGTTGCGCACGAAAACCTTGCTGACGTCCTGGGGCAACATGCGATACGGAGCGTCGAGTTGGGCGATGACCCGTTGCACGCGGTTGCCGTTGACGAAATTGTTGATGTAGTCCGAACCGAAACAGGTTGTGAGCGTCGTGTTCAAGTCCGCCAGCGAAACGCCCAGCGCGCTGGCCTTGGCCTGGTCAATGTCCACCTTGAGCTGCGGCGTGTCCTCCAGTCCCTGAAAGCGCAACTGGACGATGTCGTGATTTGTCGCGGCCAGCGCAAACAACTGATCGCGGGCCTGCATGAGTTTCTCGTGGCCCAAACCGGCCTGGTCCTCCAGTTCAAAATCAAAGCCCGAAGAAATGCCCAGTTCGGGAATCGGCGGCGGGTTGATGGGATAAATGATGGCGTCCTTGATTTGGCTCAAGGCCATGAAAGCGCGGCCGATGATCGCATCCACTCCGTGTTGCGCGCCGTGGCGCTGGCTCCAGTCTTTCAGATGAACAAAAGCGAGGGCAGCGTTTTGCCCCTGGCCGTTGAAACTGAAGCCGGCGACGTCCACCATGCCCGCTACTTCCGGCAGTTTCAAATAATAACTCTCCACCCGCTTGAGCACGTCCACCGTGCGTTCCTGGGTCGCGCCCACCGGCAATTGGATGCTGGTGATAAAGTAACCCTGGTCCTCATCGGGCAGAAATGACGAGGGCAAACGGAAATACAGCCAGCCCACCGCCACGACAATCACCAGATAAGCAACCAGATATCGCGGCGTCTTGTTGATTGTCCGGGCCAGCAAACCCTCGTAATCTTTCCGTGTGGCAGCAAAACCGCGGTTGAACCAGCCGAAAAATCCCTCCTTCCGCAAATGATGCCCTTTTTCAACGGGCTTGAGCAACGACGCGCACAACGCCGGCGTCAGGGACATGGCCAGAAAGATGGAGAACAACATGCACGAAATCATCGCCAGCGAAAACTGGCGGTAAATGGCGCCGACCGATCCGCCGAAGAACGCCATGGGGATGAACACCGCCGTCAGCACCAGCGAAATGCCGATGAGCGCCCCGGTGATCTGCTTCATGGCCTTGATGGTCGCCTCGCGCGGCGGCAGGCCTTCTTCGCTCATGATGCGCTCCACGTTTTCCACCACCACGATGGCGTCGTCCACCAGTTCGCCCACGGCGAGCACCATGCCGAACATGGTCAGGACGTTGATGGAAAAGCCCAGCGCATACATGACGGCAAACGTGCCCAGCAACGCCACCGGGATGACGATGGTGGGAATGAAGGTCGCCCGGAAATTTTGCAGAAACAGAAAGATGATCAGGAACACCATCACAATGGCCTCGATCAGCGTCGTGACCACTTCCCGGATGGAAGCGCGCACAAATTCGGAACTGTCGTAGGGAAAATCCACACGCACGCCTGCCGGGAAAAATTTGGAAAGCTCCTTCACTTTTGCGCGGACTGCATTGGCGGTGGCCACAGCGTTGGCCGACGGCGCCAGCCGGATGCCCACGGCGGCGGCGGGACGCCCATCCACGCGGGCTTGTAAGGCATAACTCTCACCGCCCAGCTCCACGCGGGCGACGTCGCGCAAATAAACACGCGAACCGTCGGGATTCACCCGCAATAGAATATTCTCGAACTGCTTGACAGTGGTAAGCGTGCTTTGACCTTGCAAGGTCACGTTCAGTTCCTGTCCCTTCACCGCCGGGCGATCTCCGAGTTGTCCCACCGGAACCTGCGTGTTTTGGGCCTGAATGGCGTTGATGACATCGTTGACATCGAGATTGTAGCTTTCGAGCTGGTCGGGGTTCAGCCAGATGCGCATGGAGTATTCGGTGCCGAAGAGGTCTGCCTCGCCCACGCCGGTGACGCGGCGGAGGGGGTCGAGCACGCTTGCCGAAATGAAATTGCCCAGCGCGATGTCGCTCACGTTCTTGTTGGTGGACGACAGGGCGAAAAACATCAGGAAGTTGCGGGTGGATTTGACGACCGTGATGCCTTGTTGCTGGACCGTCTGGGGCAGATTGGGAACGGCCAATTGCAGTTTGTTCTGCACCTGCACCTGCGCAATGTCCGGATCGGTGCCGGACTGAAAATAAAGCGTCACGGTGGACTGGCCGCTCGCGCTGCTGCTGGATGAGATGTAAAGCAGATTGTCAATGCCGTTCATCTGCTGCTCGATCACGGAGGTAACCGTGTCCTGCACCGTTTCCGCGGACGCGCCTGCGTAAGTTGCATTGATGGCGATGGACGGCGGCGCGACGGTGGGATATTGAGCGACCGGCAGATGCGTGATGGCCAGAACTCCTCCCAGTATGATGAGCAGGGAAAGCACCCAGGCAAAAATCGGGCGGTCTATGAAAAATTTCGGCATGGCGATTTCCGGTTAACTTCCCATGGCCGGGGCCGCCGGCGGCGGGCTGTTGTCACCGGCTGGATTAAAAGGGACCGGTTTCACCACCATTCCCGGCTGAAATTTTTGCAAGCCTTCGACAACGACCTGCTCTCCCGCTTTCAATCCGTCCGTGACGACCCATTTGTCCCCCACGGCCTTGCCGAGTTTAATTACTCTGGCTTCCACTTTGCCGTCCGCCCCCACCACCATCACGGTGGCGATGCCGTTGGCGCCGACGCTGACGCCGCGCTGGAGAACGGTGATGGCTTTGGCATCAACCGCCTGTTCCAGCACTCCCCGCGCAAACATCCCCGGCAGGAGCAAATGATCGGGATTGGGGAATTCGGCCCGCAATGTGACCATGCCGCTGGTGGGGTCCACCGTGATGTCGGAAAACAACAGTTTGCCGGGTTGGGGATAAGTCGTCCCGTCGTCCAGCAGCAATGTCACCTTCGCTTCGCCGGACGCGGCGCTTTCGAGCGCGCCATTGTCCAGTTCGCGCCGCAGCCGCAGCAGTTCGGTGCTCGATTCGGTAAAGTCGCAATAAATCGGGTCCAGTTGCGTGACCAGGGCCATTTCCGTCGCCGCGCTCTGGCTGACCAGCGCGCCTTCGGTGACCAGCGCCGCGCCGATTTTTCCGGAAATTGGCGCGGTGACCGTGCAATAACCGAAATTGACCGCAGCGATTTCTTGCGCGGCTTTGGCCTGGGCCGCCGCTGACACGGCATTGTCGTAATCCTGCTTGCTCACGGCATGGATGCCCACCAGCGGCTGGTAACGTTCCGCCAGCAGTTGCGCCTGCGTCAGGCTGGCGTTCGCGCTGTCGAGCGCGGCTTTGTATGGCGCTGGATCAATCTCGTAAAGGACTTCGCCGTTTGTGACGTCGGCGCCTTCGCGAAATTCCCGGTGCAGCACAATGCCGTCCACCCGCGCGCGCACCTGCGCCACCCGCACCGGATCAATGCGCCCCGGCAATTCGGTCGTCAAAGCCACGGACTCCGGCGCGATGGTGACCACGCTGACTTCCGTGGGCGGCATATTAAAACCGCCGGGCTGGTTCCGGCTGCAGCCCGTGAACAGCGCCGTCAAGGCAATGGCGACCGCAATTTGGAGTGCGGCGACACGTCGCCGCTTTCCACCGACGCGACATGTCGCGTCGGACCAAAGCGCGGACATGTCCGCGTACTCCAAAAGCCGTGCGCCGGCAACTCCAGTTATTCTCCTTGTTTTCACGATTTCCCCTTTCGTTTTTTCTTGGCACCCGCCCCGGCCAGAAACAAATCCACGATGCGCTCGGCGGCGTGCCGATTCAAACGATAATTTGGCATCAATAAATGCGAGGTGACGTAAAGGTGCGCCTGCCCGTAAAAACCATAGGCCAGGTCGCGGCTGTCGAAACGGTCATCCAGTTCGCCGGCGGCCTGCGCGCGTTTCATGAGTGAATGCATGAACTCCAGGTTGCGCTGGCAGCGATCCAGATAGCGCAATTCCGGCGGCACTTCGCCCGGCGCGGAAAACGCGGTGGCGAACGCGATGCGCGTCAGTTCGCGGTTTTTGTGAAAATAATCGAACAACGCGGCGAGAATCTCAACCAGTTGTCCGCGAAAATCGCGCGCGCGCGCCGCCGCCTGCTGCACGACCTGCAACCGTTCATCGTGTGCCTCGCTGACGAGCGCCTGAAATAATCCGGCCTTGTCGCGAAAATGATAATACAACGCCGGCTTGGACACCTTCGCGTCGCCGACGATTTGCTGGACGGACGTGGCGGCGTAGCCGCCGTTGGCGAAGCGCTTGAGTGCCGCCCGGAGGATCTGCCGCCGCGTTACGGGACCGTGTTTGGCCATAAACCTACCGAACGGTAGGTAATCAACGACGCTTTGTCAAATGGATTTGTTCCCGCCGGTTCCCGGCCGGCGCATGCCGCGCACTGCCATGACTCCCTCTCCCTTTTCGGGGAGGAGAGGGAGTAATACCACCTCTGGTTTGAAACTGCACCATTCGCTGATAATTGTAGCGGCGGTCTGTGACCGCCGTTGGGCCAACGGAACGGCGCTCATAGAGCGCCGCTACAGTGCAATTTCAAACTGAAACTGGTATAAAACAGGGCAATGCGGAGATGCGCCATTTCCGGTCACCGGGATGGCGGCTCGCAATCAGGGCACGAGCGGCCGCGGCGCGCAAGGCTGCGATTGAATCGTCACGGTGGCGGGCGACAAGCCGTCCGCGCTGGCGGTCAGTTGGATTTCACCGGGTTCCCTCGTGGATTGGACGAGAATTTGCGCAAGGCCGTTGAAAACGCTGCGCTTCCATTCGGGCAGGATTGGGTGGTCGGCTATTCGCAGGCTCATGCCTTTGGTGATGCCGCCGGGGCCGCCCCAATTGGCCACGCCCACGGCAATGGTGTTTTCGCCCGAATGCAAGAACGATTTCACGTCGAAGGACGCAGGCACGTCCGGGTCGTTGGATTCACCCACGCGCCGGCCATTGACATAAATGAAGCCCTCGTTGTGGATCCGGCCAAAGCACAACTCAAGGGCGGGGGCGGCCAGGTCGGATTCACTGACCGTGATTTTCGTGCGAAAGACGGCCTGCTCCTCGGCGTTCCATTGGACGTTATCGGACTGCACGTCCGTTTTGTCCCAACTTGAATCGTCAAAGTCCGTTCGGAACTCGGCGAGCCGGTTGTCATAAATGTTGGGGACTTGCTTCCAACGCCAGCCGGTGTTTTCGGGGATGCTGTGCGTGGCCAATTGGGGAATGTAAACATCCAGCTCGTGGCAACTCGGATCGCCGTTGCCGACGCCGAGAATTTTCCCGGGGCCGCTCAAAGTGAAGTGAACCAGGTTGGAGGCGACGGGCACGATGCGATGTTGTGCGTCGGACACGGAAACGGTGATAACGTTCACGTCCTCGCCATTGGCGCGGATGGCCACGCAGGCGGGCGTGAGCTGCACGGCGGCGGGATCACCGGTCGTTTCCACTTTTGTTTCGGCGACGACCTTGCCGTCGGTGTAACCTTTGGCGCTCAGGACGCCGGGTGCGTATTTCACCGCCCAATGCAGGTGCGAATAATTGGTGATCGTCTGCCGGCCGAGGCTTTGGCCGTTCAGGAACAATTCGACCTGCTGGCAATTGGCATAGCACCACACGTCAATGTTCTTGCCTTCCAACCCCGGCCAGTTCCAATGCGGCAGCAGGTGCAGCACCGGTTTGTCCGTCCACCACGCCTGGTAATACCAGAAGTTGTCCTTGGGAAAACCGCAGGTGTCGAGGATGCCGAAATGCGAATTGATGCACGGCCAGGAATAAGGCGTCGGCTCGCCGCGATAATCGAACCCCGTCCAGACGAACCCGCCGGAGAGCCACGGGCGCACCGCGAAAAAGCTGTACCAGCGTTCGGCGGTGTGCGCCCACGGCGGCGCGTTTTCGTCGTAGGCGCCAACGTAGCCGCGCACCTTGTCGTTCGCGTAAATGCCGCGCGTGCTCACGGTGCTGCCCTGTTCGGTGCCCACTTCCGGCTGTTGCGGATGCTCCTTGTGGTAATTGTCAATGCCCTGGCCGATATGATAATTCCAGCCGCGCACTTCGAGCGCGCTCATCAGCCCCGCATAATCGTCGCCGACGCTTTCCGCGGCGGTGACGGGCCGCGTCGGGTTAAGCTGTTTCAAAAATTCCTGCATGAGGGCGCCGACGCGTCCGCCGTCCGCCGAGCCTTGTCTCGATTCCTCGTTGCAGATGGACCAGATGGCGACGCTCGGATGATTCCGGTCGCGCAAAATCTGGCCCTTGAACCGTTCGAGATTCGCGGGGTCACTGCCGAGCAGGCGATTCTCGTCCATGACCAACATGCCGAGCCGGTCGCAGGCGTCGAGCAATTCCGGCGTGGGCGCGTTGTGCGACGTGCGATAGGCGTTGCAACCCATCTCCTTGAGCTTGGCGATGCGGAAATACTGCAACGCATCCGGCAGTGCTGCGCCGACACCCGCCATATCCTGGTGATTGCACGTGCCCTTGAGTTCGTAAGGCTGGCCGTTCAGCAAAAATCCCTTGTTCGCGTCGAACGCAACGGTGCGGATGCCGAACACGGTTTCTTTGCTGTCAACAATTTGTCCGCCGCTCTCGACGGTCGTCACCAGCTTGTAAAGTTTTGGCGATTCGGGCGACCAGAGTTCGGGCGAGCGGAAGCTGATTTCCGAATGCACGTCACGTTTCGCCCACGGCTTGAGGCCGGTGGATTTCCTGTCCGACGCGATGGCTTTGCCTTCGGGGCTGATGATTTCGTAGCGCACTCTGGCGCAGGCGGAATTGGTCTGGGAATTGAGCAACCGGGTTTGGATGTGGATTTCGACCTTTTTGCCGGGCACGTTGTTTTTGAACCGGCTGTAAACGAAAAGGCCATCCGGGGCGATGGCGAGCGGACTGGTCTTCACCAGCCACACGTGGCGGTAAATGCCCGCGCCTTCGTAAAACCAGCCTTCGAATTGCGACGCGTCCACCTTCACCGCGACGACGTTTTGCCCGCCGGGATTGGCCACGTCGGTGATGTCATAGTGGAAACTGCTGTAACCGCTCTCGTGATGGCCGATGAACCAGCCGTTGACGAACACCTCCGCGTCGCGGAACACGCCGTCGAATTCCAGCCACAGCCGCTTGCCGGCGTCCGCTTCCGGCAGTTCAAAGGTGCGGCGATACCAGGCGACGCTGTTGGCCGGGAAACCCGGTCCGACCGGTTTGAACCCGTGGCTGCCGTCCGCGCCCTGGTCGAACGGCAATTCGACCGCCCAATCATGCGGCAGGTTGACCGTGCGCCAGCTTGCGTCGCTGAACGACCGGCTGGCCGGGCCGCTGCCGGAGCCGGCCTTGGCCAAGCTGATGGCGGCGCCCCATTCATTGCCGAGATGAAATTTCCAGCCGAAATCCAGCAGCAGCCGTTCACGCGGCCCGTCCGCCGTAGCAATCCTGCGGAGGGTGGACGAATTGGTTTCGGCGGCGAAGATGGTTGAAGTTAGAACCACGAAGAGCGCCGTGGCAAAAAGACTGCGGAACGATTTGGCGGTTTGCATACAGGCGAAGTTATGAAATGAAACGGCAAAGGCAACGTCAAACTCCATGGTCAAAATTAACGAGGCGCGGCGGTGTGCCCGGCGCCGGCCGCAGCCATTGAAAGTGGAAGGGTTGTAGCCGGGTTTCTATCCCCAACGCGCTCCCGCATGGCCCGCGCCCGGTAAGCCGGCAAGAAAACAGCGCAGGGGAACGTGGTTTTCATGAAACCGGAAACCAGGCGCCGGGAGCTGGCATGGCAATGGCAAAGGGCAAACAAACATGATTCCGGGTGTTTCCGGAATGGGCTTGCGAGCACTTTCAAATTCGTTTGCAGATTTGTCAGGGAAAGTAAAACCCCTTCCCCGGTTTTCAGCAACCATCCAACGCCGTATGACCAGAATGGAGCCACAAACGCTTTTCATTTGCCCAGACTGTCTTTTATTATTGCCGGAACGGAAACAAACGGAACATTGAACATCTCATGGCCAAATTATTTCTCGGACTCGATTCCAGCACCCAAAGCCTGAGCGCGGTCGTCATTGACTACGACAGCCGTAAGGTCGTTTATGAGAAATCACTGAACTTCGACCGCGTCCTGCCGCAGTACCAGACACAAAACGGCGTCCTGCCCAATCCCGACCCGCTGGTCAAACACAGCCCGCCGTTGATGTGGGCCGACGCACTCGATTTGCTCTTCGCCGAAATGAAAGAGGACGGTGTCGCACTCGGCAACCTTCTGGCCATCAGCGGCAGCGGGCAGCAGCACGGCTCGGTTTATTTCAACCACCGCGCGGGGGGTGCGCTGTCCGGGCTTAATCCCGCAAAACCACTGGTCGAAAACTTGACCGGCATTTTCTCGCGCAAAACGTCGCCGATCTGGATGGATTCCTCGACCGCCGCCGAGTGCGCGGAAATCCGCGAGGCGCTCGGCGGCATTAAGGCCACGGCACAAAAGACCGGTTCAGACACTTTCGAACGGTTCACCGGCCCGCAAATTCGCAAGTTTTACAAGACCGAACCGGAAGCCTACGCGCAGACCGCCGGCATCGCACTGGTCAGTTCGTTCATGGCATCGCTGCTGGCGGGAAAAATTGTGCCGATTGACCACGGTGACGGCGCGGGCATGAACCTGATGGACATTAAAAAGAAAGTCTGGCACCCGGATGCGCTCAAGGCCACCGCGCCGGATTTGGACCGGAAACTGCCGCCGCTTGCCGAATCCTGGAAGGTCGTCGGCGCGGTCAGTCCGTATTTTGTGAAAAAATTCGGCGTGAATCCCGACGCGCAGTCGTTGGTCTGGTCGGGCGACAATCCGTGCAGCGTCATTGGTCTCGGTCTTATCAAGGCGGGGCAGGTCGCCGTCAGCCTGGGCACCAGCGACACGTTTTTCGGTTCAATGAGAAGTTGCCACACCGACGCGCATGGCGAAGGGCACGTCTTCGGTTCGCCGGCGGGCTATTACATGACGCTGATCTGTTTCAAGAACGGCTCGCTGGCCCGGGAAAAAATCCGCGAACAATACGGCATCAAGGACTGGAACGAATTCGGCAAACAGCTAGCCTCGACGCCGCCTGGCAACCGCGGTGGCATCCTCCTGCCGTGGTTCGACGCGGAAATCGTTCCGCGCGTGAACCAACCGGGCATTCACCGGTTTGATCTCGACGAAAAAGACGCCGCTGCCAATTGCCGCGCCGTCGTCGAGGCGCAAATGATGGCGATGCGGCTGCACTCGCGATGGATGAAAGTCGCGCCCGATCGTATTTTCGCCACCGGCGGCGCTTCCCAGGATTCCCCCATTCTGCAAATCATGGCCGACGTGATGAACTGCCGCGTCTTGCGCATTGAAGTGTCCAAGAGCGCGGCGCTGGGCGCGGCGTTGCGGGCGGCGCACGGCTGGCTGGTCCGGGCCGGTGAAAGACCGGAGTGGGTAAAAGTCGTCGCTGGATTCACCGACCCGATTCCGAATAGTGAAATCCGTCCGAATCCGAAAGCCACAAAAGTTTACGACAAGCTGGTTGAGAAATACGCCGCGTGCGAACGCGCGGCGCTTGCGTCGGGAAATGCGTGAGTTTATTTTCCGCGAATGAACTCCCGACGCCGGTTCTTTCGCGATCTCGGAATTTTCAGCGCGCTGCTCTCGCTGCCCGGATTGCGCGCCGCCGAACCATCGGTCATTTTGGAGGAATCGCCGTCCGTCCCGACGAATGACCGGGCTTACTGGCTGGCCATGCTGCGGCGGGTGGCCAACCCGGTGCTTGGCAATCTGGCAGCCGGAAAACTGCGCGAACGGATGCCGGTCGAATGTCCGGCCGGGAACGTGGCTGACCGGTGGAAGGTGACGCATCTCGAAGCGACTGGCCGCACATTGTCGGGCATTGCGCCGTGGCTGGAGCTGGAGGACAAGGCGACGGATGAACTGGCGCTCAGCCGTCGTCTTGCTGACTTCGCCCGGAAAGGATTGACGAACGCCACCGATTCCCAATCGCCGGACTTCATCAATTTTACCGCCGGCGGCCAATGTCTGGTGGACGCGGCGTTCCTGGCGCATGCGCTGTTGCGGGCGCCGCGCGAACTGTGGGGAAAGTTGGAGAACCCGGCGCAACAACGGCTGGTGGCAGCATTGAAATCAACCCGCGACCTCAAGGCCGGCCAAAGCAACTGGCTGCTGTTCCCCGCGATGATTGAAACGTTTCTCGCCAGCATCGGAGAAACCTGGCAATCGCAACCCATTGAAACTGCCGTTCGTGCCTTTGAACGCTGGTACGCAGGCGATGGTGTCTATGGGGACGGCGCAGAATTTCACTGGGATTATTACAACAGCTACGTTATCCAGCCATTCCTGATTGACGTGCTGGAACACATTGGCAAGGTTTCAAACCGGTGGGCCGGCGCATACGAGGAAGGGCTGCGGCGGGCGCGCCGTTACGCGGCGGTCCAGGAGCGCCTGATTGCGCCCGACGGCAGTTATCCGGTACTGGGCCGTTCCATGGCCTATCGCTGCGGCGCGTTTCAGCTCCTCGGCCAAATGGCGTTGCGCCATGAACTGCCCGAAGGGGTCGAACCGTCGCAGGTCCGCGCGGCGATGACGGCGGTGATTCGCCGCACGTTGAAGGCGCCGGGCACGTTTGACGCCGACGGCTGGTTGCGCGTCGGTCTGGCCGGCCATCAACCCGCTCTGGCGGAACCCTAC
>Ga0181530_10006735_pt1 | contig 11202 bp, 7 predicted proteins | sample PEATcosm2014_Bin_42_FD_119769 | JGI IMG/M metagenome (GOLD analysis project Ga0181530, IMG submission 119769) | Peatland microbial communities from MTU Mesocosm Facility, Houghton, MI, USA - PEATcosm2014_Bin10_60_metaG | ecosystem: Environmental > Terrestrial > Soil > Wetlands > Peat | place... | reverse complement strand
GGGCGCCTGACCTGGCCGTCGGCACACCGATCTTGTCCAGGGCGTCTGTGAATGCGTCCATCGAGACATACACGTACTCGGTGTTGGCATCGGTGCCTTGCAACTCCAGGCAGTAGGCGATGCGATCGAAAGACTTGCTGATCGTGGCATGATTATCCACCTGATACGTGATCTTCCGGTCCAGCTCCGCCAGGTCGAGGTCATATACCAACTTGTAATCCTTTGCCTCGGGAACGTGGAGAGCCATCGTGTCGCGCTGGGGCACGGTGCCGGCGCGGAAGGCCCCTGCCGGCAGTCCTTCAGCATTCATCAGATTGGGTTCCGCCAGCATGTTCCAGGCAAAGCGCATCGCTGCCGGGTGCTTCACGCCCGGGGCTGACAGCACGACGGTCGCGCCTTCGATCTGAGCATCCGCTTTGACAAACCCTCCGTCCTCCGCATCAATGAGTTCAAACCACGACAGCGGCTTGCCGTCGCGGCTGGCCAACCCGCCGCCCACACCATCGAAGCTCAGCCGCATCTTGTCCCCCTCCACGCTCATCGCCTTGAAGCTCGGGCCGGCATAGACGAGGTCCTGCTGGCCATAGGTCTTTGCCAGAGCCCAGAGCGCGAGGCGGCGACCCACTTCCTGTTTGTTGGCGGGGTGAATGTCCTTGAGGTTGCCGATGTCATTGATGACCACCATGCCGGTGTTGGGGATCGCTTGCGCCGCCGTCTGGGCTTCCCAGAACTCGCCGAGTACCTCCGGCTTGAATCCATAGGTCCAGGGCGCGACCTGCACAAGGTAGAAGGGGGAATCGCCCTCGCCCCAAAGCTGGCGCCAGCCGCCGATCAGCGCTTTCATCCGCTCGGTATAGAGCTTGCCCTCGCTGGCGTTCGACTCGCCTTGATACCAGATGGCCCCGCGCAACGCAAAGGGCTGCAGCGGGTGGATCATCCCGTTATACAGCGCGGTTCGGTTCTGCAAATCATGCGGCGGCAGCAGTTCCTCGGGATAGGTCGGCATCGTCGGCACGTTGGTGCGCTGGACCAGCGCCTGCTTCGCCGACGCCAGCCAGTGTTCCGTTTCGTGCAAAACCTGCTCCAGACGCTGTTGATGGGCCTCAGCATGGGGATCGCCGAGTTGCAGGAGCTTGTATTCCTGTTGCAAGGCGGGAACAGCGGCGAAGCCCTCGGGCGGCGTCCAGGACTCGATCCTCGTGCCGCCCCAGGTGGCGTCAATGAGGCCTACGGGCACGCCGAGCTTCTTGTGCAGCTCGCGCCCAAAGTAGTAGGCAGCGGCCGAGAAGCCGCCCCACCCTCCCTCGGCGACTGTCGTGGGCGAGCACAGCTTCCAGGCGCCCTCGATGTCATTCTGGGGCTCAGCCGTCCACTTGCGTGTCACTTTCAGCAGGCGGATGGAGGGATAGTCAGCCGCGGCGATTTCCTGCTGGCCGTCCTGCGCCATGCTGATGCCCATCTCCATGTTCGATTGGCCCGAGCACAGCCATACCTCGCCGACCATCACGTCATCGAATCGCACCGTGCTGGAGCCGCTCACGCTGAGCGTGTAAGGGCCGCCGGCTTTCATCGCGGGCAACTCGACTTTCCATTCCCCGCGTTCATTGGCCTGCGCCGTCCGGCTTTCCGCTGCGATTTGCACCGTGACGGTTTCATTGGGCTGCGCCCAGCCCCAGAACACGAGAGGCTTCTCCTGCTGGAGAACCATATGGCTGCCAAACACTCTGGGCAGACGTACCTCCGCCCGTGCCGCTGCGCACATGGCCGCGCCGATGGCCAGCCAGACCACTTTTGATACTACTCTCAGGATGAATCGGGAGCTTCGCATAGTCTCTTTCTTAAAGCCGTCGTTGTTGCCGCTGCGATCCGGTCGGACAACTGCAGCGCAGGAGGCCGGACCATCGCAAGCCGCATTGTGCTTGAACGGGCTCCGTGCGCCAGCCTGTTTTCGCATGGAAGCACGTGAACGGGAGACCCGAGGCGCCCAAGCAGCCTACGTCGTTCTCTCCTTCACGCCTCAATGTCTTTGGACCGATTTGGATTGACCATGCCCTCCGTGGCGTCAGCCGCAGCGCGCTGGCGAGTCTCACCGGAGACGCGCGGGATACTCGCCGGATGCTCGCCCGATACACACCGTAACAGCTTTTTGGCATATTCTGCCGTAACCCACTGTACCGACGGAACTTACCTCCACCTCACTGCGCGACAGCACGGCACTCGGTTTTCCCCTCTCGCGTCGCACTAACGAACTGTGGTTCCAACAGTTATGACGAATCATAGGGCATCATTACCTCACCTTCCGATGCTGCCTCGCCGGAAGCACGCAGGAGACATGTCGCAGCCGGGATTCAGAAGCGATTACATTTGACTCTGCCGCCAGGGCAGCGCCAAGCCTCGGGACGTAACATGAGCGTCCGGCCGCGATACTGCCGTCGTGGCCTTCCGGGCCACGCAGGTATCCGCGGCGCGCACGGAGTGACGCGCCCTACCGTCAGGCCGAGCGGCAGTATCACGCGCGAAGGGCTCTGGTTCCCCAGGAAAGGCTTTCCAATCAGCCACCGAACCTTACACTGAGCCGCATGCTGCAGCGGTTCATTCGGGTGGGCGCATTTGCCGCTCTTTGCACGGTTTCACTCTCCGCGTTGGCTATGAATGAAGGCCAGCTTCGACCCGTGGGCGTCGCACGCGTTGACATTACCCCCGACTACCCAATCCGGCTTACCGGTTACGCGGCACGTAAGAAGGAATCCGAGGGTGTGACCCAGCATCTCTGGGCGAAGGCCCTGGCCATCGGCAGCGACAAGGAAGGCCCGGCCATCCTCATCACGGTTGATAATTGCGGGGTGCCGGCCAATGTGCGCGATGAGGTCGTGCACAGGCTTCAACAGAAGAAGGGCATTAACTTCGACGTGAACGCTTATGCCAACGACGTGCCATGCTACGTCGTTTCGGAGCGCATTCTCAAGGAAGGCGGCTACGAAGGCGGCGGCGCGATGCTGTTTTACGATAAGCCGGCACCGCTCGCGCCGGGAGTGGAGAATCTGATCGTCGGCGCCGTCCATGAGCTGGTGCCGAAAGAGTTTGCCGAAGTGCGCTCTGCCGCGAAGCGTTAGCCACGCAGAGCCTAACCACAGATGAACACAGATAGACACAGATTCTGCAGGCCAGACTCCCGTCCGGGGTGCTTCTGCCCCAGCCCAGGGTCCAGTGAGCAAGTGCGCTCCCTCAAAAGGCAGAACTTACAGGCTTCTTATCTGTGTTCATTTGTGTCCATCTGTGGTTGTCTTGAATGATCTATGGGAACCCGAAACCAATCCCTGGCCGATCGGCTGGCGGTATGCAGTTGGTCGCTGCAGCCGGCGAATCCACAGGACCTGATCAAAAAGCTCCAGGCCACCGGCATCCGTCGCGTTCAGCTCGCGCTGGACCCGCTGCGTGAGTCGCCCGGCGTCTGGGGGGAAACCGCAGCGCTGTTACGCCGCAGCGGAATTACGATCGTCTCCGGCATGTTTGGTTGCGTCGGCGAGGATTACTCGACCCTGGAAACCATCCGCCGGACAGGTGGCATCGCGCCGGACAAGACGTGGGAACAGAACTGGGAGGACATTCGTTTAATGGCAGCGCTCGCGCATGAACTGGGCCTGAAGCTGGTGACCTTCCATGCCGGCTTTCTGCCGCACGACGAGGCTGACCCGGGCTTTGCAAAGATGCTGAAGCGCCTGACGGAAGCCGCGGAAGCATTCGGGGCAGCGGAGGTCGCGCTGGGGTTGGAGACCGGGCAGGAAACCGCGCCCGACCTGGTCAAGCTGCTGACAAAGCTCAACCGCCCCGGGGTGGGAGTGAACTTCGACCCGGCGAACATGATTCTCTACGACAAGGGCGATCCCATCGCGGCGTTGCGGATCCTCGGCCCCTGGATTCGGCAGGTGCATATCAAAGACGCCCGGCGTACGAAAGCGCCGGGGACTTGGGGCCAGGAAGTCGCCGTCGGCACTGGCGAGGTCAATTGGCCAGCGTTCTTTACGGCCCTCAGGGAAGCGAACTTCACGGGGGATTTCGTCGTTGAACGCGAAGCTGGAGACGAGAGAGTGGCGGACATTCGCGCGGCGAAGGAAGTCGTGGGCAAGTTGGCAGGGCGGGGAAGGTGAATGAGTTAAAGCGTTAAAGCGTTGAAGCGTTGAAGCGTCAAAAGCGTTAAGGCGTTAAAGGCATTGAACAGGCCATGAAAGATACGAAGTCTCAGAGTTCGGAACGCAAAGTGAACGTGGCGGTAGTAGGGCTGGGATTCATGGGCGTTACGCACATTACCGCTTATCAGAAGCTGCCTGCGGCGCGCCTGGTGGCGGTGTGCGACTCGGTGCGGCTGCCGGTAAACGGCGTGCTGGCGGGTGTGACTGGCAATGTCGCCAGCTCCGGTGACATCAACCTGGGCCGGGACATAAAGGTGTATCGGGCCCTCGGTGAGGTGCTGGCCGACCCAGAGGTCGAGCTGGTGGACCTCTGTGTGCCCACGCCCCTGCATCCAGAGCAGTGCATTGCCGCGCTGAAGGCCGGCAAGCATGTACTCTGCGAGAAGCCGCTTGCGCTTAGCTCCAATGAGGCGCGCCACATCGTGCAGGCGGCACAGTCCGCTCGTGGCTTCTTCATGCCCGCCATGTGCATGCGCTTCTGGCCGGGCTGGTCGTGGCTCAAACAGGTCGTGACCGAACAGAAGTATGGCAAGGTCCAGGCGGCCAGGTTCCGGCGCATGTCCGAGACGCCGGCTTGGAGCAAGGGCACGTATGCCAAAGGAAACACCATGGGCGGGGCCTTGCTGGACCTGCACATCCACGACACCGATTTCGTCCAGTTCCTCTTTGGGCGGCCCGCGAGCGTCTTTTCGACGGGCGTCATTCGTGGCGGCAACTCGATTGACCACGTAGTGACGCAATACAACTACCAAGCCGGCCCGACGGTGCACGCGGAGGGCAGTTGGCTGCTCACCAAGGGCTTCAGCATGTCCTACACGGTGCTGTGCGAGCGCGCGACCCTGGACTTCGAGCTGTCCCGCGGCGCCGATGCCTTGCAGGTCACGGAGGCGGGACAGATCCCGCGCGCGGTCAAATTCGACGAGCCGGACGGGTATGCCGGCGAAATCGTTTATATGATCGCAGCAATTCAGAGCCGCAAGCCGCCCACGGTCGTAACCGCAGCCGACGGACTGAGCGCGGTAGAGATTTGCGAGGCGGAAGAACGATCGGTCAAAACCGGCCAGGTTGTGTCCCTTTAGCCCCGATCAGTTCTGGCTGGAAAGCCTGCCCGAGATTCCGGGTGGCTTTTCGCGTTGACGGGGCCCGTGGCTGCGGCAAGATTGGCCCGTCGAGATCGTTTCCGTTTGTTTGCGCCCGGGCAAGTGCCCCTGGCCGGCGGAAACAGCAATGTCAGTTATATAACTGCGAAACAAACTACAGAGTATGCGAAACCATTCATTCAAATCAGTTCGTTGGACAGCAATGATCGGCCTGGTCTGTCTCGCCGCGGCCGCGGGACGCGTTTATGCCGATGGCGAAGGCCCGTTCCTCAATACCGATGTCGGCGCTTCCTTTGTCACCGGACTGCCTTCGGGTCTGCAGGTGGACCCAGGCATTCGCTTCAGCGTGATGCCGGGCTACCGCATTTATAACGACGATATCTTCGGCGTTTCCCTCGAGCTCGACTCCGGCCTGGTCTGGAACCAGATCCACGGCTCGGCGCGCGGCGACCTCTACCAGGTGCCGTTCCTGGTCGGGATGGAATACGCCTTTCACACCGGCTGCATCGTCGAGCCCTATATCGGTGTGGCGGGTGGCGGCGTGTATTCTGACTTCGACTACTACTCAGGGTTCGCCCAGAGCCAGGGCACCGTCAGCGCCGGGGTTCAAGCGATGGCGGGCATCCGCTTCAAGCTGAGCGACCACGCGGAGATCGGCGTCGGTTACAAGTTCCTCGGCGCGTGGCCGTCGAACGTGGACTTCGTGGGGACGCATGAGGCGGCGGTGACCTTCGTGTGGCGCTTCTGACGGGAACCGCTCTTAGCGCGGCCGGCGCAACTCAAATTCATACCTGTCCGAGGCAACCGACAGCACGGCGTTCGTACCCTCCATCTGGAGGAACTTCACGCCCGGCGCGTGGTCGAGCGCGTGGCCGCTCTCAGTGATGTCCGCTGCTGACTGCGCCGGGAGCACCAATTGGGCGCTCACGTCGGCAGGAATAGTGACATTGAAACGGACCTTGCCGCCGCGCCGCCGCCAATCGGTGGCAATGAGGCCGCGAATGCTGCGGTAGGAGACCTCCGCGGAGGTAAGCCGCTCCGTGAATTGGGGCGCCAGCCGGATTTCCTTATAAGCGGGCGCGGCGCTGCGAATGCCGCCGATGTTCTCCACCATCCATTGATAGACCGCCCCGAAAGAGTAGTGCGCGAAGGAGTTCATGCCGGCATCCTGGAAGCCCCGCTCCGGCGTCCAGCCATCCCAGCGTTCCCAAATGCTCGTGGCGCCCTGCTTGATCGAGAAGCCCCACGAGGGGAAGGTATCGTTAAACAAGAGGCGGTACGCGACGTCCGGGCGGCCAATCTTTGAGAGCACCAGCATCAGGTCCTTGGTGCCGATGAAGCCCGTCGAGAGATGCCAGCCGCGGCGCTGGATGTCCGCGACCAGCAGGTTCGCGGCGAGCGTGGCCTGCTCGGGCGGGATCAGATCGAACGCCAGGGCGAGCACGTAGCAGGTCTGGGTCTCGCCTTTGATGCGCCCATCGGCCGAGACGTAGGCGCGATAGAACGACGCGCGTATGTCGTCGAACAGCCGCTGGTAGGCCTCGGCTTCGTAGGCCTTGCCCAGCACCGCGGCAGCGCGTGCGGCCAGGTGGGCGCTATAGGCGAAGTAAGCTGTGTAGATGACGTCTTTGGGTGTGTCGGCGTTGATGCTCAGCCAGTCACCGAAGGCGTGATATTTCTCCGGCGGCAGCAGGTCGGGCGTGCTGCGCTGACGGCAGAACTCAATGAAGCGCTGCATCGCGGGGAAGTGCCGCTCCAGTTCACGGCGGTCCCCATACACCTCGTAGATCGTCCAGGGGCAAATCACCCCGGCGTCGGCCCAGGCCGGGCCGCCGTCCGGTTCGGTGACCACACTAGGCGCGACACGGGGAAACTGGCCGTCCGCGCGCTGGGCGTCGTCCAGGTCCACCAGCCACTTCGTGAAGAAAGCCTGCCCGTCGGTGTTGAGCGTGGCGGTGCGGACATAGACCTGGGCATCGCCGGTCCAGCCCATGCGCTCGTCGCGCTGCGGGCAATCGGTGGGGATGTCAATGAAGTTGGCGCGCTGGGTCCGGTAGATGTTGTTGTGAAGCTGGTTCAGCATGGCGTCCGCGCAGTTGAAAGTGCCGACGACAGGGGTGTCGCTGCTCAGCGCCACGCCCACCACGGTGTCCTTCGCGGGCTTGCCGCTCAGACCCGTGACCTCGATGTACTGAAAGCCGTGGAAAGTGAAGCGCGGCTGCCAGACCTCGGGGCCTTTGCCTTTGCAAATGTAAGTATCGGTAGCGCGGGCGCTGCGCAGGTTGGCGGTATAAATCGTGCCGTCCGGCTTGAGCCGCTCGGCGAAGCGCAACGTGATCTTCTGCCCCGCCCTCCCGGACACCTTCAGGCGAGCGACCCCGGCGAAGTTCTGGCCCAGGTCGAACACGAAGACCCCCGGCTTGGGCTGGGTGATCTTCCGCGCCTTGAACTCCTTGATGGCCCGCACGGGCGGCGCCGGGTCAGCCTGGACAAGCGGATGGACTTCGTCGCTGCCCACCACCACGGGCTGCCAGTGGATGTCGTCGCAACCCGCCTCAGCCCAATCGGGGTTTTCCAGCCGTGCGTCATAGGTCTCGCCTTTGAGCAAGTCAGCCTCCAGCACCGGGCCGGTAGCCGCCCTCCAGTTCGGGCCGGTGCCCACGTCCGCGCTGGAGCCATCCGCGTACTCCAGGTGCAATTGGGCCCGCACCCGCGTCCACTTGCCATAGGTGTCCCGCGTTCCGCGATAGCCGACATAGCCGCTGAACCAGCCGTCGGCGAGCACTGCGCCGAGGGCATTGTCGCCGCGGCGAACCAGGGTAGTGACGTCGTATGCGCGGTAATAGACCCGCTTCGCGTAGTCGGTCCAGCCGGGCGTAAAGTAATCATCACTCACGCGCCGCCCGTTCAGGCGCATATCCACCAACCCCAGCGCGGTGGCATAGAGTGTTGCGCGGACTACGGGCTTATCCGCCCTGAATTTCGCGCGCAGGTAGGCTGCGGGTGGCAGGAACGTGCCGGTGAACGTCAGCTTGCCCCACGGTTTTGCGCCGTAATCGCCCACAACCCGCACATCCAACGAGGGCATCGCGTCGAGAGGCGCGGTGAGCCAGTCGCCGCCAAACGTGTCCGTGGATCTCCATGAACCATCGGTGACCTCCGTGAAGGTCTGGCCGTCCTCGGTAGTGATGACGAGTTTGGCGATCAACCCCGCGGCGCCCGGCTTTGCATTTTCCACCAGGACGCGGAACTCGTTCCTGCCCGGCCTGACCTCGGCGGCGACGTCGGCCCGTCTCGCCTGGCGCCAACTGTCATTCTTGGCCTCTGAGGTCAGCCGCACGTGGCCGTTCAGGGCGAACTGCATCCCGTCATCCGCGGAGGCGCAGACTTCGGCGCGCTTTACCTGTGTGCCCGGCGGCAGCGTGAAGGTCGCGAAGAAAAGGCGCCGGCATTTCGGCACGTTCCCAATCTCATCTGCCGCATGCCAAATCCACTTCGCTCCCTCCAGTGGGGCTTGCGACGTAGGCCGCTGCCGGGCTTTGTCGTAGCCAATCCAATCGGCCTTCCAGTCCTCCGGTCTGAGCAAACCCATCTCCCACATCGCCGGCGGGCTCCAGGCCGATTCGCGGCCCGCCCGGTCCCAGACCTTTACCTTCCAGAAGCAGCGTTGAAAGGAGGCGAGGGGCGCGCCCTGGTAAGGCGCGCCGATAGTTTCGCCACTGGCAACGTTGCCCGTGTCCCACAGGTCGCCCCGGTCTTGCTTGAGCGCTTGCTCGCTGCTGGCGACCAGGATGCGGTAGCCGGTTTGCTGCTGCCCGCGTTGGCCGGACTCGACGATCCAACTCAGCCGCGGCGCCATTTCCCCAACCCCTAGCGGATTGACCAGATACTCGCAACGTAGATACGAGGCCATGAGGCCTTTGCCGGTGTAAGGCTTAAGGGCCTCCGAGGCGGGAGCGGAAAAGGATGCAGGCTGGAGCATTGACACCACGAGAATAACGGAAAGGAGGGGGCACGATTTGCTTGCCATAGATTGACACGGGTTTTAACAGCAACCCGCCAGTTAGCCAAGCGTTTGCAGCCTCACACCTCGGCAACGAGGTTCGCCGCGCCCGCATTGGCCCGGACCTGCGCCGCGTCTTTGCACCCGGGGATCACCGCCGAGACCAGCGGATTCTTCAGGCACCACGCCAGCGCCCATTGCGCCATCGGCACGCCAGCCGGCACCTCGGCCCGCTGGATGCGTTCGACCTCGGCCAGGTCCTGGCGCATCTTTGCGGCGTCGAATGTCGAGCGCCAGTCATTGGCCGGGAAGCTCGCCCCGGCTCTGTATTTGCCCGTCAGCAGACCGCTCGCCAGAGGCACGCGCGCGAGGATGCCGAGGTTGTCGCGCCGCGCGTGCGGGAAGTACATCTGCTCGGGCCGGCGATCCAGGCGATTGTAGATCACCTGCAAAGCCGTTGCGCCGCGCTGCCGCGCCTCCTGTGCCTGCAATTCGCTCCCTTTCCCGAGAATGGATATGCCGTAATGACGGATCACGCCCGCCCGCTGCTGCTCCGCCAGGGCCGCCCACAAATCCTCGTTGAGGAAGGCGTTATCGGCGCCGGAGTGAAACTGGTAAAGGTCAATCGCCTCGACCTGTAGCGCTCGGAGCGATTCCTTGAGCTGTTGACCTACGGCACCCAGCGAGAAAGCATCCGTGCGGTCCAGGAACTTATTGAAGTGATGGCCAAACTTGGTGGCGATGACCCAGCGCGAGCGGTCCCGGCGGCTGAGGTAGTTGCCAATCAGGGCTTCCGACAGATGGTCGCCATAGCATTCGGCGGTATCAAGGAGATTGATGCCCAGTTCCGCCGCCTGGTCGAGAATGGCATCCACCTCGGTCTGGGAAAAGCTCCGCCCCCACTCGCCGCCGAACTGCCACGTCCCGACGCCGATAACCGATACCCGCAAGGCTGTGCTGCCTAGAACCCGATAGCGCATGGCCGCATCCTACTGCAACCTTAGGCGTCTGTCGCGAGGGAACTCGCCTCTCCGGCTACTGCCCGCTCGCGAGCCCAGCCTTCGCCCCAGCCGGCCAGGCAATCCAGCAGCCGGCGCAGATTGTCGGGCGCATCGTGGACGAGAATGTCGGCATCGAGCGTTAGCCGCGGATAGCCGTTGAAAATGACCGCCAAGCCACCGACGACCGCGAAATCAACGCGTCTGGTGACGAGGGCGGCCAACAGCTTTTCGAAGCGGGAAGTAGTCTCCCTCGGCTCGGGCGAGTGCTCCATGCGCGTGCTTGCTGAGAAAGGCGGCAAGGTCTTCCAGGTGAGCGAGCCGGCGCGACACGCTCGGGCGGCGTCCCACGGTCTTACGAACCGGCTGCTGCATTGGTTCCACGCCGCTTTCCATCACCGTCAAGTTAATCGGTGCGGGGGCTTAAGGTCAACAGCCGATTTGACGGGCGCATGCTATCGGCACCACCGCCTTGTAGTAGAGCGTGCCTCCGGCTTGTTTTCGTCCTACCAACCCTGAGGGTTGGCGCGGGGTATGCAGTTCCGGCTGCGTTCGGCAAGCCGGAGCCTTATGCCACGAGCTGGTGCCAAATGTGCTCTCTTTAACAAACCTCCGCAGCCCGGCCTGCTGGTTCTGCTTTGCTAATGCACCTTCTCCCCCGCAAAATAGGGTGAACTTTTGCCAACGCCGGTGAAGTCCAGTATAACCCTTCCCGGCACACTGCAGCCACGCATGAACGCACCAACATCTTCTACCATCCAAAAGCCCTTTAGCGCCACTGACCGCCAGTTGGGCCAGCACCCCCTGGACGCCATTTTCGCGCCGAAATCCGTCGCGGTGGTCGGCGCCACTGAAAAGGTTGGCAGCGTCGGCCGCACGGTCGTGTGGAACCTCATGAACACGCCGTTCGG
>Ga0181530_10006734_pt1 | contig 11204 bp, 9 predicted proteins | sample PEATcosm2014_Bin_42_FD_119769 | JGI IMG/M metagenome (GOLD analysis project Ga0181530, IMG submission 119769) | Peatland microbial communities from MTU Mesocosm Facility, Houghton, MI, USA - PEATcosm2014_Bin10_60_metaG | ecosystem: Environmental > Terrestrial > Soil > Wetlands > Peat | place... | reverse complement strand
GCTCCGATGCGACTGCCGAGACCAATTGCTCGAATCGCTCGCGCGGATCGGGCAGATGGAACGCGGGATCGTCCTCTACCTTCGTCAGGAAGGCCGCGGCATCGGCTTCGTGAACAAGATCCGTGCCTACCAGCTCCAGGACTCCGGGTACGACACCGTTCAGGCGAACGAGCTGCTCGGGTTCCGCCCGGACGAGCGGGACTACGAGATCGCGGCCCACATGCTCTCGGCGCTCCACGTCCGCTCGATCCAGATCCTGACGAACAACCCGGCGAAGGTCCAGGACCTCGAACGGCACGGCGTTCGCATCTCCGGGCGGATCCCCGTCGAGATCCCGGCGAACGAGATCAACCGCCCGTACCTGCAGACGAAGCGCGACCGGATGGGCCACCTACTCGAGGTCGAGCAGGAAGACGACCTTTCCGCCTACGGGCCGTCGAAGTAGGTCACCGCCGACGGGGCGGTCCCCGACCGACGATCAATTCCGGCAAGAGCAGCTTTGAGAACAAGAGTCACCCCGGGCCGCTGCGGCCCGGGGGAGAGGAAAGGGTTGCTTCGGCAGTCCGATCGAGGCTAGCTCGGCGGCGATCCCCCAGCGGGAGGTCCCTCGCTCCAGCTGCTGCTTCCCGCGCCACTCGGGGCGGGGGGGTTCGTCGTGGCCGCCGCCGACTCCGTCGTGGGCGCCGCTGGGGTCTCGGACGGTGCGGTCGTTTGCGGCTGCTCGGGCCGGCGGCGCAGGAACAGGGCCAGGAGGCCGACCACGAGGGCGATCACCGCGAGCGCGATGAGCACTGCGAGCCACGAGTTGAAATTGTCCGTCGAGACGAACGAGGTCGTGGTGCTCGGAGCAAAGCTGACCGCCACGCCCGCCGGGGCCCCGCTGACCTTCAGCGTGCCGCTCGAGCCCGAGACCGTGTATCCGCTCACGTTCGCGACGCTGAAGGCATACGTGCCGTTGACGAGGTAGAACGTGATCGACGTGCCGGTCGACGTCTCGAGGTTCCCGTTCACGGTCGTCGACCAGCTCTGACCGCTCGTGAGACCACTCTCGGTCAAGGTCACCGCATAGGTCACCGCGGTGAAGACTACGGAGATGTTGTACGGACCTGAGACCGAGATGCTACCGCTCGACGGCGACACCATGTAGCCCGCGATTGCGGGAATCTGGTAATCGAACGTGCCGGCTCCAACCGAAACGATGGCCGTGGACGTGTTCGAAGTGCCCGTCATGCCGTCGACGATCGCCGACCAGGATGTTCCCGTGGGCAGACCCTTCTCAGTCACCGTCACGTTGTACATCGGTGGGATCGCCGCGTACGACAGCTCGACTTCCACGGAACCCGTCGCCGCATCGACCATTCCAGACGCGGGCGTGGCAAGGTAGCCAGCAACGGTCCCCGCCGTGAACGCGAACGTTCCAGCCGGGGCCCCGAACACGAGCCACGTGTTCACCGTCGACTGCGTCGTGCCATCAAACGTCACCGACCAAGAGGTTCCCGTAGGTAGGCCGTACTCGTCGAACCAAACCTCGGTCTGGCCGGCCGGGACGCCGAGCGGGTAGAGGTCCCAGTTGTTGTCGCCAACGTAGTAGGGAGCCAGGTTGCCGCTATCGTCGTAGGTGTGCCAGTCGGCCCAATAGTTACCGGAGTCGGAGTACGGCGAGTAGAAGTAATTCGTGTCCGCCCCGCCGGAGTACGCTTGGATGTGGGCGACGCTGTACACGCTCGTCGCACCGTTGTCCCCGATGAAGTTCGAGTCCCAGATCCAGTTGTTGTACCCGTTCCAGATCGAGACACCGTAGCTTGTGTCGTCTACGAAGCTGCTTCCCAGGATGTCATTGTAGTCGGCGTCGTTCATCCACACGCCCACATAGTCGTGGTACGCCCCAATGTCGTTGAAGTACCCGTATTCGGTGTCATTGAGCACGATCGCGTACCAACCACCGGTGGCGTTCAGGTTCTGCACGTAGATGCTGCCCGGACCGCTCTCCTCTCCATTGCCCGAGCCGAGGTCGTACAACCCGATCGGGTAGTTGGTCGCGGTCACGTTCGCGATCGTGACTTGGTAGGTATACTCGGTCACGACGGCGGCCGCGGGCCAGCCCCACCAGCCCATGGTGTTCCAAGCGCCCGACAACGTCGAATTGCTCGCCGTAACACCGGAGATGCTGACCAGGCCCGACTCGTAGACCACGACACCGATCGATTCACCAGAGACGGTGGTCGAGGTGACCTGGATGTTGTGCGAGTCTTCGTAGATGTAGACGCCCTGCGAGAAGCTCGACACGGTCGTGCCGCTCACCGTGACCCACGAATCCTCCTCAAGCACCACGGCTCGGCTCGCGTCGGACGCGCCGGTGCCCGTGATCGTCGATTGCGAGGAATCGTAGATTAAGACCGCGGTCGCGGAGTAGTCCGAGGCACTGGCACCCGAGATCGTGGACGAATCGAACTCATAGAGGTAGATCCCGTAGTTGCCGTAGCCCAGGGCCGTCACGCCACTCACGGTGGCTTCGCTTCCGTACTGCAGCTCGATCTCGGTCCCGCCGGACACGCTGTAGGTCGTGGGCCCGGTAGTGGTGGCGTACTCACCGTAGAAGTAGTTGTCATCCGTCAGGCTCACACCGACCCTGCCGGAAGCGTTGACGTTGAGGTAGTAGAGGTCGGTGTAGTTGGACTCGGTGAGCGATAGCGCCGCCGTGGACGAGGCGTTGTCCCACACGTATTCGATGGTGTTGTAGATGTCATCGGGAAGCGAGACCCCGGTTCCGGCTCCGTTGACCGAGACGTTCCCAAGGAATGTGGCGTAGCTAGAGGATATGACCGAACCGGTCTCACTGGACGTGTCGTCGACCGTCAGATAGCTGATGATGTCCCCTCCCGAGGAGTAGACCCCGTCCGCGTAGATGTTCAGACCTACCGCATCGTGTGCCGTCACGTCCGTGAAGAAATTATCTCCCGAATAGTCGGAAACAATTCCCGAAGCCCCCGATGTCGCGTTGACCCATTCGACATAGATATCGCCCGAGGTCTCGGGAGGATACACTCCCTCAGAGCCGTAGGTGATGACCACCCCGGTCGCGCCGGTGGTAGCGTTCACGCTCAGGATACCGACCTCCCCGGCCGGGGCGGCGTAGACGCCAACCGCCAAGTCGGAAGCGTTGACGTCGCTGATGTCGATGGCCCCCGAGTAGACCGCAAGCACCCCAAAGGAGTACTCACCGGTGGCGGAGATATGCGAGATGAGGGGGTCGAATGCAGAGTCGTACATCGAAACGCCGTTCGACCCGCCCGAAGCGGAGACGTTGTTGACCTCCATTCTCCAGCTATCCGCCAGATACACTCCGTAAGAGCCACCGGTCACGGTGATGTTCCACACCGCCGAGTCGTCCGAGTCCCACAGCATCAGGGCCCCGCCGCCGAGGTCGAGGGGGTGGTAGGTGCTGGGGGGTGGCGTGAGGACCGTGCTGCCGTTGTACCCGATGAACGTCTCATTCGAGACCGCAGCATCCGGGCTGTCGTACAGCGCGATGACCCCGCTGTAGCCCGGGATCGATTTCGTCTGGACTCCCGGCGTGTTAAGGAACGATGGCGTCGCCCCATGCGCGGGCACATCGAAGACATAGATCGTCTGGGTTCCAGAGTCCGGTCCCTGCGTGACATTGGAGAAGATCAGGCCATCAACGCCCGTCACTTGGACGAGGTTGAACGATTGGTACCCCCAATCGTTCAGGTAGTTGAACGAGATGTTGACGTCAAGCTGCAGGTTCGAAAATACGCCGAGCGTGCCCCCGGTGATCGCGTCGTCCGCCCAGAGGGCTTGGGAAAATCCGTCCATGTAGAGCGGAGCGAGATTCACGCCCATATCCGGCGTCATGGCCCACGTGTGACCGACGTTCGGGCCGGAGAATGGCACCGGCCCCCCCTCATCGTACCCGTCCGCGAACCCCTCAACCCAGTAGACGGTGGTAGGGGGCACGGCAGGGGGCAGGAAGGTCTCGAACCCACCGTTGACGTTGGTCGGCAGGTACGACAGGTTGGCGATCGTGTTACCCACGAACAAGAACCCGTAGCTAGGGACGAGGGTGCCCACGAATGGGATGTTCCCTGCTGCGACCGAGAGATACGGTACCGCGCCCCAGAGACCGTACAGCATCGAAGGTCCGGCGTTGAGGAACTCGGTGTTCCCGCTCCACCAGCCTGCGATCCCCACAGCGGTCTCACCGGTGTCGGCCCCGAAGTCGTAGGCGGAGGGGACTGAGGTGTACGTTGCGCCGGTCTTGTAGCCCAGGGTCATCGACCCGTTGAGGTCGCTGAAGACCGCGTTAGACCCGCCTCCGGGCCCGCCGAAGATGAGCTCCGAGTCGTAGAGCAGGCCGAGGGGCGTCGTGCTCCGCCCGCTGACCTCGAAGGCGGGAGCGTTCGGGGGAGCCCTGGGTGTCGAAAGGCTCGCGCCCGGGCTGTTGAAGACCACCGTGTCGTAGATTCCGCTGTAGAAGTCCGCCGCCGAGTCCTGGACCGCGTAGCCGAACGTCACCGTCGTCCGGTCGTCGCGGACGGTCGCGTTGTTGTACAAGTTGAGTGTGATTGGTGGTGTGAGCTGGTAGGCAGGTCCGTAGTCGTAATAGTACGAAGGTTGGACGTACGTCCCGTTCCCCGATTCGATCGTGTTGGGCTCTAGGAGGCCGCTCGGGCTCGAGAAGTTCCAGACGTTGTCCTCGAACTGAAGCGTGTCCGTGTAGTTGTCCCACGTGACAACGTTCTGGGTCCAGAACGACCCGGTGTTGGTGCCCGGAATCGACACGTTCGAGAGGACCGTGTTGAGTTGGATGCCATACCGGTACGGGTCGGCGTACGAGCCGTACGTATTGGTCGAAGGCGTAACGAAGTAGTACGCTCCCGGGAATGTCGCTTGCGACGAGTTCAGGACGAGCGACCCGACGAAGCTCGACGTGTTGTAGGAGTACGGTCCCGAGGCCCCGAGACCGAAGTCGCCGAGACCCATCGGTGCGGGTTGTCCCACATATCCCGGTGAGACGACCTGTCCGGGCGACGAAACGGGGTTCCCGAGGAGACCGAGGTTGGGTAGGTAAATCGAGCTCGGGGAGGCTTTGCCCGAAGCCACCGCTTGGGCAAGGCCGTTCAAGAGCGCGGAATGAGAGGAAAGAGAGGGTTTGGAAGCCAACTGAGACAGGGCGCTGCTAAAGTCCGAAAGGGTCGTCGGGGAATAGGACCTTCCGGGATACGATTGCTGGGCGAGGGTGGAGGCGATGGAAGCGGGGGAGTACGGGTTCGTAAACGAGTTCCCCCCCGAAGAGCGTTCGGGTGACGAGGCGGTCGACAAGGCGCTCTGCGTCGTCCCAGCGGCGTGGTTGGGTGAGGGGCTGAAGGCACCTCCTCCAAGAATCGCGCCCGCCGGCAGGACCATCAAGGCGCACACGGCGACGACGATCGGTAGCAACCAGAGGGCGTTTCGACCCGGAAACGATGGCGACATAGCGGACGCTGACGGGCAATTCTACTATAGAAAGGTTCCCGGGCGAACGAGTTGAGTTCTTGGTCGTCGGCTAGGCTGGACCCGGTCTCGCGTTCCGACGCTCGTACGAGAACGCCCGAGACGGGTCCGTCGGGAGGACCACCGCCCTCCCACGAACTTCAGTCCGTGCCTTCTACAGGATCCCCGACGCGGACCCGGCCTTCGTGGAGGACCCGGGCGTACCACCCTCGACGGCCCAGCATGACCTTGAGAAACTCTGGTCCTCGGGTGGGTCCGACGTAGGGAAGCAGGTAGAGGTAGTCGCAGGGCGTGCACGCCTTCGACACCTCGAGGAGGGCCTCGCCCGCCCGGAACCGGCGTCCGGGAACGAACGCATCGTACGCGATCCCTTCAGTGATGAGGTTCTCGCCCAGATCCCCGTAGCGGACGGGCCATCCCTCGCGCACGATGTCGCTCAACGTTTCCCTCGGCATGATCAGGACCGCCATCGCCGGGTCGTCGTGCTTCTCCTCGTGCCGGTACCGGTTGAAGTCACCCTTGAGCCCCGCACGCGAGACGAACACTTCGGGCACCATCGGTTTCGGCAGGCCGCGCTCGCCGGGGACCTCGGGTTTGCAGTGGATCTCGAACACCCGCCCAGACACTCGAGATCCGGCCGCCAAGGGTCCACTTCCGCAGGACCCTGAGACCTCCTCTCTCAAAATACGTTAGGGTCGGTCGGGGACGATTGATCGGGCCGCGGCAAGCACGGTCGGAATCGTCCTTTTCTCCTCCCGCGCCTACCGAGTGCCCATGCCGCGACCCGTGGGAGCCGGGGTTCTGACGATCCTCGGCGGGTTCTTCATCCTGATCGGAGGCCTCGCCTTCGCGCTGATCGGCGCCATCTTCGCGTTCATCGGGTTCCACAGCGAGATTTTCTTCCTCGGGCTTGCGCTAGGGTTCCTTACAATCATTATCGGAATCCTCATGATTGTCGTCCCTTCGGCGCACGTTGTCTGGGGTGCCCTCGCGATCGTCTTCGCCCTCGTGAGCATCGCGGTCGCGTTGGGCGGCTTCCTCGTGGGATTCCTGCTGACCCTGATCGGGGGCATCTTGGCCCTGACGTGGAAGCAGCCCGTCGACCGCGTGATAACGGTTGAGGCGCGCCAAGTACCTCCGCCTCCGGGTTAACGGTCCAACGGCGGCGCGGGTCGCCGACGTGCGCCAGAGCCGATCGTTGCGACGCTGAGGATAGGGACCGTGGCCGCGTCCCTCGTCGAACTCGCGTTCGGCCTGGTCCTCGGCTTCTCGTTAACGATCCCTCCCGGCCCGATGAACGCCTTCATCGCGTCGCAATCGGTACGTTCGTTCCGGGAGGGCGTAACCGCCGGGTTCGGCGCGATGAGCGCGGACCTCGTGCTCGGAGTCCTCGTCTACGCGTTGCATTCCGCGGTCGACCTCTCCGCGGCGCTTCGTTGGATCTATCTGGTCGGTGCCGGAGTGATGGTGTATCTTGGGATCGGGCTCCTCCGAAGAGCCGCAGGGAACCCCCCACTCGAGACCACGGGCGCCAAGACCTATACGAAAGCGCTCGGACTCGGGGTCTCGAACCCGTTCCAGATCGTCTGGTGGCTCACCGCGGGCCTCGCCTTCGCCTACTTCGGGGGCTGGGTCCTCTTCGTCGGGCTCTTCGGAGCCATCGCGGGGTGGATCCTCGTGTTCCCATGGGCGGTGCACGCCGGCACGGAGCGACGGCCGACGATCGCCCGCGCGGTCGTCGTCGGGTCGGGGATCGTGATCTTCGCGTTCGCGGCGTACTTCCTGTTCCTCGCGCTGTGACGCGAGGCTCGGCCCCTACCCCGCTCAGACCGGCTTGAGGCGTGCCGCGAACTGCTTCCGAAACTTCGCTACCTTCGGGGCGATCACCACGCGGCAATAGCCGCTGCCCGGGTTGCGTCGGAAGTAGTCCCGGTGGTACTCCTCGGCCGGGTAGAACTCGGTGAAGGACGCGAGCTCGGTGACGATCTTCCGCCTCCAGAGCTTCGCTTCCTCGAGCTCGCCGATGACCTGCTCGGCGGTCGCGCGCTGAGCCGCGGAATGTAAGAAGATCACGGAACGGTACTGAGTACCCACGTCGTCCCCCTGCCGGTTCAGGCTCGTGGGGTCGTGGGTGGTCAAGAAAATGGTGAGGAGGTCGTGGTAACTCACGACGCTCGGGTCGAACGTCACCTGGACGACCTCCGCATGGCCCGTCCGCCCGGTGCACACCTGTTCGTAGGTCGGTCGGGGAACGGTCCCGCCGGCATACCCCGACGTGACGGTCGAAACGCCGGAGAGCCCGGAGAGGATCGCCTCGGTGCACCAGAAGCACCCTCCTCCCAGCGTGGCGGTCTCGGATGGTCTCGCAATCCCTCGAGCTGCTTCGGACATGGTCCTCTCGTCTCCGCACCGGCCCCTCGGCAAGGGGCTTCGATCGTCGGAGGGACCTCGCAAGCCCGTGACCGATTTCAATTCGCCGATGGCGTCGCGGGGGCGCTAGACCGTGCCCGGTCGGCCCCGCGGAAGACGAAGAGGGGCGCCAGCACCGCGAGGAAGGGCACCAACAGTAGGAGGAACTCGACTCCGGGGAACGAGACGACCAGCGCGACGAAAGGTCCGACGAGGGCGAGCAGCAGGATCGCGTAGAGGGCCGCGCCGAGGCCGACCTCCCGGGTCTTGAACCGAGACGAGCCGGTGGAGAGCCCGAGCACGATCCCGACACCGCCGAGCCATCCCAGCCAGAATCCGACGAGGCCCGTGTACGCTCCAAGAGGCTGCCCGGAGCGCAGGCAGGTGAGCGCGTGGGTCGGTTGACCGCTGATGCACGAAAGGAGCGAGCTCGCGGACCCGACGATCACGACCGCCGCGATCAGGACGAGGATGAACCCAAGGGTACCGATCAAACAAAGGATCGACGCGACCGTGAACCGGGGGTCGACCTTGCGGAGCAGGGCGAATCCGCGGCGGTAGAAGAAGAGGGAGACCAGGAAGAGCAGGGCACCGGCCAGGATCAGGAGCGCCGTGGCATCGAGGAACGCGGTCTGATGCAGCGAGAGGAACCCGAACGCATCATACGAAGCAATGAGGAGGAACGCCACGGGAACGACAATGGCGAGCATCGCGGCCGCGAGGCCGACGCCCGCGCCGGTGGCGATGCGAAAGAGCCCGGTCCTGTCCTGCTCGCTCCCGGTGGCCGACGTTGTTGCCATGCTTCCGTCCTCAGACGACTCGGCCTCCATGGCCTCCCGAGTTATCTACGCTTGGGCAGGGAGATCTCGGCGGGAGCCGTCCGGGCGGCAGCGACGGACCTAGGGCGGTTACGTTCGAACGACGAACTGGACCTCGGTCCTCGACCAGGCCCGCTTGTCCTTCCAGGGGTTTCCCTCGTAGATCTCGCGGTAGGAAACGACCGAGCGGATCTTCTTCTCTTTGCGTTGCCACCGCAGCCAGTCGGAAAGCCCATGGTAGACGACTCGGGGCGAAACGACGGTGGGGTCGAATCGCACGCACGCCACGGTCCCGGCGGGAAGCGTCCGAACCTTCACCCTACCCTCCGAACGTGCCGTTCCACGGACCTCGATGGCGGTATCCCAGACGCGCGACCCCGGCTCTCGGAAGATCCAGCGGCCCGTTCGCAGGCCTCGCGTCCGCGCCCACTTCTCGACCTCTTCGAACCGCCTCTGGATCTGGCGCTCACTGTACGGCCCGGTCCAACGGAGGGCGGCGACATGGATGCTCGGCGTCTTCTTCAGCACAAAGTCCGCGGTCATGGGTCAGCTCTCCTAACGCACGAGAGGACTCCTCATTCATAATCCCCTCGGAAGCCCGAAATCGCCTTCTCCCGCGGTCCGTCCTTTCTCGAGGAAAGGTCCCCGGGGCATCGGCAGGCTTCGCCGCGGCCCCCGTCACACCGTCGCGCGAGAGGGGGACTCGCGCGGAGGCCCCGGCGAGAGCTGGGGCGAAGGGTTCTGCGGTGGAAGGTCGGTGATGTAACCGCCGTAGTACGGGATGCGAGTCGTGATCACTTGTCGGAACGCCTCTCGGAGCGCTAGGTCATCCAAACCGCGGGTCGGGATCCGGTCGTCCTTCCGGTTGAGGCACCCCTTGAGCTCGCCCTGATGCGTCACCCGGATCCGGTGGCAATGAGAGCAGAAGTCGGGGTTGAACACGGGGTCGACCACCTCGACTTCCGCCCCGTGGATGATGTACACGCGTCGGTGGTGCATCTCTCGGACGAGAACGCGCGCGGAGTGCTCCTCGAGCCAACGGTGCACGCTCTGCATGTCGACCATCCACTCGCGGTGGTGGACCAGCTCGGGCATGAACTGGATGAGTTGCAACTTCAGCCCGTCCGTGGAACCCGCGAAATCGATCATTCGGGGGATGTTCGGGAGGGTGCGCCGGAACACCACCATGTTGAGCTTCACCGGCTTCAAGCCGACCCGAAGCGATTCGCGGATGCCTCGCAACACCGGCGCGAGGGCACCCTTGCGGATCGAGCGGAACTCCTCAGGGTCGGTGGTGTCGACCGAGATGTTGACCCGCTTCAGCCCCGCGTCCCGGAGGGTCTCCGCGCGGGCCGCCAGCATCGAACCGTTGGTTGTGAGCGACACATCGGGGATCTGGCGGACCGTCCGGTCGATGATCTCCTCGAGGTCGGTGCGGACCAGGGGCTCGCCGCCGGTGAACTGGACGGAACGGATACCGAGCTCCCGGGCGACGGTGACCAGCCGTTCGACCTCGGCGGGGGTCATCTCCTCGCCGTGCGCCGCCCGGGGCCGGGCGACCGGACCCAGGCCCTCGTCATGGCAGTAGACGCAGCCGAAGTTGCAGCGCTTGGTCACGCTGATCCGGATGTCGGTGACCTCGCGGCCGAACGAGTCGGAGAGCATCGTGGCACCCTTGAACCGCTCCGCTCCTTATAGACCGCGTACACCCGAAGTGGACTTCCGGCCGCTTCTGCCCCGGGCGCCGCGGGTCGGCCGAGACCGCCGCTGTGCTCTGGGGCGGTTCCCGACCGGGCCGACCGCCCCCACGGGTTAATGAGCGGTGGTCGGCATCTCGGTCGAGTCGATGGTATCTCCTTCTCCCGGGACACCGCTTCCGAGCCCCGCCCCGACTGACCCCTCGACGTCGCTCGAGGTAATCCGGGTCTCGAAAGCGTTCGGCTTTGTCGATGTGCTCTACTCCGTCAGCTTCTCGGTTCCGGCCGGGCAGATCGTCGGGCTCCTGGGGCCGAACGGTGCGGGAAAAACCACGACCATGAAGGCGGTCCTCGGACTCGTCCGGCCCGACGCGGGGGAGATCCGCCTCTTCGGGCGGAACGTCGTCGAGGACCCGGTCGGCACCAAACGGCAGATCGGCTACGTGCCGGAATCCCCCGCGCTGTACGAGTTCCTCACCGGGGCCGAGTACCTCGACTTCGTCGCGGACATGTACGGCCTCGACCGGGCCACCCGGCGAGAACGGATCCAGCAGTTCCTCACGGGGCTGGAGCTCGCGGGCCACGAGAACTCGCTCATCAGCGGCTACTCCCAGGGGATGAAGCAGAAGGTCGCGCTCATCGCGGCGCTCCTCCATCGTCCCCGCCTCCTCGTCCTGGACGAACCGCTCAACGGCCTTGACCCGAGGTCCGCGCGCGTCACCAAGGACCTGCTCCGGAACCTGGCGGCCCACGAGGGCGTCGCGGT
>Ga0181530_10006731_pt1 | contig 11211 bp, 6 predicted proteins | sample PEATcosm2014_Bin_42_FD_119769 | JGI IMG/M metagenome (GOLD analysis project Ga0181530, IMG submission 119769) | Peatland microbial communities from MTU Mesocosm Facility, Houghton, MI, USA - PEATcosm2014_Bin10_60_metaG | ecosystem: Environmental > Terrestrial > Soil > Wetlands > Peat | place... | reverse complement strand
ACGCGCAAAAAGCGGAGACGTGACGCCGGCAGGAGAGAAGTTTTGCGACATGCTGCGAAAGGCGGCGAAGGGGGCAATGGCGGGCCAGCGCAACGACCGCCCAAGCCGTAACCATGCAGATGCTCACAAAAGGCAAGGAAGGAAACGAACCACGGGACTGTTTGAGCCGGCTCTGCCTGCTTCTACCAGTGCCGGTCACTAAATCGTGAGCCACTCAGCGGAGTAGTTCAGTGGCCGGGGGAATGATAACTCGCCCTCAGGCACCGAAGGAAGGAAGTTGCGTCGCTGCCGTGGCGTAGGTTCAATTGCCGGTCCTTCCCTAATCGAACGATTATTCTCGAACGTTCGAAATCCCGACCTCGGTCCCAAGCATCGCTTCTAAGCCGTTAGTGCCTGTACACCAGCACCTTCTGCATTGCACGGATAGTTGGCGCGGTTTGTGTTTAGTGATCGCTTACGTTTATGAATATCCAACGACATGTATTGGTCTTAGTTGCCGCCACGGCAGTTCTAACCTCTTGTTCGAAAAAACAAGCTGCCGCACCGCCGCCACCCGAAGTAGCGACCGTCACGATCTCCTGCGAGCCGGTGCTGCTGACGACAGAATTGCCTGGACGCACCTCGCCCTATCGCGTGGCGGAAATCCGGCCACGGGTCAGCGGGCTGATCCAAAAGCGCCTGTTCACCGAAGGCGCCGATGTGAAAGAGGGAGACGTGCTTTACCTGATTGATGAGGCCCCCTTCAAGGCGTCGCTAGACAATGCCGAGGCCGCCCTGGCCCGGGCCAAAGCGAATCTTTCTGCCGTCGAGGCCAGGGTGGCTCGCTACCAGAAAGCCCTGCTGGACAAGGCCGTAAGTAAGCAGGACTACGACGATGCGTCTGCCGCGCTGAAGCAAGTGCGCTCGGACATCGCCTATTACGAGGCTTCGGTGGAAACCGCGCGGATCAATCTGGGCTACACGCGTGTGGTTGCGCCCATTACCGGCCGTATCGGGAGGTCTAGCGTGACGGATGGCGCCATCGTAATGGCCTACCAAGCGGCGTCGCTGGCGTCCATTCAACAGCTTGATCCCATTTATGTGGACGTGCCGCAATCCACGACCGCATTGCTGGAACTGGAGCACCGTCTCAAGGAGGGAAACCTCAATCATGACGGAACGAACCAGAACAAGGTGCAACTGGTCCTGGAAGACGGCACCGTGTATCCGCTGGAAGGCACGCTGGAGTTTCGTGAGGTCACGGTGGACCCGACCACGGGTTCGGTCATCCTGCGGGCGGTGTTTCCCAACCCCAACGGCGTGCTCCTGCCCAGCATGTTCGTGCGGGCCCTGGTGAAAGAGGGAGTCAAAGCCGAGGGCATTCTCGTGCCGCAGCAGTCGGTCGGCCGCGACACCAAGGGCACCCCATTTGCCTGGGTCGTGGACAAGGACGGCAAGGTCGAGCGCCGCGTGCTGAGTGTGGATCGGACGATTGGGGCGCATTGGCTGGTGTCCTCGGGTCTCAAACCCGGCGAACACGTCGTGGCCGAGGGTCTGCAAAGAATACGCCCCGGCGCCGTGGTGAAAGAGGTGGCCTGGCAGCCCGAGACCCCGGCACCGGGACCCCGGCCTGTGGATCACGGCAAAGAGCCGGTGACGCTCGCTAGCACAAAGTCAGCCTCCCATTAAACAGCATTTAACCGGAGACACGTTATGTTATCGAGATTCTTCCTCAAACGGCCCGTCTTTGCCTGGGTGATCGCCATCGCCATGATGGTGCTGGGCGTGGTGTCCATCTACAACCTGCCGATTGCACAGTACCCGCCGATGGCTCCGCCGAGCATCCGGGTGCGGGCGATGTATCCGGGCGCCTCCGCCGAGACGGTGGAGAGCACCGTCACGCAGGTCATCGAGCAGAAGATGACCGGCCTGGACCGGATGCTCTACATGGCCTCCACGAGCGACTCCGCCGGCATGTCCGAGATCACGCTGACCTTCGCCCCGGGGGTGGACCCGGACATCGCGTGGGTCAAGGTGCAGAACAAGCTGAACCTGGCCATGGCCAGTCTCCCGGAGGCGGTCCAAAGGCTGGGCGTGGACGTGCAGAAGTCCACTAAGAATTACCTCCTGGCCGTGAGTCTCTACTGTGACGACGGCAGCTTGACCGAGAACGACCTGAAGGATTATGCCCAATCCAAGCTGCAGGACATCCTGGCGCGCGTGCCCGGGGTGGGGGAGATCGAAGCCTTGTCTTACCAGTATGCCATGCGCATCTGGGTGAATCCGGACAAACTGACCGACTACAACCTGACGATGGATGACGTGATGGCGGCGTTGCGCGCCTACAACGTGGAAGTTTCCGCCGGCCAGTTCGGCGGCACACCGGAGGTGCCCGGCCAGCGCCTGAACGCCAGCATCATTGTCCATAACCTGCTCAAGACGCCGGACGAATTCGCGGTGGTTCCGCTGCGGGTTAACAAGGATGGCTCGGTCGTTAAGGTCAAAGACATCGGCCGTGTGGCCTTAGGGTCGGAATACGAGGACGTGCGGATCCAGTATAACCGCAAGCCCAGCGGCACCTTGCTGGTCCGCGCCGAGCCGGGCGCCAACGCCCTGGCCACGGCGGACCGCATCAAGCAGAAGATTAAGGAGATGAGCCGCGATTTTCCGCCGGGGCTCAAGGTTGCCTATCCTTATGACACCACGCCCTTCACCCGAGTCGCGATCCATGAGGTGGTGAAGACCTTGTTCGAGGCGATCGTGCTCGTGTTCATCGTCATGTTTCTGTTCATGGGGAACATCCGCGCGACCCTGATCCCGACCATTGCGGTGCCGGTGGTGCTGCTGAGCACGTTCGCGCTGCTGGGGCTGTTTGGATTCTCGATCAACATGCTGACCATGTTCGGCATGGTGCTGGCCATCGGGCTGCTGGTGGACGACGCCATTGTGGTGGTCGAGAACGTCGAGCGCATCATGAGCACCGAAGGGCTTTCGCCGATGGAGGCGACCCGCAAGTCCATGGACCAGATCACCTCGGCCTTGATTGGCATCGGCCTGGTGCTCTCGGCCGTGTTCGGCCCGATGGCCTTCTTTGCTGGCTCGACGGGCGTGATTTACCGTCAGTTCTCCATCACCATCATCACTTCGATGCTGCTGTCGGTGGTGGTGGCGTTGGTGCTGACGCCGGTGCTCTGCGCCTCCATTCTGAAACCCATGCCCGCTGGGCATGAGCCGGGATCACACACCGTTTGGTTCCTGCGGCCCTTCTTCCGCTGGTTCGAGCGCGTGTTCTCGAAGGCCAGGGACCGGTATGTCGGGCTGGTGGGACACTCGTTTGCCCACAGCTTCCGCTACGTGGTGATGTTTTTCGTGATCGTGGGAGCCGTGGGATGGGTGTTCAGCCGGATGCCCAAGGGCTACCTGCCCGATGAAGACCAGGGAATTCTGTTCGCCCAGGTGATGATGCCGACCGGCACGACCATCGAACAGACCCAGGATTTGTTGAACAAGATTCAAGACTACTTCCTGGATAAGGAGAAGAACGCCATTGAAGCCGTCTCGCCGATCGCCGGCTACAGCTTCTCCGGGCGCACGCAAAACAACGGCATGATGTTTATCAAACTGAAGGATTGGAAGCTGCGCGGTCGTAAGGAATTGAAGATCGCCGCCGTCACGGAACGCGCCACGAAAGCCTTTGCCAACAATCGCGCCGGCCTGGTGTTCTTCTACCCGCCACCTTCGGTGATCGAGCTGGGCCAGGCCATGGGATTCGATTTCGAGTTGCAGGACCGCAGTGGGCTGGGGCACCAGGCCCTGATGGATGCCCGCAACCAGCTTCTCGGCATGGCGGCGCAAGACCCGAGGCTGGTTAGAGTCCGGCCCAACGGCCTTAACGACGAGCCGCAATACCGGACGGACGTGGACTGGGAAAAGGCGGGCACCCTGGGTTTGAGCATTGATGCGGTGCACGATACGCTTTCGGCAGGCTTCGGCAGCACCTACGTCAACAACTTCGTGCAAGCCGGGCGGGTGAAGAAGGTCTTTCTGCAGGCCGATGCGCCCTACCGGATGTTGCCGGAAGACTTCAAACGGTTCTACGTGCGCAACAACGATGGCAAGATGGTGCCCTTCGATTCGTTCGCCTCCTGCCGTTGGAGTTATGGCTCGCCGCGGTTGGAGCGTTACAACGCGTTTCCCGCCTGTGAAATCTGGGGTGAGCCGGCGCCCGGCGTCAGCTCGGGCAAAGCGATGCAGGCGATAGAAGAACTGGCCGCCAAGCTGCCCCAGGGCATCAACTACGAGTGGACCGCCGTCTCCTACCAGGAGAAGCAAGCCGGGTCTCAGACCGTCTCGCTCTATGCCTTTTCAGTGCTGATCATCTTTCTGTGCGTCGCGGCCCTGTACGAGAGCTGGACCATCCCGTTTGTGAACATGCTCATGCTGCCGCTGGGCGTATTCGGCGCCATGCTGGCCACCTGGCTGCGGGGCCTGCCCAACGACGTCTATTTCCAGATTGGCTTCCTGACGACTCTGGGCCTCTCAACCAAGAACGCGATCCTGATCATTCAATTCGCACAGCAACGGATGGAGCAGGGCGAGGGGTTGGTGGAAGCCACTCTCGGCGCCGTGAAGACCAGGTTCCGCCCGGTGATGATGACCTCGATGGCCTTCTTCTTCGGCGTGCTGCCTCTGGCGCTGGCCACCGGCGCGGGCGCGGGCGCTCAGAACGGCATTGGGACCGCGGTGTGCGGGGGAATGCTCTCGGCGACCTGCATTGACCTGCTTTTCATCCCTCTGTTCCTGGTCCTGGTGTCCCGCTTCTTCGCTAAGAAAAAGCAAGCGTCGCCGGTCACCATTGGGCTGACACCTGCGCCGAGTCACTAGAGCACGAACAACGACAAACGCTAAATGGTTACCAAGTTACATGGTTGCATGGTTCCAAACGACGAAGCTGTCCCATGTAACTATGTAACGATGGAACCATGTAACCGCTTATAACAATGAAAACGCATCTCTGTATTCTACTGCTCACCCTGGCCGCGGCTGGTTGCACGATGGCGCCGAAATACGCACGGCCCAACGCGCCGGTCCCGGGTCAATGGCCGAGCGGCCCGGCGTACGCCCAGACCAATGCGACGATTGCCCCGACGAATGACGTATCGAGCGTGCCTGATCTCAATTGGCGGCAGTTCTACACCGACCCAAGGCTGAAAGAGATCATTGCACAAGCCCTGGCGAATAACCGCGACCTTCGGGCGGCTGCTCTGAATGTGGAGAAGGCGCGCGCGCAATACGGCATCCGACGGTCTGAGTTGTTGCCCGTCGTGGACGCGGGCGGTACCGCCGGCAAATTCCGGGTGCCCCAGGACTTTTCGGGGAGTGGCCAAGCCCAGACTGTGGGCACCTACAGCGCCGGCCTGGGTGTGGCCTCGTGGGAAATTGACTTCTTCGGTCGCGTTCGCAGTCTCAGCCAGGAGGCCCGGCAACAGTATTTCGCCACCGAGCAAGCCCGGCGCAACACGCAGATCGTGCTCATCTCCTCGGTCGCCCAGGCCTACCTGGCGTTGGTCGCCGACCGCGAGAATCTGGGCATCGCCCAACAGACGCTCGAAACCCAACAGGCATCCTATGACCTGGTCAAACGGCGGTTCGAGCTGGAACTGGCGACCCAACTGGACGTGTCCCGCGCGCAGGTGCCCGTGGACACGGCGCGCCGGGATGTGGTCACCTACACGCAACAGGTCGCCAAAGACGAAAACGCCCTCAACCTGCTGGTGGGCTCTTCCGCCGCCGCGGATTGGTCCATCACGCCCACGAACCTGAGCGGGGTCATGCCTCCTAAGGAAATCGCCTCCGGGTTGTCTTCCGAAGTGCTCCTGCGTCGACCGGACGTGTTGGAGGCCGAGGACCTGCTCAAAGGCGCCAATGCTGACATCGGCGCGGCGCGCGCCAATTTCTTCCCGCGCATCTCGCTGAGCACCGCCGTCGGCACCGCCAGCAGCGACCTCGGTAACCTGTTCAAATCGGCATCGGGCGTGTGGAGCTACACGCCTCAGCTTGTCATGCCGATCTTCGACCCGCGCACCTGGTACACGCTCCGGGCGTCCAAAGTGCAGCGGAACATTGCTGTGGCTCAGTACGAGAAAGCGATTCAATCCTCGTTCCGCGATGTGGCGGACGCGCTGGCAGTTCGGGGCACGGTGGACGAGCAGGTCGCGGCCCAGGAATCCCTGGTCAATGCCAATGCTGAAACCTACCGGCTGGCCTATTCGCGGTACGACAAAGGCCTCGACAGTTTCCTCAGCGTGCTCGACGCCCAGCGTTCGCTCTTTGCCTCGCAGCAGGTGCTCGTTTTGATGCAACTCTCCAAGCGCGCGAATGAAGTCCGGCTTTATGAAGTGCTCGGCGGCGGCTGGGAAGTCGAACCGCCGGTGAAGCTGGCCGCCAAATCCGGTGCGCCTCCCGCACCGAACCGAAACTGACTTCGAGGAAGTGAAGGCGTATGTGATTGAATGCCATCGAAACAACGGTCACGAGGTCGCGACACATGTGTTCCCGGGAACCTGTCGACTGACCGACAATTCCGAGCGACGCCCCATCGAGCGTGAAAGCCAGAGCGGCCCGCGCTGGAACCGATCCAGTCATCTGGAGTGGGAGATACTTGCGGTCTGGATTTTTGCGGTCTTCAGTTTCGCCGCCCTGCTCTTCTGTCTCTATGTCATCTCCGAAAAATGCCGGGCCGAACCGCTCTTCTGAGCATTCGAAGAACCCAAAGGCTGCGGACCCGTCCACCCGCGATTCAGCCCGCCAGTAATTAGCGGTGTCAAGAACCTACAACCATAATGAAACCACCAACACCCACCCGGCGCGCTCCGGCTCCCGGTGTGCAGAACGGTTCGCAGCAATGTTCTGCCCACGAGAACGACAATGCTCCGCGACGTGACACATCCAAACGTCTGAATTTGACCCTATGGTGGTTTGTAATCATCTATCTCGCTGCGTTGGCCGTAATCGCTTATCTCCTTTGCACAAAGTATCACCTCAGAGTCTATTGAGGTTTTCACGAGAGCAGGAACGCAACGATGTTAGGTCTCGCAAAGCCGGGGTATTTGGGCATGTGAAATAGTTATGCAATCAGCTAGTGAACGTCGGTTCGACCCAAATTTCGCCGCGCAACTGCTGGTAGAAATTGCGCACGAACAGTCGCTCCAGACGCTCTTGCAGAAACTGATCGAGGGCGCGGTGGAGCCGCCACACATCATCTGTGCTCAGGTCTGGTTGATCGAAAAAGGTGACCGTTGCGCGACCTGCCCATTCCGGTCTGAATGTCGCGACCTGTCCCGCTGCCTGCACCTGGTCGCTGGCAAGGCGAAGTCCATTTTGGATCCCGGCAAGGGTCTGGGCCAATTCCAAGCACTTGACGCTCGCGTGCCCCTGGGTATCACCCCTTTGGGAGTTGCCGTAGCCAGTGGCCAGGAGCGGGTGGTCGCGGATCTGGAGCAGCCTGCATCTGCGGCCGAGCCCGACTGGATGCGAGAAGAGCGCATCCGCGCTTATTCCATTACGCCGATCAGCTACAAAGGTGAGGCCTTGGGCGCAATCACCGCGGCCGCACGGGAGCCGTTCGAGGAACAGCTCCGGCCCTGGGGACAGATTTTCGCCGACCACATCGGAGCGGCCATTGCCAACGCGCGCGCCTTCGAGGAAATCCAGCGCCTTAAAGCGCAACTGGAACTGCACAACACCTATTTGCAGGAAGCGGTGGTGGAGGCCAAAGCCTTTGGCGATTTAATCGGCCAAAGCGCGGCCTTGAGGCACATTGTGAACCAGATTGAAGTGGTTGCCCCCACGCACGCTTCGGTGCTCATTTTGGGTAGGACCGGCACGGGCAAAGAATTGGTCGCGCATGAAATTCACCGCCGCAGCGCTCGCAAAGAAAAGCCCTTGGTGCGCGTCAATTGCGCCTCGATCCCGCGGGAGCTGTTTGAGAGCGAGTTCTTTGGCCATGTGCGAGGCTCTTTTACCGGCGCCGTGAAGGATCGGGCCGGTCGCTTTGAGACCGCGGAAGGCGGGACCATCTTCCTGGATGAGGTGGGAGAAATTCCATTGGACGTTCAGAACAAGCTGTTGCGCATTCTCCAGGAGAAACGCTACGAACGGGTGGGCGATGACCGAACGCGCCAGGCGGATGTGCGCATCATAGCCGCAACCAACCGGGATTTGCAGAAAGCGGTAGCTGCGGGCCGATTCCGGGAAGATCTTTATTACCGGCTGAACGTTTTCCCCATTCAGGTTCCGCCCCTTCGAGAGCGGATGGACGATATCCCGCTACTGGCAAACCACTTTGTCCAGCTCTCCACCCGGGAGTTGAAGTGCGCCAAACCCCGCCTGACCCGGGCGGCGGTAGCGAAGCTCGAGAATTACGACTGGCCGGGCAATGTGCGGGAGTTGCGTAACGTGATTGAGCGCGCGGTGATTCTGGCCCGTGGCGCGCCTCTGGACTTTGACCTGCCCACTACCGGCCAACCCGCCCCGGCCGCTCCACCGAGTGCGCAGGCCGCTTCGGCGGCTGGCAGCATGGCTCAGCCCAAGTTCCTCACCGAAGCGGAGCTTCAACGCCGCGAGCGCGAGAACCTCTTGCTGGTTTTGGAAGCGGCCAATTGGAAGATCAAAGGACCCGGTGGGGCCGCGGAGCTGTCAGGCGTCAAGCCCACCACTCTGCTCTCAAGGATAGACAAGTGGGGCTTGAAGAAGCCAGAAGCGGGCCGCAGTTAACCTGGGTGACGGGGGTTTTGCCGCCAAGACTGCCCTGGCCTACCCCTGCCTGCGACGTGCCTAGCCCCCCATAACACCACGCTAACCACACCCTATCCGCAGCGTTACCTCACCGTAGCGCCTCTGATTCCAGATCAGAGGTGCTACGGTGAGGTAACGGGGCGGTGAGGATACGGGGCGCGGCGGGAACGCGGGCGCGGACCACACTTGTCGCCGCCCCGCCGTGGGGCAGGCTGAATTGCCCGACCCTTCCGTGATCGAACGATTGTTCTCGAACGTTCGAAATCCCGACCTCCGTCCCAAGAGTCGCTTCTAAGCCGTTAGTGCCTGTACTCCAGCAACTTCTGCGTTGCACAGATAGTTGGCGCGATTTCTGTTTAGGTGGGGTTCGTATGCGAATTGCATTCAACCGTATGGACCAAAACCGAGCCTCAAGGGCCTGGGCAGCCTTCGTGAGAGGGCGAGGGGACCTTCAGGTGTTATGAAAACTTTATTCAAGCAGAGTCAAGAGGCACATTGGCCGACTAGCCCGACCGGGAGCCCCTTGCCCGCCCGCGCCCGCATCCTTGAAGTCGCCTGCGGCTTGTTCGCCGAGGCCGGTTTTCATGGAACGCATCTTCGTGAAATCTGCCGACGCGCCGGGACCAATGTGGCTGGGATCTGTTATCATTTCCACAGCAAGGAGGGCCTTTACGAGGCGGTGGTCATGGAGGCCGGCCGCCAGCTTTCCTCGAATGATGGGGACGTGCTCGCCTCAGGGCGTTTGCCGCCTGAACAGAGGCTGCTCAAGCTCACTGAGTCGTTGTTGGAGAGACTCAGCGCCGGGCACGCCTGGCTCGCCAAACTCCTGATCCAGGAATTGGTGGACCCGGTTTGCACAGCGCACAACTACGCGGCCTTCGGGCTGGAGCGGGATTTTGTCCTGCTGCAGGCCGTAATGAGAGATTGGCTCGGTGCTAAAGCCAACGGCGAAGCCATTCGGCTTCATGCGTTGAGCGTGATCGGTGAGGCCATGCTTTGTTGTCTGGCGGGAGAGAACCTGAACCACGCCTTGATTCAATTAGCCGGCCCTTTACCAAGCCGGGCGCATTTAGCTCAATTTCTCGCACAGCGTTCCCTGGCGAGTCTCAAGCGGGACGGGGCAGAGCCGGAGGCTCCATGAACAGGCATCCAGCAGTCTCAGCGGAGGCGTCATGCACGAAGCAAACAGGCAGATCAGGTGCGCGGAGGAGATGGCCAGCACCGCTTCGCGTCGCGCGTTGGCAGCAAGTCAGACTTGTCCCGTTGATCATGCAAGTCCGGGCGGGTGTCTCCCGAGGAGAATTGTTTCAAACCTGTAGAAGGAATTGCACATGAAAAGTCGGAGAATGTTTACGATTGATAGTATTAATCCAGGGCACCACTTGGCGAGGGTCGGATGCAAAGGGCTGACGTTCCTATGCGTGGCGTTAGCGCTCGGGGGATGCGGAAAACCACCGGTCAGACCACCCGAGAAAGCTCTGGTGCGCACCGCGGTGGCCAAGGCTGGCGACCATGTCGGGGCTGGCGGTGAGGCCTCTTACCTGGCACTGGTGAAGTTCGACCATGAAACGGACTTGAGCTTCAAGGTGGGGGGAATTCTGGTCAGCATCGGGCCGGAGCCCGGCACCGACTGGGACGAAGGAACACCGGTGAAAGCCGGTATGGTATTGGCCGAGTTGAAGCAAGCTGACTTCACTAATGCTTTGAACTCGGCGCGCGCGCGGGCAGAACTGATGGGTAAGACGCTCGAGCGTTTTCGGAAGCTGCGCGTGACCGATGCCATTTCCCAGCAGGAGTTGGATGTTACCGAGGCGGACTGGCGAACGGCGCAGTCCCAACTGGACCAGGCGGAGCAGAACCTTCGGGATTCGCGGCTGGTCGCGGCCAAAGACGGGGTAGTGCTGGCACGCTACGTTAATTCGCGCGTCACCGTCGGGTCCGGCCAACGGGTGCTGCGCTTGGCCGATACCAGCCTGATTTCGGTTGAGTTGGGATTGCCAGACCGGTTGATCGCGCGATTGACGCCGGGCAAGGAAGTAGCGGTCGAGGTGTCGGGGCTCGAGGGTCGGCCACCCTTCCGGGGCCGCGTTTCCGAGGTGGGAGTAGCGGCCAGCACCGAGGGTCGGTTATTCCGCGTCGTGATCAAAGTGCCCAACCCGGATGGTCTGCTGCGCTCCGGGATGACGGCGCGCATTCACGTCGGCGACATGCCGGGGGAAAAATCGGGCACGGTCTATGTTCCACTCTCGGCCCTGGTCACCCTGGTTCCCGGTGGGCGTTCGGCCGGAACCGGCCAAGCGCAGTTGGGGGTCTTTGTGGTCCAGGATGGCAAGGCCGTAACCCGGGCAGTGAAGACGGGCGATATTCTCAACAGCTCAATTCTTGTAACCGATGGGTTACGGGCGGGAGAGCAGGTGGTGACCTCGGGCGCGAGTT
>Ga0181530_10006725_pt1 | contig 11220 bp, 8 predicted proteins | sample PEATcosm2014_Bin_42_FD_119769 | JGI IMG/M metagenome (GOLD analysis project Ga0181530, IMG submission 119769) | Peatland microbial communities from MTU Mesocosm Facility, Houghton, MI, USA - PEATcosm2014_Bin10_60_metaG | ecosystem: Environmental > Terrestrial > Soil > Wetlands > Peat | place... | reverse complement strand
GGAAAACCACGGAATCGCGTCGATTGAGGCCTGAGGAGGATTCGCCGAGTTACGAGATACTTGACTTCAAATTATGTGGTTGGATTCTCAGGCGATCTCGGGCACGGTGTAGGGCTCGCGGTATGTCCGCTTCACCAGCGCACTGGCCTGGGCGTTGCCGACGAAGCCCTCGGTGGCCGGGTCGATGACAAGCTTCCGACCCACGCGGTAGGCGATATTTCCGTAGTGGCAGAGCAAAGTCGACGGGTGCACCTGCTCGACGTCGGCGTTTGGCCGCTTGCGCGTGCGGACGCAGTCGAGAAAGTTGGCGAAGTGGCGGTCGTTGAACTGGCGGCCATACTGGTGCGCGACCGAGCGGAAGTCGCTGTCGAATACCTCCCAGCCGTTGCCGTGCCGCCCGAGCATTATCCAGCGCTTGCTGCCGAAGACCTCGATCCGGGTGCCGCTGAACGGCCACCTGGGCAGCTCGTCGCGGTCGTGGACGTTGAACGGGGTCTTCTGCTGGTAGAGGGGCCAGAGGGTCTGCTCGAAGACCATCGTCAGGTCGTCGTGATCCCGATCCTCGACGGCGGCTACAGCCTCCAGTACAGTCCGCTATTGGAATAGCGCGAAGGCAAGGGGGTGGTGCTGTTCTGCGAGGTGGACGTTACCGGGCGCACCGAGAGCGATCCGGGAGCCGAGGCGCTCCTTCACAACCTCGTTCAATACGTCTCGACGTGGGATGATCCGCATCGCTTCTTCAACTGGTGACGGAACAACATGGGGCGTGGAGCGTTATCACCCTCGTTCAAGTCCGAAAAACGCGGAGTGCCAGCAGCCAGAAACGATCCGAGCGCGGACGGAAGTATTGGCAGCGCGTTGAGCCGGATATCCATAGCCTGAACAGATGGCCCGTAAAATGTTGAGAAATGTCTAGAAAACGCAGAGTTCAAACAGAGAAAAGGGGAACAAACCGCGATCAAACCAGCCACAAGGAGGTTCAGGAGGTGGGGAAGCGTTGAGTGCAACGGGAAGGGGTCGTAGAGACGGTTCACTAATTCCTCTTGTTCCTCCGGGGGGAACCCCGCTCGCGGGGTCGCTCCTTGTGGTCTCCAAGCAATCGCGTGCGACCCGCCTCCCGCGGGCCGGAAATTGGGTTCGTTTTTCCTGCTCGATTTCGCCTTTATTCGTCCTAAGTCACAATATGTCAATGGTTAACACCACGGGCAAATTGGCTTCGTTTTGGCGCTTTTCTATCACCGCTGGCTCCCTACCTTCGGATTCACTGGCCAATTTGCTTTTGCCTCACGCCCCACGCCTCACGCCCCACCAGCGGGGACAGGTCGTGCGCGGACCCTCCCCGCTGGCTACTGCCATCCACCGACCGCAAAATTGTCAAAGACCGAACGGGACCCGATCTCGACGAGCGGCCCGACTATATTCAGTATGTCACCGAACAAGACAATTTGTTCGGACAGATCATTCCGTTTCTCCCCGCTCGCCTCCGCCCAACCGTTGACCATTCTCTCGTGGCCGGAGGCGCTCAACGCCAGTGGCTCCAGGCGTGCCTGCCGGATGGCCACCAGCCCTTTGCTTATCGATCCCGGGCTAGCAGTCATAGCGCTTGGATGGTTACAATTGTAATGGTTCGACTGCGTCGTTGAGAGTCAGCTTGGCGTTGGCGCCAATCGAGATCCACAGTTTCGAGTTCCCCAGTCGTGTGCAAATTGCGCAGGGTTGGTTGGCCGGGCCCCAGCCTGAACGGCGACAGCGTTCTCGGGCAGGTCGAGAGTCCAGACGATGCTGCCGCGGGCAATCAAATCTCTGCAAAGTGTATCGATCTGTCCTCCAGGGCTGGCGTGCAGGACGACGGCCTCCGTGGCAAGCGCACCCACAAGGCTGTTGCGCTCTCGGGCCAGGGCCGCTGTGGCGCGCCGGTGGAGATGGACGAATGGGGAAACGACCAGCACTCGCCGAGCATCGATTCCCGATCGCCAGCTCGCGGGAATCCGCATGCGACAAATCGACCTTGCCGGGCAGATAACGACCGGTTGTGTACCACGCAGCAACAAATCGAGGCACTCCTTTTCCATCGGTGAGTGAAATCCCCCGATGACGGGTACACTTGCATCACGCAGCGCCCGGGCCAAGTCGTAAGTTCGCAGGATGACATGTCCGGGGCAGCGCATCGAGCAGACCAATCCCAGCAGTGGACCGTTGAGGAGGCTTGCGTCGCCGACCAACCAAAGATTCGGATATCGCCCCGGAAGGCCCTTTTCTCGCAGTCGGGCCGGATAGCCCTGGCTGGAGACATCCAGCTTGGTTGCGTTTTCCGTCATCGTTACGTACCTCTTCGATCCGTCGATGCGACTCACTGAGATCCAGGGTGCTATCGTCTACTGGAACCAAATTGTATGGATAGGCTGCCCCGACTTCTGGCCGACCATCATTTCGTCGAACTCTTCCGCGAGGAGCTCGGATGGGACCGAGCCTCGGGGACGATGTCCATCCGGATTGGCGACCGAAAGCTTGCATTCGAGGCTGTCGCCCAGAAGCGTGGTTTTCAGGTTCTCCAGTGTAACGCGGATCGTCGCGTCCTCTTCAATCGGGGTTTGCTTCGCCGGGCGCAGGCACTGGTTGCAAAGGCGGTTCACGAGCACATCTTGATCTATTCGTGCGATACGCCGCCGAAACAGGTCTGGCAGTGGGCTTTCCGGATGCCAGACGGCAGTCGCCTGAGACACCGGGAACACCCGTTCTTTTCCGGCTCGCCGCCCGTCCCGCTTCTCAAGAGGCTGAACTGCCTTCGTTTCTCGCTCGACGAGGAATCCGACGTCACCTTCGTCGATGCCCTCCATCGCGTCCGCGCGGCGCTCGACGCGTCGCCAGACGTAAACCTGTTCGCCAGGCGCCCCTGGTACGCCGAGCGCAGCGACGAGCTCGCCATGGCGATGATCAACGGTGATCCCGACGCCTTCAGCAAGTTCATTCTATTGCATCGGCCCCTCGCGCGACACATCTCGAAGAGACTCCAACGAACCTATGGGATGGAGGCGGATGATGCCGAGCAGATCGCCGTGATCGGGTTGATCAAGGCGGCGCGGCGATTCAAACCTGATAGTGGTTACCAGTTTTCCACCTATGCAGCATACTGGGTTCGCCAGGCCTGTCAGAGTCTGGGTCCCGACGCGGCCTTGTTCATTCGGCTGCCCATCAATGTCAGGTCCGCCTTCTTCCCGATCCGACGCCACCTCGAGAAAGTCCGCACAGCGTTCGGCCCCGGTCGAGTGAACGACGAACTGGCCCGTCTCTGCGCTGAGGACAAACGCTTCTTCCGCCAATGGCTGGCGTTCGAGCGTGCCGTGGATGTTCGGTCGCTGTCCGATCCCCAAGAGCCCGAATACTTCGAGGCGCGAACCGTGGCGGCTCCAGCCGACGACGAGCCACTTCACTGGGTGCTTCACGGGGAGCATGTTGAGAGGATTCGCGCCGCAATGGAGTGTCTTTCGCCTCGACAACGGCGTTTCCTGCGGTTGCGACATGGAATGGAGGGCGATCCGCGGACCCTCGAAGAGATTGGCCTGGTCGAGGGCATAACTCGCGAACGGGTTCGGCAAATTGTCTTTCGTGCCGAGGCGCGACTCCGGTTCTTCATCGAGCGCAAATTGACGGACCTCGTTCCAGTGAGATCGGCCGTGGCAACGAATGCTGAGACCGAAATGGAGAGGGGTCCCGCCTCGATTTGAAGTCGACTTGCAGGAGTCAAACAGGAGATGCCCGGCACCTCGGGAGTAACGGCGGAAGGGCCCCCAACATTAGCCATTCGGTTGGTCGCGTCCCGCGTCGCGATCCTGGCGCAAGAAGAGCTGCAATTTATCCGGCGTAATATCGAATGCCGCGATCAGGCGGCGGAGCATGTCGCGAATGCCGTTGGCGGACAGGTTGCATTCCACGAAGAGCCCTTGGTCGACCTCGAGGGCTTTGCGGAGTGAGCCAGGGTCGCGCGTAACGCTATGGTGTCCGCGATTGCTGATAAACTCGGGGTGGTCGACGAGCGAACCGAAGCGTCCCGCGTCGCGCTGATGAAGCTGTCGGCACACCAATTCATAGAGACGCTGCCAGGTAGTGATGCCACTGGTGGCTTGGCCAACGAGGATGAAACCGTGGGGGCGCTTGTAAGTGAAGTCTTCGTCAAGCGAGTGGGGCTCATCGCGGTTGAGGTCCTGGATAATCCGCTCGTTTCGCTCGCGGTCCTCCTGACCGGTTTCTTCTGCGGCCTCAAGGGAGACCTGCGTGTACTGCTGGATGAGCACCGACAATTCAGCCGCCAGTCGATCGAACTCGCTCATCTTCTCGACGTACGAGCGCATGAAGCGAACGCCCTCGTCGAACGCCGCCAAGTCTTGCCGGTCTATTCCGGCCCAGATGTCGTCGGATAGGGCGAGCAGGTTTTCTCGCACGGCCTCGAGGTCTTCGAGGATCGCGCGAGTGCGGTCCACAGGAGGAAGATACTGGGCTGCACTCATTCGTCTTCCTCCTCGCCGTCCAGGCCCATTCGGTACTTGATGTCGTAGTTGATCAAGTAGTCAAGTTCAACCGTCGTGAAACCGTAGTGTTCAGCCAGTGCCCCGTCGATCTGGTCGATTATCGGCTTTGATGCCTTAGGTATGATGCACTGCACGGTCAGCTCATCGTGTTTGAATCGCATCTTGCGAACCTCGGAGTTAGCGTTCAGATCCGACATTAGATTCGTGCCGAGCCTCTGCATTCTCGCTCCGAGAGGGCCCGACGCGAGGGCATTAAGGTCAATTGGAAATGCATCGACTTCACGTTTGTTGACGTGGCGGCAATCAGAGAACACGGTGACGAACCAGTAGAAAAGGTTCGAATTTAAGCAGCACAGGGCTCCCCACGAATGCCCGGCTAGTCGAAAGGTCAGGCTCTTGAATTCTGAAGGGGTCCTCCGATTCCCGCGTCCGTCAAGCACCTCCGGTTCGAAATTCAGTACCTGCAGGAAGTAACCGACCTTTCTGGAGTAGTATGCGCTGTGCGTGCCCCGGGGGTCGTAGGATTGAAAAAGCCGATTTTCCTGCAAAGATAGCTTCGAGAGAATCGTCTGCTCCACTGGTGAGCAGAGCTTCGGGAAGGCACAGTTCACGAGAACCGGTGTAGATTCAACAAGCGCTAGTTGCTCAAAGAGCAAGGGCCGTTCGGCGGCATTCCACTTGTTGTATCGTGACGAGAAGTGCTGAGCGTGCTGGCTGGGTGGTCTAATCACGTGAATCGTCAGTCGAATGTGTTCAAGGCCGTCAAATAGGCGGGATGGCCTGTCGTCGAAGGAGCTGAACCACAAGCTGTGACGAGATAAGCGCCGCTGTAGCTCCTCGTATCTGTCGGTCGAAACGGAGGACACCGGAACGATGAACCCTTGGTTACCCGCCGGACAAACCAAATCCATGCACCGCTCAAGAACAAGAGCATAGAGGTTACCGCACGGTTGGCAGGCGTAGCCGATTGTGCGGTAGTCCCTCACCTCCTTGATCTCCACGTACGGAGGGTTCCCAATGATGACATCGAACCCGCCCTGGTTCATGATTCCGTAGAACTCGGCAAACCAGTGAAACGGCTCATGGCTCACTTGCCACTTGGCAAACTCGTTCGGCTTCTTGTCAGTGTCAATGCCGTATTCGCCCGCGAGGAAGCGGTCAAGCTGTTGCACGAGCGTGTTCAATCGCCGGCGAAGCTCCTGCTTGGCGGCGGAGAACGACCGGCCATCCATGCCCTGTTGCGTTTGCATCTCGTGGAACTTGCGAAAGGCCCGATCGACGATCTCGGCCTCTTCGATGATGCAAGTCACCTGATCCGACTCTTCGAATCCTGGCATCGCCTTGATCGTCTCTGTCGCGCTGTGCTTTCTCTCCAAGGATCGCTTCACGTCGTCCAGCCTGGCGAAGCCGACGAGCGTATTACCCGGGCGGACGTTGAAATCCACGTCAGGTAAGGGTTCGAGTTGATCGACGTTCTCAACCTGCGCGACGAGCTTGAGGAAGAGCCGCAACTTGCAGATCTCAACCGCCTCTTCCATGATATCGACGCCGTAGAGATTACGCACGATGATGGACTTCAGGACGTAGTAGTCTCGGCTGGGATGGCGCTCGATGTCGGCCAGGACGGCGCGGAAATCGTCGAATTTCTTCGGGGAATGCCGCTCTCCGGATCTGTCCAGGTCGTCCACGAACGCCTGCATCCGCTCGAGGCAGGCTTCATAGAGCGGCTGGAGAATGTTGAGCGCCGCGAACAGGAAGGCGCCGGATCCGCAGGTTGGGTCGAGCACGGTCACATCGCGGATCGCATGCCAGAAGGCCCGCAGCAGCTCCGGTCCATCGGAACCCGAGATTACATCCTCGGCGAACTGGCGCAGATTCAAGTTAAGCGTGATCAGATCGTTGATCTCATGGGCTTCGCTCCGTCTTAGCCTGTCGCGAATCTCGAGACAGCGTTGGCGACGGGCGACGTGCTCCCGCCAGGCTTCGGTGGGCAGTCCGTAGGCATCCGGTGCCGCCCGGTTCCAGGTGCCGCGCTTTGAGACTTCGGCGATTCCCTCGGCAATCGTGGTTGGAAGAGGGATCACTTCTCCGTCTGGGCCAACGACGCCGTGGCGGACGGATGGGTAGATGTAGCGGTCGGGGTCGTCGCGCAAGAGCCGCCACAGCGGCGAGCCGGGCACGAACGCCGCCGGGTGCTCCTTCTTCGCCGCATCGAAGAGGAAAGGGATGATCGTACTCTTGCCGATGTACTCGGTGATGTCTTCCTTGGTGTAATAGGCCCCCATCTGCTTCTGGTTGATGTATTTCTCGAAGATATAACCGAGCACGTCGGGATTGATTTCCCTGTCGTTGCGAAGCGGACGGGAATCCAGGTGCCAATCCCATTCGTCGAAGAAAGCGAACAGCCGTTCGAAGGCCTCGTCGGGGATGTCGAGCTTGGGGTTTCGATCTTCGAGCTCGTGGACGTCGAATAGCCCACCGTTGAGGTAGGGCACCGCGCCCAGGAGTGCCGTCAGGTCGGCGTCCAGCACCCGTTCACGCGGCGCCTTGTCGAAGCCTTCGTGGAAGAGGACAATGAGGAAGTAGCGGTAGAAGGTCAGGAACTTACCTCTGCCGCGCTGCAACTGGACCTTCCGCAGTCGATCGCGTAGATAGTTGACCTCGCCGTCGAGGAAGCCCTTCCGCTGAATGAAGTAGATGAACATCATGCGGTTGAGCATCAAGGAGGCGTACCATTCCTTGTCGGCCTGGTCGGTAATTCCCTTGATAAACGCAAGGAATGCGGTGTGTTCGGCCTTGAAGCGGTCGTAGAACTTCTTGGTAACGCGGTCTCGATCAAAGGCGTCACGCAGACGGTGCGTAGCGCCGGTCAGGTCGAGTGCCTCTTCCTCGTCGAGCGGGATGTAGATCTGACTGAGCTTCTGGATCAGGGCATCGCCCGACTGGTGGCCAGGATAATAGGGATGCTCACGGTACAAGGCGGGCTGCCCAGGCTGGCGGGCGACCCACTGCCAGATCTGGGTGGACTTCGCTTCGTCGACGAAGATGATCAGGTGTTCGTAGGCGGACTTGGTGACTTGCTTCTCGATCTTGCGCCTCGTCGCGTAGTCAGGAACGCGGCCGTCGGCCCCCGGTTGGCACTGGAGGACCTGTACGCCGCGCTTCTCTGCCACGGAAAGCAGTGGACAGACCTGTCCCGCCACCGAGACCGTGACGTTGGCGGCCGGGAAGTCCCAGCCCAGCTCTTGCGTGAAGACGCCCGTGAGGTCGAACTTCTGAAGTCGTTCGCGAATAGCGGGTTTGTCGATGTCCATGGTCTTTAACGAGTTACGCTCGCCCTTCTTGGCGACTTGCCAGAGACGTGCCTAGATGGTATTATTAGTCTAGCGACCAGTGTGGGCCGGCGTCAGTCGACCCTGGACAATGTCCCTGGCCGCTATTTTTTTTGCGCTCCGGGTGTCCACTGCTCGGCCAGCCAAACAAGGACGTCTTGGAGCGACTCATTTCCCCGAATGATGAGTGATTCGAGCAGCTTGATGCCGCTATCGTCGATGGTTTTGCCTGCTATTCCTACTTTCCTTTCTTCCTTCTTCCTCGCGCTCAGAGCGCAGACATCGCAGAGCTGAAGTGGACGGCTCTTGGCCGAGTCGATGAAGAACCCTTTCTCGACGACCTGGGACAGATGCAACGTCCCCTCCGCGCCCCGCAGCACCTTGATTGATTTCTCCACGTCGCGAACAATCTCCTTGTTCTCGTCAGAGATAAACATGCCAAGCGGCTTGCCCGGCAGCCCGGCCAGGTGCTCGTCGATGACCCGGGCAACCATAGGGAACGCCGCCACATGGGGGTTGATGAGGACTCCCGAGCCGAAGGTCGAGTGCAGCCATCTCTGATACCGCTTCTTGACGATCGCCCGATAAACGACCTTGAGGTCATGCTTTTTCGCGGTCTGCAACCACTCGTCGCGTAACGCGATCCGCGTGTCCACAGAAATGTCTTTGAAGGCTCCTCGTCCTGATCGCAAATCGGTGGCGTGGACTTCGTGGCCGTCGGCCACCGTGGGAACGTGTCGCGTGATCGCCTGCTCCAGGTCCCGTTCGAGGGGTTGCCAAACCGCTTCGGGTACGATCAGCGCCGCCAGCAGGAAGATCGGCTGCTCGGTGTCATTCAGGTTTGTCCCGGTGTTACCGGACTCGTCGAGGTAGACCAGATGCAAGGCGGCCCCCTTCAGGGAGAGCGGAGTCCGAGAGAGCAGATGATCCGCGGTTCCTGCGGCTCTTCCTCCTCGTGGACGATGCAAAGGCGACCTTCTTCGCGCAGCTCGACAACGCGCTCGGCGAGGTCCTCGGCACTGATACCGCTCCGGAGTTGCCGGTTCAGGATGTCCACCGCGACCTGGCGAAGCGGGAAACTGTAAATGTCCTCGATCGACCGACGAAGCTGGTGGGTATCGAACAGGGTTCCTTTTACACTCTCGGCATAATACTTGAGCCGTTCATAGGTGCGGAAGCGCGCACCCGAGGGGCGACCGAGTTGTCCACCGGAGATTTTCTCCTCGGCCGCGATCAGTTCAACGGCTCGACGCACCAAGTCATGATGGTTTGGGTGCCTTGGAAGTGCGTTGGTTTCAGGCGAGCACTCAGCGGCTTTGAGGATCGCGAACTGTGACTCGGTAACGGGCTGGCCCACCTTGTCGAGCCAGGCCAAGGCATCGTTGCCATCGGCTGTGTGGACATAAGCAAGCACGCCCTCCGGTTGGCCAGCCACGGGCGTGTGCGGACGGGTGGAAAAGACGACGTTGGGCAGATCAGGAATTGTCTTTTGCAGCGTGGGATCACGGTCTATGGCGTTTTTCCAGATCTGGTAGGCGAAAGAGCCCAGGTCAACCTCGGTATCAGTGTCGCCGTCGAGAATGCCGGCCCTCTCGGTGAACAGATCGCGGATCACGTTGTCGTTGCGGTCGTCCTCGAAGAATGCCTCGTCAGAGCCGACCACCTCGGCGTTTTCGCGCAGCCTTTGCCTAACGCGGGACCGCAACCGAATGATCCGTTCGACCCCGTCTGCCGGCAGGAATGAGTAACAGAGAATCTCGTCTGCCTTCTGGCCGATTCGGTCCACGCGGCCAGCTCTTTGGATCAAACGTATGATGGCCCAGGGGAGGTCGTAGTTGACGATGATTGCCGAATCTTGGAGGTTCTGGCCCTCACTAAGCACGTCGGTGGCGATCAGGACATCGAGTTCGCTGGCCGGCGAGATCTCGTTGCGTTTGCGGTTGCTTTCAGGGCTGAACCGCCACGCGAGCTTCGTCGGGTCCTCGGAGTCCCCGGTAACCGCCGAAATGCGCTGAACACCGCGATTCTCGAGTTCTTTGGCCAGGTAATGGACGGTATCGGCAAACTGCGTGAACACGATGATCTTACGACCGGGGTGTTTCTTCTGGGCCAGTTCGGCGAGCTTGGCAAGCTTGGCATCGCGCGAAGCGTCCCATTCGCCACATCGGTTCAGCACGCCGAGTAACTCACCGACGTCGGCCTGAAGGTCACTGGCGAGCTGCGGCAGAAAGCGAGTCGACGGAAGCCAGCGAAAGCGTCGCTTCCATGGGCCCGCGTATTGCGCATAGACTTCGGCAGCCCGCTCGCGGAATTGTGCCGCCGTCCCCAACCGCGACCTGCCGGTGTCCCCGTTCGAGGCTTCGCCGTCGTTCTCCTCTTCATCGGCGAAGAGGTCGCGTTCGACATCAGTGAAGCGGGCATCGAGCAGACTGGCATCCTGAGCCCCGATCGGGAGGGGCAGGCCAATTTCAATCGCATGCAAGTACACAAAGTTTCGTAGGATGTGGCGCTCGACGGACTGAATGAAGGCCTGGCCACTGCTCTCCAGGCGCTTGAAGAGATTGGTGCGGCAGAAGCCCATCAACCGCTTTCCGGCGCGCGACAAATCGAGGATGATTCGCGCCTCGGCAGCCGTAGGTGGGTCGTGTGGGCGTTCTTCCAGATAGTTGCCAAGGCCATAGCGGGGAAGAGCAAGACGGTTGACGGCGTCGACAATGGGTGCGGAGTACAGGAGCGCGTATTGATCCTTCGAGTTGTTGTCGTCGATCTTGAACTTCACGGTGCGAGGACGTCGCGTCGGGAAGTAGGAGCGAGTCCCGTCCGGAAACGTCAGGTACTTGCGCCCTGAGGACCGGTCTGTCTCGGCATAGTTCTCCTGGATAAATGTTCGCGTGCGGCGTACGAGATAAAGCCGCATGAGTTCGCGCCAGTCGTCAGGATGGTCGCTTTTCTCGAAAGCTCTTAAGGTGTGAGGCGATATCTGCAAACGCTCGAATACCAGAGGATCTCTCTCACGTATGAACTGTTCGGGGCGAATACCGAGATTTGCCTCTTCGTCTATGAAGAGTCGTAACTGGTTTGCGAGATCGAGGTAAGACTTATTGTAGGGCGTCGCTGAGAGAAGGATCACCTTGCTTTCGTTGCGATTGATGTAATCCCGGATGACGCGGTAGCGTTTGCCTTCGCGATTGCGAAGATTATGGCTTTCGTCGACGAGAACAAGCCGATACCTTTTTACCTTTTCGGGCAGTTCCTTGATGGCTCGGCTGATCGAGAGGACGCGGCCTCTCAGGCCGTACTGCTGCCGATAATCCTCCCACATGGAGACGAGGTTCTTCGGGCAGAGGATCAGTGTTTCCAGG
>Ga0181530_10006724_pt1 | contig 11221 bp, 11 predicted proteins | sample PEATcosm2014_Bin_42_FD_119769 | JGI IMG/M metagenome (GOLD analysis project Ga0181530, IMG submission 119769) | Peatland microbial communities from MTU Mesocosm Facility, Houghton, MI, USA - PEATcosm2014_Bin10_60_metaG | ecosystem: Environmental > Terrestrial > Soil > Wetlands > Peat | place... | reverse complement strand
GACGTGGGCGGCGCCGGCGTCGAGCGCCCCCAGGCTCCAGAAATCAACGGGTTTCAGGATGTCCAGCACTCGGGCATTGTGAAACATCTCGCGGTTCTGCAAGACGATCGCGTCGTAGCGACGACGCAAGCGGATCGGGTTGATGAAGCCGATGGCGGAATCTTGTCCCGCGGGCAGGTTCTCGACCAGCCGGTCGTAGCGATCGCAGAAATGTGTCCCCGATGCTGGCGGCCCCGGATCGGCATCCTTAACAACAGCGCGAGGCGCCATTGGCCGATCATCGCCTCCCCGAAGCTGCGCGCTGGCGCGTGTCTCGCGCTCGAAGCGCTCGATCCACTCGTGATTCGTGTCGTCGCTCTGCTTCCTGGCTGGTGGCAGATCCACCTTGTCGGGCTCGTCGTTCTGGACGCCGAGAAGCTCGACGATGCTGCGGACCGTACCAGCCGTATCGGCGGTCAGACCTTCGTAGGTCATCTCGAACGGGGTAACGCCATGTGTCTCGAACCACCGCATCCAGCTGGCATCCTGCAGGGCGATTTCTTTCATGCAGTTCTCGATCAGCTCCCGATCATATCGCAAAGACGGACTCCGTCCTGATTCCCTCCTCGATGTCCACTCGTCCGTCTGCAGCGCCTTCGCCATGGACACCGCCTGAGCGACCTTATCTTCACGGCTAAGGTAGATGTAAGTCATCGGCGACAACACCTCTAAAAACGCCGGAAACTCCTTAATGCAAGCCTCGAAATGAGTGAAGTGTTCCTTCATTCCGAAGACGCCGTTTCGCGAGGTGCGGTGGGCTATCAGGCTGGCAATGTAGTCGGAATATGAGAAGACATTGAAACGCTTCATCAAACCACGCAACGCCCGGCCGCGGCCCAAATAAGCGGTCGGAGCGCCAAGAACGCCCGTTTCCCATAGCTGCGAGCAAAGATACACGCTTCCGCTCCGATGCGACGATGCAACGATGTAAGATTTCCGCAGTGGCCCGAAGTGATTAAAATCGAGGCGCTCGTCAGTCACCAGGCGGATCGGTTCTTGATCGATAGTCGGCTTCATCTGCATGGCGCACCCTTCGAATTTCGAGTTGGTTGGATCATGACAACCGATCTAGCACGTAAGTTTCTATGACGATCGTTGGCGTAGTCCTGGACACCGGTTCAGTCCGTGATGCTTAATGCTCACCAATCGATCAGCTGCAAGCGAAACTCGAACTGGCACAGAAATGCGATCACTCGCGGGTCGGGATCGAAAGGATCGTGACGTCGCGCCGGATCGCTTTCAGCGCCGAAAGCCTGCCTTCCTCGTCCGCCCCATCAGCCGCAAATAGCCGACGACAGCCAGGATCGCCGCCAGCCGACGCTCAACCCGCCTTCGCTCAAGGTTCCCTCCCAGCGGCGGCCCCCGCAAGCATGGGTCGCCGGGCAATAGCACGAGCCTGACTTTGCTCCTTGGGCGAAAACTGATCAACGGTGCAGCCGGCAGGCGCTTTTCGCCACCCTCAGCAGCTAACCCGTCAGCTGGGTGCGCCGGACGATGATTCCAATCGGCGGCTCGACGGGCATATCCGAATGACCGCTTCTCTACCGGCGCGACAATCCGCTGACGAGGTCGTGAACATCTCTCATTCCCGATTTGCCCTCGTGTGAGGCCCATGCCCGAAAAGCGGTCGTTTACTACGACACCCACAATGCGCCTATTCCAGCGCTGGCTCTGGAAGGTCGAAGGGCAGCAGGGTAAGTTCGTTCGACTGATCGCCCACGACGAGGTGATTGAGTGAAGCGCCGAGACTTCGTCCTTGCCGGCGGCGCGGCGGCCTTCTGGCCAGGCATTATCCGCGCGCAACAGAAGGCGATGCCGGTGATCGGCTATCTCAGCGCGTCCAGCCCCGGTGACCCGCTTGTGGCCCCGTACCGCCAGGGACTGAGCGACGCCGGTTACGTCGAAGGACAGAACGTCACGATCGAATATCGCTGGGCGGAGGGAGACTACGATCTTCTGGCCGCGTTGGCCGTCGATCTAGTCGGCCGCAACGTCGACGTGATCGCAGCAAGCCCCCTCCCTTCTGCTCTGGCGGCGAAAAGGGCAACGTCGACGATCCCGATCATCTTCATCAGCGGTGCCGACCCGGTCGAAGCGGGGTTGGTCGCCAGCCTCGACCGGCCGGGTGGCAATCTCACGGGTGTCAGCTTCATCATGGTTGAACTGGCGGTCAACCGGCTCGATCTGATTTTGGAGCTGGTTCCCCGGTCCAGCGAGATCGCCCTGCTGGTGAACCCGACCAACGCGAATGCCGAGGGCATAATCAAAGTCGCGCAGGGGGCGGCGCACGCCAAGGGGGTGGAGCTCTCGGTTCTGAAGGCAAGCAACAAAGGCGAGATCGATGCCGCCTTTACCTCCCTCGTTCAATTGCATTCCAAGGCGCTCGTCGTCGCCCGTGATCCGTTCCTCTTCAACCGGCGCGAGCAGCTCGTGGCGCTGGCATCGCGTCATAGCATTCCGGCGATCTATGAGTCGCGAGAGTTCGTCGCCCTCGGCGGTTTGATGAGCTATGGACCGAGCCTCACAGCTGTCTACCGCCAATTCGGCAGCTACACTGGAAAGATCCTCAAGGGCGCCAGGCCCGGCGACCTTCCGGTCGAGCAACCAACTAGCTTGGAACTGGCCATCAACCTTAAGACCGCCAAGGCTCTGGGCCTGGCGGTGCCGCAATCGCTGCTGGCGCGCGCCGACGAGGTGATCGAATAGGCGTTGGATGAATGACCAATTCTGGCACCGGACGAGATTAGGGTCGAACGGCGGCAATGTGGCGCAAACCCGGCGTTCAGGATGGCCAGGGCGAATTGCCGAATCGGGTGGAAACTCGCCCCTTCTCAGGTGTGCGGCGTTCGGTGCCTCTGCTCTACCTGTCGGCCAAGGCTCAGCCAAATCGCCCTGTCACATAGGCCTCGGTTTGTGGCTCGTGCGGATGAGTGAAGATTTTCTCGGTCGTATCGAACTCGATAATCTTGCCCAGATACATGAACGCCGTGTGGTCTGAAACGCGCGCGGCCTGCTGCAGGTTGTGGGTCACGATGACAATGCAGTAGTCGCGCTTCAGCTCGTCGATCAGCGCTTCGATATGAGAGGTCGAACCAGGATCGAGCGCCGAGCACGGCTCATCGAATAGGATTACCTCGGGATTGACCGCGATCGCGCGGGCAATGCAGAGGCGTTGCTGCTGGCCACCGGAGAGCGCCAAGCCGCTCTGGCCAAGAATGCCCTTGACCTCATCCCACAGCGCGGCGTGCCGCAGCGCTTTCTCAACGCGCTCGTCGAGCGCGCTTCGCGACGGCGTTTGATAGAGCTTGATGCCAAAAGCGATATTCTCATAAACCGACATCGGAAAGGGCATCGGCTTCTGGGCTACCATCCCGATACGGGCACGGAGCCGACGCACATCGGTGGCGCCATCAAGTACGTTGATACCGTCGAGCAGCACCTCGCCGGTTGCGCGCTGGCCAGGGTAGAGCGCGTAAATTCGATTGAGAACGCGCAGCAGCGTCGACTTGCCGCAGCCCGACGGACCAATCAAAGCCGTGACGCAGTTATCGTAAAACGTCGCGTTGATACCGAACAGCGCCTGGATCTTGTTGTAGTGGAAATCGAGATTGCGGACGATCACCTTCTCGCGGGTGGCTTTCGTCCCGACGGTATGCCAAGCGATTCGATGTGGTGAGGTGAGCCGCATCGAAAATTCGGCTCCCGGGAGACGTTCTGAAATCGGCGATTGGTTCATCGCGGTCTGCTCACTTGAGATAGTCGGCCTGTAGGGGGGCAGCTGCGCGACGGGCGGCAGCGAATCACGAGCCACGGCCAAAAGTCGCGCGTCTGGCGCCAAGTGGAAACAGCACGCGCTCTGCGATGACGGCGCAGCCATCATGCAGAGCGCGCGTTGGGTGGGACTAGCGCGCCGGGGTACGAGGCGCCACCGGCTGCATCGTCACTTCATAGGGGCAGGCTTGGCGGTCCCGGTCCATGTACCCGGTAAACCCGGCGGCGCTGACCTGGCCGGTTAGAATAGAGCGGGTTCCGTCACCGTTCGTATGCCACGCATTCAACGCGCCGGTGGGGTTGAGCGCGCCGCGATAGTGGATCGTATTCTTTCCCCAGTCGAGGTACGACATCGTAACGTTGCCGCCCTCGATCGTCATGTTGACCGGCCTGCTGTGTTCGCAAGCAGGCTCATTGGTTCCGAGCTGCGATGTCGTCTCCATCTGCGTCATCGTCCCCGCATAAGACCCGTCATAGCTCGACGGCGCCGCATTTGCGGCAATGGCCCCTCCGGCCAAGAGCGCCGCACCCAGAACCCAGGATTTTCCAAGAATAGGCATGTGATAGCTCCATTATTTGATCCTCGCGGCAACTGCCGTCGAGTCTCTAAACATTAAATGGAGGTATCGGGTTGATCGTTGATCTGAGTCAATTATCGTATACGTATAATTACGCACGTCATATACTTGTAACATTGGATGAAATTTTCGAATATTACCGAAAGGCGAACTTTTTATTGCAATACGACTGCCATCGTTCGCTGGGGCTGGGCAATCGACCAGATTCGACCCGTCACTGGAGGCTGAGCGATCGCCGCTACAGTTTGAAGTTTAAATCGAGCAGCAAGAAGCCTATCAGCACGATACCGATCACCAACACGATTCCAAAATCGCTCATCCGTCGAAACCTTATTACCGGGGCGATGTTGAGTCTGCGCCGCTCGTGTGACCGTTCCGTGTCAGCTAGGTTGTCACTCGACCAGACGGAGCACCCCGCCCTGTGCCGAGCCAGTAGTCGGCGATATGCCTCCCTCGGCTTACGATCGAAGATCGCTGGTCGGTGCTCGCTTGGCGTAATCGCCACCGAAACCGTTGATTCGCCGCACCGCTGTGTCGAGAGATAAAAGAGCGGCTGGTAGCCTGTCGAAGCTGTTGGCCGCGCGGGCCCAAAATATATTTCACGGAACTGCAACATTAGCTGGCTAATTTTCTCGTCAAGCTAAGTGAAAAACCGGCAACGCTCGTGGCGAGCCGGCAATTGAGGCGGGGATGACCGCGAAACTCGATCAGGCCACAGTAAAGAAGGCGTATGCGCGCTGGGTGCCGGTATACGATTTGGTATTCGGTACCTTGTTCGATCGAGGGCGCCAGGCGGCGATTGCTGCAGCGGACCGAATCGGTGGACGGATTCTCGAGGTGGGCGTTGGCACCGGGATCTCTCTTCCGGGGTATTCCGCCCGATCCCGCATCGTCGGGATTGATCTGTCCGAACCAATGCTGCGCAAGGCGCAAGAGCGGGTAGCGGAGCTCTCTCTCAAAAACGTCGAAAGCCTGGAAGTGATGGATGCGGAGCATCTGTCATTCCCGGATGCGTCGTTCGACGTCGTCGTGGCGCATTATGTCGTCTCGACCGTTCCCAATCCCGAAGCGGCGTTGGACGAGTTCGCCCGTGCCTTGAGGCCGGGGGGAGAGATCGTTCTGATCAATCGTGTCGGCGCCGATGCAGGCCTGAGATGGGTCGTTGAACAGCTGTTGGAGCCCCTTGTGCGCCGCCTTGGCTGGCGGACGGCGTTCTCTTGGGGCCGATTTGCCAGCTGGACCGACCGGCGCGACGACGTGGAACTGGTCGAGCGCCGGGCCATGCCGCCATTTGGCCACTTCTCGCTCCTCAGATTCGCCAAAAGCGCGCAAGCAGCAGGCTCGTGATTTGCTCCCGCGCGGTCGCCGATTTTGTCACGATCTACCGGTAGTGACAGTCTAACAATCGACCATCCCAAAAGAAAGAGGGTCCGATGAGTGGCTTCAGGCAGGTACTCAAAACGCAACGATGGGATGATCATCGGTACTATCATCACAGTCTTGTCAACCAATCACTCCATCTAGTGAGCGCCACAAGCTTTTTACTTTCCTATGTCTTATGTTACTGGGATCCCGCGATAGCGGCGTTGATCGGTTGGACGGTTTCGATGACCAGCCGACAGATCGGTCACTTCTTCTTCGAGCCGAAGGGATATGACGCCGTTAACCAAGCCACCCATGAATACAAAGAAGAAATCAAGGTAGGCTACAATCTTCGACGCAAGGTGGTGCTTCTGACGATTTGGGCGGCATCGCCGATGGCGCTCTATTTTGAGCCGACCCTGTTCGGTCTGTTCCCACCGCACCCCGCGGCAAAGGATTTCGTCCGCCATATCGGGCAAATATGGCTGTGCCTGGGAATTGCCGGCCTGCTCTTCCGAACCGTGCAATTGTGCTTTATCAGGGACGTGCAGACGGGATTGGTTTGGGCCACCAAAATCCTTACCGACCCGTTCCATGATATCAAGCTGTACTACAAGGCGCCGTTCCAACTGCTGCGACGCCAGATGCAAGACGACGAGATGGATGAGATGGGCGAAATGATCGTGCTCGACTCTCGCGGCTAGGAACGGAGGATCTGGGTCGTTCAGGCTCTCGCTTTACCGATTCGGGCTGGCGAGAGCCAATGAGCGAGCATTTCGCGCAGGATTCGGTGCTTGATCTTCTTGTTCGTGGCTTGCGGGTCGTGCCACCACCAGCCGGCTCGCTGCATCGCTTCGGCAGCGGCGACAAAGCGGTCGGCGACGGCGCCGAACTCGGCCTCCGTGTAATTCAGGCTGAAAATCAGCCTTCCGGTGCCGACCCAGCTGAGGGCCAGCCCTTCCGCGCGCAGGTAGTACTGGAACATCCAGTTATAAGCCGAAGGCTGCGTGTAATAGATCATCCAGATCGACGACAGGTTTGCCACCTGGACCGGCGATCCCGCATCTCGGAGCCGCCGGTTCAACCCGTCGGCCCGCCGATCCCAGGTTTCATCGAGGTCACGGTAAAGCGACCGGATCGCGGGTTCCTCCAGACGCTGCAGGAACTCGTTCATCGCCGTCATGACGTAGGGATGCGAGTTGAACGTGCCGCGGGCAAAGCAGATGTCGGCCGGCCGCTCCTCGCGGAAGCGCTTCATCAGGTGCTTGCGGCCGCACACCGCGCCGACCGGCAGGCCGCCGCCAAGGGTCTTGCCGTAGGTCACCATGTCGGCGGCTACGCCGAAATACTCCTGCGCGCCGCCCGGCGCGAGGCGGAAGCCGACGAAAACTTCGTCGAAGATCAAGACGATGCCGCGTTCGGTGCAGACCGTGCGCAGCCGCCGCAGCCAATCGGCGTAGGCGGCGCGGTCGAAATGCGCGCCGCGCGTGCTGTCCACCAGGGTCGAGTCGCCCGGCGCGGCGCGGTTCGGGTGCAGGGCCTGCAACGGATTGACGAGAACGCAGGCGATATCCCGGCGCGTGCGCAGCACGCGAAGGGAATCCTCGGACATCTCCTTGAGAGTGTAGGTCTCGCGCGCCGGCTGCGGATTGCCCACGCCAGGCTGTACATCACCCCACCAACCGTGATAGGCGCCGCAGAACCGCACCAGATGGGAACGCCTGGTGTGGAAGCGCGCCAACCTCACCGCCTGCATCACCGCTTCCGTCCCGGACATGTGGAACGAAACCTCGTCCATCCCCGAGAGGCGCGTCAGACGTCGGACATTATCGGCGACCACGGGATGATAGAAGCCGAGGACCGGCCCGAGGGCACGCGCGCGATCCTGACCCCGCTCCATGCACTCCTTGTAGAAATCGTATCCGAACAGATTGACCCCGTAGGAGCCGGTAAGGTCGTAGAAGACGTTCCCGTCGAGGTCCGTGGTCATGACCCCCGAGGACGATTCGAGGAAAGCCCCGACCGGCAAGTGTCTGCGCATGAACCGGCTGAACTGAAATGGCACGCGGTAGGCCTCGGTGAACTGCAGATCAGAGATCAGACCGGTGACGTCGGCGGTGAGGCTCAATGTTTGGGCGAAGCGGGTTCGGTAGAGCTCGACGAGCCGGTCAAAATCGGCGCGCCGCCGTGCCGCGACGGCGTCGGGTGCGCCGTCGACGCTGAAAAACCGCGCCTCGTCGTGCTGGTAGAACGGTACCCACGACGCCACGCGCCGGGCGATGCGGGCATGCCCGGTGAGCGACGCGTGCTTGGCCTTCGACAGTTCGAGCCGCGACTTCACCCCGACGACCGAGGCGGCGGCGGCCAAAGCCCCCATCGAATAAAGGGCCGTTGTCGTGGTGGCCAGTTCCATCGCTGTTGCGGTTACGCAATCATCTTTACAACTGCATGACAGTCGCGCCGAAAGCAGGCGGACTGCTTTCCCGGGAAGACATAAACTTCCTGCTGACTAATCGTATTCCGCGGCGACTGGCGAATCGCTTTATCGGCTGGTTCAGCCAGATAGAGCACCCTTTACTGGCCCGGGCATCCATTGGGATTTGGCGGCTGTTCGCCGACCTTGATCTGAGCGAAGCGAAAACGCAGCGCTTCGCCAGCCTGCATGCGTGCTTTACTCGCGAGCTGAAAGCAGATGCCCGTCCGGTCGACCCCAATCCGCATGTGCTGACGAGCCCCTGCGACGGCATCGTCGGAGCGTGCGGGCGCATCGATGGCGACATGCTGATCCAAGCCAAGGGATTTCCCTATGCGCTGCCCGATCTCCTCCTCGATCCGCAGCTGGTGGACCGCTACGTCGATGGTCAATACGCCACGCTGCGCCTGACGCCGAGCATGTACCATCGCTTCCATGCGCCATATGACTGCACCATCGACAGCGTCCGCTACGTCGCCGGCGACACCTGGAATGTCAACCCGATCGCCCTCAAGCGCGTGCCCAAGCTGTTTTGCCAGAACGAGCGCGCCGTCATCCCAATGGTCCTTCGTGGTTCGGGCCTGGTGGTGACGCTGGTGCCCGTCGCGGCGATCCTCGTCGCAAGCATCCGGCTACACTTCCTCCCGGTGCTGCTAAGCACGCATTACCGGGGAGAGGCTGACATTCGCTGCGATGCCTCGTTTGATAAGGGCGAGGAGATGGGTTGGTTCCAGCATGGATCGACCATCATCGTATTCGCGCCGAAAGGCTTCACGCTCTGTGACACCGTGCGGGAGGGGGGCACGATCCGCATGGGATGCGCGCTGATGCGGTTGCCGTGAAGAGAATTACCGGGCCCCACCTTTTCCATTGGCGGGCTGCACAATAGTTGGGGGCCGGAAAACTGTAATACTCAACTGGTAGTTAGCCATCGGGCGTCCTCGGGGGAGCGATGGCAGCGATCGGGAACACGGGACCGCCGAAATCTCGACGGGCAACCGCTTTCTTTCGTGGCCTGTCCCCGCGCAAGGCCTGTCGCTCGCGGATAGGCGGAACCAAGGCGCCGCGCGACAGCGTAGTGCCGGGCTTGGTCCTGACCGCTGGGTTGCTGGCGGTCGTTCTGCTCGTACTGCATTACGATTTTTCGGCGCTGCGCCGAACGCTGGGCGCGGTTGGCGGTCTCGGTCTTGGCGGCGCCGCCGCGATGAATTTCTTGTCGGTATTGTTGTGCGCGGCCGCCTGGCGCGGCCTCTTGGCGGGAAGGCCGGGTCTTTCCACATTTCTGTGGTTTCGCTACGCGCGTAATTCCGCAGCCGATCTGCTCGGCTTCATTCCGGCGGCCGGCGAATTTGTCGCCCTTCGGGAGATGATCCGCCTTGGCATCGAGTTCCATCTCGCCGCGGGAATTCTGATCGCCGATTTGACGGTCCAACTGATCGCGCAGATCGCCTTCACCATGGCTGGAATAATGCTCCTTCTCGCGCTCTCGCCCGGCGGGCCGTTGATGGACATTTCCCTCGTAGGGCTTGGGTTTCTCATTGCGATACTCGTTGCTCTCGTTTCCGTTCAGCGTTGGGGTGTAGGTCGGATGCTGGTGGGTCTTGCCCGGCACATTCTTCCTGAAGCGCTGCGCGGCAGCGCGACGGCGATCCTCGAGCTCGACGCGCGATTGCGCGACACCTATGCCGACCGCCGCCGGGTCGCCGTTTCGACGATTTTGCATCTCGTTGCCTGGTTGACCAGCATTGCCGAGGCGGAGCTAACCTTGAGCCTGATGGGGGCATCACCCGGTCTGAAGGTGGTATTCGTCTTGGAGAGCCTCGTGTTCGGGTTGCGCACCGCGGCGTTTTTCATACCCGGCGCGTGGGGTGTCCAGGAAGCGGGCTATATCCTGGTCGGGTCAGTCTTCGGTCTCCCTCCCGAGACCATGCTCGCCCTGACTCTCGTCAAGCGCGCCCGCGAACTCGTCGTGGGCGTCCCCGTACTTATAGTCGGTCAAGCACTGTCAGCATTCCGACCGCGCGGCTAATTGGCCCGTACGAGCGGCGTCGGGATGGCGTCGCGGGCACAGGTCAGCAAATCGAGCAATGACTTCACCACATCGCCAAAGACCGACGGCCATTTGGCGAAAAACCTGGCTGATGATGACGATAATCGAGGTTTGGCCGCAAAGTTGGTGCGAACCCGGACGGTGCGGTTATCGATGTTCACAAAGAGGGCCCGGTCCCGTCGTACAGCTGACCCAGTCAGGCCGCGAACCCGGCTTCAGCGCGTCCAAATCACGTCCATAGAAAGCTGAAGGGCTTAGCTGGTGCCAGCTAAGCCCTTGCGTTAAGTGGTGGAGCCAACCGGGATCGAACCGGTGACCTCTACAATGCCATTGTTGAGGATCACGACACGCAGCACTTCGATGACTTGCGCTCGGTCACCTAGATTGCAATGAAATAACGCCGGTTTCCGCATGGCGGCAGCTTGCGCGTACGGTCGTTTGCGCTACAATTCGCGCCGGTTTGCTTCCGCTATGCTTCCGCGGGGACCTCTACAATGCCGAAACTGAGCAAGCGCACCGTCGATATGATCCGACCCGATCCGACAGGGCGAGAGGTGTTCGTCTGGGATACCGGCGACGGCGCCTTGAAGGGTTTTGGGGTGCGGATGATGCCGAGCGGCATCGCCAGCTACCTTGTGCAGTACCGCACGAAGGAAGGGCGCACCCGGAGGCTGGCGATCGGCAAGGTAGGAGTATTGACACCGGACGAAGCGCGCACCCTTGCCGGCGACAAGCTGAAGGAAGTGACGAAGGGCGGCGATCCCTCGGCCGAGCGCCATCGCATTCGGCGCGAAGCGCTGACCATCGCCGAGCTGGCCGATATCTACCTAGTACCCCTGCACAGGGATTATGACTCTTTGGCGGGGTCGGGGTAAGCACGCGCGAGTTTGGCGCGGGCGCGCTCGGTGGTGAACATCCATCTGACGCGTGCCCCTGCGGCATTACGCT
>Ga0181530_10006723_pt1 | contig 11221 bp, 8 predicted proteins | sample PEATcosm2014_Bin_42_FD_119769 | JGI IMG/M metagenome (GOLD analysis project Ga0181530, IMG submission 119769) | Peatland microbial communities from MTU Mesocosm Facility, Houghton, MI, USA - PEATcosm2014_Bin10_60_metaG | ecosystem: Environmental > Terrestrial > Soil > Wetlands > Peat | place... | reverse complement strand
GCGGTAAAAGCGCACCGCGGCCGGAGTAATCCGGCTGGCAGGGCAAACCCCACGCGGAGCAAGACCAAATAGGGGAGGAGGAGCGGCCCGCTCCGTTTTACTTCCGGGTAGGTCGCAACGGTTTGCCGCGAAAGCGGACAAACGACGAGCTGGGCAGTAATGCCCAGCCAGGATGAATGGCTATCGCCCGCAAGGGTACAGAAACCGGCTTATAGTCCGGCGCCTGCCAAAAAAAAGCCCACAGGCTGAAGCCTGTGCCACCTCACTGGGCAGCACAGGCTTTAGCCTGTGAAGCTCGAACTACCTCGGGCAGCCCAGACGCTGGATAACCGCCGCCGGCGCCGGCATCAGGCCGGTGACTCCCGGCTGGTCGGCTCCGCCCGGAACGAACCAGACTTCGACGCGCCGGAACTGCGCGCGCTGATCGGTTGCCGCCTGGCCAGTACGCTCCCGGACGGAAGCGTCACCGAACGGCAAAGGCGGATCCGTCTGATCGGTACCGACCGACTTCACCTGCACGCGGCTGAGATCGAGCGCAGGGCACACTCCCTTGCCGGCGCTCAATACCGCGGCTGCATTGTTCACGCGCTGCGTATCGAGAGCAGCCGCCGCCCGGCCGGTCTCGCCGGTGTCGCGATGGCCAATCAGGATGACGGTCGAATTAGGATCGGCGCGCAGTTGCGGCGTCAGCTCTTCGATCAGATAGCGCTTGGCGGCGTTGTTGACGCGCGCGCTGCGATTCGGGAATACGATGTCCCGCCGCGATGCGGCAGGCCTGAGGTTCACGGTCACGTTGGCGGGGGCGTTCGCGGCTTGATTGTGCGCGTCCCTTACCGTCGCGGTCAGAGGAATCGTGCGGGTCTGCAGCGCCAGCCGGTTGGCCGGGTTGAAGCCGCCCACGGCTCCCGGGTTGAAGTTATTGCCCGTAACGCCCTCGCCGCTGTAGGTGATGGTCAGGTTCCCGTTGCACGCGTTCGGAGCATTGGCGTTGGCCCGCAGCGCGATTGGCGGATCTGTAAACAGGACGGTCGACGGATTGACGGCGAACGTAATCGTCGGCGGCAGCAGCGGCCGCACAGTGACGGTCACTGCACCCGAGGTCGCGTTCTGATTGCCCGCGCTGGCGCGGACGGTAATCATCTTCACGCCGGGCGCACCGGCGGTCGGCAGACTGAACGTCGCGCTGTTGGCGCCGGGGACGGGCTGGCCGTTCACCATCCATTGATAGGTAATCGTCGAACCGGGAGCTCCGCCTGAAGCGCCGGACTGCAGCACGAGGGTGTCGCCTGCGCAGACGTCGCGGAATCCGGTAATGGCCTGCACCGTTACGGGCGGTGGCGGTGGTGGCGGCGGCGGAGGCGGCGGTGCCGCGATGGCCACCGGCGGTTCGTGAATGCGGAAACGGAAGTCTACGCCGACCGACAGCGCCAGCGCGCTCTCCGACTCATGCGCGGGGACATAAAGAGCGCCGGACGCGGAGGGCGTGGGGAGCAGGTCGTAAAACGCTTTGTGGCTGACCTTGCCCGTTAAGTCGATGCGGAAGTCAACCCTTTTGCTGTAGTTGTACTTCAACCCCACACCGTATAAAATCGCCGGGCCCTTCGTGGAACCGATGAGGACCGGAGACAGATAGGCACCCGTACTCGGTGGCGTAATGTTGTTGACGCCGCCGACGGGTTCGTACCACGTGTAGCCAAATCCGCCGAAAACGTAGGGCCGCCATTTGGCGTCGCGCGGTTTCATATAGAAATCGACGATCTGGCTGAGCGTGTAATCGTGTTGCCCCATGACCGCGTAAACATTATTGCCGTAAGGCAGCAGATTGGCGGTATTGTTGCCAAAACTAAAGTCCTGTTCGAGGGAAACATAGTTCCACACATTTTCCGTCAGGCGGCCGCCCGAGAAAATTCCGTCGGTGAGTTTGTTCGGCCGGGCCTGCGTTCCCTCGCCGATCTGGTACCATTGCCACCCTACGAAGTCGCCGATGTCCAGCAGGGAATACGGCCCTTCGTCGAAACTTTTCACCGCATTTCCCGAGCTGTTCTGCGCGAACGCGGAAATCGCCAGTGTTTGCGCCAAAGCGAGTAGAACGATTCCGGGACGCCACCGGAATCTCTGAAACCTCTGTACGTGCCGCATATAGATCATTTCTCCCTGAGCTCTCTGCATTTTTTATCGATAGGACCTGTGTTGGGTGACCGCGGGTTCAGCTGATGCGGTAGTGGAAAAGACGCCGCGACCGGGGACCAGCGCGAACAATCTGTCCGGAGCCGAAGCAAGAATCAAAAGGGACGACGGCCAGAAACCGGGGCCATCGCCGCCATCGAGTGGCTGCCATGTCCGACCGCCATCGATGGACCGAAATACTTTTCCTCCCTGCGCTACGAATGCTTCCTCGGCGCGGGTCGGGTGAAACAGAACGGCTTCCGCGGTGGCCTGCTCCAGACCGCCAGTGACGGGGGTCCAGGAACGGCACCCATCCGCAGATCGATAAAGACCCAGCGACGTGGCGGCCAGCGCGGTAGCCGGCGTGGCCGGATCCAGCGCGAGACCATACCACAGGATGCCCTGCGCGGGCTCTGCACAACTCCGCCAGGTGACGCCTTCGTCCTCGCTCACCAGACCCGCGCTCGCGGTCAGGGCCGTCATGGCGCGTGTTCCGGCGCTTTGTACCCAGTCGACCGGAGCTGCGGAAACGCGATTCCAGGCGCCCGCCGATTCGCTCCGGAAAAGTCCCTGATCGGTGCCGGCAAACACAACGCCGTGCGGGCGCGGCAGCAGCGCCTTGACGCGAATGCCGTCGGCAAGACCTCTGCGAGCCTGCCAGGTTTTGCCTCCGTCGGCAGATTCGAACAAACCGCGATATCCCGCGCCGTACAGCGTGCGCGGAGAGTCCGGCGCGGCGGAGACCACCAGCATCTTGCCTTCCGGTCCCGCGCCCACGTTCTGCCAGCGCAGCGCAAGGTTATCCGTACTGAACAGATCCGACGGACTGCTCAGATAGAGAGCGCTGCCGGAACTGGCGAGGCTGGTAAACGTGCGGCTGGTGAATCCGACATTGGATTCGCGCAGATTGTCGCCGTTATCCGTGCTCAGAAGCAAACCGCCGTCGGTCGAAGCAAAGAAAATTCGTCCCGGAACGAAGTGGTCGAACGCAATGGACTTTACCGCGTAAACGCTGACTTTCCGCCAAGTCACGCCGTCGTTCGCCGATTTGAGCAGGCCGTCGGAAGTTCCTGCGAACACGGTATCCGGGTGGCGCGGATCGAGAGCGGTGAAATAGGTGCGGAACGCGCCGGTGGGCGTATTGAGGCGCTTCCAGTGGTGTGCGAAATCCAGACTCGCATACGCGCCGCTGCAGGCACTGGCGAGGACCCGGTCCGGCCGGTGCGGATCGACCTGGATGCTGAACACATCGGAATCGTCGATCATGCCGGCATGGATCGATTGCCAGGTCGCGCCGCCATCGCCGGTGCGCCACGGCAGATGCGTCGTGCCGGCATAAAGGATTTTGCTGTCGCCGGGATCGAACGCCAGTGAGACGACAGGCCGCAGCTCCGGGTCTCCCGCAGGCGAGATCAGCTTCCAGCTTGCGCCGCTGTCGCGCGTCAAATAGACGCCGGAGTCCGCGCCCGCTGCGATCACATCGGGATTCGAAGGCGAAAACGAAAGAGACCAGATGGCGATGCCTTTCGTTGTGGGAAGCAAGGTCCAGGATCTGCCGGCGTCCGCGGTTCTGTAGACGCCCGAGGTCTGCGGGTTGCTTCCCTCCAGTCCCGCATACCAGACGGCGCCGGAGCGCGGATCGATTTCGAGTGCATGCAGCACGCCAGCAGACTGCGCCGGGAACGGAATGTTGTTCCAGGAAGCGCCGCCGTTATCGGAAGCAAACAGTAAGCCGGTGCGAGTGGCCGCGAGCACGGAACCCTTGACGCCGGGTACGGCCCGGATGATTTCCGCGCCGCCGCCATAGGGCCCCATGGAATGCCACGATGCCCGCGCTGCGGACGACGGCATGCCGCTCGTCACTAAGAAAGCGACTGCGCACATTTTCACACTTGTGGGCAGGCTGACAGATCGGTGCAAGATGCCTCTATCTTACTCTTGGTAAGGCTTTTAGTACAAGTCTTGTGGCATGCGGAATGAATCTTTACGGATGGATTCGCACGCGCCCGGTCGACTTATTTTGAGTGCCAGGGAAAATCGGGAAGCAGACTACGATGGTAGGGTGATCGTAGCGGGAGGCGGAATCATCGGTCTGGCGTGCGCGTGGCGGCTGGCGCGAAAAGGTCTTCCCGTCACTCTCTTCGACGCGCGCGAACTGGCGGCCGAAGCCAGCTGGGCGGCGGCGGGGATGCTGGCTCCCGGCGGTGAGATGGACGAAGACTCCCCACTGGCCAGAATGGCGCTGCGAAGCCTGGCGCAGTATCCGGCGTTCCTCGAGGAACTCCGGGAGGCCTCGGGCGCCGCCATCGAGTATCGGCGCTGCGGCGCAGTGACACTGGCATTCAGTGAAGACGAGGCGGCGGCGCTCGCAGGGAAAGCGGCGCGACAGGCGGCGATGGGGATAGCCTCCGAAGCGATCGCGCACGCGGGCGCGGCTGCCGCGCGATTTTATCCTGACGATGCGCTGGTCAATCCGCGCGACGTCACGGCGGCTCTCCGGACAGCCTGTGCCCGGTCGGGCGTGGCGATCCGGGAATATGAGACGGTCGTGGAGATTCTGGACGCCGGAGGGGGCGTGCGAACCTCGCGGGGCGAATACCGCGGAGACGGCGTGCTGATTGCCGGCGGTGCCTGGAGCTCCCAACTATATCCGGGGACGCAGACCGTGCCAGTCCGGGGACATCTGATCGCCTGGCAGTCGGACTGCATGCTGCTGGATTCGATTCTGCGCCGCGGCGATACCTACGTGCTGCAGCGCTGTGCGGGCCAGATCATCGCGGGAGGTTCCACCGAATACGCCGGCTTTGACCGCACTCTCGACGAAAAGGTCTGTGCAGACATTCAGACGCGCGCGACGCGTTTGTTGCCCGCGCTGGCGGCCATGACGCCGGTGGAGCGATGGAACGGATTCCGGCCCGCCGCCGATCCTGAAGGTCCCGTCATCGGGCGGATTCCGTCTACCAGGATATGGAGCGCCTTCGGGCACTATCGCAATGGCATTCTGCTGGCTCCGGAAACGGCCCGCATGATCGCGGAGTCGGTGTGTGGGGCAGGCGGTTCCGCCTGCCGATTTCCTACGAAACCCAGTTAGGGAACGGATTGCCGGGAGCCTTGCGGCACGCATCGAGGAGTTCCGGAATTCTCTTTCTTCGGCGCAGCAGCGATTCGAGTAGCCTCTCCAGCTTATCCGTGTCCTCGCCGATCCAGGCCGGCGGAATCTGGCGCAGGGCTTTATCGAATACTTCGGCCGGGAAGTTCAGAATGCGATCGATCCAGGGCTGGAAATCGCCGAGCGACCGCACGCCGCGGTAGACGGCGCGCCGCGGATAGAGTCCGGCGGCCGCCAGATCGGGCAGTTCCCAGTGCGGGCCGTTAAAAGCAAACCCATGGTCGATCATGAGAGCAACGAAACCCAGTTTGCGCGGCGGCGGCCCGGGACGCGACAGCCAGTCTCTCAATTCGGCGCGAAAGAAGATGGACTGGCGCCCATCGGAATTGGCAACCCAGCGGTCGAAGGCCAGAACCGCGAGAAACTGCTCGGCGTTCGCCACCTGCGCCAGCAGCGTATCCGGAATGAAATCGTAAATCGCCAGCGTGTCCGGATGGCCCGGATGGCACGAGCCAAAATGCGACCCGGGCTCGACGGGCGCGCGGCGCGTCCCGGTCTGGAGATGCACTTCCGGGTTCGCGATCAGGAAGTCGGGGGAGAGCCGGACGATCTCATGGCGCGGCGAGGAGATCTGCAGATGAGCCAGGATTTCGGCGGCCAGAATTTCGTTTACGAGAATGCGGCGGTGCTGCGGGTTATTCTGAAACTTGACGATGTAACAGTTGCCGTCGTCGGCTTCCAGCAAATGCGCCTGCGCGCCGCCTCTCATTTTTCGGACGAACCGGCGCGCGTTTACGGGCATCGTATTGGCTGGAAGAGTAAATCCACTCCCCAGGAGAACATTACTTCATGCCAGAGGAAACGAAATCCGCGGACGACAAGGCCAAAGAAGCCGCGAAGAACCGGGATGAGATCGCGCTCGAACTGATGAAGTTCATCGCGGTCACGACCGGATACGGGAAAGGCAACGCGTCTGCCGCGGGATTCTCGGGCAAAGCGGCGAAGTCGCCCGAGGAATACGCCGATGCCCTGATCCAGTTATTCGAGAAGTGCCGCGGGGTCGTGGCCAAGCCGGTTCCGGAAAACAAGTAGAGACGGAAACAACGGGGCCGGACTCCCGTGAGGGTATCCGGCCCGGAACGTTCAGCGGCGGCGGCCAGCCTTTTTGGCGGCCTTCTTTTTCGCCGGCGCAGCCTTTTTCTTTGGCGCGGCCTTCTTCGCCGGAGCTTTCTTTGCCGCCTTCTTCACCGCTTTTTTCGGCGCGGCTTTCTTTTTCGCCGCCTTCTTCGGGGCAGCTTTCTTTGCCGCCTTCTTTGGCGCGGCCTTTGGCGCCGTTTTTTTCACAGCCTTCTTAGCCGCCGCTTTCTTCACGGACGCTTTTTTGGCAGCAGCCTTACTCGGCGCGGGAGCCTTCTTCGCCGCAGGAGCTTTCTTCGCGGCGGGCTTCGGCGTCGCCTTGCGCGCGGATTCCGCGGGCTTACGCTCGGGCGGGGCCTCGGCGACCGGCGCGGGGGCAGGGGGTGCGCTGGCGCTCCCTTCCGCGACGATGATCACGATGGGCGGTTTGATGAGAGAATCCTCGTCCTCGTCGTCTTCGTCATCTTCCTCGTAGTCGTCCAGTTTGGATTCGAGGTCGTCGCTCTCGTCGCCGTAGTCGCGAAAATCTTCCATCTCATCCTCGTCCTTCGGAGAGAGCTTCAGGTCATCGAACATTCAATCAGCCTCCTGTTTCGGCACAATCTCCATTAGCATACCCCTTTTTGTTTTATTCGCAAGCATCCGAGCCACGATAATGCGCCTGGATGCACAAAAAAAACATACACCCCCGGTGACGGGGCGGGAGGGCCGGACGGTTTCACCACAGTTCTCTTATGGATTGGAAGCGCGGGTGTGCAACTGGGCCAGCGTGCCGGCAGTACGGTGCTGCACGGGCGTTTTGGCCGAGGCTGCGGCGGCGTGCTGCGCGTGGTGCACAGTCGGCCGGGCGACACTGGCGGATGCCACTTTGCGCGCGGCGGGCCGCGAGGTTCGCGCCGGAGCCGCCGATTCACGATCGCTGACCGGAATCAGCAAGCGGTCGCCCGGCGTCGGGTCGTTGTCCGTCAGTTTGTTCGTGGAGGCAATCAGGCTGGGGGAGGAATTATAGAGGCGGGCGATCGATGCAAGGGTCTGACCGGTTTCAACGCGGTGCATGCGCCACGATGCGCGCCGCTCTGCCGGTACCAGCTCCAGCGCGGCGCTGACCTGTTGTCCCATGCCCTTCGGCACGCGCAGCTCGAAATTCCCGGGCGCGACACTGCGCAGCAGCGCGGGGTTCAGCTGCAGAATCTGCGACGCCGCCGCGTCGCTGAGATCGGCGATGAGCGCGAGGCTGGTGGGCGATGCCGTCGTGATGGTGTCGTATTCGACAGGCGAGTCGGGCGTGATCTGGTCCAGCCCATACGCGGCCGCATTCTTCGCCATGATCGTCATGGCGAGGATGATCGGAACGTAATGCGACGTCTCGACGGGCAGCATGCGGCGCGCGCTCAGTTCCCAGAAATCGGCGTAACCGCTGCGTTCGACGGCGTGTTCGATGGCGCCGGGTCCGCAGTTATACGCGGCGATGGCCAGATACCAGTCGCCGAATTCGTTGTAGAGATCGTGCAGATGGTGGGCGGCGGCGCGGGTGGCTTTCTCGGGATCGAGCCGGTCGTCGGAATAAGGAGTCTGCATCAGGCCGTACTGGTTCCCGCGAAACTTGACGAACTGCCACATCCCCTTGGCGGCGGCGCGCGAGACGGCGCGCGGCAGGAAACCGGATTCGGCCTGGGCGACATGAATCAGTTCCTGCGGAATCCCTTCTTCTTTCAGCACCCGGGAAATCATGGCTTCATACTTGCCCGCGCGCTCCATACCGCCTTCGATGGTCTTGTGTCCGCGGCTGTTGAAGTAGTTGATATAACCCAGTACTGCGTCATTAACGACCAGCGGCAGTGCCGAAGTTGTCAGTTTGACTTCCGTCTGCACCTTCTCTTTGATGCGCGGGTCCGTCGGGAAAGTCATCGTGACGATGTCGTCGAGGGGCGCTTTATCGAAGCCCGGAACCTCGTCCACCAGCGCCGCTCCCATCCCGGAAATATCGTCGTTGTGGATGGTGTCGACCATTTCTTCCAGCTTCGACTGGAAAAGCGCCGGGTCCGTTGGATTCTCCGAAGCCCGCAGCATCAGATCGATGGCGGCGTCGAAATCGCCGCGCGCGCGTTCAAAATCACGGTCCCTGTAAAAATTCCTGCCGCTGCGGAATCTTTCTTCCGCCTGCTCGATCAAAAGGTCGTAGGCGTTGGGCTGAAAAAGGAGGCCAGTGGGCCTGGTGTCCTTTGCGACCTGCTTGATGTACGGCAGATGCTCGGACTCGACGATGTCGGCCACGACACCCAAGCTGCCCGTCCGCACGGAGGCTGGCGCGAAAAATGACGTTTGGAGATTCGATTGCTGAGCTTTGAGTAAGCCGGAGGAAACACAAAGCAGAAGAGAGCAGAATCCAGCGGTAAGAAGGTTCGATTTCCGGGCCATTCACTCTCCTCGAAAAAAATTCAGAAACCGGGGTTGCGAGGTCTTCTGGGGCGCTCAGCCCGTAAAGCGACCTTCTAAGGCTACCCTGGTGGTTACAATTGCGTCAACTAACGCAAGTAATCAATTACCCTTTGGCCACGCCCGCACGGGCCGTGCCATAACTTACTGATTCTATTCCTCTTCAAGCTCCTCTTCGCCCGTCCGCGCTGCCTTTGCCGCAGCGATAATTTTTTCCGCCTGGAGCTGTGGAACGAAGTCGTAATGGTCAAACTCCATGGAAAAGGACGCCCGGCCCTGCGTGATTGACGTCAGATCGTTTTGATAATTCAGCATCTCCGCCATGGGAACCTGGGCGCGGATAATCTGCGTTCCGCCCTGCGTGTCCATTCCCGCGATGCGTCCCCGGCGGCCATTGAGATCGCCCATCAGGTCGCCGGCATACTCGACAGGCGCCTGTACTTCGACATTCATGACGGGCTCCAGCAGCGTCGGCTTGGCGGTCGCCATGGCATTACGGAACGCTTTCCGCGCCGCGAGCTTGAAGGCCAGTTCCGATGAATCGACATCGTGATAGGAGCCGTCGTAAACGGTCACCCTGAAGTCGACCATCGGAAAGCCGGCGAGGAAGCCGCGCTCGGCCGTCTCGATGATTCCTTTTTCCACCGCTGGAATATAGTTTTTGGGAATCGATCCGCCGAAGATGTCGTTGACGAACTCGAACTTGCCGCCGCGCGGCAGAGGCTCCATGCGAATCCAGCAATCGCCGAACTGTCCGTGACCGCCCGTTTGCTTCTTGTGACGGCCCTGCACGTCGGCGTTTCCACGAATCGTCTCGCGGTAAGGAATCTTGGGCGCCTTCAGGGTCACATCGACGCTATAGCGTCGCTTCAGCCGGCTGACGGCGATTTCGACGTGCTGCTGGCCGGTGCCGGCGACGAGAAACTCCTTGGTCTGCGGGTCGCGGTAAAAGCGCAGCGAAAGGTCTTCTTCGAGGAGTTTGTGCAGGGCGTTCCCCATGCGGTCCTCGTCGTTGCGGCTCTTGGCTTCGACGGCGAATGCGATCGACGGCTCGCCCAGCTTGACGGGCGCGAAGGCGACGGGCGAAGCCTTGTCGGTCAGGGTGTCGCCAGTCAGCGTCTCGCGCAGCTTGGCCACGGCTCCGATATCGCCCGCGTGGAGGTCGTTGACTGGCACGACTGTCTTGCCCAGAGGTACGCCGATGTGCGCCAGGCGCTCGGCGGTGCCGCGGCCGACGTTGTGCAGATTGGCGTCATTCTTGACAACGCCTGAGAGCACCTTGAAATACGTGATCCGCCCTGAGAAAGGATCGGCCGTCGTCTTGAAGACATAAGCGGCGACGGGCTGGGAATCGGAATACTTACGTTCGATAGCGGCGCCGTTCAGCGTGAGCTTGACCGGCGGACGGTCGGCCGGGGAGGGGAAGGCCGAGGCTATCAGATCCAGCAGCAGATCCGAGCCGATGTTGTGCAGGCCTGACGAACAGAGGATCGGGAAGACCCGCAGTTCGCGCGTTTCTTCGAACAGACCGGCGACGATGTGTTCTTCCGGGAGCGTCCCTTTCTCGAAAAACTCCTCCATCAGGTCGTCTTTGCCCTCCGCGATCAGCTCGACGAGTTCCTCGTGCGCCGACTTCGCGGCCTCGGCATACTCGGCGGGAATTTCGGTCTCGCGCGACTTGCCGTCGCCGTCCGGCGTGTAGAGAAACGCCTTCATGCGGACGAGATCGATGACGCCCTTGAAATCCTTGTCGGTGCCGAGCGGGAGCTGCACGGGCACGGCGGCGCGGCCGAAGCGGGCGCGAATACTCTCGAGGGCGCGCTCGAAGCTGGCGCGGTCGCGGTCGAGCTTGCTGACGACGATGGCGCGGGGGAGTCCGAATTCTTCCGCGATGGTCCACATCTTTTCGGTATGCGGCTCGACACCGGAAATGGCGTCAACGACGATGACGGCCGCGTCCGCCGCGACGAGCGTGGCGCGCGCGTCGTTGACGAACATATTGAAGCCGGGGGTGTCGATCAGGTTGATCTTGGTCTTTTTCCACTCGATGGCGGCGATGGCGGACGAAATAGTGAGCTTGCGGTTAATTTCCTCTTCGTCGTAATCGGTAATGGTGGTGCCTTCGTCGACGCGCGTGAGGCGATTGCTCGCGCCCGCCGTAAAGATGAGCCCGGCCGCCACGGAGGTCTTCCCGGAGTGGCCGTGACCTGCAATGCCCACGTTTCTGATGTCCTTCGTCTCGTAAATTTTCACGGGTACCTCGGTTTAAGAGAAGGATCGTATCACAACTGAAACAGTGGGGGGGCGCGCGAGGAATTCTCAGGTGGGCGATGGCCGACGAAGTTCCAGGGGTGATCCCTTTTGGCGTACTCT
>Ga0181530_10006720_pt1 | contig 11224 bp, 9 predicted proteins | sample PEATcosm2014_Bin_42_FD_119769 | JGI IMG/M metagenome (GOLD analysis project Ga0181530, IMG submission 119769) | Peatland microbial communities from MTU Mesocosm Facility, Houghton, MI, USA - PEATcosm2014_Bin10_60_metaG | ecosystem: Environmental > Terrestrial > Soil > Wetlands > Peat | place... | reverse complement strand
TAGCAGCTTTCTGATCTCACGGAGATTGATTCGGCCGAATGTCGAACCACCAGATAGAGCTTGAATCTGTCGTTGCACGCCTTCTGCTTCCATACACGCGTGGATAAAGCGGGAATCCTCACGTCTAGGTGTCAAAATGATCGTGTCTTGTCCGATCGCAAACGGCGCGTCGAAATCCACAAACGAAGCGGTACCGAAAGATGCGTTCCTACAGAACACGATGTCTCCACGCCGTGGCGTGTGCTTCTCGGTGAGGATTCGGAAATCAGCGTCGGACACAAACTCGACATCCGCGAAACTGATGCCATACGACTTGATGTTCCGAGGACGGACTACAGGTATTCCTTCTTCCACGTAGGTGGGTGTGTAATGCTTGCAGTCGATTATCTCGATGGCACGATCAAGCGTGGTTACTTCCCAGTGTCGAGGCAAGAGGCCCAAATCCGTGTTGGTGAAAAGCCGTGGCTGGCGTCTAACATCTCGCAGTTGCCCGCTCTCATCGATCCCGCGTGTCAGTAGGTCGTGGAGCAGACCTTGTTCCACCTGCTCCAACTTGGCAATGAGGTGCTCGGTCGAACGGATCGCATCGTCAACTGTGTCGAGAATCCGGCCAATCTCAGGCTGCTCTGTTGTTGGTGCGACCAAAACCTCAAACGGCAGGAGGTCACTCCGTTTTACGTGTTTCATCGTGGTTCCGTGTGACTTAGCTGCCAAGCGGTCAAGAGCGGCGTTCAAGAGGTGGCAGAGGTAGGCACTGTCGACTGATGGGCCAGGAACAACCTTGAAGATGTGCTGGTTCACCCAAGCCGGTGGGCGATCCCAGATCAAAGCCATTAGCGTTGCACTCCAAGAAAGCAAGAGATCACCAGCCGCCACCTTGAAACGGTCGGGAAGTGTTCCGCTGTAAAGGTTTGCCGGGGCCTCCGGGTCACGCATGTTCTCGATCCGCACGATTGGTAATCCGCTCGTCCCCCATTGATCCGGGCCGAAACCAAAGCCATTGATGTAATCGGCGAGACTGCCAAGGGTTCGGTGGGACCACCCGAGCGAAGATTCACTTGTCATATCCGAGCCTCGTTAAAAACGCAGCCAGTGTTTGGCTTGCACCATCGCGTGCAACCTCGATGGATTCGAGACTGATCGCGTACTTGTCCCACCAGTTCTCCAGAGCGGCCACAACTGACTGTCTGTGTCTGCTGACGTAAGCATGAAGGTGGACGGTCAGATCGGTCCTAGCCGTCCCGAGGACCAGGTTCTGTTCAGTGTCAGGCGATAGCGAAGCGCGTGCTATTTCGAGTTTCGCCACGAACTCCTCCTCTAGCTGCTTCAGCTTCCTCTTTGCGGCTGTCAGCTCCTTCTTGAGCGTCGCCAACTCGCTTAGAGACAGGATCTCCTCATCGTCCTCGATATCGCCGTCTTCCTCATCGTTCGAGCTTTTAGTTGCCCCCTTGATGGTTTCGTCCAGCTGTGCTTGCCTAGCTTCGGCTTCCCGTATATCGTCCAGGTACTCGGGAAGCAACACTTGAACAAGCCGGTGGTCGAGAGGGTTACCTTTGACCACCTTGTCTTCAAGCGCAGTGGTGATCGTTGTAACCCATCCGTCGATGACAGAACGGAATCCCCCGGCTGCCAGGGCGCGTAAGTCGAACTGGATATCTCCCCACCAGCTCGCGATGACCCCAGCGACCTGGAATCGGTCAAGCAGACCCACTGGTGTGAGCGAACTGACGAAGCTGTCGAGCAGGGTCGAGCGAGTCGCTGTGAGCGCCTTCGTTTCCGGCAGCTCGACGATGGACTTGGCATTTGCCTTCCACCACTCATCAAAGGCGTGAACAAGCTCGCCCTCCCTAGCGGTAACCCCCGAATCGGTCCTAACTAGCCTCTGGAAATCGGCCTTCGAGGCGAGGGACTCGGAGAAGTCGTAGTAGTCGGCATCCCGCTCGACGAAGACATGTATGGGGTCCAAGCCGTGGGCAGCGAAGAGGTCTATCTTGTCCGCGACCTCACGCTTGGGGATACCGCCGAGGAGATGACCACGAACGTCCTGGGGTTCCGGTGGCGGCGCGTTATCGGCGTAACGCCGGATGTTCAGGTTGACGTCGTTGGAGAACAGATCGTCGTGGGGAATGATCGACGCGTAGCCAGAGATGCCTTCATACGCGTGGTACGCCGATACGATCTTCTCGACGTGCTCAGGTAGGAGATAGTTCTGTGCCCGACCTGCAAAGAACTCAGCGTCGGCATTGATGAAGAGCACCTTTCCATGACGCTCAGGTGGTTTGGCTCCTTTTGCCCGGAGCACGAGGATGCAGGCCGGGATGCCGGTGCCGTAGAAGAGGTTGGGAGGCAATCCAATAACAGCATCAATCAGGTCGTCCTCTAGGAAACCCTTGCGGATATCCCGTTCTGCACCTCCTCGGAAGAGCACGCCATGTGGCATCACCGTTGCGACCATCCCCTTCGGCCTAAGCACGGCAATCATGTGCTGCACGAACATCAGATCGGCCTTCTTGCCACTCTCGGGACACCACCCATATCGGAATCGCTCAGGAAACGGGATGCCCTCACGCGTGTAGTTGAGGGAGAAGGGTGGATTGGTGATGACGCGGTCGAAGCGCATCAGCTCGCCATCCTCAATGTGCTCTGGTGATGCCAACGTGTCTTCGTTGCGAATATCGGCGTCGGGGATGCCATGGAGCAGCAGGTTCATCTTCGAGATGGACCAAACTCCACCGTTATTCTCCTGGCCGAAGAGGGCGAGGTTCTTCGGGTTCCCACCGTGCTCCTCTACGTACTCCTTCGAGAGGATGAGCATGCCGCCAGACCCTGAGCAAGGGTCGTAAATCTTCATCCCCTCAGTTGGCTCGATAAGACGAACCATCATCCGAACGACGGAACGGGGAGTGTAGAACTCACCCCCCTTCTTGCCTGCCGAGTCGGCAAACTCACCTACCAAATACTCGTACGCTGCTCCGAGCAGGTCTGGGAACTCGAAGTCCTCATTGCGCAGGCGATACTTGGAGAAATGGACGATTAGGTCGCGTAGCTTCTTGTCGGGGATCGAGGACTGCCCCACCTTGCGGGTGAAGTCAATGTGCTGAACGACCCCTTCGAGAGCGGTGTTGGCTTCCTCCAGTGCTGAGAGGGCTTTGTTGAGCCCATCCCCTACGTTGTGGTGGACCTCGTCGAGGAGGTAGCCCCATTGCGCCTTGGGAGGGACGTAAAAGGATTCGGTGTAGAAGTCCGGCAGGTTGGCTCGCTCTTCGGCTTGCCCTTGAGAGCGGCCCTTGGTCAGCTCGGCGGCGATGACCTGTTGGCGCTCGTCCTCGAACTGGTCCGAGCACCTCTTCAGGAACAGCATCCCGAAGATGTATTCCTTGAACTCCGAGGCATCCATCTTCCCCCGGAGGATGTCGGCGGCGGCGAAGAGGTGGCGTTCTAGCTGGGGCAGGGTCAGCTTGCTCATGCTTTGACTCCCTCAGCTCTCTTGGCAGGTTGGCCACGGAGCAGGCGAAGGCGGCGTGTTCTTGATGTCCGTCACCTGCACGCTCCCGCCATCAGCTAAGCCGGTCCTGGTGGATGCCAGGCTACGACACCCTCTTTTCACAGGAAAGGGTTCTGGGGAACTTCCAGTGCCCGGTGGAAGCCCAGGTCCGGGCGGTGCGGTAGCCGAAGACCACTGGCGAGGCAACCCGCTCGGATGACACGCTGAACGTCGTGCCACCCACCCGCCGTCCTGGCTTTCCGACCTACCTCGAACTGATGTACCCGACCCTCCAAGTGGTCGCTGCCGCTGGCGGTTCGGCCCGAGGAAGCGAGATCACTGCGAAGGTGATCGAGGCAATCGGAGCCACGGACGACCAGGTCGCCATCACCTACGACAATCGTCCAAAGTCCGTTCTGGTCGACCGGATCGACTGGGCTCGCTCGTACGCCAAGCTCGGCGGTGCCCTGGACAGTCCGCAGCGGGGCCTCTACGTGCTCACCACCTTTGGTAAGGAGACCCTCGAACTCCCCGAGGCCGAAGCTCGTGAGCGGCTGCGGGAGATGGATAGACGTGTCCGTGCCGCTCCACCGACGCGCCAACGTGCCAGAACTGAACCCGGTGAGACCCCGGTCGAAGACGACCTTGAAGAAGACACCGGCTGGACTGAGGTGTTGCTGGACCGCCTTCACCGTCTCACCCCCGACGGATTCGAGGAGTTTGTTCTTTACCTCCTTCGTTCGTTCGGGTTGGAGCTGACGCGTGTCGGCGGTACTGGTGACGAAGGCATCGACGGGATCGGCATCGCTCCGATCAGCCCGGTGCTCTCGTCGCGTGTAGCGGTTCAAGCAAAGCGGCACGACCCGTCGTCCACCCTTGGGCGGGAAGTGGTAGCGCTGTTCCAACGTGATGCCTCTGCGGCCGGAGTAGAACGAGCTGTTCTAGTCACCCTCGGGCGTTTCTCGGCAGCTGCGCGTCAAGCTGCTATCACGACCACCCCTACCGTCGATCTGATCGACGGGGACAAGCTATGTGGCCTCGTGCGTGAGAAAGAGGTCGGCCTGAGAATCGTGCCTCAGGTCCAACAGGACTGGTTCGACCGGTTCGATGCCTGATGTCCATTTTTGCGAACTATACGCGTGACGCGTTCGTGCTTGGGGCTGGGTTCTCGATAGCCATCGCTCGAACGATGCCTTCGACCGATGTACTCGGAGACCGCGTCTTGTCCAGTCAGCGAAGTATCCACGCCGGTTCAGCCGAGCGGCACAGTTCAAAGTGTGACGGTCTTTCCTGCGACTACCCGGTTCTCGGTGCGGATGGCGTTCCCAAGCCGACGTTCGAGTTGTGGCTGAGTACCCTGGCAGAGCCACAACCACATCTCTTCGAGCCTGAGAATGACCGACGTCGTGCGCTTTTCGGCGAACTCAGCGGACTAATCGCCCTCAATGTCGAGAGGGCGGTTCAGTTGACAGTTAAGGAGGGTGGTCCCCCTGAATGGTTGAACAAGCTCGTCACACATTGGAACAATACGCGAGCAGACGTCATTACTTTCAACTACGACACCCTCATCGAAGCAACGGTTGACAGCCTCGACTTGCTCGCACCATATCCCCCCAAGGGCGACGCTATCCCCCTCAAGAGTAAGATGCTCGGGCCGTCTGTTGTCCCATCGTTCAGGACTGTTCTTGAAGGGCCAAGGGTGCCCCCAGCGGACTCGTTTTGGTACCGGAAGCTCCATGGTTCGACTCATTGGTACTGGGATGACACAACACGATCAGCGGAGTCCATCGTTCAGGTGGGTGTTCGTTACCACTGGAACGACGAGTTCCCCGTATACAACGACTTTGAACTCAGGGACTACATTGCGCCCGGAAAGGTGCCTCTGATCGTCCCACCTACGACGGGAAAGAGTTCTTACTTTGAGAATCCCATCATTCGGTTCCTCTGGCGAGACGCGTTCGCGGCTCTGGCTGCAGCTCCTCGCGTGTTCGTCATTGGTTACTCACTTCCCCAGGCCGACCTGCTTGTCCGATCCCTCCTCGGCATGGCACTCGGTGACTCAGATGTTTGGCTGGTCAACCCCGACGCTCAAGTGGCAGATCGGTTCAGCGAGTTGGGAGTCGGGACCCTCCACACAGAGTTCTGCGGTTCGCCCGTCGATATGAACGACGTAGTCAGCTTCTGCGTCGATCTCTGGATGAACGCTTAGAACCCCGAAGTGACGGGTATCCCCATGGAAAGTAACTCATTCGTAGCGACCGAGGGACGTGGCCCAATGCGCTGCCACGCGATGATGGAGTCCAGATGGCCACGAAAGGCCAACGCGTCGAGTTTCCGCAGCGGCTGAGCCGCGAGGCGTTTGAACGGGGCGATCCCTGTCCTTCGTGCGGTCGCCCCGTTCTCCCAGACCTACCATCACTGTGTCTCTTCGACGTCGAGGTTCTTCGAGGTCGCCGTGATGATCCGCCCAGACTGCAGACGCTTCGCCAACACGGGCTCATCAAGACTCGACCGACAGAACTTGGACGAAAGACGCTCAAGAGGCACACTGACAACGACGAGTGGCTTAGCGAACATCGAGCTTCTCCTGACCATCCGCCGTCAGCATCTTGGACTGTCGGCGATGACTCAGGGAACACAAGCCCTGTTCACTGCTGCGAGTGTTGCCCTCCCCCACCCCCATCAGAAGAACAGCTTCGCCGGATAGCTACCCTCCTGCTCAAACACGCATAAGCGCCAGCTGCGGATGTCCTCACAGAACGCACCCTGGCCTTCCGTTGAATGCTGCACTCGTAGCAGACTTAGCTTGTAATTAAACCTTCACGCCGCTCTTTCGGGCCTCCGAGAGCATGATCTCGGTCGCCTCATGGGCGACTTTTCGTAGTTCCTCGACGAGGCTGCGCAGCCGCCGGTCGTTAGCGATCCACTGCTGGTAGATCTCGGCCTCCGCGTCGCTGAGTCGACGGTTGACGGTCTTTCCGTTCTCCTTGGCGGTCCAATGCCAATACGGACCGTGTAGCTGCGGCGGATCCCCGTGGCACCGGCAGTTCTCCTTCCCGCAGCGGTTGTAGCGCGGGGCGAGGCTGCCTGACGCGATGTAGCCGATGTCGCTGATCTCCTTGAGCAGGGCGTCGTAGCGCTGGCGCACCCGAGCGAGGCGTCGGTTGGTGGTCGTGCTCGGCACCGCTCCATCCTCCCAAACCCTCGGGATCCACCACTTCACATCCGAGAGTAGCAACACTCTAGGACATGCCCGGTGTCCCGTCCACTGCTCGCCACGCGCTCGTCGCGTTCCGCCGCGGGCTCTACGCCACGTGCACGTCGTGGCCCGACGCGCTCTTCGAACTCTGCGACGCAGCGCTGTGCGCCACCGGGCCGGTCAGCTCGGTTCCCACGCTCTCGCTCGAGCCGGAGTTCACCCGCTCCCACGGCAGCCTCTACAAGGCGCTCGCGAACGGCCGGATCGAGGAGGAGCGCTTCCGCCGCCTGCTCGTCGACCATCGTCCGGGCGACTGGCCGATGGTCTTCGCCGTGGACGCCTCGACCTTCGAGCGCTGTGACGCGGAGTGCAGTCCCGAACGGGGCTTCTACTACTCCGCCTCCAAGCACTCGGCCGGCCAGCCGATCGTCGCGGGGTGGCACTACCAGTGGATCTGCCAGCTCTCGTGGGCTTGCGATAGCTGGACGGCGCCGGTCGACGTGTGCCGCATCGCGCCCTCGGCGGATCCGACGAATGCCACCGTCTACCAGCTCCGCCGCCTCGTCGGGCTGCTGCGAAGTGACGGCGAGGTGCCGCTGTTCGTCTTCGACGCCGGCTACGACCCGATCGCGATCGGCCACGACCTCAGCGGTTGCCGGGCAGAAGTGCTCTGCCGCATCCGCGACGACCGCGTCTTCTACGCCGACGCGCCAGCGCGGCCGAACCGACCGCCCGAGAGCGGAGGCCGACCGCCCCGTCACGGGAAGCGGTGGAAGTGCTCCGATCCGAAGAGCTGGCCGGAGCCGTCCGCACGTCTCGCTGCCGCCGATCCCCGTTACGGGACGGTCACCGTCACCGCCTGGCACGGCATGCACCCGCGACTGTCCGGCCGGGGCCACTGGTCAGGACTGGACCGGCCGCCGATCGTGAAGGGCTCGGTGATCCGCGTCGACGTGGAGCACCTCCCGAAGCCCTCCAGCCGCGCGAAGAAGACGCTCTGGCTGTGGTGGTCCGGCGAGGGCGAACCGGACCTCGACCGGTGCTGGCGTGCATACCTGCGGAGGTTCGATATCGAGCACACGTTCCGGCACGTGAAGCAGACCTTCGGGTGGACGACGCCGAAGCTCGCCACGCCCGAACAGGCCGACCGCTGGACCCTGATCGTCGTCGCCGCGTACACCGAGCTGCGTCTCGCCCGTGGCCTCGTCGCGGACCTTCGCCTCCCTTGGGAGCGACCCCGCGACCCGTCGCTGCTCACGCCTGTTCGTGTGCGAAGAGGGTTTCGACGACTTCGTGCAACGCTCGGCACACCGGCCAGTCCACCGAAACGTTCACGGGCAGGACCAGGACGGCCGAAAGGGACCCGAAAACCCCCGAGAACCCGCTATCCGGCGGTCAAAAAGGCTGCGTGAGCAGACAGTCGGGGTTTAACTCCAAGATAAGAGGATCAGCGGATAGGTAACGGAGTCGGTGACCAGCGGTTACGCCAGTCGATCAGCTTGGCGGTGAGCAACAATGCGACCGCCAATGCGAACTGGGCGAGGCGGTGGACGACCTTGCGATCGGTGTTCCTTCTCAGCTGACCGAAGTTGCTGAGCCACGAGTTTGTGCGTTCGACTGGCCACCTGAGTCCCATCGGCACAGATTGCTTGGTCTCAGCGTCTCCGCGTTTGCGTTTCTTCGCGATGACAGCGTCGTCGATGCCACGCGCGACAAGGCGCTCGAGTGTGACCTCTGAGTCATAGCCTCTGTCGAGCCAGATCGTCTCGATCTCGCAGAGCAGTCCGAGTTGCGCGGCATTGTCCAGGGTCGGGGCGAGTAGCACGGAGTCGTGACGGTTCGCACCGTCTATGGCCCATCCGATGGGGATGCCGTTTTTGTCGGTGAGCACCGACCACTTCCATCCGAGCTTCGCCCGATCGGTCGGGTTCTTGCCCGTTCCTTCACCTCCAGCTGGGCTTTTTGTGCGAGGAACCGTCCACAGCGACCTCGCTGAGATCAAGGCCGATCACCTTGTCGTAGGCGCAGATCGCCTCGGTGGCGATCGCGTTGAACACACCAGCTGCGATCCACTCGTCGCGTCGATCCCGAGCTGTGGTGTCAGAGACCTTGTAGCCGCACAGACGCTCGGCGTCCTCCCAGGAACAACCGGTCACCTCGCGCACGAGCATCACTTCGAAGCAGTCGCGGTCAGCAGCCCTCGGCCGATGACATCCGAGGGGATGGGCGTCTTGTGGCTCCGGGACCAGGGCTTCTATGGCAGTCCAGACGGCATCTACCACTTCGGGGTCGAGCGCGCGCATGATATTCGGGGACCTCCATTCGGTCGTTGGGTTGTTGGAAAGCACCCCGATTGTCTCGGGGCCACACCAACGACCGGTGGATGGTCACCCTCAAGCCACTACGCGTTTGTCCTGGTCACGCGCGCCTTCACCTATCCGCGCGGCCTCTAACTTACTGTTGGAGATTGGCCCTTAACGTTGACGACGGACCGACCCCGCACCAAGCAAGCACCTGGGGCCGGTCGGCACCGAGCCTGTGACGTCTTTACGTTCCACCGCAACCCGCATCATTCGCTGAGATCGATCAGACGCCCTGCTTGACTCCGCTTCGAAGCTCGAGGGCTATGGACCGAACCCAAGCCCTCACTTGTTCGATTTCGCGCCAATCGCCGGGCCGCTTCTTTGCCATGGCCTTCGCCGCAAAGCCCTTGGCGTCTGGGCTAAGGCGACCACCGAATGTGATGTGCTCCCGAGCTCCGATCAGCTCCATGAGTGCCTTGACCCCCTTGACAGGCGGGATTTCCCCTTCATTCGCTGAGTCATCGAGCGGTCCACTCGAGAACAGGTACGTCGGGCATCGCCGGAGTTCAGCGGAGTGGCGCTTCACGAAGCGCTTGGCGTCGCGATGCCAACGGAACGCGTACAGAGCGCCTCCGACTATCACGGCCTCATAGTGGCCGACGTTTCTGACCTCGCGAGGTGGGCACAGATCAACGGAAAATCCCTGGTCGCGTAGCCCGTCAGCAATCATTTCGGCCAGTCCCTTGGTCCCTCCACGAGTCGAGCCATAGGTCACAAGAATGGACATAGGGCACCTCCCTCTTAATTGTCATGGTGCGCCCCGCGATGTGCCGTGCCCAGAGTCAATGGTCCTGGGTTGCGGTCACCGAGCGAGCTCGACATCCGCTGAGTTGTGGGTGTTTCGAGCCAGCTTCCGCCGGCTCGTTGTTCCAAGAACGAAGAGCTCTTACGCTGGCCGCAAAGCGCGGGTGAGCTGCTGAATCTGACGATCGAACTTAGTATCCCGTCGGAAGGCGGCGTCGTGCCGGACGATGGGAGGCGGACATGCGGCGTGTTGGCATCACACTTTGCTCGATAGTGCTCGCGGGCTGTGCAGTCGTCGCAATCGAGACCGAGCCGGTCGGCGCAGTTGCACCGTCGCCCGGTGGTGCTCGGATCGGGCCGGTGACGAGCACGGCAAGCGGACCCGGCATCTACCGGGCCGACGCAACCTTCTCGCTCCCGCCTCCCGTCGGGCAGGTCATCGAGCCGCTGTCGGGACTACCGCTCGACCTCGCACAGCACGGCTATGTCCAACAGGAATTCTTCGCCTCCGGCACGTCACATGCCTTTCGTGCGGCCTCGTCACCGTCTGACGGCCGCTGGACCATCGTGTCGACCACCTCCGCCGCCTACCGAACCAGGATCCTGGTGCGGCGACCTTCGAATCCGGCTCGCTTCAGTGGGACCGTGATCGTCGAATGGATGAACGTCTCCGAAGGCGAGTCCGCCCCGGATTGGGACTACCTCAATCCTGCGCTGATGGACTCGGGCGACGCGTGGGTCGGCGTATCGGCGCAGGCACTCGGCGTCGACGGTGGCACGCCGATCCTCGGATCGATCGAGGGCACGGGAAAGGGCCTCATCCAGGAGGACCCTCAGCGCTACGGCACCTTGTACCACCCGGGCGACCAGTACGCCCTCGACATCTTCGACCAGGTCGGGCTCGGGTTGCGCTCGGCGAACCTGCACGTGCTCGGCCGTCTGCGACCCCGCCACATCGTGGCCGTCGGCGAGTCGCAGTCGGCCTTCTACCTGACAACCTTCGTAGACACCCTCGAGCCACTCAGCCACACCTTCGACGGGATCTTCATCCATAGCAGGGGCGGGAACGGCGCAGCGCTCAGCGGCGCCTCGATCACCTCGAACAGCGGCTCGACAGCCCTTCGGATCAGGACTGACCTGGGCGTTCCAGTGTTCATGTTCGAGACACAGACGGACCTGATCCTGCTCGGCTATGCCCCGGCGCAACAACCGAACACACGGGAGATCCGGACCTGGGAAGTCGCCGGCACCTCGCATGCTGATGCGTATCTAGTGGGTGGGGCCGTGGGAATCCTCGGTTGCACCACGCCGATCAACACTGGACCACAGCATCTCGTGGTGCAGGCGGCCTTCGCTGACTTCGTCCGTTGGGTGGTCCACGGCACACCACCGCCCTCGCCTCCCCGTTTCCGCCTCAGCAGCTCACACCCCGCG
>Ga0181530_10006719_pt1 | contig 11225 bp, 9 predicted proteins | sample PEATcosm2014_Bin_42_FD_119769 | JGI IMG/M metagenome (GOLD analysis project Ga0181530, IMG submission 119769) | Peatland microbial communities from MTU Mesocosm Facility, Houghton, MI, USA - PEATcosm2014_Bin10_60_metaG | ecosystem: Environmental > Terrestrial > Soil > Wetlands > Peat | place... | reverse complement strand
ATTGGAACAGGGACTCTCTTTTCTCGGCACGGTGGGCGCGAACGCCCCCTTTCTTGGATTGACCGGTACGGTGATCGGCATTCTCGTGGCATTCGATCGTTTCGCGGCATCGGGCGGAAAAGGGAGCACCGATGTCATGGTGGCCATCTCCGGAGCCCTGGTGGCTACGGCCCTCGGGCTCATGGTGGCCATCCCCGCCGTGGTTTTCTATAACATGTTGCGAAATCGCAGCAAGGAAATTCTGGAACAATCGCGGGAGGTTCAGGCGCTTATCCTGGCTCATTCCCTGCACGAAACCTTCGTGCGTCCGGAGGTATGATATGGCCGCGCACACCCATGATGACGAAGAGATAATTTCCAGTATCAACATCACGCCGCTGGTGGATATCTTCCTGGTCCTGCTGATCATCTTCATGATCACCAGTTCCGTCCTTGACCAGCAGGAAATCAAAATCAATCTGCCCAAAGCCGCGCATGCGGGTTCGGAAGCGCCCAAAGCCTCCGGATTGGTGATGGACAAAAACAAAAATATGTTCCTTGATGGCGTGCCTTCGGATTCGGCGCAGGTCATGGCGCAACTGCGAAACGCCGTTGAAAAGGATCCGGATCACCAGGTTCTCATTGCCGCGGATCAGGACGTTGCGTATCGGGAGGTGGTTCGGCTCATTGATATGGTGCGTGGCTCCGGCATCGTCCGGTACGCCTTGAAAGTTGTGCGGAGTTCATGATAATGGGAATCGTTCCGCGTTCACGTCGCACACGACCGCGTACCTCTTCCCGGACGGACGGGTCCATTCATTTGAATGCGCCGCCTAAAAATGGCTTCAAAAAAGAGAATTTGTTTCTGGCAGTGTGCCTCCTGTGCAGTATCGCGCTGGTTTTGCAGTTAGGAAGCCGGGCGCTTCGCTCCGTGGAAACGGAAGACGATCAGGTGCAAATTGTTCAGGTCGCGCCTCCTCCTCCTCCCATTATTCAGCCAATCAAGGTGCGGCCAAAACCTGTTCCATCGGAGCCCGACGAACCCTCTCCGCCTCCCCAACCAAAGGATGAGCCGCCGCCGGTTTTTGGTCTCTCCGAAGATGCGACTGATAAAGCCGGGGACATGGCCGTGGCGACGGGCAATACATTGATGAAGCCCGCCGATTCCGTTGTTCAAAAAGCGCCTCCTCCTCTACCGGCTGTTCCGGTCCAACTTGATAAGCAACCCGCGATTTTAAATAATGTCACCCCTGAATATCCGGCCTGGGCGGAAGAGCAGGGCGTCACCGCAACGGTAAAATTGCTGGTAACCATCGATGCCAGGGGGCAGGTGCAGAACGTTGACATCGTAAGCTCGGGAGGGAACGATTTCGCCCGTAACGCCATTAAGGCCGTCAAAGCCACGCGGTTTCAACCATTGGTAAAAGACGGCGTCGCGCTTCCCGCCCGATTTCTTTTTACGTACCGATTCATTTTGTGAATGGCGAGCGCTCTGTGCATCAAGTTGAATTTATGAATAATCCCATTTTGTGCATTTGTCATTTGAAAGCACTCTTTGGGAAAGTCTGCTCTTTAAAGCAAGTTTTAGGCAAAAACTGAAAGGGCGTTGGCTAATACAACATTTCTAATGCAATGCATTGAGAAAATCATTAAAGTATTTTATCCAACATCCCCATATATGATTTAACAAGAAACGCGGCATGAAAATCCTTCTCGTCGAGGATGATAAAAAGATCGCATTATTTATCAAGAACGGCTTGACAGAACAGTCCTATGCCGTCGATATCGCGGAGGATGGAGAGAGGGGCGAGCGGCTCGCCGAAGAAAATATCTACGACGTCATCCTGATCGACATCATGATCCCGCGCAAAAGCGGCTTCTCTCTCTGCAAATGTATCCGCGCGTTTAACCCGACGGTGCCGATAATGATGTTGACCGCCTTGGATTCCACCGAAGACAAACTGCGGGGGTTTGACGCCGGGGCGGATGATTATCTTGTAAAGCCGTTTGAATTTCAGGAACTGCTCGCGCGTATTCGCGCGCTGCTCCGTCGACGGGTCAGTCAGGACAGCCCGAATGTTCTTCATTACGCCGATCTCGAAATGGACCTGTCAAAACATTCCGTGCGACGGTCGGGCAGGCAACTTGAATGCACCGCGCGCGAATATGCGCTGCTGGAATATCTGCTCCGGCATAGGAACCGGGTCGTTACCCGCACCGAGATCGCGGAACATGTCTGGGGCACGAGCTTTGACACGGGAAGCAACGTCATCGATGTGTACGTCAGTTTTCTTAGAAAGAAAATCGACATCGATCCTCTGCCGCGGCTTATTCATACCATCGTCGGTCTCGGGTATATCCTTAAAGAGAAAATCGATTGAAATGAGCGGTCGGTGGAATGACCATTAAAACGCAGCTGACGCTTCTTTTTACCGCCCTCGTTGCGGTCATTCTTGCCGTTTCCTCCATCGGCATCTACTCCTATGCCCGTTACCAGAGGGCGGATGAATTTTACAATGAACTGCTGGCCGATGCGATTGCAACCGCGGCGATAGTTCTTCGCAGCGATAACCTGAGCCCGCAAACCCTTCAGCCGTTTCAGCGGCAGATGTTCAAAACGCTGCCCTTTGAACGAATCGCGATTTTTAATAAACAGGGTAAATGCGTATTCCATTCGGGAGAGCAGATCCTGCATCTTTCGGAGTACGAGCAACGGCAGGCATTGAAGCGCGGCAGGTACGAGGTTACCGCGAGCGATACCGGCATCGTGGTCCTGTCCGAATATGAACATCAGCAAGCTCTGAAAAACGGTAAATTCGCGATAACGACCGGCGACACGCAAAAAGTCGTCATTCCCTTTCTGGATGAGAATGGCAACATCCCGTCGACGAGCGCCGTTACCCCGCCTATCGCCGATATTCCGAACATCGGCAACGTGGAATATATTCTGGCCGTTTCTTCGGTCGATAAGATCGGCCTTAAGGCATTGGCACGACTTCGGCATTGGCTTATCGGAGGATATTTTTCCTCGTTGCTGCTGGTTTTTTTCGCGGGGATTTTTTTCGCCTCCCGGGCAATGGCCCCCATTTCCGGCATCCGGAGAAAAGCGGAGCGGATTTCCGCGACGGATCTGAGCACCCGGATCAGCGAGGGACGTAACCGAGACGAACTTTTCCAGCTCGCTCATGCGTTCAACGGAATGCTTGAACGGCTCGAAGCGGCATTCAAGTCCCAGAAGCAATTTGTCGCGCATGCCTCGCACGAATTGCGGACGCCGTTGACGACTATTATCGGGCAACTGGACGTTTCGCTCCTGCACTCCCGTTCCGAGGAGGAATACCGGGGCGTAATCGCCTCGGCGCTGGAGTCCACCCGTCAACTTAACCGGCTGCTGAACAACCTTCTGGTGCTTGCGCAGACGGAATCGGAATCGCTGAAGCCCTTGCAGATCGACGAGGTTCTTTTTTCAGCTCTTCAGGATGTCAAGCAGCGGTACGCCGGGAGAAAGGTGGACCTCCAATTCGAAGTCACTCCCGACCAGGAGAAATACCTGGTCGTCGCCGGCAATGAGGAACTTTTGAAAATAGCAATAATCAACGTGCTTGAAAATGCCCTGAAGTTTTCCGATGGGCGGTCCACGGTAATGATCTCGGTCGAGATACACAAGGGGGAGCGGGTTATTTTGAGAATTAAAGACGCCGGGATCGGCATTTCACCTGAAGATCTGCCCATGGTTTTTCAACCTTTTTTCCGTTCGACGCCTTCGAATGAAGTGCCGGGAAACGGCATCGGGCTTACCCTGGTGAAAGCGATCATGGATCGGCACAACGGCAGCGTCACCATAGAGAGCGTGCAGGGCAAGGGGGCGGTCGTTCAGTTGAACATTCCCGCGATTACCACGTAAGAACCGACACTCTCCCAGGCGTATCCCGCACCGCTGCTGCGTAACCGCCCCTTCATGCAAGCATCATAAAATCCCGCTTCAAAATTCGATTCCCCCTGCGCCCTTGATATTTAATTCGCAATTAATCCGCTATTAATGCCTGCGTTGTATGTTACAACAAAATGCAAAACGACCGCCGCAATTCATCATATCTATTTCGAGGACGTCGTATGAACAACTCGCGTTTGATTTCGACGATAGTTCTGATAGTCATAGTCGGCTTCACTTTTCAGGAATGCAATCGCCCGCAGGGAGCTAAAACGGCTGCTGAACCCGACATGACGCAACCGCAGGTGATGAACGGAGGCACCGAAATAAAATTTGCTCCTCGCTCCCTGCAGCTGCAGCAGTTCACCATCGATACGATCCGGAAGACCTTCATGAGTCTTTCCATCTCAGCGCCGGCGCATAACCTGCTCAGCGTCGTTAAATCGGAACTCGGGGAAGGGAAATTATATCTCTTCGAAACGCAGGATATCACGGATTTGTGGTCGAGTTACGTCACCAGCGTGGCGAACCTTGAACACTCCACACTTGCCTTGAAGCGCACCCAGGATCTTTTCGACCACGATATTGCCGCTGCCAGTGATTTGCAGGACGCAAAACAGGATTATGCAACGCAGCAATCAGCGTTAGCCGATAATGTGGGCCATTTGCGGGCCGGGGGAATTGACCCGACCGAATTGAGCGCGACACCCGCCGGCACCATCTGGACGGTCGCCGAAGTGCCGGAAGCCCAGATCGGATTGATTAAAATTAACGGCAGCGCGACGGTGGAGTTCAACTCTTATCCTGGCAGGGAATTTACCGCGCGCATCAGCGCGATCAGCGCCGTAATCGATCCTGCCGTTCGCACCGTGAGAGTGCGTCTTATTCTGCCGAATCCTGTTGGTGAACTCCGCCCGTCGATGTACGGAACCGCGCATTTTATTATGAGTCGGCAGGAGGTAGTAACGGTGCCCACCACCGGCGTGGTCCGAGAGGGCGACAATACGATGACGGCCTGGGTGACGTCAGACGGATTTGATTTCCTGCATAGGACGGTGAGACTTGGCATGGAAAAGGATGGCAGTTATCAGGTTATCGATGGTCTCCAACCCGGGGAACTGGTGGTTACCAGGGGCGGTGTATTCATCAGCAACATGGTGGATGCGCCGTCGGCCGACTAAGGAGAGAACCAAGCGATGCTCAGGTCAATTGTCGCATTCTGTCTCAGCCGCCGGGCGATCATCGTCGTCGGGTTGTTGCTGTTTGCCGGCGCGGGATTCGTTGCCTATGAGAATCTCAACATCGAGACCTATCCTAATCCGACGCCGGTCATTCTGGAAATCACCGCTCAGGCGGCGGGCCTCTCGGCAGAAGAGATGGAGCGTTACTACACGCGCCCGATCGAGATTGGACTTTACACGACGCCCGGCATTGATGTCATCCGCTCCACGTCGTTCTACGGGTTGTCCTTCGTGCGCGTCGTTTTCAAGTATGGCATTGACTACAACTTCGCTTACGCCCAGGCGGCGATCGCCCTGCAACAAAACGTCACGCTGCCCGGCAATCAGACGCCGTCGATCCAACAGAACAGTTCGACGGGGGAGATCTTTCGTTACCAGGTGGTCGGTCCGAAACATTTTGGAGTGACCAATCTCCGTACCGTTCAGGATTGGGTGGTGGCGCGGCGGCTTCTGACCATTCCGGGGATCGTTGATGTCAACAGTTGGGGCGGTCCGACAAAGGAATTCGACGTTGAGGTCGATCCTCAAAAACTTTCGGCGTACAACATCACGGTGCCGCAGGTGCTGACCGCCCTTGGTAACGCGAACCTCAACGTTGGCGGGCGCGAAATTCAGATCGGCCAGCAGTCCGTTAACATCCGGGGCATCGGCCTGATAGACGATGGCGGAAACGATGACCTGACACAGGGCTTCAAAACCGATGACATCGAAAAGGTGGTCCTCAGCCAGGCGAATGGAGTCCCGGTGCTGGTGAAGGATGTCGGGAAGGTGTCGGTGGGCTTTGTCCCGAGGCTGGGGATATGGGGTCACGATTATGAGGACGATGCGGTGGCGGCAATCGTGGTGATGAACCGCACGGAGCACGCTCACGATATGTTGCCGAAAGTCAGGGCCGAAATTGAGAAGATGAATCATGACGGAAGCCTGCCACGAGGAGTCAGGATCGTTCCCTTTTATGATCGCGGATCGCTCATCGATATCACTACCCGCACGGTTTTACACAACCTCATTCTCGGCTGTCTTCTGGTCTTTCTGATTCAATGGATTTTTCTCGGCAATCTCCGCAGCGCGCTTATCGTCGGAGTGAACATCCCGATTGCGCTGTTCTTCAGCATCATTCTCCTCAGAATTCGGGGCGAAAGCGCGAACCTGCTCTCAATCGGCGCGGTTGATTTCGGGATCATCGTGGATTCAGCGGTTATCCTCGTTGAGAACATCTTCCGGAATTTCCAAAGGCGACCGGAAGATAGACAGAGTCTCCTGGAGCGCCTTGCAGGGGGGAGCTGGGGGCCGGATCCCACAAGAATTCCGTTTCATGCTACGCCGGTCCACGGATGGACGGACCGTTTGCGCCTGCTGCTCATCAGTGCTTTGCAGGTGGATAAGGCGATTTTATTCTCCGGTTTGATCACCGTGGCCGCTTTCGTGCCGCTCTTCACCATGCAGGGAGTCGAAGGGGCCATCTTCGGTCCCATGGCGCGCACGTATGCGTATGCGCTGGCGGGCGCCCTGCTTGCCACGTTCACGGTCACCCCGGTCCTGGCCTCCTTCCTGCTGCCCGAAAAGGTGGCCGAATCCGAGACCATCGTCGTGCGCGGCCTGCACCGCCTTTACAATCCCGCGCTGCGTTTTGCGCTTGCTCACCGCGCGGTTATGGTGGTGATCGGTATAGGATTTATGGCGCTGGCGGGATTCCTGATACCGAGGCTGGGAAGCGAATTCCTTCCGGCTCTTGAAGAGGGCAACTTCTGGATTCGCGCCTCGATGCCGACGACGCTCTCGCTTGCAGAGGGGGAGGCGGCGACGCGGAAAATGCGCCTGATTCTCATGAAATATCCGGAGGTCATTACCGTGACCTCCCAGCATGGCCGGCCCGACGATGGCAGCGATGCTTCACCCTTTTCCAACGTCGAGTTATTTGTACCGCTCAAGCCGCCGGGAAAGTGGCCCAAAGGCGTTACCAAAGAAAAATTAACCGAACAAATTAACACTGACCTGCAACAGGCGTTGCCGGGGGTCGTATTCAACTTCTCGCAATATATCCAGGATAATATAGAAGAGGCAATCTCGGGCGTGAAAGGCGTCAATTCGGTCAAGATCATCGGACCGAATCTCGATACGCTGACGAAGTTTGCCAAACAGGTCCAGAACGAAATGGGCGCAATCCGGGGAATCACCGACCTCGGCATCTTTCCGGTCATCGGCCAGCCGAACCTCAATATCCGCGTGGACCGTGCCAAAGCCGCGCGCTACGGCCTTAATACGGGTGACATCAACGCGGTCATTCAGGCGGCGATAGGGGGGGCGACGGCGACCGCGGTTTTAGAGGGAGAACGCCAGTTTAACCTCGTCGTCCGCTACTCGCCCGAATACCGCGGCACCATCGAGAAGATCCGCGCCATTAAAGTAGGTTATCAAACGAGTACCGGTGCGAATGCCTACATACCACTCAGCGAGCTGGCGACGATCACGATGGATATGGGCGCATCGTGGATTTATCACGAAGTCAACGAGCGGATGATCCCGATCAAATTCAGCGTGCGGGGACGCGATCTGGGCAGTACCGTGACCGAGGCTCAGGAACGCATTGCAAAGAAGGTCTCGCTTCCGAGCGGCTATCGCTTTATGTGGTCGGGAGAATTCGGCGAGCTTCAGGCTGCAAAGGAGCGTCTGGCGTTCATCGTGCCGATCAGCCTCCTGCTTATCCTTGGGTTGCTCTATGCATCGTTCAATTCACTGAGGGACAGCCTTCTGACCTTGACCGGCATCCCCTTCGCCGTCGCGGGGGGCGTGCTTGCACTCTCTATTTCCGGACTTACGTTCAGCATCTCGGCCGCTATCGGATTCGTTTCGTTGTTCGGCGTGTCGGTCATGAACGGCATTCTGTTGATGACCTATTACAATCAGGCAAGGCTTCATGGAGGGAACCCCAGAGAGGCAATGTTTCATGCGGCATCCACCCGCATGCGCCCCCTGCTCATGACGGCGCTGTCGGCGTGCATCGGTCTCCTGCCCGCGGCGATTTCCACCGGCATTGGCAGCCAGGTGCAGCGGCCGCTTGCCACGGTGATCGTGGGCGGCATGCTCGTGGGTCCCATCATGCTGCTCATCGTCGTACCGGCGCTGACAATGATCTTTCTGGGTCGGGACGATGAGTCCGCAGCGAAGGCGGAATCAAAACAGGAACTGCATAAATAAGGCTACCCCACGATGAAACGACTCATGAAAATTTATACGATTGGTTTTTCGCTTTCCATACTGCTGTCATCGCACCTGCTCTTCGCGCAACTGGAAAAAAGCAATTCCGCGAATGGTCCCGGACAGGCGGCGGATTCGCCCGACCGGACGCGCGCGCTCGATTCCCTGTTACATTTACCCGCATCGGATACCCTTTTTACGTCGCGCCCCATCGGTTTCCGGGAGTTTCTGACGAGAGTTGCAGAGAGCAATCTCGATTATGCCGTGCAGAAGTACAACATATCCATTGCCCAGGCGCAGGTAACCGTTGCGAAACTCTATCCCGACCCGTCGCTTTCCGCCGGTTTAACCGGGGACGTATCGGACGTTCCGGCAAATCAGAGATTCGGCGACGTATGGAACTTCGGCGCTTCTCAAACCATTCTGCTCGGCGGCAAAATCGGCGCGCTCGTCGGTGTTGCGAATGAAAACGTCTCCGTGGCACAGGCGCAGGTGGAGGATTTCTTCCGTAATCTGCGCGCAACGGCCGCCCAGGGATATATCAATGCGCTCATCGCCGATTCGACATACAGCGCAAACGAGCGCAATTACCTCAATCTCGCTGAACTCGCGCGAATCAACGAACATCGGGTCGCGGCGGGCGATCTGGGAAAAACCGACTTCCTGCAATCGCGCGTCGACGCCATCCAGGCGCACGGGGCGGTTTTACAAGCGGATGCGGCGCGCCGGCAGGCGTTCATCCAGCTCGGGCAATTGATGGGAAGGCACAATGCGGATACGCTCTATCGTCCAAGCGGAAATCTCGCCTTTAGGGCGCGTTCATTCAATCTCGATACGCTGATACGCCGGGCGAAAGAGACCCGCACGGATGTCATTGCCGCCCGTCGCGCGCTCGAATCGGCGCGGCTTGGCGTCGATCTTGCCCATGCGGAACGGTGGCCCGACCTGACCCTCGGCGTGGGCTACACCCTCAGCGAATTGCCGAGTTCAAATTCGCCCGACGATGTGGCGCCCTTTCCGGGACAAAAAGAACTGGGCATCAACCTCTCCATCCCGCTGCCGCTCTCAAATGTCTATAATAAAGGGACCATCCGGGTGGCGGAGTTCACCTATGGACAGGCGAAAAAATCCCTGGACGTCGCGGAACTGCAGGCTGAAACAGACGTGCGGCAAGGATATGCGCAATTCCAGCTGGCGGAGCAGCAATTTACGCAGTACTCGACTGATATGCTTGCCGATGCGGAGAAAGTTCGGGAGGCCCGGCTCTACAGCTACAAAGCGGGAAGCGCCTCGCTCCTGGACGTTTTGGCGGCGGAGAACACCCTTGTAAGCGTTTACCTTGCCTACTACGGCGCCATCGCCGGGTACGCCAATGCCCTCGTCGTTCTGGAGCAGGCCGGCGACATCTGGGACCTGGAATTCTGAAGGAAGCCGGAATGAAAATACTCCTCGTGGAGGATGACCGGAAGATCGCGCTGTTTATCAGGAAGGGCTTGACGGAAAAGTCCTACGATGTTGACATAGCTGAGGATGGAGAGAAGGGCGAGCGGCTCGCCGAAGAAAATAGTTACCATGCCATCCTGATCGATATCATGATTCCGCGGAAAAGCGGCTTCTCTCTCTGCAAATGCATTCGCACATTCAACCCGACGGTGCCGATAATGATGCTGACCGCGTTGGATTCCACCGAAGACAAGCTGCGGGGGTTTGACGCCGGGGCTGATGATTATCTTGTAAAGCCATTCGAATTTCAGGAACTGCTCGCCCGGATTCGCGCCCTGCTTCGACGCCGGGGAAATCAGGATTCCCCGAAAATTCTTCGTTTTGCCGATGTCGAAATGGATCTTTCTCAGCATTCCGTAAAAAGGGCGGGCAGGGTAATCGAATGTTCGACACGGGAATTTGCCCTGCTCGAATATATGCTCCGGCATAGAAACAGAGTAATTACCCGCACCGAGATTGCGGAACATGTCTGGGGCGCCAGTTTTGACACGGGGACCAATGTCATCGATGTTTACGTCAGCTTCCTCAGAAAGAAAATCGACGTCGATTCCCTCCCCCGGCTTATCCATACCGTTGTCGGGATCGGGTACATCCTTAAAGAAGAAAAAGGTTGAACCCGGATTAATCATAACATTGCAGGCACTCTTTATTTTCCCGCATACCATGGCGCGTTCGACGGATTCAGGCGTATGTCGGGCGGCGGGCGGTAACGAGTCGAACAACGGTTGGCACGGGAATTGAAGTAAATTTCAAGAGATAGTCATGGTGCAATGAATGGATGTCCGGCGCTGTTCACCTGTCAACAGAAAGGACCAGGGTATGCTTAAGCTTCGTTTTTTCCTGGCGATTATGGTGTTGCTGGCGTGTCTGGCGGTTCCCTCCGCGGGCCAGCAGATGCAAGACACCGTTTACCAGAAAGACGGCGAAATCATCGCGGGAAGTATTATCGAAGATAATCCCGCTTTCCCCGAGGCAAACCTGAAAATCAGGGTGGGTTCCCACACCGTCTGGGTTCTTTATTACAGCAACATCGCGAAAATTAAAGGCGCCACGCAAGGCGGTCAATCGGCAAGCGACAATCTGAAAAAAATGAAAGAGTGACCATAATTAATCCGTTCCGGAATCGCTGCTCCCTCATCACCGGAGGCGGGGGTGGTTGCCATGAGAAAGAGACATTGTATCGGCATGCTGACGATGGTCGTTGTGATCGGGGTATGGGGTCAAAGAACCGAAACCGGGATGCGCGCCGGCGCGCCTATAGGGCCCGGCATGGTGCGTATTAAGGGAGGGACCTTTCTTATGGGATCGAAGGAGCATGAAAAGCCGGTCCATGCGGTCAGGATATCCGGTTTTTATATGGATTCGACCGATGT
>Ga0181530_10006713_pt1 | contig 11229 bp, 10 predicted proteins | sample PEATcosm2014_Bin_42_FD_119769 | JGI IMG/M metagenome (GOLD analysis project Ga0181530, IMG submission 119769) | Peatland microbial communities from MTU Mesocosm Facility, Houghton, MI, USA - PEATcosm2014_Bin10_60_metaG | ecosystem: Environmental > Terrestrial > Soil > Wetlands > Peat | place... | reverse complement strand
GCATGTCGTCCTGCGGAAGATAGACGCGGTCTTTCGCGAAATCGACGCGAACATCCTGCCAGAAGTTGGCGAGTTGCAGGGCCGAGCAGGTGGCATCGGAGAGCTGGAAATTTTCATCGATTTTGTCGGGGGGCACCTCGCCGCAGGCATAGAGCACCAGGCGGCCGACGGGATTGGCCGAGTAGCGGCAGTAGCCCAGCACCGCGTCCATAGTGGCGTAACGCGTGACGGTCTGATCCCGGCGAAAGGCGACGAGCAGATCGGCGAACGGCTCTTTGGGAATGTTGCAGGCGCGGATGGTTTCAGCGAGCGCAACAAACACGGGATGACGCGCGCGGCCCTCGTAGCAGGCATCGAGTTCGCGACCCCACAGATCGAGAAGCGCGAGAGCTACGGAGGGGTCGCCTACTTCGTCGCCGAGATCGTCGGAGATGCGGCAGTAGGCGTAGATGGAATGGAAGTGCGGGCGCAGCCGTTTGGGCAGAAACCACGTGGCTACGTGGAAGTTTTCGTAGTGCGACTCGGCGAGTTGGCGGCACCAGGCGCGGGCTTCGTCGAGCGTGGGCGCCACTTCGGGAATGCGATAGCTCTCAGGAAGCGCGGCCCAGCCGCGGGCTAGGAGTTCATCGGTCGTGGGCTGGGCGGTGGTGGGCATGGGCGAAGCCTATATCTATTTTGCGCTATTGGGGTGGGAAGCGTGGTTGAAGGGCTGAAGCCCTGAGATTTCAATTTTATGGCGGCTTGCGGCGCGAGTGAACTCGCGCCCTGATACAAGACCTGCGGGTTGACGGTTCGTGCTCTCCCCGGTCTCAAAAGCGAGACCGGGGGCACCCCGTGTTGTCGTGAGTTTGCCTTTCTTAAAACCGGCTTTACGGGACGATTGCGGTTTTGATTTCGCTTTCGGTGGAGCGGTTCATCAACTTCTCAAAGACGCGGTTGAGCTCGTAGAGGTGAGCATGGCCGGTGATAAAAGCGCTGGCCTGGAAGCGACCGCTCGAGATGAGCGCGAGGGCCTGGCGACAGATGGCCGGGGTGTGATGGAAGGTGGCGCGGAGCGTGATGTCGCTATAGTGGATGCGGTTGGTGTCGAGCGTGACGTGGGTGTTCTTGGCGCAGCCGCCGAAGAAGTTCACAGTGCCGCCCTTGCGCACCAACTCCACCGCCTCCTGCCACGCCTCAGGCACGCCCACGGCCTCAATGGCGATATCGACGCCGCGGTCTTTGGGCGTGAGGGCGCGCGTCTCGAGGATGGCCTTGCGAATCGAGGAGCTCTGCACCACGTGGGTGGCGCCGAGTTGCCGCGCAGCTTCCACCTGGCCGTCGTGTCGCACCAGAGCGATGGTTTCGTATCCCGCCAGTGCGGCCACATGCAGAATCATGAGGCCGAGCGGGCCGCCGCCGATGATGGCGATGATGTCGCCCTTGAGCGGACGCGAATCCTCGAATCCATGCACGGCGCAGGCCAGCGGCTCAGTGAGCGCCGCGTGCTCCAGCGGCACATATTCCGGGACAATGAAGGTGTTCTTGGCGACGATGCGCTCGGGAATGCGGATGAACTCGGCATAGGCGCCGTTGTTGAAGAGCAGGTCGTCGCAAAGATTCTCCTGGCCGCGGGAGCAGAAATAACATTTGCCGCATGGCGCGGAGTTGAGCGCCACCACGCGGTCGCCGGGCGCATAATCCGTGACGCCTTCGCCGGCTTCGACCACGGTGCCCGCCATCTCGTGGCCGAAGAGCGCGGGGGGCACGATCATGCGCGCGTGATAACCGCGGCGGAAGACCTTCAGGTCCGTTCCGCAGGTGAGCGCAGCGCCCACGCGGACGACTAGCTCGCCGGTTTGGGCTTTGGGAATGGGAACCTGCTCGATGCGGACGTCTTCGCGGCCGTGGAGGACGGCGGCCTGCATGGTGCTGCGCCCGAGAAACGCATGCTCAACGGTTCGGCGGCCCAGGCTGACAGCGGACTCGACCGTCCTGCGGCCTTTCACGACCACCGCGTCGACGGTATTCAGGCCGGCTTCGACAACCGTCTCGACGGTATCGAGACCGCCCTCGACGACGTTCTCGACGGTCTTGCGGCTCTCTTCGACGACAGTTTCGACCGTCTTGCGTCCACGGCGGATTGCGTCCTTCACCGTGCTCGCCATCGAATCCCCCTTTATTCTGCGCTGGCCCCGGGCACAGGCTCCATCATAATCTTCATGGAACCCGGGCGGGGATTGGATGCGATTTCAATCGCTTCTACCGCTTCTTCGAACGGGAAACGATGGGAAATCAGCTGCGTCAGGTCGAAGCCGTTGCGGTAGCCGTCGAAGACAAGATTCGTGACTTCGTCCAGGATCGGGAACGAAGAAGAGTATGAGCCGAGCAGGGTCTTCTCGTCCACACAAACCGCAGCGGGGTCAAAACTGGCCTCGCCGTGCTGGGTCTGGGCAAAGAGCATCACCTTGCCGCCGGGCCGCACCGCGTCCATGGCAGTGCGGATGAGCGCGTTGCCGCCTACTGCGAGGATGACAGCATCGGCGCCGCGGCCTTCGGTCTCTGCGAAGACGCGTTCCACCACATTCTCATTGCCCGCGTGAATGGGATTCGAGAGGCCGAAGCGCGCGGCGATAGCGTGGCGCTCGGCAAAAAGGTCGGAGGTGAGCACGCGAGCGCCGGTGCGCGCGGCGAGCGTGGCGTGCATGAGGCCGATGGGGCCCTGGCCGATGACCAGCACGGTATCGTCGGCGGCGAGATTGAGCAGTTTTGTGCCCTTGAGCACGGTCATCAGTGGCTCGACAAAAGCGGCTTGCTCAAAGGGCACGCCGTCGGGAATGTGCACGACGCCGCGGTTGGCCACGACGAAGTCCATGACGCGAATGTACTCGGCAAAGCCGCCGCCTGAGGGCTCGAAGCCAGCGGTGGCGCCGGTTTTCTTGTAGAGCGGGCACTGCGCGGGCGTGTTCTTGCGGCAGTAGTAGCATTCGCCGCATGGAACGTGATGGAAACTCATCACGCGGTCGCCCACGGCAAATTGGGTGACGCCTGCGCCCACCGCGGCGACCACTCCGGCCATTTCGTGACCGAAGATGCGCGGCGCGGAGTGCGAGCCCATGTGGATTTTCTTGAGATCGGTCCCGCAGACGCCGCAGGTGGCGATCTTGATCAACAGTTCGCCCGGTCCGATCTCGGGGACGGGGACGGTCTCAAGGCGCATGTCGTTGATGCCGCGATAAACGACGGCGCGCATGGTGGAGGGAATTTTTTCGTCAAGTTGCATGAGGGGGCGCAATTCAGGGTTGGAGATTTGGGTAGCCATTCTGTCGTTCGACGTGACCTCATTCATCGAGAGATTGCCCATCGAGAAAATCGAGCAGCGATTCCGCAATGCTTTGGGAAGCCCGTTTACTATTTTCGCCGATCCGGAGGAGTGCGGGCCAGTACCAGGGCCGCAGCAGGTTCAAAAGAGTAAAGGGTATCAGCCGGAAGCGGCCGTCGGAGGTCAGAAACGGGTTGAAATCGGGCAGGCGGTCATTGAGACCATCGCTCACGCCCTTGATGCAATAAAACGGAATCTCGCGCATGGCGGCGAGGCGCGCAACGGCGGCGGCTTCCATGTCGACGAGGGCGGCGTCGTAGGTTAAGGCGAGGCGGCTCTTCTCGGCGGGACTGGCAACCCTGGGGCTGGTGACGAGCCAGAGATCACCGGCGCCGGCGTCGCAGCGGAAGCGCTCGCCGGTGCGCACGTCGATGACGCCGGCCATATTGTGGGCCGAGCCCGTGGCGATTTCGGCGCGCAAGGCTCCGGCCCAGCCGATGGAAAAAACCAGATCGATGGGACCGCCGTCTTCAATGGCGGCGAAGGCGCGGGTCGCGGCGGATTGACCGGCTCCGGCGCATGCGGCGATCCATTCTTCTTCCTCGGTGCGCTGCGCCCAGAAGTGGGTGCCGTTGCGGGTGGAGTGGGGCCAACCGGCGACGAGCGGCTTAAGCTCGCCGGGCATGGCGGCGATGATGGCGGTGCGGGTCATGGTTTCGAAGTGAGCCTTGGCGTTCTCCGCCCTAATCCAATGGATACCGGTACGTTATGAAGCCTTCTGACCAAAGATTCTTATTGAGCTCGCACTCTTCTATCGAAAAGCCATCACGATGATCGCAAAACCCTGGCTGAGTGCTGAAGTAGGCTTTAGCGGCGTCTGCCAGTGATCGCTCAGTGTAAACGCCCAACACCTTTACTTGGTCGTGGCCCTCCATTTCGTATTCGTGCGTAAGCAGGTAGACCGTGTTGTCCCCCATTCGACGCTTCTCCTCTCGAATTTAGACTATGGTGCGTAGCCGTTGGCGCGGAACCAGTCGATGGCGGCGCGCATGGCGGGGTAGACGGGGAGGATGCGGAAGCCGAACTCAGTCTGCGCGCGGGCGCTGGAGGCGTACATCTTCTTGCGGCCCATGCGGACTTCTTCGAGCGTGGCGCGCGGCTCTTTGCCACGGATGCGGCCGGTGATGAGCTCCTCGAAAAACGCGTAGGTTGCGGCGATGGCGAAGGGGATTTTGACCGTGGGCGAGGGAATGCCGGTGATGGCCGACATCTTGTCGAGGATCTGCTTGAGGGTGAGGTTCTCGCCGCCGAGGATGTAGCGGCGGCCGGGAGTACCTTTGGTGAGGGCGAGAACGTGGGCGCGCGCTACTTCGGTGACATCGACGAGATTCAGGCCCGTGTCGACGTAGGCGGGAAATTTGCGGTTGAGGAAATCAACGAAGATGCGGCCCGTGGGAGTGGGTTTGCGGTCGTTGGGGCCGATGGGCGTGGTGGGATTGAGGATGACGACCTGCTGACCGGCTTGCGCGGCTTGGATCGCCTCTTGTTCCGCTAAAAACTTGGAGCGCTTGTAGTGGCCGACCATGTCTCTGAGCGAAACGGGCGTGTCTTCGTTCGAGACAATCCCGTTGGTAAAGAAGTGCATGGTGGCGACGCTTGAGGTGTAGACGAAGCGCTTGATGCCGGCCTCGTCGGCGAGGCGCAGGAGCTCGCGGGTGCCGTCGACATTGGCACGGTACATGGCGGCGGGATCGGGAATCCAGAGGCGGTAATCGGCGGCGACGTGGACGACGGCGTCGATGCCGGCCAAAGACGACTTGAGCGATCCGGGGTCGGAGAGATCGCCGACGACGGTTTCGCCCGCGATGCCTTCGAGATTGGCGAGGTTGCTGGTATGCCGAGTGAGGAGGCGCAGGTTGGCGCCTTCGGCGGCCAAGGCTTTGGCTACGTGATGGCCGACGAAACCGGTGGCGCCGGTAACAAAAACTTTCATCAGGTCTTCTCACGTTCCATACTAAACCGAAGGATTCTGCCGGGCGTGAGGACTTGATTCACAGCAGCGAGTCTGCCGATGGGTGCTTTATTACTTTGCCTTCGCGTAGTCCAACATCCCCTGGAAATCGACGACGACAACAGGCTCATTGCCTACGACCCAAGCGTCGTGACCCGGGGGAATTAGCGACACATCGCCGGCCTTGCAATCAAACTCACTTCCATCATCCATGCGCACGCGGATTGTTCCAGAGATATGGAACTGGAAATGAGGAGCTTCGCAACTTTTGGTTTTCACGATGGGCTTGATTGAGGACGACCACGACCATCCGGGCTGAAGAATGGCACGTCCGACGGTTGCGCCGCCAATCTTCACCAATTCCAACCGTCCGTTGGGGAATTCACGGACCTCTTCCGGCTTGCCGAAGGACTTTAGCTCTGCTGCAGACACACTTGTACCAGCCATGACGACCTCCTTTGCAGCGGATATTAGGAGGCGCCGATCACGCATGTCAACAGAATTCAGGGGCCCGAAGATCGGTTGTGCGGTCTGAAGTCTGACAATTATTCAAGGGACTCAGGATGGAGGGCGATGTTCTTTTCGCCGGCGGCTTTCTTTTCGTTCCAAGCCTTGACCCAGTCTTCCCAGTGCTTGCCGGCGGCGCGGTCTTTGCCGGTGAATTCGAGGCGAGCGATTTCGGCGTAGGAGACTTTGCGCTTTTCGGGCGCGCTGGGCGTGAAGTAGTGTACCCAGGAGTCGGCCAGCGTGGCGCCGGTAGAGCGATTGAAGATGTAGGCTTCAATTTTTTCGCCGGACTTAAGCGTGAGCGTGACGTCGCCGCGATAATCGAAGGCCTTTTCAAGAGCGTTCTTGAGATCTTCGTCGCTGGCGAGCGTGGGAACCAAGCCCTCGAGCTGTTCGTGTTCGGATCCGGGAGCGAGCTCGAGGGATTCAATCTGTTGGCGCGTATATTTTTGGACTTCGGCGGTCATGGTTTTTCTCAGCGGAGTTAGCGGAGTTAGCGGGGTTAGCGGAGTTAGCGGAGTTAGTTCCTGCCACATCGATTATCTCGATTTCCCTTGTCCCCAAAAGCGAGGGACAAGCGGCACCCTATATCAGAAACTACAAAAATGCTTCCCTACCCGCGATTCTTGTGGAACGAATCAGCGGTTGGCCAGTTCGCGCTCTGGTTCGGTGATCTGCACAAGCGACGACGGGCCGGTGGGCATGGGCTCATTGAGCAGGTCGAGGGCATGCTTGTCAGGGTAGAGCGAGAAGCTGCCTTTGACCATGGCGATGAAACCTTTGAGCGAACCAAAACCGTCGAGGACAGCGGAGGGCTCGTAGCCGCAACTCACCATGCAGTTGGCGCACTTGGGATTGCCGGAGCCGACGCCGTACTCTTCCCACCTGGTGGTTTCCATCAGTTCTTTGAAGGTGTCGGCGTAGCCGTCCTGGAGCAGATAGCAGGGGCGCTGCCAGCCGAAGATGTTGAAAGCCGGCGAACCCCACGGCGTGCAATCGTAGTTGCGGTCGCCCATGAGGAACTCGAGAAAGAGGGGCGACATGTTGAACTTCCACGTCTTCTTGCGGTTGGAAAGAATGGCGCGAAAGAGGCGGCGCACGCGGGCGCGGCCCATGAAGCGATTTTGATCGGGCGCCTTGTCGTAGCTGTAGCCCGGCGAAAGAACGACTCCTTCGACACCCATCGTCATGACTTCATCGAAGAAATTGCGCACGCTGTTGGGATCGGTGCCGTCGAAGAAGGTGGCGTTGGTGGTGACGCGGAAGCCGCGCTTGACGGCCTCCTTGATGCCTTCGACCGCGATGTCCCAACCCCCTTCGCGGCAAACCGAAAAGTCGTGGTGGTCGCGCTCGCCATCGAGGTGAACGGAGAAGGTGAGGTACTTGGAGGGCGTGAACTCCGGCAAGCGGCGCTTGAGTTCGAGCGCGTTGGTGCATAGATAGACGTATTTTTTGCGCGCTACGAGGCCGTTGACGATTTCAACGATTTGAGGATGCAGCAGCGGTTCGCCGCCGGGGAGAGAAACCATGGGCGCACCGCACTCTTCGATGGCGGCGAAGCATTGCTCGGGCGTGAGCTGCTTTTTGAGAATGTGCGGCGGATACTGCACCTTGCCGCAGCCGGCGCAGGCCAGGTTGCAGCGGAACAGTGGCTCCAGCATGAGCACGAGTGGATAGCGCTTGCGGCCCTGGAGCCGGTTCTTGAGTACGTATGTCGCTACCGTCCACATTTGGGAGATTGGAACTGCCATTCGCGTTTGCCCTCAGGGGCGGAAGCCCCGATTCCAAATTCCTCCGGGGCTAAAGCCCCGCATGTTGATTGCGACAAGGTCAGGTGCCTGAAGGCCCTGCTCCCTCCGCGTCTTAGCCGCTGATTGCGGCGCGTTCCATAGCCCGCTTGTAGGTAGTGAGCGCCATCAGCGGGAAATACTGGCGATACATGGTGTAGGCCAAATAAAAAACCTTGGGGAAGCCGGTTCCGGTAATGATTGCCTGGCGGGTGGGGCCTTCGCCCATGGACTCGTCCCAGCTTCCGTCTTCGCGTTGGCGCTCGAGCAGCCAACGCACGCCCTTGGCTATGGAATCAGACCGGTCGTCGCCGGCAGCGAGCAGCGCCATCAGCGCCCACGCGGTTTGCGAGGGAGTGCTCGTGCCGATGCCACGCGTGTCGGGCTCATCGTATGTGCCGACACTTTCGCCCCAACCGCCATCGGCATTTTGCACCATGCGAATCCACTCGGCGGCTTGCTGCACCTGCGGCTCCAGATGATCGACACCAATGGCGTCGAGACCGCGCAGCACCAGGAAGGTGCCGTAGATGTAGTTCACACCCCAGCGGCCGAACCAGCTTCCGTCGGGCTCCTGCTCCTTGAAGATGAACTCGATGGCGCGCTGCACGCGCTTGTCTTCGCGGGTGTAGCCGTAGACGGCGAGGGTTTCCAGCATGCGCCCCGTAATGTCGACCGAAGGCGGATCGAGCATGGCATTGTGATCGGCGAAGGGGATGTACTGGAAAATCATCTTGGTGTTGTCTTTGTCGAAGCTGCCCCAGCCGCCGTTTCGGCACTGCATGGCGAACTCCCAGGCGAGGGCGCGCTGGGCTACTTGAAATTGATAGCGCTCGCGGGGGTTGTCGACCTTGCTCAGGGCAAGCAGAACCTGCGCCGTATCATCGGTATCCGGGTAAAATTCATTGTTGAACTCGAAGTACCAGCCACCCGGCTCGGTGTTGGGAACCTTCACGGCCCAGTCACCCTTGTGGCGGACTTCTTTGGCCAGCATCCAGTCCACGGCCTTGAGCAAGCGGGGATCGTTGCGCGGCACACCGGCTTCGCCGAGCGCGTAGACGGCCTGCGCCGTATCCCACACCGGGCTCATACAGGGCGTCATGCGGAAGGTTGGTTCGGGCATCTCCGGCGTCGGCGCCTGCTCGATGCCCAGCTTCTCAAATTCGTCGCGCGCGCGAATGACCTGGGGATCGTCTTCGGAGTAACCCAGGCAACGCAGCGCAATGATCGCGTTCAGCATGGCAGGGTAAATCGCGCCCAGACCATCGGTCATCTCCAGACGCTCGAGCATCCACTGCTCGGCGCGCTTCATGGCCAGTTTGCGCAGCGGGCGAATGTGCACGGCCTCGAACCAGTGGGTCAGGCGGTCGAAAGCGAGGAAAACATTGCGCCAGGAGATCAGGTGCTTGCGATCGACGCGCAGACGCAAGATGGAGTTGGCGCGGCCGCCTACGAAGAGCTCGTCAATTCCCTGCTCTGGCGGAATCTTCTTGAAGGGCTTTTTGGCATACATGATGGCCAGCGGGACGATGATGGACCGCGACCACGACGAGATTTCGTAAATATTGAAGTAGAACCACTTGGGGAAGAGGACAATCTCCGGCGGAATGGCGGGGACAGCATCGTAGTTATACTGGCCCATGGAGCAGAGATACATTTTGGTGAAGGTGTTGCAGGCAACGACGCCGCCATGCGCCAGCACCCACTCGCGGCACTTGACGAGGCGGGGATCGCCGGCGCCGATTCCCATGAGCTTTGCGGAGAAATAGCACTTGACTGAGAGCGAGATGTTGCCGGGACCGCCGGGATAGATGCTCCAACTGCCATCGTCGTTCTGGTAGCGCATCATCTCAGTGAAAGCGCGCTTGAGCCGGCCGGGATCGCCGCTTTCGAGCAGAGTATGCAGCTGGATGTAGTCGGCCTCGAGCATCGAGTCGGCCTCGAGCTCGCTGCACCAGTAGCCGTCGGGATGCTGCAGGCTGAGCAGGAAATCGCGCGCGCGGACGATGGCCGCATCGACATCGCCCATGTCGGCGTCGATGCGGCCGAATCTGGGCTGGCCGAAACTGGCCACCGCGGTTTGTGTCTTCTGCTCTGAAGTCATGCGTTCTGAAACGCCTCTAGTTTCTGAGGAAAGCGAGTCTGCCTTCAAAAAACCTGCGCCCCGTGGCGCGCCCAAGTGCCGCGTGCCTGTTCTCGCGATCAAATCTTAGCTAACGGGGATGGGTTCGGATCCGCCGGCGCTGCCAATGGCCTGCACAATCTCGGGGGGCAGGCCGAAGCGCACGTTTTCCGGCATCACTTCAACCTCTTCGACGTTTTCAAAGCCATTCTGACGCAAGTAATTTACCACGTCTTCGACCAGCACCTCCGGAGCGGAAGCGCCGGCGGTGACGGCAACTGTATCCACGCCGGTGAGCCACTTGGGATTGATGGCCATGGAGTTATCAATGAGGTACCCGATGGTGCCCAGGTTGCGAGAGACTTCAACCAGGCGGTTGGAGTTGGAGCTGTTTGTGGATCCCACAACCAGTACTAACCCGGCATTGTGCGCCACGTTGCGCACCGCAACCTGGCGGTTCTCGGTGGCGTAACAGATGTCCTGCGAGTGGGGACCGACGATGTTGGGATATTTGACCTTGAGTGCGTGAATGATGTCGCGCGCCTCATCCAGGCTCAGCGTGGTTTGGGTGAGATAGGCGACGCGGTCGGGATTGGGTACATGCAGTGCCTCGACCTCGGCAACGTTTGAAACCACTTGGGTTACGTCCGGCGCCTCGCCCAACGTGCCCTCAATCTCGTCGTGGTCGCGGTGGCCGATCAGCACTAACGAATACCCCTGCCTGGCAAATTTGACGGCTTCAAAGTGCACTTTGGTTACGAGCGGGCAGGTGGCGTCGATGACCTTTAAATTGCGGCCTTTGCTGCGCTCACGCACCGCCGGCGACACGCCGTGGGCCGAGTAGATGACACGCTGGCCATCGGGGACGTCATCGATTTCATGGACAAAGATCGCGCCTTTTTCCGCTAATTCATTCACAACATAGCGGTTATGCACAATCTCGCGGCGCACGTAGATGGGCGCACCGAAGGTTTCAAGCGCAATTTTCACAATGTCGATGGCGCGCACCACGCCGGCGCAAAAACCACGCGGTTTGAGCAACAACACCCTCTTCTGGCTCGGGGAAGTGCCGGCGGGTCCGTGATGGGGAATGGAATCGAGGACAGTTGTGGTCACACTATAAGTATACCAACGGGCGAGATGAAGCGATAGAAGAGAAATAGCGCCACATCTGTTGATTGACGCTCAGGCTTTCACCAGGCCCGAAGGCGGGCGATCGGCTGGAGCTGAAGCCCATTCTTTGCTCGGCTTAGGGCCCATGCGGAAGTGCAGTTCGCCTCCAGCCACGATTTGAGCATGCGTGATCCAGGAGCGGTTCCACTCCTTGCCGTTCAGCTGTGCGGACTGAATATATATATTTTCATGCGAGTTGTTCTCGGCCACGATGGTGAAGGTTTTTCCGGTTCCGGGATTGCGGATGGCGGCGCGATTCACGATGGGGCTGCCGATGATGTAGACGCCGGTGGCCGCGTTGACCGGATAAAAACCCAGCGCCGCAAAG
>Ga0181530_10006712_pt1 | contig 11234 bp, 9 predicted proteins | sample PEATcosm2014_Bin_42_FD_119769 | JGI IMG/M metagenome (GOLD analysis project Ga0181530, IMG submission 119769) | Peatland microbial communities from MTU Mesocosm Facility, Houghton, MI, USA - PEATcosm2014_Bin10_60_metaG | ecosystem: Environmental > Terrestrial > Soil > Wetlands > Peat | place... | reverse complement strand
AGCAGGCGCTCGAAGCGCGCTTGCGGGCTGGCGGTCCAGCGCTTGTCGTTCGGGTTTTCATCCGGGGCGTCGTCCAAGGAACCGCTGTCCGTGCGCACGTCGATCAGCATCAGGAAGGAACCCGCGTTCGCCGGGTCGGGCACAGCATACCGCGGCGCCAGGACTTCGCCATACTCTGCCAGCGGCACTTCCAGAGTGGCCGGCAACTCGGGTCCACCCGGTCCGCCGGCAAGGTCAGACGGCTCCCATCCCCAGAAGTCAAATGCAAAAGCGGGAAAGTCTTTCAGGCGTGGCTCTGGCTCTTCTCCACGCTTGGTCGCATCAGCGGATTCGCTGCGAACATGGTGGATCAGGATCGACTGCTCAGGAACGATGTTCTTGTTGACGAAGGCTTGGGCGTCGCGCAATGCCGCGGGAGACACCACCAGGCCGACCGGCTGTAGGTAGCCCAGCCATTCTTGGTGCGCGCGCAATTCGGGGTCTTGGCTCATTTGGGTTTTTCAGCCCGAAATCGGCCAAAGATAGACGAGGCCGATCGGTTCCATTCTCTTTGCCTTGACGGTGTAGCCGGCCTTGATCTGGGCAGGCTGGTTCACGAGTTCGGTTTCGCTTGCCGCCAGCCGTCGATCCCAGTGTTTGCGGTCTGCTTCCCGCTGCCGGCGTTCCAGTGCATCTTCTCCATCGAACTCCAACCGCTGTTGCCGGTCGTCGTGGGTCCGCATACTTGCAAGAATGCGGTTCCGCTGTGCGTCAATGATGGCCGTCAGTTCTTTCGCTTCCTTCTCGCCACGAGCTGCTAATTGCTCCGCCGCCTTTGCAGCCATCCTCTCGGAACGTTCTTGAAGATGTGGTAGCAGGTCTGATACATCTCTCTCCGCAGATCGCAGGAGGCGCTGTTGGACTGGCTCCGGAACCGAATGCACGCGCGCGCTGGCGAACGATTCTTCGAGTAGGTCGAGGGTCTTGCTCTCCGTGTCTTCACCGTACGGCCGGAGCGATTCCTTGCGGGTTTCCGAATCGTTCCACCTGGCGGTTACGGGCACGCTCTCGTCATGGAGGCGGCTGGCATTTGGTCCGTAGAGCGAGAGCCGGCCCAGAAGGATCACCCGTGGGATCGTATCGGTGGCCTGCCCGACGCAGGCCCGCGAGAGATCATGGTAAACGAATCCCTGCGACCTGAAGCGGCTGAGAAGCCTCTGTACCACCCGGTGTTCCAGGTGAAGATGGACCACTTCTTCATCGAGATTACCGGAATCGCGGAATACGATCGGGCGGATGGGCGCCTCCCGCCGCCAGTCCCATACTTTCTGATCCGGGCGCCGCGGCAGGCGAAGGGCGTCCAGGGTGTGCGACCAGGTGGGATCAGCGCCGGCCCGCCGGTCCAGAGCTGGGAACTCGAACCGCGGTGGCTGCTCTGGCTCTTCCGGCAGCTTCACCAGCTTCGGCGCTCCCAACATTTCGAGGGAAGAATCGATGGACGAATGAAAGTGCCGATCGTCGAAACCCAAGTAGCGTTGCGAAGCCGACAGCATATCCCGCAGGACTTCGAGTTGATCCTCCAGTTGCTCTTTCCGCTCCCGCGCCGCTTCCAACTCCGCTTCTACGGTTTGGCGGTCATCGTCTGTCGCGCGCACGGCCTCAATCTTGGATTCCAGGGCAGGTGACAGGCCGGCGGATAGGAGGTCCGACAAGCGCCTTTCCAGGACGGGCGACAGGCTCCCCAGTTCTTTCTGGATCGTCTCCGTCTTCTTTACCAGAACTTGGAGAACCCGATCTTCCGGGCGCTGCTGGAAGACGAAATAGTGGCAACGAACTTCGGCTTCGCGCTGGAGTTTGCGGTCGATGCGGCCGTTGCGCTGCTCCATCCTACTTGGATTCCACGGCACATCGAAATGGAAGAGATCGGCACAGTGGTTCTGGAAGTTGACGCCTTCCCGTGCGGCATCGGTGGCGATGAGAATGCGGATCGGGTACTTCGCTGGCGACCCGTTGAACGCCTGCTTCAACTCCTGACGGGTGGCATCTCCCATGCCGCCGTGAAAAGTGGCGATTCGGTTATTCTCGGGGTCGGCTTTTGCGGTCGCGGCCCGAAGCTGCTGTTCAAGATAACGTTTCGTATCGGTGTATTCGGTGAAGATGAGGACTCTGTGATCGTTCCAGCCCTTCCAGCCAGGACACAGGTTTTGCTCAATCCAGGTCACCAGGATGCGAATCCGGGGATCGGCCACGCCGCGGGCAGCATCGGCTACTTCTGCCATCTCCGCGAGGATTGCTTTCTCCTGCTGGAACAGGAGGTCGGAGACGTGATCCCGGCTGAGACTTCGGCGGGTTGCAATTTCCATCGCCTGATCCATCTCGGCGGCGACGGCATCTTCGGGCAGCTCGGCGCGGTCGTCGTCATTGCCAGGTGCTTCCATGAGAAGGAGAGTTTCGGCAGCGTCGTCACGGGCGGCAGGCTTCTCTTCCGCCTTTGCCTCGACGCTTTTCCGGTGGACCCGCAGTGTGTGGGCGAACGCTTCGGTGGAAGACAGTAGCCGCTTTTGCAACGAGGTCACAACCAGCGCCGCGGCAGACTGCTGCGATTTCGATGCGCCCGCGAGCCGGGTTTCACGCAGCTTGCGATACTGCTGCAAGAGCCGGGACAGCCGGAGTTCCGGCGCGTTTTCAGGCAGATGATCGATGTCGTGCTGTACGATCTTGCGCAGCGGGAATCCGCCGGCAACCTCGCGGAGATCACTCTTCAGGCGGCGCACCATTACATCCGACAGCATCTTCTGGCCTCGAATGGGCACGCCGCGGCAGAAGCGCTGTGGATCGAGCATTTCGAGCAGCGCTGAAAAACTGTTGGAATGGCCGTTGTGTGGCGTGGCGGAGAGGAACAGCCGGTGCTCGAACTCCTGGGTCAACTCCCGCATCACCTTGGTGAATTGGGAATCGATGGCATAGCGGCTACCGCTTGCGGGCGCGGCGTTGTGCGCTTCATCGAGAATGAGTAACGAACCCGGCCCTTGGGTTTGGAGCCAGTCCCGAAGAGGGCCAGCGTAGGCTTCATCGCGAAGCAGCGAATGGGAAATTATGAACCGGGTGTGCGTGCTCCAAGGATTGACACCGTAGCCGCGCTCTCGCCGGCAGCGAAGGACGTATTCACAGTCCAGCACCACGAACGTCAGCCCGAATCTGGACTCCAGTTCGTCCCGCCACTGGAGAAGCACCGACGCGGGAGAACCGACCACAATCCGCTTCACTTTCTGACGCATTAGCAGTTCGCGGATGATGAGGCCGGCCTCGATGGTTTTGCCGAGGCCAACATCGTCGGCAATGAAGAGGTTCACCCGCGGCAACAGCAGCGCCTTGCGCAATGGTTCCAACTGGTACGCCATGACTTCGATGCCGGCCCGATATGGCGACTGGAAAAGGCGGGGATTGGTGGAGGTAACCAGATTCCAACGGAGAGCGTGCAGGAAAGCTGAAAATAACTGCGGCTGGTCAAAACCCCGGCGGCCCAAATCGGTCCACTTGGATTCTGGAATTATCTGGGCGTCGATCTCTCGTTCCCACAATACGTCGAGAACGGTACCTTGGGAGTCGTCGTCGATGCAGGAAAGGTGCACCAGGGTTTGCTGCTGGCCGATGCGGCCCGGTGGCACCACATCTTCAACCAGGTGCCGCCGCGCGCGAACCCAAACCACGTCGCCTGGCTGCGGCTTCTTCTCGGCGTCGTGGCGAGTGGGCAGTTCGTCTGCGGTCAGCACAGACCTTATCATAAGATCTCGCACCATATGGTGGTAATTCCGCCCTTACTGGTGCAGCAGGTGCAGATTCGTCTATCCCCGCTGTTCATCCGGTGTGGTGCCAAGCTTACGGGCCAAAAAACGCCACACGCGCCGCCGTCGGCAAACTGGCGCCCCGTCCTACCACTTGGCGGCGCCGGTCGCGCCCCTGTCGCCCGTGTGCGCGAACGTGGGCCAATTCCGGGCCAACTGCCGATAGCAAGTTCACTAGCCTCCCTTGGACAGGCCCAGGCGACGGGCACGAACCCGCGAACCATATTTGGTGTGGGGTGCACAAGCCCTGAACCCGTCCGGCCGAACACTCTCCGCCAAAGGACGAACTGCTGGGGCCTAAACCTAAACGTCTCGCAATAGATACCGAGATTTTCACTCCTAGCCCGTCTGCGAGGATTTTGAGGGTCCGTATGGTGACGTTGCATTCTCCGCATTCCAATTCTCCGACGTGAGCGCGGTTCAGTCCCGCACTAAACGGCCAAAATGCTCTCGAATAAAATTCCTCTGTTTGCCAGTGCCATTTTGCCCGAGATGTCTTAGCCGCTCGGCATAGCGTTTGCCAAAACCCTCACTGCCCTCTCCCCAGATTTCGTCAATGCGCGCGAAATCGTCAGACGCGGTGCGAGGTACGAAGACTCCTGCTGCATCGCTCCACTCTAGCGAGAGCGGCTCAGAAAGCGAAAACAGCTCCTTTTCGGCTCCGCCACGGGACGACGAGTCCTCCATCGTGTAGGTGACTTCGAATCGTAGGTCGAGCCGCTCTCTCGCGGCAAGCTGTGGCGGCATCGTCAACGCCCGCCGTAAAGAGGCCGACGGTCCAATCCCATCCGCGATTGGTGCTGGCCCCGATTATCGCGTATCGTTGGCCCATCGCACCTCGACCGCAGCCGAGCAGTTCTATTTGGTCGGCATGGGCCTTTTCAGGAAGGAGCGTGCAAAGTTGTCGAATCGCCTCAGTAGAGAGCGGCTCATCGCTTGGGCCGTCCAATCGACATCCGCCAACAGCAGGAATTTCGAGGGCTGGCGCAGCCGCTCTGTCAAACGGCAATGGTCTGCCTAGTTCCAGCAATGCAAGTCGTTCCGCAGTTTGTTTCCAGTGACGCAGAAGCGCCTCTGGAAAGCGAAGAACATCGTTGTCGATCAGTTTTGCGCAATTCTGACATAGCCAGATGCCGTTGTCCGGGGATCTCCGGTCCGCTTCGGATAATGCAGGTTGGTAACGAGGGCCACCCTCGGCGGCAGCCGTGATGTGCGCGGCCACTCCGATGTTGACGGCCTTGGCCGGATCTGTCTGCGGCCCTGTTGTCATCCCTCCGCAAGTCGGGTTGGTGCAGCGATAACCGACCCGTAGCGCGATGATGCGTTTTACACTAAGCCGGAAGTCATCACGCATAGAGTCTTGCCAACCTGCCAGTCTAATATAGTTGAATCCTCGTTATTGGCTGCCGCCCGGAATTCACGGCGGTGATAGGATGCTGCGGCATAATCGGCGGACAATACCCTTCCCGCCATCCCGCGCGCTACTGGAAGCCCTGATCGCCAGCGGCGGGCACTCTCCGCGCGGGGATGCCCAACGAGCGTCAGGCGCTATTGCACGGAGATAGTCACGCCGTTCGGGCTGAGGTTCCCGCCGACGGAAACGATTATCGAAACGTCGCCGGACGGGACATTCGCGGGAATCTGCACATTGAGTTGCATCACGCCGGAAACCAGATCGGGCGCTTCTCCGTAAAAGCTAATCGTTGCTGGCTGGCCATTAATGAGAACCGCAACCGTCAGCAGAGGTTGCGGCGTTAGGGGAAGAGTCGCTGAAACGGTTGTCACCTTTCCAGTTACTCCCGCCGGCGATGTTTGCCCCTCCCCAGTCATGAACAGCACCACGGTGCTCCCCTTTGCGGCCGGATTACTCGGCGAGTTGTAGCTGTAGTCCTGATTGAACGCCGCGGCGGGGCCAGTGCCCGAACCGTTGGCTGTAAACAACGCGGGCACGGTGGGAGCGGGGGCAGCTTGGAAGACGTTGGATATCTGGCCCTGGTAGGTGACCTGAATGTAGGGGCTCAACAAGCCCTGAATCTCATATGGCACCACGCAGTTGATCTGCGTGGCGCTCACGTAGGTCAGGGGCGCGGGTGTTCCGCCGATCAACACCTGAACACCTCCGAGCGAGGTCGCCACTTTGCCCGTTTGGTCGAGAGTCAAGCCCACGGGCGTCGAAGGTCCTAGACCACTGCCACCAATGGTAACGATCTCGCCCGGCGAAATCGGTCCGCTCTGAAAGTTCGCCGCATTGACAACTGCCGTGATATTGACGGGCGGCGCTGGCGTCAAGAGGCGGATGCGAAAATTGTTGACATCTCCGAAGTACACCTTTCCGACTGGGTCTAAAGTAATGCCCTGCGGAAATTGCAACTGGGCGTTGAGGGCCAGGCCATTGTCGCCGCTGAAGCCTTCCGTTCCGTTTCCCGCCACGGTGGTGATGATCCCATTCGTAACCTCGCGGATCTTGCAGTCGGTCGTATCCGCGATGTACAGGTTGCCCGCAGAGTCCACTGCGACGCCTAAGGGACCGGCTAATTCAGCGCTGGTCGCTGGGCCATTGTCGCCGTCGGGGAGAATACCGAACCCTTGCGTTCCGTTTCCGGCTGCTGTTGTGATTATCCCGTTCGCGACCTTGCGGACTCGGTTATTGCCCCAGTCGGCGATGTAGAGGTTGCCGACCGAGTCTACCGCGACTCCAGCGGGGTTATTCAACTGGGCACTAGTAGCCTGACCATTATCTCCTCCGAAACCGTCCGCTCCATTACCTGCCACAGTGGTGATTATCCCGTTTGCGACTTTGCGGACGCGGTTATTATACCTATCCGCAATGTACAGGCTGCCGGAGGAGTCCACAGCCACGGCTCCGGGTCCGTTCAGCTGGGCGCTGGTAGCCTGGCCATTGTCTCCACCGAAGCCACTAGAGAGGTTCTGCCCCGCAACACCGGCCACCGTGCTGATAATCCCGTTAGAGACCTTACGGATGAGGTTATTATCAGTGTCAGCTATGTAAAGGTCACCCGCAGAGTCTACTGCAACGCCTACAGGACTATTCAATTGGGCGTTGATGGCCAGGCCGTTGTCGCCGCCGAAGCCCTTCGTACCGTCGCCTGCGAAAGTGGTGATGATTCCATTCGCGACCTTGCGGATTCGGTTATTATCCCAATCAGCAATATACAGGTTGCCAGTCGCATCCACAGCGACACCTCCAGCGTTCAACTGGGCGCTGGTCGCTGGACCGTTGTCGCCGCTGTAACCCGGCAATCCGATTCCCGCCACGGTGGTGATCGTGTATGTCTGCCCGAATGTCGGCCAGGACATCACAACTGTAATAGAAAAAGTAACAAGCACTAGACGCACATGGGCCTTCCTGGCCGCCTTAGAGACGCCGCTTGCAAACCGGACATCATGAGGAGAATCTCCTTTGTGTGCCTCCAATGGTACCCCTGCCGCGGGCCAAAAGGAAGCAACCGCAACCGCGGGCCTTCTCGATGGTCTGGAACAGCGCCGGGTGATACGATTGCGTCGCCATGGCTGAAAACATGAAGTGCCCAAAGTGTGGCGCTGAAAACGACCCAGTCGCCAGAGAATGCGCTAACCGTTCCTGCCAAGCTTTACTGAAGTCTGACTTGGAGTGCCTGAGGTCGATTGACCTAGCACTACGTACCATCCACGCTTGTCTGGAGTCCGATGACCTAAAGTGCCTGGGGTCGATTAACTCGGCACTACATACCATCACGAACATCGCAATCTGGTGGCTGGTTCTGTCGATTCTCGGGGCTCTTCTTTACGTCCTTAGCAGGCTGTAGGCGTTTGCTCGTCATGCAACGGTGCGGTTGGATGACAACCAAGAATAGCGGTTGGCCCGTGGGCGGGATTTCGAAGGCTGGCGGTCTTACTACTATCCGGACCAGCAATTGATCGAGTCGGAACAATCCGCATAGGCTCCGTCATCTGGATTGAAGCCTCAACTCGGCTGCATTCGGAAGAAGCGCATCGTCCAGGAATTCCGTCCGAAGGCCGGGCTCAAAGGCATGATAATGCACGTCTGGCGGCAACTTGCCAGTTGCCAGCATTTTCCCCCTCAGCGTCTTCATGCAATTTCGAAGCAACTCCAACAGATAGGCTGCCGGGAACTGCACTGTCCAGAATGGAGGGTAGTATTCAGAATACAGCGGTTGCCAAAACGGGCTTGTTGATCGAAAGAACTTCTCCTCATCAAATTCAACCCTCAAGCCGTGGACTGAGTTGTTTCTGAATTTTGAGTACAGCAACCCGGCAATGGTCATATCGTTGAGGAGGGGCTGGATGGCCTGGCCAATATGATTCCTTACGTCTGAATCCCTCACATGGCGGAACTCGGCTTCCAGTTTGCCGATAATAGTCGCAGGCTTCGCAAACATGGGTTTTCTTCGCGGTTGGCCCGGGCGACACCGATAATTGGTACCCGCTACCTTCATAATCCGTGTCAATAGCCGTTCGGCAGCTTCGACCGTTAAAGCTATGCGACTGCGGTCCAAGAGTGCAATTATCGGATCATCCAAACGGGAGAATCGCACTAGCCTCCCAGGTTTTGGGATCATCCCTTCGGCTAGCCAACGGTGGAATCCCAACTCATAGTACAGATCTCCGACGCTCACACTTTGCATGAAATCTCGGTCGCCACCATACTTCACCAGCAACTCAACAAAGGATCGCCGATTCGACTGGTCTTCTCTTGCGATGCAGGACGCCAGCGCGTCGAGGCGCGCGCATAACAGCAGTACCAGTTCCTGCGGGTTGGTCCTTGCTCGTATAAGATTCTGGGCGAGTTCCAGCGTAGGACTAAACAGACCGAAGAACTTGTCCAGCCGCGGCTCTAACGTTTCAGATTTCGTATCCATTGAGCCCTTCATTTTACGCCTCGCTTCTTGCGTTTGGCTTCGCGCGCGGCCACCGCCTTCCTGGCCCTGGCCGAGCGTTGCTCAGGGGTCATCGTATCCAGGGAGCGCTTCCCGCCGATTTTGCCGCCCTTACGGCCCATTTCCCGCATCATCCGGGAATTTGCGCTTATCCATTCTCCCAATCTAAACCGGTTTAGATGGGCATGGCAGGGACTCCAGGTCAGCCGTTCTTATCTAAAGCGGTTTAGATTAGAATTGGACTTGGGACCAACTCACCGGCAAGGAGGCACCCTACAAATAAGGCCTGGCGTCAAGGCAGAGGTAAGCGCTCTCTACCGCTTGCCTAAGCTGCTCGATAAATTACTCCACATCCAGGAGGGATGGCCTAGACGGTACAACCAATGCCGAAGCGCCGCCCATGTTGAACGCAATAGGCACAGGCTGATAACGGCTCGCCACCAACTTCTAGATAATATAAACTCTACCGCGCCGTATGACCCGATTATAGCCGCAATTACTGGAGATGGGTCTCCTTCAATGCATTTTAGGTCAGCGTGCAAAATGTCCTCTAAGCCGCCGCATTTGCTGAGCCATCCGCGCCCGAAAAACTGCTGTCGCGCCATATGTTTAACGCGTTTATCGCTTGTCGCATATATCGCCACTTTTTGATATCCAAACTCAAAGCGGCGCTTATCACACGGTCGATAACCAAGCGCTGTAAAGGCTTTAACGAAATTGTCTAGATGATCGGGAACCTTATGGTCATCTAGGTCTATGGGCCAGTAGTAATAAGGTGGTTTGTCTGGCCACCATCGAATGTTCGTGTAACAAGCGGCCCATGCGATGCACTGGTACTCATCGTTTTTGGGGCTTTTAATCAGCCAACGAGTGTTTGTGAGATTTGGAAAGATGGATGAAAAGTGACTACGTATGACGATTGCCGACCGGAATACGTTGGACACCTAAAATATACCTTTTCTCTTTCCCCATTCCACCCATGCACCAATCATCTTATCTAATCGGCCTGCATCCGTAGGTTTGATCGGGTTGTCCTTGGTCAGGTAGCTTAACGCCCAGAACCATGGTCTCCGGTTTTCTTGCAAATCGTGGAGCATAATACGAATAATCTCATCCTCGTTTACACGCGCCATCCCCAGAATTGCTTGGTAACTTGGATGCATCATCATCTGCGACGGAGACGACAGGTGTTCTGTATCTCTTTGCCATTTATCGGCCTGTTCAATAAAACGCGTCTTAAGGTCGGCAACGTCAGTCTGTGTCGATGCCGTCGCGGTTGCCTGTTCACTTTTCACAATGATAGGCAGTTCAACGCGTATCCACTGCAAATTAATCGGCGGCGGATAGAGCCTAAGATGTCCGAGGGGGAGATATGCTCGTAGTACGTCGGTGCGGTCGGGCGCAGCCTGTTGGCGACGGTCAACATCTACAACATTACACGGCATCTCCCAATCGCTGATTCTGATAGCAATAGCGTCCATAAAGTAATTCTATCCTACCTGATTAAGCCCCTTATCAGACATAAGGCTCTTTAAGCTGGAAGTTTTGGTTTGAGCCCGTTCCACAACTGTCTTCAATTTTGCAATATCATTCTCGTCTAAAGCGAAGTATATGTCCTCGTGATGAGGGCCCTTATGGAATACGATATGAAGAGTATAGGCGACGACGAATCCTATCGGGAAATCCGCGGGAGATTCAAAGACGGGACGCAGATCACAGATGATCCTGGCATCATGCAGAACTAACAGGTGCTCTCGTTGCAGTCCTTGTGCTTTTGCTGAAATGGCTAGAGACTTAACGCCGAGGAGCTGGGCAAGACTCTTGGCCAGATAGGCCCGGTTTTCTTGCGTTAGTTCCTGGCCTTGCTTACCAAGCGCAGCTATAACGTCCGTTAAGAACTCCTCGACGGACATGTCATAGTATGTTCGTACCATGTGCAAGGTGAACAGGGTCTCAAGAAGCCCCTTTACTTCGTTGCGATCGATTGCCTTCAATTTCTCGAATGCCTGATCGCTGAAGTCTTTGAATATTGTTGTCGCAGCGGGGAGGGTCTCCGCGACCGTCAAAAGCTCTTTTATCTGATCTTCTGACAAGCGTGCGAGCGTAACAAGGCTCTTGCGCTGTTCCTCGGGGATTCTCATTTCAGGCATTGATTAACCTTCATTGCAGAACGATGCCCAGTCCGCACCGAAGGAACGGGGTGCGCGGCGGCGAAGCGTGCCGTTTGCAGCTCCATATTCATCTTGACATAGCATTATACTTTGATGCGCGGCGGTTCAGCGCAGAAGTTTAGCGCTTATTTTCGTTATATTTACGGTTATCTTAAACGCGTCGGGACGCGATTGTGAGTTTTTTGGGGGGTATCATGGAGCGAGGATGCGACCGTCAAAACCAGCGCCGCCGGTCCCCGGCACGACCGAATGGGAACGGTTTGCGCAACGCCGAGGGATGGCCTGATTGCCCCAAATCCTGCCGCTTCTCTGGTAGCAACCCTGGTAGCAACGCCGTTCGT
>Ga0181530_10006710_pt1 | contig 11234 bp, 7 predicted proteins | sample PEATcosm2014_Bin_42_FD_119769 | JGI IMG/M metagenome (GOLD analysis project Ga0181530, IMG submission 119769) | Peatland microbial communities from MTU Mesocosm Facility, Houghton, MI, USA - PEATcosm2014_Bin10_60_metaG | ecosystem: Environmental > Terrestrial > Soil > Wetlands > Peat | place... | reverse complement strand
TACATTGAATGCTTCTATAATCCGAAACGTCGGCACTCGACGATCGGATATCTGAGTCCCGTGGAGTTCGAAATGCAGGCCGGATTAGCTTAGGCGGATGTCAACCAAACCGGGTGCAGGCCAGTCCCGCATTATCAGATTTGACAACATTGGACTGGTCGGTGCTCCTTGTGGAAGGAAGCCGACGTTTTGACTGTTGTAGCTCACGATTACTTTTGGAGCGCCCCGCACCTGCCATATTGGGTTAACGTAACGGGAGCTTTTCGACGGAGCGTAGGTTGTCAATCGCGCCAATTCGAATGCAATCAAAGGCTGATAACCTGCAGTCCGAAAGGCTCGATACACTTGAATTTCGCTGATCGAGCCAAAGAAACCGGAAACATCAAGTTTTACGAGCCAGCGCGCACCACAATGCTGTGCCGCGCAACGAACAATGGAGGACTTCGGGCTGAATGCGAAGCTGCAGTGATGAATCGGAAGGACTTTCAGAACATGAGCGTTGATCCAGCGCTGAACTTGCATTAGCTCCGGATCAGGAACGCTTATAAGCCGATGCCCACCTGATCGTTTGCGTATCCTAAATGAACGATAAGCGTGCGCCCGAGAACTGCACACCAATTTCCGCAGCGTGAAGTAGTTCACACGCGTGCGCCTAGCGAGATGACCTAGAGTGAGAATTGCGGGGAGGTCGGGATTAGCAACGACTACGGTCTCGATTTGGGCGATGGCGCGTTCCAGAAGTGCTGATTCGACCCCCTGAGCGCGACCCATTTCAAGATAGTGTTGAGGGGACCACATGTGGACTACTTTGGCATTCCGCCGCAGGCGGATGCATGCAAGTTCACCGGAGACGTGCGATGGTTCTTAGAAGTTGCATGCAACCTCCTGCCATGCACACGCTTCACCTGAGAGCAACGGAAATCCGCGCCCCAACGGCCACAGCCTTTGCGTCCGTCTATACGTCGGTCTTGCGACCAACGCGCACTAGCCACCTGCTGGCCCCCTCAACTGGTGCGGATAATAATCATCTTCACCTTTCGGAGGAAGTCTGTTCGGCAGTGAAATAAGGGTCCTCGCATACTCCAGCTCAGCCCTGCCGGCGGCCGTGACGCGCAACATAGTGTCTAAGAAGCCCCTGTTGATGCAGTCATCAATTGTGAGGCCGCACTCATCTCGCGCGAGCCCTGTTGCGTAACCCAGCGCAGCGCGACTACGGCGTCCACTCGCGCATAATGCTAGGACCATCAAGATATTGGACCCGATGGGCCCTGGACTTTCTAGCGCTTTTGAGGCCGCGAGCCGCTTCTGGCCGGCGTCTTTCAGAACTGACGCCGGAGCCGGCCGCGTAACGTCCGCCGGAAACGCGGACGCCTCTTGGGAAAGAATGGCCCGGTCGGGGAATAGGGGTTGCCATTCAATCCCCTCCTTTTGCGGCGCCCACAATATTGCGGGCGCATTGTTTGGACACCCATGTTCGAAGACCAAGGCGGCCATTGTTTGCTTGAAACCTAACCGCATGCTCCGACGGGAAGTTCTCTTGCCGTAGAGATCGCACAGAGCCACGACCTGATCCGTGATGGATCGAGTCCACGGCATGTCCCAGAAGGTTGGACAGGTGCGATAGTGGATAACCTCGGGTTTGCAGTGAGCACCTTCCACTAGCGTGGCGCCAATGTCGGTGCTCGAATAGGCGAGCGCGAAAACCCGAATTGACCCTCGCGAGTTCCAAGAACGCAGCGTGGTGGATAGCCACATCGAATCAAGAAATATCCTGGTTCGCTTCCCAGATCCGATAAAATCATCAACCACGAAAATAGCACGGGACTTAGTGCGTCGCATTTTATCGATCGTCGGGTGGTTCAAGTATTTGTTCGGCGCCGTTTTAGAGAGATTCCGAATTAAAGCCGCAACGCGCGCCTCGCTCCCCAAGTCACTGCCTCTGGCAACAGCATCAATATCACCCCTGGAATTGCTATCTCCCCGCCCCTGCTTAAAGTACGTTGCCCCGACTTCCATCTCGCGCGTGGCATAAAGAGCGATAGGACCAGCAATCATTCGCGCCTCCCGCTCAATCAAAAGTGCGAGCGCTCTCTCGAATGCAGAGTGCGAGACGAGAGTCAGATTAGAGATTATTCGCGTCGCCGTATCGAGATCTTTTTTCCCAAACTGAGAAAGCCACGCAACACAACGTGCCGTTTGGCTGAGATTGAAAATATTGCTGTTCGAAACGGTTGCCACGTGTGTTGCTTTCCTGCTCGCTAACCAATTCTTATCGAAATTCCGAGCCACGGAATTGCGCAAACTCGCTAATAATGTAGCTCGCTCTTCGGCTTCAGACCAATAGCCGAATTCCTGCTAGGACAGGTATTACTTTAGCCTCCGATAACCCTTTTTATCGAAACTGAATTTCCGTCGAGGCTGCACTTGATTTCAAGATTAGCGCGCTATGATCGCTTAAACCGGTTTCACGTGGAGTGTGATCGTATAGGCAGCGAACCGTAGCAAACCGATTCCGAAATGCTGCATTTGCCAAGGCGTGATCCACGCGAAATCCATTGATTCTTGATCGCCAGCTCCATTCTTGTGTTTTGCCATGCTCGATTCGCCAAAGATCGAAGAGCCCTGCTTCTGTCTGCAGAGCGTCAAATTGGTCCGCACAGACAAAGGGAACTCCGTTTCCCTCTCTGTCAATGTCGTTGCGGCCAGTGTTCAGGTCACCGAGTATAAGGAAAGGGGCGGTAGGAGAGCGCACTGCCTCCTCAATGCAAGCATTGAAGAAAGGGCTCTTAGCCTTTCCTTGCGGAAAGTATGCGGCCAGCAAGGTCCATCCCGCAGAATTGTTTGCAACGAGCAGTTCGCCCCTTTTGCCGCCCTCCGGCGTAGCACGTCGAATTTGGCACGCATCTTTGACAGCTAGCAGAATTCCGTTAGATGTTCTGTTAGCTTGAGCTGCGGTCGCAACGTGAAAACCCTTCACCTCCAGACCTTTTTTGATGAGGTCTCCAGATGCGTTATTGCGCCACTCTGGTAAAACGATGACATCAGGTATCGACGAAGTTAGCCAATCCAGAAGCGATTGCGCTCTGTGACCGCCACCATGACGAATGTTGAGCAATGTGACGTGCATACCGGTGCAGCGATCAATTATTCTCGCTAGGTGGACATTAGCGCTTTTGCCGCCGATAATACTGCTTATCGGAACCAAACCGAGCGCCCGCATCCGGATATCAGAGCGAGATTGCGCATCCGCCTAGCGCTGTGGATGAGCAGCGTCGGGTTGCCGAGACGAGACAGAAATTGACGACTAATCAGGCTCGATAGAACTCATCTAATTTTTTTACACATATTAAGAGAGATACTGGGCATTGTCCTTGAAAACCGCTCTGCTGTGCCTCCAGCCTTTAACTGGACCGCGTGATTGCCGTGATCTGCGACTATATTGCGTACCATCTCCGCTGGCTTATCACCCTCATCGAGGGACGTGTTGTAAAATAGTTGGACATCAAAAGGGGGAAGATTTGCGACAGCTAATCTGGTTGTATCGGCCCCTGCCCGCTCGCGAAATCTATGCTGAATAAGTGGTACCCCATCATCTCCCTGTTCGGGAGTGCTGGCCGCCCCTGCGGCCCCAACGATTACTCTATTGTTCGCATCTCCGAATGCGACCCATTGGCCATCCTTTGGGCATCCATCAGCTAGATCGAACGCAACCACAGCCCCGACCGGGATTTCAATAGTAACGGCAGCGCGTGCCCAACCCCAAACAGCTGCAATTAACGCAAGCACGCCGGCCACTGCAATTGAGATTACGTTTTCTTTTAGTTTCGCGGTGGCAATCGCCCATAACTCTGAAAACTTGGACATCTTCGTTCCTCTCTGTGCGCCCCCTCGCCCATCACGCCGCCAATCGAACCTTGCTTCCGATAACACTGATTATCGGAACCAATCAAATGTCCGCTTTGCGGCCGAGAAGACATTCAGCAGACATTGCGCAATGTCCGCTTGATGCTACACGCAGACATCGGAGATCGCCGGCTCATTGACCAGGTGCGGCGATCACGCCGCCGCTTGGCCTAAACCAACCTGACATTCTTGAGCGGCAGGCTGCGGACTGGTTTTCCGGTTGCCGACTGGATCGCGTTGAGAACGGCGGGCGTGACCACGCAGATCGTGGGCTCGCCCACGCCGCCCCAGAAGTCGTAGCTCGGCAGAATCACCGTCTCGACCTTGGGCATCTCGGCGAGCCGCATGATCTCGTAGGTGTCGAAGTTAAGCTTCGTCATGCGGCCGCCCTCGACCGTGCACTCGCCGTAGAGCGCCGCGGTCAGACCGAAGGCGACCGAGCCTTCGATCTGGGCAGCGATCTGGCCGGGATTGACCGCATGGCCGCAATTGAGCGCCAGCACCATGCGGTGAACCTTGAGCTTGCCTTGGTCGCTGACCGACACCTCCGCGACAGCGGCCGAATAGCTGCCGTAGCCCATGAACTGCGCGATGCCACGGTGCACACCTGGCGGCAGCGGCTTACTCCACTCCGCCTTCGCGGCCGCCGCATCGAGCACGGCGAGGTGCTTGGGATGCTCCGCCATCAGCGCGCGGCGGAATTCGAGCGGGTCCTTGCCGGCCGCGCGCGCCACCTCGTCCATGAAGCATTCCAGATAGACGCCGTTCTGGTTGGTGTTGACGCCACGCCACGGACCGACCGGCACATGGCTGTTACGCATCACGTAGTCGATCAAAAGATTTGGCACCGTATAGCCGAATTGGGCGTCGTCCGGCTCCTGCCACAGGCCTTGCAGTTGGCGCATGTCCTTGCCGCCGACGACAGCGGCCTGATTCGAGAACGCGTTGATCGATTGTCCGCATACGCGCAGATGCAGGCCAATGAGGTTGCCGTCGGCGTCAAGCCCGGCGGTACCGCGGAACTGCGAAATCGGCCGATAGAAATCGTGCGCCTGGTCTTCCTCGCGGCTCCAGATCAGCTTGACCGGTGTGCCCGGGAATTCCTTGGCGATGGCCGCCGCCTGGTGCACGTAGTCCTGCGAGCCGCCGCGCCGGCCGAAACCGCCGCCGAGATCCGGCCGGTGCACTTCGCATTTGTCGAGCGGTACGCCGGAGACTTCCGACAGCGCCGCCAACGCGGCTTCCGCATTCTGCGTCGCCACCCAGACCTCGGCCTTGTCGGCAGACACCATGGCGGTGCAGTTCATCGGCTCCATGGTGGCGTGGGCCAGGAACGGCGTTGCGTAGACCGCCTCCACCTTCTTGGCCGCGTCCGCGATGGCTTTCGGTGCGTCGCCGACCTGCCAGTTGCCGTTGTCGGAGGCCGCGCTCAGCCCCTCCTTGAGCTGTTCGGCGATGGTGGCGCTCGATTGCGCCGCGCCGTCGCCTTCGTTCCACACGATCGGCAAGGCTTCGAGCGCGGTCTTTGCATGCCACCAGGTGTCGGCGACGACGGCGATGGCGCTGTCCTTTACCTTCACGACGCGCTTAAAGCCGGAAAGGTGCGCGATCTTGGATTCGTCGAAGCTTGCAACCCCGCCACCGAACACCGGGCAATCCTTGATCGCCGCGGACACCATGCCGGGCAGCTTCACATCGATCGCATAGACTTTGCTGCCGTTGAGCTTAGGCGCCGTATCGAGGCGCTTCATTGGCTTGCCGGCGATCTTCCAGTTCTTGGGATCCTTGAGCGTGACGGTCTTAGCATCGGGCGGTTGTAGCTTTGCCGCGGCCGCGGCGACCTTGCCATAGCTCGTCGTGCGGTTGGTCGCGGCATGGGTGATAATGCCGTCGGACACAGTGAGCTCGCCGACCGGCACGTTCCATTCGTTGGCCGCGGCCTGCAGCAGCATTATGCGCGCAACAGCGCCGCCGCGGCGAACGTAATCCTGCGACGCGCGAATGCCGCGGCTTCCGCCGGTCCCCATATCGCCCCAGACGCGCTTGCGGGCCAGGTTGCGTCCCGGCGTGATCGGATCGGTCGCCACCTTGTTCCAGTCGCATTCAAGCTCTTCCGCGACGAGCTGGGCGAGGCCGGTGAGCGTGCCCTGTCCCATCTCGGCGCGCGCGATGCGAATGACGCAGGTGTCGTCGGGCTTGACGACGACCCAAGCGTTGACCTCGGCGCCTGCTTCTTCCGCTGCAGCCGGGTCGATGCCGAAGGGAAGGTGGAAGCCCAGCCCGAGGCCGCCGCCCGCGGCGGCTACGGATACGATGAAATCGCGCCGCGACGGCGCCGCAGCCTTGCTGACGACTGTCATTGTCATGGCGGACCTCCCTAGATCTTGTCGCCGGCCGCCATATGCACGGCGGTCCGGATACGCTGATAGGTGCCGCAGCGGCAGATATTGGTCATCGCTGAACCGATGTCCGCGTCGGTCGGCTTCGGTTTCTTCGCCAGCAGTGCCGCCGCCGCCATGATCTGCCCGGATTGGCAGTATCCGCATTGCGGCACGTCCACCGCTGCCCAGGCGACCTGCACCGGATGGGAACTAGTCGGCGACAGGCCCTCGATGGTGACAATCTTATCGGTCTCCTTGACGTCGCCGAGGCGGATCGAGCAGGACCGCATCACCTCGCCGTTGATATGCACCGAGCAGGCGCCGCATTGCGCAACGCCACAGCCATATTTTGTGCCTGTGAGTCCGATTTGCTCGCGGATCACCCATAAAAGCGGGGTATCGGCCTCTGTTTGCACGTCGAAGGTTTGGCCGTTGATGTTGAGTTTTGGCATGGCGTCCTCGCAAAATAATCGGACGGTGAATTGCCGCAGCAGCAGTTGCACCTCGTCTCAAGTGGCGGCTTCCGCGAGTTTTACTCGCTGGCCGGCGCAAAGCATATCGCAACCGTGGGCGCGTTGCCTATTCGAAATACGAGAGCAACACCTCAAGATGAAGGGACGTGGGATTGGCGCCGACTGCAACTCTCTTATCCTGGTTGCTTCCGATAATGACCGTTACTCACGCGGGCCTGGCCTCCTGATGAAAAAAAGTTTTTGGAATTTCGCGGATATGCGCAAATCACTCCAGGCCGGTTCCTATAGCCGAGCGGCCGGAACCGAAAACCCCCTATCCCCCCAGATCGCACCGCCCCGGCCGGCGCTGCGGCGTGGATCATCCATTGGCGGTGCGCTGTGAGTGGCGCCGGACCTTTGGCCGCCACACCAAGCAAGGGCTGCTGCGGCCTCGCCATCACGCTCGCCCGACCGAACATCACTGAGGGGGTTTTCTGTATTTATTTTCGATTTTTTGTGTACCGATGCCCCGCGCGGTTACTGCGGCAGTGGGCGGCGAGCCTTTAATCCCCTACCCCGATGCGCCCGTCATCGGAGCGTCCCCGACCTTGTTCGCCGTCTCGAACGCACCTCTCGGATTTCTTTGAATTCAACTTGAATAATTCAAAGCTTCCGGATTCAAAAAGTTTTGTGCGCATGACGTGAGCGGGGGTTACTACCGCCCTACGTCGCGTTGCTTAAACCCCTACCCCGCCGCTGTGCGGCAGACGGAGCATCGTGCGAGCGCACGGCCTTGGTCGGCGTGCATTCGGCCTTGCCGCCGCAGGGCAGCGTTTGCAAAGGCCTTGAGGCGCCCGATCATGATGTCGGGCCACCGGCGATAGGCCGACGGCAGGTAGAAGGGTCGGCGAACTTCACCGGCGCACGCGCCGTACCGCCAATCGATCGTCTGCTTCATCGTAGGTCCCCACCCGCCACGTGGACGCGTTCGATGGTTGGGCATTGTTTTTGCCAACACGCCAATAGCGCGTCTTGAAAGTGGGCGTTGATCCAATTCGCGACGAACCGAGAGGGAGCGACGAGACGAACAACTTTTTCGCCGATGCTGTCGATCGCGACGTTGGTAAACCAAGATTGGAAAACGTCGTGGCCTAACCATGCGTCCATGTCCTCGGCTACCCCTTCTGGCCAGGGATGACCCGTTAATGAGCGCGCTGCAGCACTGTGCAAAGACCCCCTGGCGATGAGGCGGTCATTCGCAGGCACCGCAGTGGGGGGGCTAAAGGGGGACTCAGCTTTATTTTTATAAGCTAAAGAAAGTTTAGTGGACCTTCTGGTCACATCACCGTGGGCCTGCAGGTCACTTCGACGTGGACCTAGAGGTCCCATCACCGCATCTGGGAAAAGCGGGCCACCGTCTAGCCACGGGACCATCAAATTCGTCGTGCGCTTTCCTCGTCGGACCGTCGACAGATAACCCAGTTCGTTGAAGGCGGCGATACCGCGGGTGATCTGGCGCTGCGTCACGCCAAGACGCCCTGCTAAGTTCTTACGTCCGGCATAGACGCCTTCGGTATAAAAGCTCGAAAAGCTGGCAAGCTCGGATGCGAGATCGTGGAGGAACCGTCTCGAGACATGAGGCCGATCAGCCAGGCTTGGATCAGCTTTAATTCGATCAAGCCAACGATGCCGTTTGCTAGCTCGTGTGCTGCGGTCGCTGACAAGCTTGCGTTTGAAGGTGTGGACCTCAGCCAAAGCGAGAATCCCCCATAATCGCCGTCACCCAGCCGCGCTGGCCTGCGAAAAGGCAACGGTGTATCCATCAGTCGCCCGGTGTATGTCCGGCATCGTCATCTATCCTTTTGCCCGGTTCGCGACGCTATCGCGGCCGGGCTTTATTTGGCCCACCGGGCGGATATGGGAACCGCGTTTCACGCCGCCGACGATTTCGCATCGCGTTCGGCGATACGCTGCGAAAGCCAAGCGTCGATCTCATCTTGGAAAAAGGCGACACGACGTGAGCCGATGCGCACCGGCTTGGGAAATCGGCCGGCAGCGATCGCGCGCCACATGGTGGCGCTCGAAATGGGGATCTGTGAAAGAAGTTCAGCTTTTGAAATCAGCCGACGACTCTGACCGTGAGAGATGATCTCTGACATGGACCGCTCCGAACTGCGGCGACTCACTAAGTCGCCTCAGGCGGTCCGTTATGTATCTCGCAAAATATTTACCGGCAAAATGGCGAGCGCTCGCCGCGAATGTCAGTATTTGCTCGCCATAGCGGCGCGGCGGCCCTGTCTTGCCTTCCAAGGCCCGCGATACCAGCCCCGGACTTGACCGCGCGTTGGGACAGCCGCGCCCGGAATCGCCTGCATGAATGCTCTCACAAAGAGAAAGAAGGGGCCGCCGTCACTCGTGCCCACTTCAGAGGGTTCCGACACCGCGACCGTGTCGCCAGTCACTTGCTCATAAATATCGCCGGCAACGTACCAAGTCTTGTTGCGATTCGAATCGACATTGGGCGGAAGTCGGGGCGGGCTCGATATTCCTTCTGCAGCCCTAACCAAACGCGCAAGATCCTTTTTCAGCCCGCCCCATAGGAGAACGATGTCCTCTTCGTCAATTACCCCGGGACTGGGCATGACAGCGGCGATACGGCCCACCATGGTGAAAGTTCGAAGAGAGCGATTTAGGCGCTCTGGCAGATGATCCAAATTTTCAAGGAGCAATTTGGCCGACTTGGCGGTCACGCGAAGGACCCTCTTCTCATCGTTCGATGGTTTGAACCAGTCCGCATGACCCCGGAGAAATTGCGAGGCGGCCCGCTCGAGTTTCGGTCTGACGGTCGGATCAATTGATGAGCTTCCCAACGATTTGAGGATGCCCTCCCATTCAAGATCGGTAAATCGGAAGTCACCATTGGCGCGCGCAGCGGCGACTCGGTCGCGCGCAGAGTTCGCGCCCATCAGGCCCTCCTGATCGACACGACTTCGGCTGTCGTTCCAGCAATGATTGCGGCGAGCCTGGTGCTCCATAGTTCGAGCGCCGCCCGCTTCTCGCGATCATACGAATACCTATTGTAAACTTGATCGGTGACGCTCGCCTTGGTCACGGTTCGATGGTTTAGCACGTGGCCGATCACATGCGGCGCGACGCCAAGGTCGGCCATGCAGGTCGCCGCCGTGCGCCGCAGATCGTGGGTCGTCCAGTGCGCCACCCCCAGCTCGCCGCTGCAGCGGCGCACCGCCTTGCCGACGCTCGACGATTTAAGCGCGTCGTCCTTGCCGTAGCCCGGGAATAGGAATTCGGTCGACACGCGGCCCAAAGCCTCTTCGATGATTTCGAGCGCCATATCGGTCAGCGGCACGCGGTGCGCGTGGCCGTTTTTCGAGCGCCACGAAGGGATGGTCCAGACCTTCGTCTCGAAATTGAATTCGTCGCGGCACATGCCGGCGACTTCGCCCAGGCGCTGCCCGGTGATCAGGCAAAGCTTCAAAACCTGTTGGCCGTCGCGCGAGATCGAAGCGTCGGCAAGCCCGATCCAGACGGCGCGTATCTCGTCGGACGACAGCACGCGCTCGCGCTTGCGCGTCTGAAACGGCTTCTTCATGCCGATGCACGGATTCTGCTCGATGAGGCCTTTTTCGAGCGCCCAGTTGAACATCTTGCGCACGATCTCGAAGGTTCGGCTGGCACCGATCGTCACGCCGCGGCCCGTCATCCGGTCAGTGATCCGCCCGATATCGCGTCGCGTGACGGCCGCCACCTTGGAGCGGCCGATGATCGGCAGCACGTCCTTCGCCAGCATTTGCCGCTGGCGTTTTCCGGTGCGCTTTTCCTTGGCGTACTGGTCGAAAAACTGATCGGCGAGATCGGCGATCGTCAGCGCGTCACGCTCGGCGCGGCGATCGCCGGCCGGGTCGCGGCCATCGGCGACCAGGCCGGCCATCTTCTTCGCCCGCAGGCGGGCGTCCTTGAGTCCGAGGGCGCTGAGCTTGCCGAGCTGCACGCGGCGGCGAATCGCGTCGGCGCGCCGGGTGTAGTTGAAGTACCAGGTCGCGGCGCCCCCGGGGTTGAGCTTGAGCGACAGGCCCCGGGTATCCTCATCGAACCATTCGACGGCGGCGTCGCCGGGTTTGAGGGTCCGCAAAAATCTGTCGGTGAAATTGACGACGGGCATTGAAACTCCTTCGCAAAAACTTAGGTGCCAACGTCCACAGCCGACTCAAATTGCCGCCGTGTACGCTACGTGTACGCCAAGTCACGCGATTGGGTGCGATTTAGTGATACCGTATGACGCCAGAAAAGAGTAATAAAAGCGCGGGTTTCCACACGTTTTAGCGCCTCAGACCGTCACACATGATATCATCAGCAATCGGCTGGGAGCCGCGCGCGCGGGATTTTCCGCGGCGCAATTGCTTGATTTCCGGGCTCGCGCTCGGCGTCTTCATCGTCGAGGCGGCGAAACGCTCGGGCTCGCTGATCACGGCACGGCTGG
>Ga0181530_10006705_pt1 | contig 11240 bp, 11 predicted proteins | sample PEATcosm2014_Bin_42_FD_119769 | JGI IMG/M metagenome (GOLD analysis project Ga0181530, IMG submission 119769) | Peatland microbial communities from MTU Mesocosm Facility, Houghton, MI, USA - PEATcosm2014_Bin10_60_metaG | ecosystem: Environmental > Terrestrial > Soil > Wetlands > Peat | place... | reverse complement strand
TCTTCCCGACAGCGGCATCCGCTCCGAGACCGATGTCCGGCCGGATCTTTCCCACGGCGACGGGGACCACGAGCGGTTCGCCCACTATGTCGACAAGAGCAAGATCGTCGAAAGCGCGGTGACGGGGGATCCGGTGGTCGCGCTGTGCGGCAAAGTCTGGGTGCCGAGCCGGGACCCCAAGCGTTTCCCGGTCTGCCCGGAGTGCAAGGAGATCTACGAGTCGCTCCCCGAAGGCGGCGAGTGAGCCGCTGCCCGCGCGTAAGGGCCGGCCATCCCCGCCCCACGCGAGCCTCCCCTAAGACACGGTGAGTGACCGCGAACTGACGCTGCCATCAGGTAGCGAGGGCCACGATGTCCTCGTTCGGCAGGATCTGCTGGGCTCCCTGCGAACGTGGCAGCGCGAGGCCTGCGCCGAGTATTTCCGGATACCGCGGCGGGATTTCCTGCTCAACGCGACGCCCGGGGCCGGCAAGACCGCCTACGCGCTGACCATCGCGGCCGAACTGGTCGCGCGCCGGGAAGTCGCCGCCATCACGGTCGTGACGCCCACCGAGCACCTCAAGTACCAGTGGGCCACTGCGGCCTTGCGGTTCGGCATCTCGCTCGACTCCTCCTACCGCAACTCCCAGGGCCGGGCGTCGGCCGACTTCGTCGGCGTCGCCGTCACGTACGCGCAGGTGGCGGCGCACCCCGCGCTGCACCGGCAGCGCACCGAGGGTCGGCGCATGCTGGTCATCTTCGACGAGATCCACCACGCCGGTGATGCCCTGTCGTGGGGCGACGCCGTCCGGGAGGCGTTCGGCCCGGCCCGGCGCCGGCTTGCGCTGACCGGCACGCCGTTCCGCAGCGACACCAACCCGATCCCCTTCGTCCGCTACAGCGAGCAGCTGGACGGGTCCCGGCGGAGCTCCTCCGATTACGTCTACGGATACGCGAACGCCCTGGAGGACGGGGTCGTCCGGCCGGTGATCTTCCTGGCGTACTCGGGCGAGATGAGCTGGCGGACCCGGGCGGGTGATGAGATCACCGCCACCCTCGGCACCCCGATGACCAGGGAACAGATCGCGCAGGCGTGGCGGACCGCGCTCGACCCGGCCGGCGAGTGGGTCATCCGGGTGCTCGAAGCGGCCGACAAGCGGCTCACCGAGGTGCGCCGCGGCATGGCCGACGCGGCCGGGCTGGTGATCGCGGGCGATCATGAGGACGCGCGCGCCTACGCGGCCTTGCTGCGCCGGATCACTGGGAAGCGTCCGATGGTCGTCCTGTCCGACGACCCGTCGGCCAGCCGGAAGATCGCCGCGTTCGCCGCCTCCGACGACCGCTGGATGGTCGCGGTCCGGATGGTGTCCGAAGGCGTGGACATCCCCCGGCTGGCGGTCGGGGTCTACGCGACCAGCGTCAGCACCGCGCTGTTCTTCGCACAGGCCGTCGGGCGGTTCGTCCGCGCCCGCCGCCGCGGCGAGACCGCGTCGGTGTTTGTGCCGTCGGTTCCGGTCCTGCTCACCTACGCCGCCGAACTTGAGGCCGAACGGGACCACGTACTGAGCCGTGCAACGGAGGCGCCTGAGGAACAGGAGTTCGCCGAGGCCCAGCGGCGGCGGGACACCCCCGACGATCTGCTGGCCCCGCCCATTGAGGTGCTCCACGCATCGGCGCACTTTGACCGGGTGCTCTACGACGGGGGCGAGTTCGGTACGGCCACCGCCCCGGGTTCTCCGGAGGAGGAGGACTTTCTGGGCCTGCCCGGGCTTCTCGAACCGGAGCAGGTGGCCCACCTGCTCCGCAAACGCCAGACGGACCAGCTCAGGACGCGCTCGCGGGCGACCGGAGACCGGGGCGGCGCTCCCGGCGGGACGGCCGTGTTCCCCGGGCCGGGTTCGGTGGGTCCCAGGCCAGCCTCTGCGCTTGGCGGGTCAGGTTCGGTGGTTCCCGGGCCGGGCTCGTTCGTTTCCGGGCCGGGCGCCGGGGGTCCCGGGCCCGGCCCGGTGGGCCGCGGGCCTGGCGCCGTGGGGCGCGGGCCGGGCCCCGTGGGTTCCGGGCCGAACGCCTCCGCCGACGCGGCGCCCCCCGTCAGCCGCGAGGCGCTGGCCGCCCTGCGCAAAGAACTGAACGGCCTCGTCGCGGCGTGGAATCACCGGACCGGGCAGCCGCACGGCGTCATCCACGCCGATCTGCGGCGGGCGTGTGGCGGCCCGCCGCTGCCGCAGGCGACCGCGGACCAGATCCGCGCGCGCATCGACATGATCCGTACCTGGGCGGCGGCCCGCCGCTGACCGCGGGATACCCGCCCGCCCAGGCGGCCCGCTGCGGTGCTGACCCGGCTGGCCGGGCGCAAGTCCCGTCCTTCAGGGCGGGGTTAGCCCGAAGGCAGGGAAAACTGTGGCTGCGCGCAGCGTCTACCGCCAGGGTGGCGGAACGTCGAAGCCTGTAGGGCGGACGTAAGATTCCCTCCCGCCGGGTCCGGGTCCGGGTCCGGGTCTGCTCGTCGGCATTAAGTCCCGCGGCGTGCCAAAGGGTGGCGGCGGGGGCCGCGAGGGAGGTTCCGGCCACGGCGCTGACCGGCGCCGCGAATACGGGTCCGCCGGTGGGGGAGGCTCACGCCGCGGCGCCCCCCTGCCGCGCGGCGCGGGCTTCTCGGGCGGGGGCCGGAACGAGGGTTCGGGGTGTGGCGCGGTCGTGGGCTGCGGCAATGGCCCGGGCCGGGACGTGACCCACGGATCCGCCTCGGGACCGGAGGGTGGCCCGCTCCGCGACGTCAGCCGGTCCGCGGCCAGCGGCTCGGGCCGCGGCGGCGTTCCGGATGCGCCAGCGTGCCTGTTGATCAGCCAGCGGATGACGGTGATGGCTGCCGCGACCGCGGTGGCGGCGGCCATTGTGAGGAACCCGCCCGCGACCCACTGCGTGGCGCTGACGGCGAGCCCCGTACCGGACGGCGCAGCGCTCCGCTCCTGCATCAGGCCCGCGGTCAGCGCGCCCACCAGGTAGGCCAGGGCCGGGACCGGAATGAGCTGGTAGACGGCCTCTCGCCGGACGGCCAGGGCCGCGACGAACGTCCCCGCGATGACCGCGCCCCCGAGCAGGTAGCCGGGATCGTGATGCATCGCTACGGTGACCCCCGTACCGAGGACCGCCGCAGCGAGCACGATCAGCGTTCCGCGCCCGCCCGATAGCTCGCCCCACCGCCACGACGGCCCGGCCGCCGAAGACCGCCGGCGGCCGGGGCTGGCTCGCCCCGGTCCGCCATGCCGTGACCCTCGGTGACGTGACCCTCGCTGCCGTAGCTCGATCTGCTCCATCCTGGCCTGGTCCCAGTCACGGGAGCGCGGGCGGGGCCAGCCGGCATCCCGCCGCGCCGGGGTGCGCAGGTCCCGGCCGTAGGCGTCTGGTACACGCCGGCCCTGATCGCGCGTGCCCGGCTCGCGGGTACCTGGATTACGGAGGCCCCGATCGCGGGTGCCCGGGTCGCGCCGGACCCGGTCATCGGGCTCAGCGCCGGGCCAGTCGGCGTCACGGCGGAACCGGTCATCGGGCTCAGCGCCGGGCCAGCCGGCGTCACGGCGGAACCGGTCATCGGCCTCAGCGGCGGGCCAGCCGGCGTCACGGCGGAACCGGTCATCGGGCTCAGCGGCGGGCCAGCCGGCGTCACGGCGGAACCGGTCATCGGGCTCAGCGGCGGGCCAGCCGGCGTCACGGCGGCCCATCTCGCGCCGGCCCGCGTCCCAGCGGCCCCGGTCGGGACCGTGCGGCTGTGAGCCCGGCTCGGCCGGGTAGAAGGCGGGGCCCGCAGCGGGCCGGTACGGGCCGGGCGGGTAAGGCTCGGGCTCGGGACGGGAGAGGCCGCCGTGGCGGGGCCACTGGGAGGATCCGCGGTCCTGCCCGAAGGTTCCGGGAGCAGCGTCCGGGCGCGGAGAGAAGGGATCCCGTGAAGACGCCCCGCTGTCACGGGCGCGTCGGGCCGACCAGGAACTGGACCCGGGCGTGCCACCGTACGGCGGGCTCGGATCCACATCGTGCCATCGTTGCTCGGTCATCTGCACCCAAATGTTAGCCGTTGCAGATCGATAGCACGCGCGTCCCATAAATAACAACCGCGCCCCGGTAGTCTTCGCGGCATGGATGGTGAGCCGGGTACGGGGGCGGCCAGTGTTTAGAGCGCGTACGGGCGCCCCGGTGCGCGGTGTCACGCATACCACGGGATACGTGCTGACCTGCGCCTTTTCTGCGCTCGTGCTGGCCGTCAGCGGCTTTTCCTACTTCGTCGTCCGTGACGTGAGCAGCATCGGCTCCTCGCACGCGATCGCCGGCGGCCCCTCCGTCGGCGCGCAGAACATCCTGCTGATGGGCCTGGAGAGCCGCCGGGACTGGAGCGGCAACATCCTGCCGAACAACATCCTCCACGCCCTGCACGCCGGCAGCGCCCAGGGCGTGGCCGACGGCGTCGGCGGCAACGACACCAACACGCTGATCCTGCTGCACATCCCGGCGGGCGGGAAGAAGGCGGTCGGCTTCTCCATCCCGCGCGACGACTGGGTCAACTTCGCCGGGACCATGGGCTCCCAGCAGCAGGGCAAGATCGACCAGGCTTACGGCGTAAGCATGTTCTCCCAGCAGCAGCAGCTGAAGGCGCAGAACCCGGGCATCAGCCAGAACCAGCTCGCGTTCCAGGGCAACGAGGCCGGCCGCAAGGCCGCAGTGGACACGGTGGAACAGCTCACCGGCGTGCACATCGATCACTTCGCCGAGGTGAACCTGGACGGGTTCTACGAGCTGGCCAACGTGCTCGGCGGTGTGGAGGTCTGCCTCAAGCACCCGGTCAAGGACGCCAACTCCGGCGCGAACTTCCCCGCCGGATACCAGCACCTGGACGGCGCGCAGGCGCTGGCGTTCGTCCGCCAGCGGGATGGGCTGCCCAACGGCGACCTGGACCGGACCCACCGTCAGCAGGCCTTCCTCGACGCGGTCATGCAGCAGTTGCGCGCCGAGGGAGTGATCGGCGACCTGACCAAGGTCCAGGCGCTGATGTCGGTGGCCAAGCAGTACGTCATCAGCGACTCCGACTGGAACCTGCTGGACTTCGCTTCGCAGGTGCAGAGCCTGACCAGTGGGAACCTGGTCTTCCACACGCTGCCCATCCAGGGCTACGCGATGATCGACGGCCAGGACGCGAACGTGGTTAACGCTGCCGCCATCAAGAACATCGTCCAGTCCACGTTCTACCCGAAGCCTGCCGCACCGGCCGCGCCCCGGACGCAGCCGCAGCCCGGTACTCCGGCCGCGGCCACGACCGTGGACGTGCTCAACGGCGGGAGTACGCCCGGCCTGGCCTCGCGTGTCTCCCAGGCTATGGTCCAGGCCGGCTTCAAGGCCGGGCAGGTGGGGAATACGACCCCCCTCAGCACGACCGAGGTCCGCTACGGGACGGGCGAGGCGGCCAACGCCAGCCGCATCGCCTCGGCGTTCGGTGTCACGTCCGCAGCCAGCCCATCGGTGGCCGCGAACCACGTCGAGGTCATGCTCGGCGCGGGCACCACAACCGCACCGACCGTTAGTGCGGCCCCGGCCAGCGGGTCCACCGCGTCCAGTTCCCCGTCGTCGATCATTCCCACCGCTGGCCCGCAGGGTGGCGCCGTCGGTGCCCAAAAGGGCATCCCCTGCGTGGACTGAGGTTCGGGCCAGCACGGCAACGGGAAGGGGCTCGCGCCAGGCCTGCCCATCCATAGCGGTGAATACGGCCGAGAGCACTCGTGTCAGCGAACAACGGCAGGGGGCGGGTGTTCGTTGCCCCCAACGACAGAAGGACCGGCGTCTACGACAGAAGGACCGGCGTCCCAGAGAGTTCGACGCCGGCGTCGCGCATTTCGGTGAGGGCGCGGGCCGTGCTGTCGGGGGCAACCCCGGCGGTGAGGCCCAGCCGGACGCGCGTGGCGAACCCGCCGCGGGCTCCGTCCGTGGCCGTCGCGCGTACGCAGTGATCGGTGGCGATCCCGACGATGTCGAGTTCGGTGACGCCGCGCTCGCGCAGCCAGTCACCTAGCCGCGTACCCGTGTCGTCGGCGCCCTGGAATCCGCTGTAGCCGTCGTCATACGCGCCTGTGCGGAAGATCGCCTCCAGCCGAGTCGTGTCCAGGTCGGGATGGAACTCCGCGCCCGGCGTTCCCGCGACGCAGTGCGGCGGCCAGGAGTGAACGTAGTCCGGGTGGTCGGAGAAGTGGTCACCCGGGTCGATGTGGTGGTCCTGGGTGGCGACGACGTGCGCGTACTCGCTGGCGCTGGTGGCCACCAGCTCGCTGATCGAGCGGGCCACGTAGGCGCCGCCCGGCACGGCCAATGAGCCGCCCTCACAAAAATCGTTCTGGACGTCCACGACGATGAGTGCGCGCACCCGCCCACGGTATCGTGCCGGAAGCGCTGCCTGGCGTACGAGCTGGCCCACGCCGCGCTGCGCGCTGCTCAGCAGGAACGTTGCGGTCCCGGTCAGCCGATCAAGGAACCCACCATGACCTGGGACGAGGTCCGCACCGCTGCCCTGCGCCTGCTCCCCGGTGCGCGCTACCGCCGCCACCTCCTGTTCCGCTACTGCCTCCGCTGGTACTGCCTCCGCTGGCGCAAGCCGGGCTGACCGCGGCCGTTCTTCCCCCTCTTTTGCCCGGACGGTTCTGTCTAAACCGTTCGCCACCGTCCTCCGAAGAGGACGATAGCCAGCGGTTCATTTGTCACGCTCCCAGGTCACGTGGAACTTCTGGCCGAGACCGGATGTGGCGGACACGTTATCCTTGTGCAGCCCGCTGGCGTCCACCATCACAACCGTGGTGAGCGGAACGTTTCCCATCGCATGCCCGTTGACTTTATCCTTACTGAAGTAAATGGCGCGGAAGTCAGCGAGCGGCAGGATGCCGGTGACGCTAGACATGGGAGCTTCCGCGATAACCTCGGCCGACGCGTCCGCCAGCCCGCGACGAGTGACATTCACCGTGTGCGACCAGTTGCGGGTGATATCGGAGATCTTCAGCGTGTAGTACTCGCTGCTCCGAACGGCAACCGACGCGGTGAAATGATCTCCCGGGTACACGTGGTTGGTGAAAGACACCATGCCGGCCGGGTACATCTCGTACCAGGCGTAGTAGAACGGCGACGTGCCGTTGCACGCAGAGATAGTCCCATCCTGCTCGACCGTGCTGTTGTGGAGCCCATCCAGGCCGACCCAGAATGCGCTGTACTGGAACGGGTAGATTGAGAACGGGCAGCTTACCGCAGGCACCGTCCAGGCCGACGAGACGCCGGTGTAGTGCGCGGAGGCCGCGTACCCAGACCAGTTATAGGTGAAGGAATGCCCGGCGGTGGCGGAATTCGTGGTCCCGCCATTTCCCGGAGCTGGAATCGCTGGGCCCACTAGTGATGCAGCAGCGGCGTGAGGCGGGGTGTGATCGACAGGCGGCCCATGCGTCGCGAGGCCGAGCCCGGCTACCAGTGCGGCGGCCGGGACTGCGATTGCCTTATTGAGTTTCATTGCCTTGCCTTCCCCCGGTACAGAAAAGCCTCATTTCGCTCTCTGTTACCGCAACCCTACGCAGCGTGCATCCTGGTACTCAGAGCAGGATGACCGGGAGATAAGGTCCAAATGACCTGGCCAAATGACCGGGAAAGCAGAGTCCAAACGTCACCTAAAGTGACAGTCGCCGGACGCTCGGCAACTGATCGCCTCCCTGAGCGCCGGGCGGCCCGGGGCAATCTGCAGGACTCCGGGGCCACCCCCGCTCAGCAGGGCGGCGCGGGGAGGATGTCAAGCGGTGCCATTCTCGAAGATGGTCGGGATGGCGGGGTCGCCGCGGGATAGCTGGAACGCCTGGGGCGGTAGTTCCGCCAGCACCTGACGGTGCCGTTCGCGCGCCGCCGCCAGGGGCTCGCGGCCCACGATCTCCCCGTCGCCGACGAGCGGCGTGAGCAGCAGGCGGTCATGCGGCCCCGGATCGGGCGGGGACAGCCGAATCTCCTCCGCCAGAGCCACCCTCGCTTCGTCCCGGTGCCGCAGGGCCCATTTCCGGCCGCCGCGCCCGGGCTTGCCGACCGAGCGCTTCGCCATCGGCCGCAGTGGGCTATCGGGGCCCGGACGATCGGCCCGCGCCACGAGCTTGTACACCAGGGCGGCCGTGGGTGCCCCGGACCCGGTCACCAGGGAGGTGCCCACCCCGTAGCCGTCGACCGGGGCGGCGGCCAGCGCCGCGATCGAGTATTCGTCCAGGTCGCCAGTGAGCACGATCCGGGTGTGGGTCGCGCCGAGCTCGTCGAGCAGCGCGCGGACGTGGTGGGCCAGCACCAGCAGGTCGCCACTGTCGATCCGCACCGCACCGAGGTCGGGGCCCGCCAGCTCGACCGCGGCCCGCACCGCGCGGTCCACGTCGAACGTATCCACCAGCAGCGTCGTGCCCTTGCCCAGGGCGTCGAGCTGGGTGCGGAACGCGTGCCGCTCGCTGTCGTGCACCAGGGTGAACGCGTGCGCGCTGGTCCCGGCCGACGGCACGCCGTACAGGCGGTTCGCCTGCAGGTTCGAGGTGGACGAAAAGCCCACGAGGCAGGCCGCCCGGGCGCTGGCCACGGCGGCCTGCTCGTGCGTGCGCCGCGACCCCATCTCGATGAGTGGCCGCCCGCCAGCCGCGGTCACCATCCGGGACCCGGCGGACGCGATCGCACAGTCGTGGTTGAGGATCGACAGAGTGATCGTCTCGAGGATGACCGCCTCGGCGAACGTGCCCTCGACCACCAGGATCGGCGAGCCGGGAAAGTAGCAGTCGCCCTCCGCGTAACCCCAGATGTTCCCGGTAAAACGGTATGATTTGAGGTAACGGAGCGTGACATCGTCCACAATACCGGAGGCCCGGAGGAAATCAAGATCAGCTGTGTCAAACCTGAACTGTTCAAGGGCATCGAGCAGCCTGCCAGTGCCTGCGACGACGCCGTACCGTCGGCCGTGCGGCAGGTGCCGGGCGAACACCTCGAAGATCGTGCGGCGCCCGGCCGCCCCACTGTGCAGGGCACCCTGGAGCATGGTCAGCTCATACTGATCGGTGAGCAACGCGGTGCCGTGCCCGGGCATGGGACGGCTCCCGGGTGGAAGAGACATACTGTCCGCCGAATTCGTCACGAGTGGAAGACTACGGACCTGGAGGCAAGCAGCCGTGAGCGTGGCACCCTCTGAGGTCGAGCTGCCGGAGTCCGGTGAGCAGACCACACCGGACAAGCCGTGGCTGACGATCGTCTGGAACGACCCGATCAACCTGATGGACTATGTGACGTACGTGTTCCAGACCGTGTTCGGCTACCCGAAGTCGAAGGCGAAGAAGCTCATGCTTGACGTGCATTACAAGGGCAAGGCGGTGGTGGCCGCCGGCGCGCGTGAGTCGATGGAGCACAACGTCGAGGTGCTGCACGGGTACGGCCTCTGGGCGACGGTCTCCTCCGACTCGTGAGACCTCGCGAGGCTCTCGTGAGACGCTGGCTCCTTACCCTCGCCCGGACGAGAATTGCATTGGTGGCGCCTCCCTGATGGATGCTTTTCGCCGGACCAGCGGCCGCGGCGTGCGGGCCAGGTTCGACGCCCCGGAAGCGGTCCTGCTGCGCAGCCTGATCGAGCTGGTCGTGGACCTGCTGACCGACCCTGACGCCGACCGGCCCAGCGTGCCCGGCTCGCCCGGCGCTCCCGGCGCTCCCGGCGCTCCCGGGTCGTCCGGCGTGCCACCCGGACTGGCCGGGGAGACCCCGGACCCCGGCACGCCGGGTGTGCCCACCCCGGCGGAGCTGGAGGCGATGTTCGGCTCCGGCCGTCCCGCCCAGACGCCGCAGGACCCCGCGCTCGCCCGGCTGCTGCCCGACGCCTACCGGGACGATCCCGACGCCGCCGGGGAGTTCCGCCGCTTCACCGAGGAGAGCCTGCGCAACGCCAAGCAGGAGAGCGCGCGGATCGTGCTGGACACGCTGCCGGCCGACGGCGGCCCGGTCAAGCTGTCCGGGGAGCAGGCGCAGTCCTGGCTGCGGGCGCTCAACGACGTCCGGCTCGCGCTGGGCGTCCGGCTCGGCGTCACCGAAGAGTTTGAGGAGCAGTGGCAGGAACTCGACCCGGTCGACCCTCGCTGGGCCGCGTTCGAGGTGTACGCCTGGCTGGGCGCCGTCCAGGAATCACTGGTCCAGGCTCTGACGTAGCCGACCCGGGCCGGGCCCAAGCCGGAGCAGCCCCGGTGCCGGGCCCTGGCCCGAGCGGCCCCGGTGCCAGGGCCCTGACGGAGCCGGGCCGGCCCGCCGGGTACCCTCGCGTCATGCTCTCGATCCGCCGTGAGCTCCACGACAAGATCGTCGCGCACGCCCGCGCCGACCACCCGGATGAGGCATGCGGCGTGATCGCCGGCCCGGCCGGCCTCGACCGCCCGGCGCGGTTCATCCCGATGCTCAACGCCGCGCGGTCACCGACCTTCTACGAATTTGACTCCACGGAGCAATTCCAGGTCTGGAAGGAGATGGACGGGCGGGACGAGGAGCCCGTCGTCATCTACCATTCGCACACCGCGACCGAGGCCTACCCGTCCCGGACGGACATCTCTTACGCGGGCGAGCCGGGCGCCCACTACGTCCTGGTGTCCACCCGCGCTGAGGATGAGACAGAGTTCCGTTCCTACCGCATCGTCGACGGTGTGGTCACGGAGGAGCCAGTCGCGATCACCTGAGACTATTGACCCGCCCGCCTGCCTTCGGTGGAATGATCCCGGTGCCCAAGTGGATTGATCCCGGCGCCCAAATGGATTGATCCGGCGCCCAAGTGGAATGATCGCGGCGCCCAAGTGGAATGATCCCGGGGGCGGTGGAATGATCCCGGAAGGCTCCGGGTTGGATCGCTAGGGACCCGGAATACAGCCGCACGCTCGAGCTGAACCGCCCGCTAGTGCTACATCCGCACACCATGGAGTGTTCTGATGGCCATCGAGGTTCGTATCCCGACGATCCTGCGCACGTACACGGGTGGCGCCAAGCAGGTGGAGGGCGCAGGCTCCACGCTGGGCGAGCTCATCGAGGACATCGACGGGCGGCACAGCGGGCTGCGCGACCGGCTAGTCGACGATGGCGCCCTGCGCCGCTTCGTCAACGTGTACCTCAACGACGAAGACGTGCGCTTCCAGGGCGGCCTGGAGACCCCGGTCAAGGACGGCGACACCGTGACGGTACTCCCGGCGGTCGCCGGGGGCGCCTTCTGATCG
>Ga0181530_10006696_pt1 | contig 11251 bp, 9 predicted proteins | sample PEATcosm2014_Bin_42_FD_119769 | JGI IMG/M metagenome (GOLD analysis project Ga0181530, IMG submission 119769) | Peatland microbial communities from MTU Mesocosm Facility, Houghton, MI, USA - PEATcosm2014_Bin10_60_metaG | ecosystem: Environmental > Terrestrial > Soil > Wetlands > Peat | place... | reverse complement strand
CGGTTCCAGTTCCACTTCACGCCCACGCATGGTTCCTGGCTCAACCAGGTCGAGCTGTGGTTTCAGCAGCTCTCTGCCAAGGTCTTGCGTCGAGGCGTGTTCAATTCCACGGATGAACTACACGCGGCGATTATGGCGTTCATATCCCGCTAGGACGCCCATCCCCATCGGTTCAACTGGGTATACGGCGCCGAGTTCCTTGACGAAGAGATCCTTCGCCATGCGGCATGACATCCCCTCAACAACTTCTGGCCGGCGGCACTAGCAATCGCCAGCGCCTACCAGCGTCTGGTGCAAAAGGCGACCGCCAACAGCGACGGTTCCGCCGACGTCCACGATTGCAGCAGCATCGGGGTAGAGCAGCTACAGTGTCTATGCCAGCAAGGCCATGCAGACCAGTCCACCCTCATTGCCGGCACGTGGATCGGAGAGAAACCGCCTTCTGCTGCCCCGTCATGCGGCATCATCTCGCTCTGCGTCGGGAAACAGTTGGAACGGATGACCGCTTGACAAACCACACGGGCCAGCAGGGTGTTCATCCCTGGGCCACGGAGAGGCTGCGCAGGCTGATGCCGGCGCGCCGGGGATTCTGTGTTAGAAGACCAAAATTGCGCGTGACAAGCCGACAGAAGATGAGACGTCTTCATCTGCCAGTTTGGCTCGTTCTCCTCGCAGTTACGGCCGACGCGCTCGCCCAAGAAGACGAGCCCGGTGGGGCACCGCCTTCCGCAGCAGGACCGGCCGCGGCGGCCAAGTCAATCGCCCCGCCCGGCATAGACTATCCCGCCTTGCAGGCACTGGGCGGCGTCACTGCGCTCTACATAGATCAGACCTACGAGACCAGCGACGATCTGTCGACGTTCTACTGGGTTCAGGGCCACGCCAGCGGTTATCGGCTTGCCGTGGGCGGCAGTCTTCGGCTCGGCGCATTTCAAGCAAACCTCGAGCTGCCCGCATTGCTCACGCGTCTTTCCATAGACAGCTTGGGCTCGTCGCCGCCGATTCCGGCCGATCGGCAGAAATCCTCGTTCTCCCTGGGAGACGCGGTCGGCGGCGGCAGCTATGCCTGGCAACTTCCCATTGACTCGGTCGCGGCGCTCGTCGGCCTGGGCATGCGCTTCCGCTTGCCGACGCATACCATGGCCTACAGCTTCCAACTCGTCGGTGGAAATCCCTACTCATTCGGTTTCCCGTACTACTTCCACTTGGCTCCTGCAAGCCTACTTCTCGTGTCCTACGGCGCTCTCTCTTTCACGATGAACCAGGGCCTTCTGGCTATGCTGGCAAAGAACACCACACTGCTGGGCCTGCCTTTGAACATCCCAAACGTCTTCTTCTGGGAATCGCACTACGCCCTGTCCCTCGTACCGGTTGACTGGCTGGGGCTTTCTTTCGAACTTATCAATTGCATTCAGCTCAGTCACGTCGGGGACCAAAACTTTCAAGATCTGAACCACCTGAAGGCCTTCTACCTCGATCCAGCTTTGACGTTTGACCTCGGGTCCTACCGGATTGCGTTGGCGGGACGATTCGGGCTTGGCAAAGACACCCAGAGATTCGGCGTTATCACGTTTTCCGGATCGCGGGCTCTGCTCGTGCGCGTGTCCTATGTGTTCTAGCGCCGCCCGACGATGCTGTAGACTAGAGCGCTGCATGTTCCGCTACATCTCCGGCCTGCTCCTGCTCTTGTTTGCGGCCTCCTGCCAGCAGAGTGGAACTGGTTCGACCGATGCACAGATCCATGATGGGGGGGCGGACGCTTTCGTGCTCAGCCTGCCGGTCGGCTGTCCGCCCGACGCGGGCAACGAGATCGGCATCGGCAAGCCATGCAGCCAGAGTGGCAACGAGTGCGGGAGCGGTCTGCTCTGTACCTGTGGCAACTTTGGCGTTACCTTGCCCGCCAACATGCCCTGCCTCTGCACCAACGCGATAGCGAGCGCGAGTTGTCCGGCCAATCCAAACTGCGGGAACAACGCAACCTGCTGCACCATCCTCGGTGTGGTGAGCGGCTGCATCCCAAATGTTTGCCTGGTCACCATCCAGCAGGGCGGGGCTCAATGCCTATTTCAGTAAGAACGTGTCAGCGCCCGACGTGTCGTCTCTATTGATCGACGCGGTCTTGGCCGCTACACCGTAGGATTGGAAGCGACGTCGCCAAGCGCTGGTTTTGGTGCCCGTGGAGCGCAGCTACCGCCTGAAGTGCGGGGTGAACTGGTTCGACGAACGTCCGTCCAGTGTCAAAAGGGATCGGAGAGACGCAACGGGAATCCGGGTGGTCAGCGACGACGCCGTTGACCTTGTGAAGATCGCGGAAAAGTGTAAAAGCCAAACCGTATCCATGATCAAAGCCGACCTCATCACCGTCATCGCCGACAAGCTCAAGTTCCCCTGGGCGTCTTCACCCTGATCTGCTAGAAAACCAGCCAGTGTCATCGTCATTCGGCCCAAATCGCGTTCTGGGCATGGCTACGCTCTTGGCCGTTGGCTCTCTGGGCTGTGAGTCTCATTCCAGCCACACAGCGGAAGGTGGAGTAGATGGCCCACAAAGTGTAGGCGGCGCATCTGGCATGGGCGCTGCGTTCGGCAGCGGCGGTGCATCTGGCCACGGTGGGGCGGTTGGTATTGGTGGAAATACGGGTGGTTCGACTGCAGCGTTCGGGACAGGTGGTCTACCCGGAACAAGCGGTGGACCCTCAACAGGTGGAGACCTTGGTCAAGCTGGTTCCCCGAGGGGCTCTGGTGGCAGAACCGGTGCCGGCGGAGGGGGAAACATCGGCACGGGGGGCAGCGTGAGCACTGGCGGCACCGTGACCACGGTTTCCGGAAGCGGTGGCTGCTGCTATGCCATCTACTGCCCCAGCGGCGACACGATGGTAACAACGTGCCCGACAGGTGCCTCCTGCTATGAATATACCGCCTGCGGTTGCAACCAAGTTCTGTGCATGGCTGGTGGCGGAAGTGGTGGCACGGGAGGGGCTTCATCGAGTGGCACCCCCGACGGAGGCACGTTGGACTCCGCGCCCCACGATATGGCGACAGACGTACGCGCCGCTCAGGGCGGAGACACCGGCGGGACTGAAGCGCGGGACGCATTCGCTGCAGAGGCCGCGCAAGCTATCGGAATTCCGATTTACGTGGACCCTTCGGCATCGCCTTCTACTTGGGCGCAAGTAAGGGGTGCCGCACCCACTGTGGCGCTGCTTGTCGCCAACCCCGATAGCGGCCCAGGCGTCTCGGTTCAAGTCTCATACACACAGGCAATCACTGCCGCGCATGCCGTTGGACAGATAGTCGTCGGCTACGTCCACACCTCCTATGGGGCGCGCAACATTGCGCAGGTGGAGGCCGATGTGGACGCCTGGTACTCCTTCTATCCGATGATCGATGGCATATTCTCGGATGAGACGTCGACGGATGACGGGACCATAGCGCTCTACTACCAGCCGCTGTTTCAGTATGTGAAGAGCAAGACCGGCGGTCAGCGCCTCGTCGTGATTAACCCCGGAACAATGATCGATGAATCATTTATGGCCGTGGCGGATATCGTCGTCACATTCGAAGATACGTATGCACACTACACCGACGGAAGTTATCCCGTGAACCCATTGTGGATGGCCGGGTACTCTCGCTGGCGCTTTTGGCACCTCGTACTCTCAGCGACTACGGCTGCCGACATGCAGAACGCGATCTCCATCGCACGCCAACGTAATGTCGGGTATGTGTACGTCACCGACCAGCCGCCCACAACAGCGTACTCACAGATAGTGAACGGCGTGTACTGGCAGACCGAAATTGTTGTCACAGCGGCACCATAGCTTGACAGCTTGGAGATCATTGCACCGAGGCGCTGGGACCACCGCAGGCATGACCAGCACCACCGGAGAAACCACTCCACCGTCGGAAACACAGGTGGAGGAGGCATGACCAGCGCCACTGAAGGTATCACCAGCTATGCGGGCGCAACCGGGACCACTGGAGGTGCTACCGGCATTGGAGGCGCTGGCGGCGCCAGTACGACCAGCAAGAGCATCGGTGCGGGTGGGATGCTGGCGACAGGTGGTGTCGTCGGCATTGCAGGCAACGGCGGAACGTGGAACACGCTCCCGGCGGTTGGCGGCACCCTGGGCGCAGGGGGAGCCTCCTCGGGAGGATCGTCTGCTGGCGGAAGTTCGGGTTCCATGGGTGGCGCGAGAGGGGGGTACATCGGGGACGGACGCCTGCGCCAACCTGAGTTACGACTACTGTGTCTCGGAATGCCTCGCGGAGGCGGTGTTAGTCGACAACCCGACGTGTGCCAACGGTGCCTGGAGTTGCCGCTCGGGCTACGTCCTTGCGAGCAGTTGTCCCCCGCAGGCGTGCGGCGTGACACCGGACGCTTGCTGCGATTTGACGACCGGAATCGTTACCAGTAGTCCTTGCATGGCCGACGGATACCGTGGAAAGCTGTATGACACCGCCGACAGCCAGTATGGCAAGCACTCCAAGCTACGCAGAGGTGGCCCCTGACCTTCAGTCATGCCTTCCAACTCTAGTTTCTTCGTCTACACCGACGCGACTGGCGTCGATGTGGTGGTGCAACATCTCGCGGACGTTCCAGCACAGTACCGCGCGCAGGCCAGACAGCTTGACCTGTCAAAGCCGGCCAAGACCGTGTCAGCGGGGCGCGGTGGGCGCGATGATTCGACCCAAGGATCGGCATCGCCCATGCCGGCTGCGGTCGACGGGAAGCAGGGAGTCTCGGCGAACTTCCACGGACCGTCGTTCGCCATGGGGGTCGTCACGGCTATCTCCGTCGGGTTGGTGATCTGGCTCGCCTCGCGCCGGACAGGCCGCATCCTCTCTCTCGCCTTCGGTCTTCTGATCCTGGCAGTGCTCGGCCTGGGCTACCTGGCCTACCTTCGCCAGCAGGTTGGATTACGGCCAGCAGGACTCACAACGCCGGCCGTGCTCATCGACGACGCTCGCAGCGCGGCTGGTACCGTTGACAAGCGCTACCAGGAACAGGAGCGCGAGATGCGCGAAATCGAGAAGAATCAGTAGCGCACAGGGTGATCTTGTCCAGGTTGCCAATGATGTGAATACGGCGCGCTACGGGGGTGCCTGGGTGTTCTTCATGCCTATGAACCTGCGTCGTACATACCAGCGGGGGGCAGGTTAATGTTCTTGCCGGTGCTTCGTCAAGGCGAAGGCCAAGGAACCTCGCAGGTTGTGGTGCAGAGCACCCTGCTGCCTTGCGGGTAGTTGCAGACTTGGATGCCACCGAGGTCCCAGGAGCCTAGCGGACACGAAGGGCAACCGCCTGCGTCCGTCGGGTTCCCGTTGACATCCAGGCGCATGCCGTTCAGTGGACCTAGATCACATTGCTCGCCATGATCTAGGTTGAGAATGCCATCACCACAGCAGGGTATTCTTCCCGCATCACTGTGCCTGACATCCTGTTCCTTCATGACCCAGGGAACATGGTACCGCTTTTTCGGGTGCAGGGAATGTGGGAAGCGGTGGACGCACCAAGCCAAGGTAGCTTGGAACGCGTTGTCAAACGCTGGTACGGGCTGCGGCTCAAAGAAACCGCCATCTGACCAGGTGTAAATGCAGACAACCTTGGTCTCCAGGTACCGAAGATGCTCGTTCCGTGAGCATCGCCAATCCCGTCGGATTCACGACGTCGATGCAGGCCACCGGAACCTGCCAAACAAGCCAGGCCGATTTCGACATGAACATCGAAATCGCCGGCGACTTTGGTGGGGGCTGCGAGTTCTGGTACCATTACCAGTGGAATCCGTAGCGGCTGCTCCCCGTTGATGTGTGCCAGCTCTGCCGTTGTCCGCTGTTCCTTCAGATAGCCCTCTCCGTGATTCTTTTTGATCAGTAGGCTAAAGGATTGGCACCGTCCTTCGATAGTCAAGGGGCAGAGCAGCTATGCGCTGGACGAGACTACTGGCCGCTACGACCGGCACTGCTGTGCTTGTCGCGGCAGTGCTAGTCGGCTGTGCTGTTGGGGTGCGCCGCAATCTCGCCAAGACTCCACCCAGTGAGGTCATCTTCGACGACCAGTGCCATCTGCAGGACTATTTCGACGATCTTGCACGCGGGCGAGATAAGCCACCCGCGCTAGTTCGGTCCGACGAGATTCAGACCAGCGCCAGCGAGAAGACCTTGGGCGGCCGGAGCGCCTACCTTTTCGGGGACAACACCAGCTTGCCCGCGCTGCGGCGCTTGCTAGTCGAGAATTGGAAACCGCTCCCGGCTGCCGTGACGGCTGCCTCGCAGATCGAGGTGGAGGTGCGCTGGTGCGACAAGGTCGGCACACGATGGGTGGTGAGCGACGAGAACGTCACGCTGCACGCTGCCGGAAAAACGGTCGCTCTGGCCCCACATCCCTGCCTGACTGCCTTTCTCTTCGGGCAAGCCCTTTACGAACGGCGTCGCGAGTTGGTCGGATTGCCCCCTGTGTCCATGCCTCAAGCCACACTGCCCGATGCGGGTGCGGCCGATCTCATCACGTCTGACTGACTGGCCGCGATCCGTTGAAGGTGGCCACCGGAAACCTGGTTCACGTGGCGAACGGGCGGGAACAGGCTTGGTCATTTCCCGCGCCATCAGATATTCGCTGTTGATGCGCGCGAGTTCATCGAGGATGGTGCGCGGGCTGTTGCCCAGGCCGGCCCGCCTCTGCCGCAATGAGAGCTACTGGGCCAAAAGGCAATCGCTCGAACAGGCGTCGCCAGCCACTCCGTTGTTGATGCCGTCGTCGCACACCTCGCCCCCGTCGAGAATGCCGTCGCCACAGCGTGGAATCGTGCAGTCGGTCCGGCACAAACTGGGAGTTGCGTACGCCTTGATGTCGATGGGGACGGTCAGATCCAGGTTGACGACCGAACTCGATCCCTGAATCCACGTCCAGCTGGTGATCCCGCTCAAGAACGCCGGCGAAACCAGCACTTCCCATGAGCCTGGAATGGGAAAGCCGGTCAGCACGCCGCCGTCGGTGTTTCCCTTGAAACTCCATTTACCGGCGGCCGTGGTTGCGGAAGTCATGACCAATTCGCCCGGATCGTCCGATACCGCAACCGCGCTTCCCACCGGCAACCCGCTGAACAGCATCTGGACTCTTGATGCCGGCTGCTGTTCCGAGGTGGTGCTGGCGTCGACGCCGTGCTCGACTATCAAACTGAGAGCGGTAGCCGTGCGGTCTAGGTAAAGCAAGATCAAACTGGTGTCCAGCTTCTCAAGGCCCGTGTGGCCGCTCGCAGAGACGTAGTCGTAGAAGTTCGTGCTGGACGCGACCTCCGCGTAGGGCGTGACGGCGAACACCAGATTGTCTTGGGTGACGACGAAGGCCGGTCGGTCCGCGTTGGCCGCGCCAAGGTCGCACTGTTCGCCAGGTTCCACGACGCCATTGCCACAGACCGCCTGCCCACCGCTGGCTCCGCCTGACGTCGTACCGCCGCCACCAAGTCCGCCGGCACCGCCCACGCCAACCCCGCCGGTTCCACCGATAGCGCCGCCTCCACCCAGGCTGCTGGTTCCACCACTACTTCCACCTGATGTCGTGCCGCCGCCACCAGGTCCGCCGGTACTGCCAAGACCAACCCCGCCGGTTCCACCGATAGCACCGCCTCCGCCCAGGCTGCTGGTCCCGCCACTACCTCCGCCTGATGTGGTGCCGCCACCACCGGGTCCGCCGGTTCCACCGATAGCACCGCCTCCGCCCAGGCTGCTGGCGCCGCTGCTCCCGCCACCTGAGGTCGCGTCGCTGCCGCCCAAACCCTGTCCTCCCGTGGGACCAGTTCCCAAGGTGCCTCCCAACACGCCGCCGTCGCCACGACCACCTCGGCCAGCCGAGGCGCCGCCACTCACTCCGCCGGTTCCGCTTCCTCCAAAGGAGCCGCCCAAAGTCGCGCCCCCGCTTCCAGTAGTGCCTCCCACGCCACGACCGCCTGCTCCGGCGAGTCCACCACCACTGTTTCGGCCCCCGCTTGCGGCGATTCCGCTACCTCCAATGGCGCCGCCGCCAGTATTCCTTACTCCGCCTATGCCACCCCTACCGGATTCGCCTGCGCCACCTGTTCCACCCTCGGAACTGCCCCCAAGATTCTGCGTCCCAGCCGTGATCCCGCCAAACCCACCGCTGGCACCTGCCTGACCCGATGCTGACGCCGACTGTTCCTCCATCTGCGTCCGTGCGCAGGCAAGCGTCGCTAACGACACCACCACACCGATTGCCAACCATTGATATTGACACCCCGCAAGCCTGCCAGCCGCGACTTGCGTCACATCTTGCAAAGGCGATCGCTTCATGTCGTCTGTCCTGTACGGAGATATCGTTGGGTTTCCCTATGCCCATCCCAACTCCCCGCCAGAACAAGTTTGGAGTCTTGCGCCTGCACATGCAACCTCCGCAAGATTGCTCGATCCATTCGCCTTGCCCTGACTCGCCGCGTGGCCCAAACGAGATGATGGGGTTTCGTCCTGAAGTCGCATCTGCCGCGAGTAGGGCTTTTCGGATTTCGGGGGCTTACGATCATGCATCAAAAGCTGCAAGTATCGACGCAGCTGCCAGCCGGCAGCTTCCCGGTCATGACCTGATAATGATTGGAAATCTGAGTTTGGCTCAGCAGGAAGTTGTAGATGGCCACCTTGCCAATGGCGCCTTGGAACCAGCAGTCCAAGGCCATAGTTCCGATATTGAGCGCGCTGTTGTTGGCTATTGGAACGACATTGTACTGACTCATGCAACCAGTTTGGCCGTGAAAGGAGTGATTCCATTGTACGCCGTTGACCCAGATGTTGATGGAACCTGGGTACGATGCCGCGTTGACACAATCCGAAGGCTGGCTCAATGTCGTGTATTCACCGACCACGTGATACCACTGTCCAGCCTGAATTAGCCCCGCCGCCGGTTGCCAGTCCGCAGCCGATCCGAGGCCAGCACTGGGATTGAAGACGTAGGCGGAAATTCGATTGGGTCGATTCGGGCTCTCGGTGGTATTCGTGTCGTACATCCTGGCTTCCCATTCGCACGTGGGACCATATTGTTCACACTTGCCCATCCAGTCGACGTATCCGCTCGATCCGTCATCGTGGGGAAACTGGAGCACGTCGGGCCTGATCCAACCCTCCCAGGTCAAATTGCCGGTGGTGGGGATCGACATGGAGGCGTTCGACGGAATGGTCAAGTACTGGGAGGCGCCATCGAAATCCCCCGCTCGATCGCCGTTCGGCATCGAAACAGGAGATGGCGTGCCGCTCTTGTAGGTGCCGGTGTTATTATTGCCGGAGAGATCGGGCTCACTGCCGGACAGGGACTGGTTGATCGCCCAGTATGCTACTGGATGGTCGCAGAGAACGACCTGATCATAGGTGTTGGTAGTGCCGCACGTGGACCTGCTATTGCCCATGGCGCTCGAACCACCTGAGGCAGCTGTGCCGCCGATACTAGTCGTGCCCGCAGCTCCGCCTGCATGCCCTCCGGTGCCGGAAGCCGCCTTGTTGTTGCTGGTGCAAGCAGCTAGCGGGGTGAAGGACAGCAGACACGAAATTGCAGCCAAAGAATGGTTCGCGTCCATGGTCGCTCCGTCAACCATTCTATCCGGAGTCTCGGCGTCGCAACCGATGATCTGCGGGTGCTTCTCGCTCAGTCCGGTTCGCTACGGAACGCGGCCCCCCCCTTGCGCACATGCACCCACGGTCATCCATCCACCGGGGGACAGGTATGTCGGCGGTTGAACGATTCTGGGGCCGGAATTCAGGCCGGCTGTCCAGCTTGAATCGGGAGGCACGAGCGCCTCATCTACTTGGTCAGTTTCGTACCTGGGACGCAGATGGCTACAGTCACTGCCGTGTACAGAAAGCGATATTGCTCGGCATCGATTTCAGTTGACTATTTGGCCACAATCGGCAAAGGCCAGTGTCGTGTCGACACGGAAATTGGACTGGGTGGTGTGCCTTTCCGCATTGAAGACGGCCAAGGGATAGATGTTGCCTACCTTGATTCCCAGCTGGCTGGCTTGGGCGTCAAGATTCACGGTCTCGGTTTCCTGGACATGAATCCCGCCCAGATCGATGACCAGCTGGTTGTTTATGTAGACCCACACGTCGTCATCCCCTTGGAACGTGAATGTCTCTCCGCCGTTGTAGGTGAACGACGTGTGAATCTCTGTCGTGAAACTGAAATTGTGGTTCTCGCCCTGGTTACCGAAACCCTCATTATCGAGTGGAAAGTAAGATGAATCTGGAACTCCCTGGTTGTTGATGGATGCAGCAAAGGTCACCACGTTGCCGTTGGGAACGAAGTGCAGACCAACTATATACGTCATGTTCACACCGGGCACATCGTTGTACCACTGGTTGAAATCGGCCTGCCCCGTCGTCGTAGGGGTCGTGCCACCAGGATGCGCATAGACTGGCTTTTCATCCGCACCTAGCGTCGTGGTTACAATTCCCCGATCATCTTGCGGGGTAGGCGACTGGAAATCTGGTTGACCCCCCGGCGTGGTACCCATCTTAAAATCGCGCACCACGCCGTAGAGCCCACTGCAGATGCTGGGAGTTCCCATACCGGACCCACCAGAACCGCTTCCAGCGTCCGGTGTGGAGGCTCCACTGGTCGAAATAAGCTGAGGTCCAAGCGCATACGCGCCATAAGACACGTTGGTCACGTTCACATAGCCCGCAGGAGGCCAGACTACGCCTGTTCCCGTCGCGCTGCCGGGGTTCGTGCTAGTACCTTGGCCACCAGCCACCCCCGTGATGATGGGAGCAGACGAGCCTGGTGAGCTACCACCCGTACCGCCCGCTCCCATGAGACTGGAGCCGACTGGCACGGGCCCGCCGCACGCCAGGACAGTGAATGCAGCGCCGATCACAGAGGCAAGAAGCCAGGTTCGATTCAATCGGCTGGGGTTTCGCATGCGGTTCATGCTGCCTCTCCTTCCGGCATTCAGCCAAAGCCCGCTCCCACCGAAGGTGGCAGGATCGGTACAAGGTTCCCGCAGGAACCTACTTTGCAAGGTTACTCCGCTGCAGTACCCGAGCAAGTGCGCAAGTGTGGCACGACTGGATTTGTGATGCACCCGGTCGACACACTGGTGCCGATCGCAGCGAAAACGCGGCTTCTTCGCGATCATCTCCGTGCGCCGGCCAAAACCGGCGAGATGCAAGGGATGAAAGAACCTCATGATGAAAGGAATAGCGAACCACATCAGCCCCGAGTCATGCATCGTCGTTCGCGAGAACGGTGATGAAGCGT
>Ga0181530_10006692_pt1 | contig 11253 bp, 7 predicted proteins | sample PEATcosm2014_Bin_42_FD_119769 | JGI IMG/M metagenome (GOLD analysis project Ga0181530, IMG submission 119769) | Peatland microbial communities from MTU Mesocosm Facility, Houghton, MI, USA - PEATcosm2014_Bin10_60_metaG | ecosystem: Environmental > Terrestrial > Soil > Wetlands > Peat | place... | reverse complement strand
CGACCTGACCTACGCCGCGGAAGACAATCCCGAAGCCCGCATTCGCGCTCCTCAGGTGGAAGGCCCGGATTACGAGATCGATCACACCGGGCCCCAGATCGTCGCCCATCCGGCGGCTACCGCCATCGCCATGGTCCTGCAGCGCCTCAACGCCAACTATCAAATCGCGCGCGCGATTGTTCACATATTCGAGCCTGCGAGCGAATACGGTACCGCGGGCATCGAGGAGCTGCAGCAGCAGACCGTGAATCTGCTTTCGTTCCAGCCGGTACCGAAGAAGGTCTTCGACGCGCAACTGGCCTATACCATGCTGACGCAGTTGGGTTCCGAGGCGCCTGTTCCGCTGGCCGAAGCGGAAGACCGTATCGAGCGGCATCTGGCAAGCCTGCTGGAGCGTTTCGACGGCATTCCGATGCCCTCGCTGCGTTTGATTCAGGCGCCGGTATTTCACGGCTACACTTTTTCGTTCTGGATTGAATTCGAAGACGCTCCGGCCGCGTCCGACATAGAGGACGCAATGAGTCACGATCTCTTTGACGTGCGCACGGGCGAACAGGAACCGCCCAACAACGTTGGGGTCGCCGGGCAAAGCGGAATTGCCGTCGGCGCCATTTCGCCCGACCGCAACAACGGAAACGCATTCTGGATCTGGGCCGCGGTGGATAACCTGCGGCTCGCCGCGGAGAGCGCCGCCATGATTGCCGGGGAGGCCGTTTGAAGCCGGCATTTTGGAGCAGGCCTTTGGCCAGCGCCCCGACGCTTTTCCTTCTGCTGGCCGGCTGCGGATATCACGTGGCCGGGACAGCCAATCTTCTGCCCACCGAGATCCACACCATCGCGATTACCCCGTTTAGAAACGTCAGCGTTCAATACAAACTTTCCGACTATCTTACGGAATCGGTGAGCCGTGAAATGATCACGCGCACGCGCTACAAGATCGTCGCCGACCCCGCGAAGGCCGATGCGGTACTGTCCGGCGCCGTCGCGAATATGTTCTCCAGCGCAACCGTCGCCGATCCGGTGACGGGCCGCAGCAGCGGCGCACAGGTGATTGTTCAGATACAGGTCAGGCTGACGGACAAGGACGGCAAGGTACTTTTCGACCGGCCGAACGTGGAGTTTCGCGAGCGCTATGAGATCAGCGTCAACCCGCAGCAGTATTTCGATGAGAGCCAGGCCGCTCTGCAGCGTTTAAGCCGCGACGTGGCCCGCACGGTGGTCAGCGCGATCCTCGAAAACTTCTGACCGGGAGAGGCAAAACGGATTGCGTCTGCAAAAGTCTCCGGAGTTCGCCGCCTTCCTCATACTCGCTTCCGCAGCGCTCGCCGGAATCGAGATTCTCTTTCTGGGCTCTCCGGGACTCCAGGCGGATGAGGTCCTGTTTGTTCTCCCCTATGTTCCGGGCGCTCACACGTTGTATTCGTGGAGCGCCGGTCATATTCAGATTCCGGTCATGCTCATGGACTACGTGGGTGCGGTCAAATCCTGGCTCTACTGGCCAATCTTCAAGCTCTGGCATCCGGGAATATGGTCGATCCGCCTGCCGGGGTGCGCCTTCAGTATCGCGACCTTAATTCTTTTCGCCGTACTCGTGCGGCGCACGGCGGGATGGCGCGTCGCGACAGCCGCGGCCGCGCTTCTTGCCACCGACGCCTCTTTCATCTTTACCAACGTCTTCGATTGGGGCCCTGTTGCTCTCCTGCTTCTTGGCGCCCTGGCGTGCCTGAACTTATTTCAACTGTTTTTTGCCACGGGCCGGATCTGGTATGCGGCGGTGGGAAGTTTTGTAGCCGGTGTTGCGCTTTGGTACAAAGCGATATTTTTGTTTCCTCTCGTGGGAACGTGTTTTGCGGCGTTCTTAGTCTGGCGGCGTGAGCTCAAACCGAGACTGTCCGCCAAAATTGTCCTGGCGGCGCTCGCGTCTTTTTTCCTCGGTGCGTTACCTCTGCTGCTGTTCAATCTGGAACGCCCGGGAGCGACGTTCGCCGCATCGAGATCCATCGATCAGGGGCTTCTGGCCGAGAAAATCGTCATGCTGGAACGTACGCTTGATGGACGCGCATTTGAGCACTATCTGTTCCGGAGCTTTCCAGGGGAGAAGATTGCGCTTGCCGGCGCATCGCTGCCGGACCTTGTGATGTCGTGGTATCGAACGTCCCGATTGGCGCCCGGGAGTGGGATGCTCTTCGCATTATGCGCATCGCTGCCGGCCCTGATATTCCTCCGCCGCACTTCGGTTTATCGGACGCTTTTGTTCGTTTGGTTCGCTTTCCTTTTCTCGCTCGGCTTGATGCTCATTTTCCGCGATGCGGGTGCGGGCCCTCATCATATGGTCCTGCTCTTTCCCGCGCCGCACTTTATCGTGGCGGCCACGATAGTCGCTATTGGCGATGCCCACATTCGGGCCGGACGCATCGCGAATGTTTGTCTTGTGCTCATCCTGATCTCGAATGCAGTTCTCATTGGAAGGTATTTTGAAGCGGCCCGGCACAACGGATTCGCCATCTACTGGACGAACGGGCTCTCCGACCTGGCCAGAGTGCTGAAGGCCCAGGAAATGCCGATAGCATTTCTGGACTGGGGGATGCGGGATCCGGCGGAAATTGCATCCGGAAATTCCCTCCGCGTGATCCCGGCGAGTTCGGAGCCCCGGCCAGGTGTCCTCTATGTGCGGCATTGTACGGGCTACGTGATCCAGGGCGGCGAATCGGAACGCTTTGACCGGCGAGTGAACGCGGCGCAGTTGGTTCCCCGAGCGTATGCGACTGTCGCCGACAGCCTGGGTAATCCTGTATTTTGTCTGTTCCGATTGGATGAGGGGAGAGGTAACGCCAGATGACGCCCGCCCAGTTCCTTGCCCGAGTGAAACGTAACGAGGTTCCTCCGGTATGCCTGTTCCTCGGGCAGGAGAGCTACAACCGCAGGCGATGCCGGGAAGCTCTGGTTGCGGCGGCCAACGGCGTCGAATCGAGCGCACAGGCCGGAGGGTCCGTTGTGCGCGCTGAAATTGAGCAATTCGACGCCTCCGAGACATCGCTGAACGCGATTATCGACGATGCCCGCGCCATGTCCCTGTTCGCCGCCGAGCGGTTAATCTTCGTGATCGGCGCTGAGACCACGATGCCCCGCTCCGCTCGTGGCACATCTTCAGACGAAGACGACGACGAACCAGGTGGCGCTGGCGGTCTTGCCGCCGGCGTCTTAGAGGCTTATGTAAAGAACCCCACCCCCGGGGTAACTCTGATCTTCGAAGCCACTCGATGGGACCTGGAAGGCGAGGACAAACCAAAAAACGAACGTGTGCGCAAGTTCTTCGGCGCCATTCCCGACGTGGTGGAGTTCCGCCGTTTCAGCGCCGACGAGGCGCGGGCGGAGCTGAATCGTATCGCCCGCGAGGCCAACCTGAAGCTGGATCCGTCCGCCGCCGAAGCCCTGGTGGAGGCGCTGGCGGCAGACGTAGGGCGCATCGCGGTCGAGGTCGAAAAGCTCTCGCTCTACGGCAAGCCGATCACGGCGGACGACCTGCCGCTTTTGGTCCCCGACGCGCGGCAAAGCACAATCTTCGCGCTCGTGAACGCGCTCGGGCGCAGGGATCGCATGCGGTCGCTTGAGACTCTCGACGCGCTGGTCCGCGACGGCGAGTATCTGCCCCTCGCTCTCACGTTTCTCGCCACGCAATTTCGCATGGCGCTCGTCGCTAAGGAAGCGAACCTGCGCGGGGCATCTCAGGTGCAAGCGCATTTTCAGCGCGCGGGCGTGCAGATGTGGGGCTCGCGCGCCGAGCAGGTTTCGCAAACCGCGGCGAAGTTTTCCAAGGCACAGCTGGAACGCGGCTTAAAGCTGCTTTTCGAAACCGACCGCGACCTCCGAAGTGCCCGGCCCGATGACCGCACAGTTGTGGAGAACTTCGTAGTCAGGCTCTGCGCTTAGTGGCCTTCACTCACGTAATTCCGGTTCCATTCGGGAATGTCCACAGTCACGTCGCCCTTCACAACCGCCTGGCATCCCAGCCGGGAATGAAGCTGATAATCGGCCGCCTGTTCCACCCGGTCGAGTTCATCGTCGTCCATTTCGGAAAGGTTCGCATCGCCTTCCTTTACCACCACATGGCACGTCGTACACGCGCAGCTTCCGCCGCAGGCGTGTTCCAGATGGAAGCCGACGTTCATCGCGATATCGAGCAGCGATTCCGGTTTTCCATGCCCTTTGTAAGGCAGCTTGCCCTGCTCGAACTCGAATGTCTCGCCTGCTGGAAGGAAGGTAACTCTCGGCACTGCACCCGATTATAGCGGACCATCGCCGAAACCCAGTATTCACAGGCATTTCATGAACTTCTGCGTGCTGGCGGGCCGATCCGATGTTAACGTGCGTTCAGCAAGAAAAAATTACTTGCCGGAGCGTGCACATTTTCCCGCTTTTTCCGCAATAATCAGTAGGACCGCCGAAGGCACAGACCACTTTCGGCTCACTTGGTAATAACAGGGCGCTCCGTGCAGGTCGGAGTCCGAGAGGCGCCCAAACGGAGGATTTTACCGATGTTCGGAACCAGAAGGCATCTCGCGCCATTTGTTACCGTCGCCGCCGCGCTGGCCGGCAGTCTCCTGTATGGGCAAACCATAACCATTAGTCCTGCCGGATACATCACCGCCGGACCGGGCGGAACACAGCAATTTACCGCGGTGCAGACGGGAAACAGTCTGACGGACGCCACCGTCGCCTGGTATGCCGGGGGGATGGCCGGTGGCAACTCCACTGTCGGAACGATAAGCTCATCGGGCCTTTACACCGCGCCCACGGTTCTGCCTGCCTCGGGCCAGGTCCAGATTACCGCTGTGTTGGGCGGCAACACGAAGACATCCGCTTCGACATACATTTACCTGCTGCCCGCGGGCCCAACCATCACCTCGGTTTCGCCCAATCCGATTCCCGTGGGGACGGAAACGATCACGCTAACCGGATCGGGCTTCCAGAAGGGTGGAGTGATCTTTGTCGGCGGCGTCCAATACGGGGCTACTTTCGTAAGCTCCACGGTGGTTAATACAACCATTTACCAGGGTCCGGCTCAGTCGACAACCGTGGAGGCGAAAAATTCCGGTTCCGTGTTCGGCAACACGCTCGTCGTGCCTGTTTCCCCAGCCAAGTCGGGCGGGGGTGGTACTGGTACTGGGGGCGGCTCGGGCGGCGGTGGCGGCTCCGGCAGCGGAAGCCAGACGCCTGTGATCGCGCCCGCAAGTGTCACTGTTGTGCTGGGCGCGACCCAGCAATTCACGGCTGCCGGCGCGACCAGCTGGTCGGCAGTTTCCGGAACCGTCACCGCAAGCGGTTTGTATACCGCGCCGGCTTCGATGCCGGCGGCCGGAACCGACAAGGTTACGGCGAAGAATGCGGCCGGGCAATCGACAGCCACGGTCACTCTGGTCAGCAATGTGCCGCCGACGATTTCATCGATCGGCACGTCACCTCTCCCTCTGGGAGTGTTCTCGACTTCCGTGTCCGGCACGGGATTCGCCGCCCTCTCGGTGGCTCAATTGAACGGGGTTGCTCTGACCACGGTATATGCCAACGCTTCGTCGATCACCGTGTCGGGCTTTGCCGGACCGGCGAATTCCGGTAACGTGACCGTTGCGAACGGCACCGTGGTGTCACAGCCGTTCGCTGTCCCGATCGGCGTGCAGAACCCGCAGGTTTCCCCGTCCGCGGCCCGCCGCTTCCTCGAGCAGGCCGCATTCGGCCCCACGCCGGCCGATGCCGCGCATGTCCAGACCATCGGTTTTCAGGCATGGCTCGCGGAGCAATTCGCCATGCCGGCGATATCCAATTACAGCTCGATTACGAGCGATCAGGGCGGGTTGCCCGCTACGTTTCTGGCAAACGCGGTCACCAACGCCGACCAGCTTCGGCAACGTGTGGCGTTCGCGCTGAGCCAGATCTTCGTCACTTCGATTACCACCGTCATCTGGAACGGCGATGTGATTCCTTACCAGGAGATGCTGATCGGAGACGCGTTTACCAACTACCGGAAGATTCTGGGCGACGTCACTCTGAACCCGGCCATGGGCGAGTACCTCAACATGGCCAACAACGCCAAAGCCAACCCCGCCGCGGGAACGTCCGCCAATGAGAACTATGCGCGGGAGGTGATGCAGCTCTTCAGCATGGGAGATGTGCTGCTGAATCAGGACGGCAGCGTGCAGACGGATGCCAACGGTCCGATCCCCACTTATCTCGAAACCAACGTAACCGAACTGGCGCGCGTACTTACCGGTTGGACTTACGCCCCGGCGCCCGGCAAACCGGTGACTTGGGGCGCATACATCACCGAGAATGGTCCGATGGTCAACTACGATCAGGAACACGATTTTGGATCGAAGACTCTGCTCAACGGCTACGTCGCGCCCGCCAATCTGCCCACGGCGCAGGATTTGAACGCCGCACTCGACAACATTGCCAGCCATCCCAATGTTGCGCCTTTCATATCGAAGCAGTTGATCCAGCACCTCGTCAAGAGTAATCCCACCCCGGCTTATGTGGCGCGCGTCGCTCAGGCCTTTACACAAAGTACAGGGGACATGCCGACCGTCATTACGGCCATTCTGCTCGATCCGGAGGCGCGTGCCAACGATGAGGGCGGAAACGATCAGCCGACCGACGGGCATCTGCAGGAACCGGCCCTGTTCGTTCCCGGTTTTGTGCGCGCCTTCAGCGGCACCATGACATCCGCCAATTACTATTCCTCAAACCTGGCTGCTCTCGGCGAGGATATCTACAATCCTGCCAGCGTGTTCAACTATTTCTCGCCCGGATACGTGGTGGCGGGCACGGGCGGATTGAAGGGGCCGGAGTTCCAGATCGACAATCCGAACAATACGATTCTGCGCGAAAACCTGATTGCCGAGTTTTTCAATCGATACTCGAATCCGGTGCAAAGTTACGGTCCGGGAACGCTTGTGGATCTCACGCCGTTTCTCCCGCTGGCTGCTACTCCGGCAACTCTGGTCAATGCGCTCGATCTTACGTTGACGCATGGGACCATGCCGGCCGCCATGAAGCAAACGATCGTTACGGCCGTGACAGCCGACGCATCGTACGGCAGCCTTCATCAGGTCCAGACCGCGTGCTATCTCATCCTGACGTCGAGCTATTACAACGTCTGGCACTAAATTAATGTGTTACAAACTCACTTGTTGCCGTCAATGTGGGGCGGGATGGCATCCTGCGCGGCGGTTGGCTACCGCCGCTGTGCGGGCACAGACCGAGTCGGGAGGCCGATTAGCAATCGGCCGCAGATTGGCAATCTGCCCCACAAAGCTGCAAAGCTGCAATTCAGATCCAGTGGTACAGGAATAAAACCATCTCCGGAGGACATGAGCAATGTTGATTCGATCCAGACGAGACTTCGTGAAAGCCGCCATCACATCGGTGGGCGCGTTGGGAGCATTCGCAAAATTCGGCGAAATGAATGCGCTTGCCTCCACCTCGGCGCCGTACCAGGCTCTGGTATGCATCTTCCTGGCCGGCGGCAACGATGGCCACAATGTGGTGATTCCCATTTCCACGGCGCTGCAGAATTACAGCGTCTACGCGCAGGGGCGTCAGAATCTGGCCCAACCGCTGGCCAGCCTGCAGGGACCCATTCAGAACGGCAGCGACACTTACGGTCTGCACCCGCTGATGCCGGAAATGATGAATCTCTATAACGCCGGCAATGCGGCTATTCTGGCCAATGTCGGCATGCTCGTGCAGCCCACCACCCGCCAGATATTTCAGAGCAACAATCTGGCGCTCCTGCCGGCCCAGTTATTCTCCCATTCGGACCAGACCAGCCAGTGGCAGAGCGCCATACCGAACAGCACTGCGTCGACTGGCTGGGGCGGGCGCGTCGAAGACAATCTCCAGGCGCAATACAACGCCAACGCGAGTTTCACTTCGATCACCTCCACCAGCGGCTGCGGATTGTTCTGCACCGGGCAGCAAACGTTCGCCGCGACCGTGCCGGTAGGCGGCGCATCGCTGCTTCAGGGCGCGACCACGGCGGCGCGTTTGGCCGCGGTGCAGCAGTTGATGACTTTCGACAACGGGCTCAAACTGGTCACGGCGGCGAACACGACCTTCAACCGGGGCGTGGGCTTCTCAACAACGCTCACCAATGCTCTCAAGTCGGTGAAGCTCACCAGTGTCTTTCCGGCGTCGTTGATCGGCCAGCAGCTTCAGACCGTCGCGCAAATCATCAGCATCCAAAGCCAACTCGGAGTGAACCGCCAGATATTCTTCTGCCAGCTCGGCGGATTCGATACCCACGGCGCTCAACTGGGAACACAGGACCCGCTGCTGCAGCAGTTGAGCCAGGCGGTCGGGGCGTTTTATAACGCTCTGTCGAACGAGGTCGGCCAGGATAAGAACACCGTGACGTTCACGGCGTCCGAATTCGGCCGGACCCTGCAGCCGAACGGCAATGCCGGCACGGACCATGCGTGGGGCAGCCACCACTTCATCGTCTCGACCGGGGTCAAAAACGGCGGATCCCTGCTGGGTGGCCGGATCTGCGGCCAGTTCCCGTCGCTGGTGCTGAACGGGCCGGACGACGCCAACGCGCGCGGCACCCTGGTGCCGACGACATCGGTCGATCAATACGCGGCTACTCTGGCGCAGTGGTTCGGCGTGGCCCCGGCGAACGTCGGCGGCATATTCAACTACGTCGGCAATTTCCCGACTAATAACCTCGGCTTCCTGAACCTGAGCTGAATCGCCCGCGTCCGGTCCGCCTCGCTCTCGTTGTGACATAATTCATCGAGATCACGAGGGGAACGAAGGAAATGACGAACAAAGTATTTGCCTTTGCACTTACCCTGACCGCAGTGTTGTCTCAGACACTCGCCGCCCAGGACGCGAAGACGGTTATCGCCAACGCCTCGAAGGCAATGGGCATCGAGGGCGTGAGCTCGATTCACTATTATGGCGTCGCCGAGAATGGCAATCTCGGACAGAACAACAATGCCAATCAGCCATGGCCGATGCAGGCCGCGAACGATTATGTGCGCACCATCGATTTCACCCAGGCAGCATCTCGCGCCACGTGGATGAACTACGCCGCCCCTGTTACAGGTGGTCCGGCCACTCTGACTCCGGGCCAGCAGAACATAACGCCCGAGAACAAGACGTGGGCCCAGCAACTCGAGATCTGGATCACCCCGTGGGGATTCCTGAAAGCCGCGGCGGCCAACAACGCCACCGCTCACGCGCAGACCATCGGGGGCAAACGCTTCCAGGTGGTGACGTTTAACGCGCCGGTGAATTCGCCGGGCGGCGCGCCTTACAAGATGGTTGGGTATATCAACAGCCGGAATTTAGTCGAGAAGGTCCAGACCTGGCTGGAGAACCCCATCTTCGGCGACATGCTCATCGAGGCGGAATACACGTTCTACCGGGATGGCGCCAACGGCCTCAAGTTCCCGGCCCAGTGGGTCCAGAAGCGCGGCGGTTGGCCGACGTTCACCGCTTATCTGTTGGGCGCGGACGCGAACCCGGCGAATCTCACACAGCTGTTGACACCGCCTCCGGGACGCGGCGGTGGACGCGGTGGGGAAGGACGCGGGGGCGCTCCCGCAGGCCCAACGTCGGAGAAGCTGGCCGAGGGCGTCTATCGCATCAACGGCGCTTACAACTCGCTCGCCGTGGAATTCGCCGACTACATCCTGCTCTTCGAGCCCGGGCCGCAGAACGAAGCCCGCGCGCAGGCGGTCATCGCCGAGGCCAAACGTGTGATCCCGAACAAGCCGATCCGCTACGGAGTCATCTCGCACCACCACTTCGATCACACCAGCGGCCTGCCGGCCGTGGTAGCCGAAGGCATCACGATCGTGACGCCCGAAGTGAACCGCGACTTCCTGATGACCGCGCTCTCCGCGCCCCGGACGCTCGCGCCGGACTCCATGTCCAAGTCCGGAAAGAAGCCGGTGATCGAGGGCTTCAAGGGCGACAAGCGCGTCTTCCAGGACGCCACGCGAACCTTCGAAGTGCACGTGATCCAGGGGCTCCCGCACGCCGACGGTATCGTCATCGGCTACCTCCCGAAGGAGAAAATCCTCGTGTACGCCGACATGTTCAATCTGCCTCCGCCGAACGACCCGGTGCCCAATCCGCCGGTGGTCGGCACGATGGTGTTCCTCGACAACATCGAACGGCTGCACCTCGACCCCGACAAGGTCATGTCGATTCACAGCCTGAACCCGGACCGGCTCACGACTGTGGCGGAGATGAAGGCGTCGCTGGGCCGGAAATAGTTGAGAATTTCCGCTGTTAGCCCCACTGGAACTGGTGGGGGACGCCGATTCGACTTGCAGCGCTGTGCCTGATTGCCACCGCCGCGCTGGCTCAGGAATCGAAAGACCCCGCGTACGAATCGCTCACAAAAGCGTTCGACTCACTGCGCGCCCACGACTACGACGACGCCATCTCTTTCTTCGGGAAGGCCGCGGCCCTGTCGCCCGGCCGCGCCGATATCCGCAAGAACCTCGCCTACGCTCTGCTGAAGACCGGCGACAGCGAAACCGCCCGCGAGCAGTTCGGCGAGGCCATGCGACTCGCCCCGTCCGATCTTCATCTCGCCCTCGAATACGCCTTCCTCTGCTTCGAAGCCCGCGATAACGCACCCGCCCGCAAAGCCGAAGCCCGCCGCATCTTCGCCCGCATTCGCGATTCCGGCGATCCAGCCTCGAGTGCGACCGCATTGCAGGCGTTTCAGAACATCGACGCGCCGCTGGCCGCGGGGATCGCCCGATGGCAGCAGGTGCTCGCCACGTCACCCCCAACCTTCGGCGCGCTCTACGAATTGGCCCAACTGGCCGAACAGCGCGACGATCTCGATCTCGCGGCCGCGAGTTATCGAGGCGCGTTCCAGCTTCTGCCCGAACGGAAGTCGGTGCTCCTCGAACTCGCCCGCGTGGAGAAAGCCCGCGCCAATCCCGAAGGCGCGATGTCGGCGCTTCTTGCCGCCTCTCGCGGCGGTGAGACCCGTGCCGCCGAGTTCGCGCGCGAACAGCTCCCGAAGCGCTATCCGTATGTCTACGAGTTCCGCGAGGCGCTCGCGCTCGACCCCACAAACGCCGCTCTCCACCGCGAACTCGCTTACCTCCTGCTCCAAATGTCCGAAAAAGACCAGGCTGTCCGCGATGAAGCCGAGCAGGAATTCCAAAGGATCGTGGACGCATCCCCCGCCGACTATCTCGCCGCCGCGCAACTGGGCCTGTTGTATCT
>Ga0181530_10006686_pt1 | contig 11264 bp, 8 predicted proteins | sample PEATcosm2014_Bin_42_FD_119769 | JGI IMG/M metagenome (GOLD analysis project Ga0181530, IMG submission 119769) | Peatland microbial communities from MTU Mesocosm Facility, Houghton, MI, USA - PEATcosm2014_Bin10_60_metaG | ecosystem: Environmental > Terrestrial > Soil > Wetlands > Peat | place... | reverse complement strand
TTCTTAGAGTCGCTTCACAAAATCAACGTTACCGTGTTGGCCTCGCTTCCAGTATAACAAATCGGCAGATCAGTGAGGTTTATACTCTTGAAGGAAAGCGGATCGATGCAGGGGCTTTGAAAAAGATGAATGAACTGGTTATTTACCGATAATCGCAATAAATTGCATGTGTTTAGGTTGAAAAGTAATCCCGTTGCAAACAGTATAGTATCTGCCTATGGCACTGGCTTAGTAGCTACCTTGCCCTTTCCCGCCGCGTTCCCAGTTACGCGAAAAAAGAAATCGTCGTTGATCTTCCTGGCTTATTCCCTTATGCATGTACCATTATTTTGGGTACAGGCGGCCAGATTCCGCCCCTATTCCCACTCAATGGTCGCTGGCGGCTTGTGCGTAACGTCCATGAAAATGTCGCCGATGCCCTTGATCGCCCCGGCTTTTTCAATGATGGCGGACAGGGTTTCGCGCTTCAGGGGAACGAACCGCGCCGTCATCGCCTCCTGCGAGACAACGGGCCGCAGCACCACGCACTCCCCTCCCTGTTCATTAACAAGAGGTAATAGCACGACCGGCATCTGCCACACCGCGTCGTACTCGCCCGAGGAGAACAGCGCTTCGGTGACGATGTGGTCCACGGCGCGGAGCGCGGCCAGACGCTCGCGCGTGACGGTCGCGGCGATGAGGCGGTACGGATACGAAGGATCCCCGCTCAGGGAATAAACGACTCGGTTGACCGAACGGACGGCGTTGGTGATGCGGGTTGAAAGTCCCTCGATCGTGGTCCAGTCTCCGCTTCCCGCAAGGAGCGCCGGATGGGCGTACGTCCGGCCATCGCCCTGCACGCCGACGCTGCGCACGGGCAGAATGGCCGATTGGTAGCCGGCCGCCGATGCGAGAGCGGCAACCTGCGCCGATGTAGTCACGTTCGGCGCGACGGCGGCGCCGTCCGAACACAGCACCCGCACGCCGAGGCCGGGCCCGGGGAACGGGTGACGCCAGACCAGTCTCCCCGGCAGGCCGAGCGCCTCTCCGAGTTCCCGCACTTCGTCTTTGTATAGTTCGGCGAGCGGCTCGATGATGAGCCCGCGTTCGATGAGCTCCAGGATGGCGTCCACGCGATTGTGGTGGGTCTTGATGCGATCGGCGTGCCTGGTGCCGGCGCTTTCGATAGTATCCGGATAGATCGTTCCCTGCGCAAGGAGCCACTCCTCCGGATCAAGGGCGAGACCGGCAAACACCCGGTCCTTGACCTCGATAAACATCCTGCCGATCACGCGGCGTTTCTCTTCGGGGTCCACCACGCCCCGCAGCGCGGCGAGAAAGTCGCCGGTCGCGTCCTCGATCTTCAGGTTGTCAAACCCGTGCTTCCCGAGATACTCCAGAATGTCGGCCGACTCGTTGTGCCGCATGAGGCCGTTGTCGATATGGAGGCCCATGACCCGCTCCGGGCCGATCGCCCTGGTGAGGAGAGCAAACGCCACCGAGGAGTCCACGCCGCCTGACACGAGCAGGAACACCTTTCGGTTGCCGCACTGCCGGCGGATCGATGCAATGAGCGCCTCAACATAGGTCCTGGGATGCCAGCTCCGCGCGCACTTGCAGATAATCAGGAAATTATCGAGGATTTTCATCCCGTGCGGTGTGTCGGTCACCTCGGGATGGAACTGCAGACCGTACACATGGCGGCTGATGTCCCCCACCGCTGCGGCCGGGCAATCGTCGGTGCTCGCGAGAATCTCGAATGAGGGCGCCGGCGTCTCAACCGTATCGCCGTGACTCATCCATACCTGTTCTATCGGATCAAGACCCGCAAAGAGGGGCGATTTTTTGACAATGCGGAGCTGGGCCCGGCCGTACTCGCGCACGTTTCCCTTTGCAACCGCGCCGCCGAGCAACCGCGCGATCAATTGGTGACCGTAACAGAGGCCCAGGATCGGAATGCCGAGAGTCACTATCGCCGGATCGAGGAGCGGGCTTCCCTGTTCGAGAACGCTGTACGGGCTTCCCGAGAGGATGATGCCCCGATAGCGCTTGAAACTTTCGAGGGAGGCATCGGGCGGGGCGATCTCGGAATAAACGCCCAGACGCCGGATGCGATTGGCGATGAGGTGGGCGTACTGTCCGCCGAAATCAATGACGACTATGGTATCCATCGGCTCACGTGAGCGCCTTTTCAAAGTCCCTCTTTTGCCAGTTTCTCCAGAAGATCCTTTGACGCCCGGCTGAGCTTTTCCGGCGTCCGTACATGCACGCACACAAGCTGGTCTCCGTTCTCCCGCCGCTGCAGCACGGGAAGCCCCTTGCCCTTAAGCCGGAAGATCTTTTCCGACTGCGTTCCCGGCGGGATCTTGAGGCTCACCTTGCCATCGATGGTTTCCACCTCCCGCGACGTTCCGAGTGCTGCTTGCGAGAAGGTAATATCTATTTCGCACAGGAGATCCGTGCCGTGACGCTGAAAGAAATGATGCGGCGTCTCGTGGATGAGGACGATCAGGTCGCCCGCCGGGCCGCCGTTGAGCCCCGCGTCGCCCTGGTCCGGAATCGTGATGTAGTTGCCTTCCGAGACTCCCGCGGGAATGGTGACGTTCACGGTATTCTCGGTTGAATGGAGCCCTTCGCCGCCGCAGGCAGGGCAGGGGTCGGAAATGATAAATCCGCTGCCGCCGCAGGTCGGGCAGGCGCTCTCCTGAATCACCTGCCCGAAAAACGACGAAGCCACTCGCCGTACCCGACCTTTGCCGTTGCAGGAAGAGCAATTTTTTTTCTTTCCCTCGCGGGAACCGCTGCCGCCGCAGGTCGGGCACCTGTCCTTGCGTTTGATCTTGATGGTTTTCTGGACCCCCTTGGCGATCTCCTCCAGGGTAAGGGGCAGGCGGATCTGAAGATCATTGCCGCGCGATGCCCGGCTGCCGCCGCCCGACCGGCGCGCTCGACCCCCGCCGAACCCGAACAGGTCGCCGAATGAGGAGTCTCCGCCGAAATCCGACATGAAGGCGCGAAGCGCATCTGAGATATCGAAGCCGCCAAAGCCGCCGAAACCGCCCGGACCGGCGCCCTGCTGCTGAAACGCCGCATGCCCGAACTGATCGTATTGCGACCGGCGCTGTGGGTCCTTCAGCACCTCGTACGCCTCGGTCGCCTGCCGGAATTTCTCTTCCGCAGACTTGTCGCCCGGATTCTTATCCGGGTGGTATTTCATCGCCAGCCTCCGGTAGGCTGTCTTGATCTCATCATCGGAGGCGTTTTTTTGTACGCCAAGAACTTCGTAATAGTCGGCTTTATCGGTCATGTGGTTTGAGGTTCCAGGTTAACAGGTAATAGTCATCCCGCTCTCGCCGCTGCCGTGCGGGTAGAAGGGCGTCATGGGTGGGTTTACAACCCGGTCCTACTGAGAGTCCCCTTCGGGTGCTCCGCTTGATACGATCACCTTCGCATGACGCAGCACGCGTTTCTTGAGATAGTACCCTTTTTCGAATACTTCGACGATATGGTCCTCGGGAATTGTGGCATCCGGTACCTTCAGGAGCGCGTCGTGCAGTTGAGGATCGAACGGTTCGCCGGCCGCGGCGAACGATTCAAGGCCGTTCCCGGTCAGCACATCGTTGAACTTTGCGAAAATCAATTTCATGCCGTCGAAAATGCTCTTCGGGTCCGTGCATTTTTCGTCGCTTCGGATCGCCCGCTCGAAGTTCTCGCGCACCTCGAGCAGTTCGCGTATCAATTTCTCGCTTGCCAATTCAACCAGCCGTTCATAATCGCGACTGACCCGCTTTTTGAAATTATCAAACTCCGCCATGAGCCGCAGGTAGCGGTCGCTCTGCTCTTCGAGCTGCTGTTTCAGATCTTCGAGCGAGTCGATCGGTTCCTCTCCCTCGCCTGCAGGGGCGCTCTTCAGACCGGGCTCAAGCGTTTCGGTCGGCCCTTCGCCGGTATTTGGCTCTCCGGCATTTTCCGGCTCTCCGGCGGGGGCGGCCTGCTCTTTTTTTTCCCGTTCTTCTTTCATGCGGTTTTTATGATTATTCATTAGGAAACCTCCCTGAAGACAGTCTGCTTCGGTCGTTAGGGATAAAAAGCTTGAAAATGCATTCAAAAATACACTATAATACACGAGGCTTGCCGTAAGATCACACCTGCCCGCGTCTGCTCGGACATTGTTGCCGCCGGTCTGCCTCGATGCGGGGTCCGTCATCGAAAAACTCATGTTGCAACCGCTGAAAAGCGACTTCGGATCGACGGCCTCCAAAGACGACGGGTTCCTCGGCTGGTTCGATGCACCTTCTCGCGCCATCGATTTATGATATTTTAAGACTATGGCGATATGGCGCAGGAACTGCAAGCGACAGGCTGAAGGGGATCTTACGTTCACGATGATCGACGCGGAACGGTTCGACTTCGGCGTTCCAGACGATTTTGCCGCGAGTCCCGGGGCGTATCGAAAGGGGAGTGCATGAGTAAATCCGTGGTTGCGGTTCTGCGAACCTCGCCTGAAACGGTGCTCGAGGACTATCACCGCCTCATGAACCTTGCCGGCTACCAGGAATATATCGCCAAAGACGCGGATACCGGGCTTAAAATCAACATATCATGGCATTTTTTCTATCCCGGCAGTTCAACCACGCCCTGGCAGCTCGAAGGGGTCATCCGCGCCATGAAACGCGACGGCTACGATCCCGCGCTCATGCATGCGTGTCACAACCGCACGGTCGTCATTGACGCCCGTCTCGGCGAACGAGAGAACAAGCAACTCCAGGTTATACAGGCCCACGGTCTCCGCAACGTGCACCTCTACGAAAGCGAAGAGTGGATCGATGTCCGCGAAGCGGTCGGCGACCTTACGAATGACTTTCTCTGCCTTGACCGGGTATACCCGCAGGGATTCATGATACCGAAGCGGTTCATCGGCGAAAACATCATGCACCTGCCGACGATCAAAACCCATATCTTTACGACAACGACCGGGGCCATGAAAAACGCCTTCGGCGGACTTCTTAACGAACATCGCCATTGGACTCACCCGGTGATCCACGAAACGCTCGTCGACCTGCTCATGATCCAGAAAAAGATCCACCGGGGCGTCTTCGCGGTCATGGACGGCGCCTTTGCGGGCGACGGTCCGGGGCCGCGGTGCATGGTGCCCTATATCAAAAATATCCTGCTGGCGTCCTCCGACCAGGTGGCCATCGATGCCGTTGCCGCAAAGCTCATGGGGTTCGATCCGCTGAACGATATCAGGTTCGTGCGGCTCGCCCACGAACGCGGACTCGGGTGCGGCGACCCGCGCGAGATCGAAATCGTCGGCGACCTCGATGCGGCACAAGAAAACTGGCGCTTCGCGGGCCCGTTCAAAAACATGACCTTTGCAAGCCGCATGCAGCACCTCATCTACTGGGGGCCGCTCAAGGTGCCTCTCGAGTGGTCGCTCAAAACCATTCTGGCGCCATGGGCGTACATCGCGAGCGTTTTATATCACGACTGGTACTGGTATCCCATCCACCGGAAAAAGGCGGATGCCATTGCATCGAGCTCATGGGGAAGGCTGTTCCAGAATTGGGAGAAAGTTGTGCTGCCGCCGGGTGATCTCGGGGCGAAAGGCTGGGATAACGTGGGAAGCGAGCCTTTACAGTTGCATAAAAATACCGTGCGACTTATGGGCAAGGCGATCAGGATTCTGGGGGAGTGCATCAGGGAGGCGCCGGAGTTTAAGAAACGGGCGCGGAAACATGGGGAGTTTCAACCGAAGAGCCAATAATAATTTAACAAATATGAAGAAGAACAAAACAGAGCAGAAAAGCGCATCCGCCCGGCGGTTACGCGGGCAAGCAGAGGAAAATCTCGCCTCAAAGTCCATCCCTGGTGAAGGTTCACGGAAAAAGTTCTCCGATTTTTTTTACTTTGCGCCGATAGGATACCTTTCCTGTAACGAAGAAGGACTTATCACCGAAGTCAATCTGACTGCCGGCGAACTTCTGGAAACCACGAGGAGTCTTCTGGTCGGCACACCGTTCCATCGTTTCATTGAGCCAGAAGACAAGGACATTTTTTATCGGCATTGGCAAGATCTTCATTTATCGGCGCGGCGGCAAATTTGTGAGATCAGGCTTAAAAAGAAAAGTGGCAATGTATTCTATGCACAATTGATAAGCATTCTCTCTGCCGGCGACAACGAACCGGACAGGGAATTTCTGATTACGATATTCGACATATCCGAACGCCGGCGGGCGGAAGAGAATACTAAGCGCAACGAGGCAAGGCTGGCAAGCCTTCTCAAGATATCCCAGCACCCGGCTGAATCCATCCGGGACCTTCTTGATTTCGCTCTCGATGAGGCCATTGCCCTTACGGGAAGCAAGATCGGTTACATTTACCATTACGATGAAACAAAAAAAGAGTTTACGCTTAACAACTGGTCAAAAGGTGTGATGAATGAATGTACCATTATCGAGCCAGAGACCGTGTACCAGCTCGAAAAAACCGGCATCTGGGGCGAGGCGGTACGGCAGGCAAAAGCGATCATTATCAATGATTTTCATGCGTCGCACCTGTTAAAAAGAGGATATCCCGAAGGACACGCTCCGCTGCATAAGTTCATGACGGTTCCCATTGTAGTTGAAAACCATATTGCCGGCGTCGTCGGAGTGGCAAACAAGGAAACGGACTATGACGATGCGGATGTACGTCAGCTTACCCTTCTTATGGCCTTTGCCTGGAAAATCATTGATCGCAGGCGGTACGAGGATGCTCTGCGCGAAAGTGAAGAGTTATATCGTTCCCTTTTTGAAAATATGCTGAACGGATTTGCCTATTGCAGGATGCTCTTTGAAAAGGAAGTGCCGCGTGATTTCATCTATTTGAGCGTTAATAAGACTTTTGAATCGTTGACAGGATTGAAAAATGTCGCCGGGAAAAAAGTATCGGAGGTGATCCCGGGCATACGGGAGTCGGATCCCGGACTATTCGAAATTTATGGCCGGGTTGCGCTCACCGGCAAACCGGAACGGTTTGAGACCTATGTGGAAGCCCTTAAAATGTGGTTTTATATTTCCATATATAGTCCCCGGAAAGAGCATATTATTGCCATATTTGATGTAATAACCGACCGCAAACGAGTAGAGGCGGCGCTGAAATCTTCCGAAGTGCGCTACCGGCGTCTCTTTGAGTCGGCGAAAGATGGCATCCTGATTCTGGATGCAGAAACCGGCGCCGTCGATGATGTCAATCCTTTCCTGGTCGATCTCCTGGGTTTTAAGCGCGAACAGATCCTCGGCAGGAAGATATGGGAAATGGGCTTCCTCAAGAACGTCGTCGCCAGCCAAGCCAACTTCGCAGAGCTGCAGCAACGTGAATACATTCGTTTCGAAGACCTGCCCCTCGAAACCGCGGAGGGACGACTCATCGAGGTGGAATTCGTCAGCAATGTCTATCTTGTTAACCATCACAAGGTGATCCAATGTAACATTCGCGACATCACCGGGCGGAAGAAGGCCGAGGCGGCGCTCAAGGCAAGTTACGCGCTTTTGCAGGAGCGCAATGCCGAGCTCGATTCATTCAGCTATTCGGTCTCCCATGACCTTCGAGGGCCATTGCGCGCTATCGCCGCATTCAGTGGCATGCTGGGAAAGGAATATGCCGCGCAGCTGGATGAAGAAGGGAAAACATATCTGGAGCAAATCGGCAAAGCAAGCGATAGAATGGCGCTGATCATCGATGATTTGCTCAAGCTGTCCCGCATAACCCGCGCTGAAATCAAGCGGACCGATGTCGATCTTGGAGCTTTTGCAAGGGCTATGGCTGAGGAACTTAAACGAAGCGCTCCGGAAAGAGATGTGGAATTCGTTATCGATGATATCGTTGTACATGGCGATGCCGGACTGATGCACATTGTGATGGAAAACCTTATTTCCAATGCCTGGAAGTTTACCTCAAAACAACCGCATGCCCGGATAAAATTCTCCTCTCTGAAAAATGGAGAGACAACCATTTACTTCGTGCGCGATAATGGGCATGGATTCAATATGGCACATAGCCGGAAGTTGTTCACCCCCTTTCAACGACTGCACTCAGATAGTGAATTTCCCGGTACCGGTATTGGCCTCGCAATTATCCGCAGGATTATTGAGCGTCATAGCGGAAAGGTCTGGGCTGAAGGCGAGGTCGGGAGTGGCGCGACGATTTATTTTGAAGTTCCGGCGCGAATGACATAAGAGATTATATGGGGTGATAGAGGGTGGTGATTTATTATTCAATACTCATTGTTCATGGTAATCCTGATGAGATTTTTATAAGGGGAAAACTGTTCATGAAATCTCGGCTAAGCAACGGCGTTGAATATACCGTCGATAGCGGCGAAGCCATCAATAATTAAGCGATAATCGCCACATTTGCAAAGTAATTCATTCGCTATGATATTGCTTCTCCTCAAAACCATGCGTCCCCACCAGTGGGTTAAAAATCTGCTGCTCTTCGCGCCCTTTGTCCTGGCGCATCAGATCAGGAGCGGCGAAAAGTATCCGATTCTCCTTATCATCTTTACCTGCATGTGCCTCACGGCATCCGCGACGTATCTCATCAACGATCTCTTCGACCGGAAGGCCGACCGACGCCATCCGGATAAGAAAAATCGTTCCATTGCCTCGGGCGCGCTTTCCCCCATTGTCGCTTGGTGCGCGGCCGGGATAATGTTTTTCGCAAGCCTTGCGGCCGCGGCGCGGTTGGTGGGAACGCTTCCTGCGGCTCTCCTTGCCTGTTACGCCGCGCTTTCCCTCTTGTATACCGTGGCATTGAAACGCCTTCTCATGGTGGATGTCATCGTACTCTCGTTCTTTTATTCTCTCCGGATCATCATTGGCGGCGTCGCGGTCAGCGTCGCGATATCGCCGTGGTTCCTCGCGTTTTCCTTTTTTTTCTTCCTCAGCCTTGCCTTTGTTAAGCGCTATACCGAGCTCCGGCTTCTGGGCGCCGGCGCGGGAGAAATGCTCAGCAGGCGGGGGTATGGGCCGCCGGATGCGGAACTTCTGCCGATCGCCGGTATTTCGAGCGGTCTCCTCAGCATCCTCGTCTTCCTGCTGTATATCGCAACGAGCGAACAGGTGAAGACGCTCTATTCCAACTCACTCTGGCTCTGGATGATCGCTCCCCTCTTCGTGTACTGGCTCATGCGCACATGGTTCCTCGCGGTGCGGGGAGTCGTACATTCCGATCCGGTTACTTTTGCCATTAAAGACCCTCCGAGCTGGATTACGGCCGTGTTCATCGGCATTCTGCTGCTTCTGGGATCGGTGACATGACCGTCAGTCACTGTATGTTCGATTTCGACGGGACGCTGGTCGATTCTCTCGGCGATATCCTGCAATGCCTGACGTCGGCTTTTGCAAAATGCGGCGTTCCAGTGGAGTCGCTCCACATCGCCACTGTCATGCAGCTGCAGCTTAAAGAAGCGATTGCCTCCATCTCCCCTCAAAGCAACGCGGCGCAGATTGCCGCGGTGGTCGCCGAATTCAGGAACCTCTACGACGCAAGTGACTATCCGGCAACGAAGCTCATGACCGGTGTGACCGTGCTGCTGCCCGAACTTAAGGCTCGCTTGATCGGCATGTCCATCGTATCCAACAAACGGCATTTTCCGACCCTGCGGATTCTCGACAAATTCGGTCTTCGAACCTGTTTCGATGCCGTGTACAACCATGACATGGATCCGGGAAAACCGGTAATGTCAAAAAGTACGATGATCGCGCGCGCGATCGCCGAACAAGGGTTGTCCAGGGAGACGACCCTGTATATCGGCGACTCCGAGGTGGATGTCCTGGCTGCCGGTGAAAACGGTCTAACCTCCGTCATCGTGGAGAGCGGGTATGGCGATATCGAAAACTTCAAACGACGTCCTGATTATATCGTAAAGGAACTATCCGAGATTCTGGCCATTGACGGGTTGATCCGTCAAACGCCGCAGAAGTGAGGAAGGGAAAGGGGCCTGTCGTATATTTTCCCATTGAGAATCTCTAACTTATTGTTATAAGGCAGGATTGGAAGGTCATATGATCGTTGTAACCGGCGGGTCGGGCTTTATCGGCAGTGCGCTCACAGGGCGGCTGAATCAGAAGGGTAGTACCGAAATTCTCATCGTGGACCACCTTGGAGAATCGGAGAAATGGAAGAATCTGGTACCGCTCCGTTTCGCCGATTACCTCGATCGGGAGGAGTTTATCGTCCGGCTCGAACGTGGCGATTTCGGCGACACGATCGAGGCGATCTTTCACCTGGGCGCCTGTTCCGCGACCACCGAGAAAAACGCGGGTTTCCTCCTGGAAAACAACTACCGCTATTCGGTCCGCATCGCGGAGTGGCGGGAAAATCATCCGAAATGTCGTCTTATCTACGCATCGAGCGCCGCAACCTACGGCGATGGCAGCCGGGGATATATCGACAACGAAAAGGAACTGCACACCCTGCGCCCGCTCAATATGTACGGTTATTCCAAGCACCTCTTCGATTGCCTCGCAGATCGAAGAGGGTGGCTTAAGCATATTGTCGGTCTTAAATATTTCAACGTTTTCGGTCCGAACGAGTACCATAAAGGCGACATGCGCAGCGTTATTAACAAAAGCTATGCCGGGGTGCGCGACAGGGGGGCGATGAAACTTTTCAAATCGCATCGGCCGGAATATGCCGACGGCGAACAGAAGAGGGATTTTATCTATATAAAAGATGCACTCGAAATGACCCTGTTCTTCTTCCACCATAGGGAGGTAAACGGCATTTTCAATATCGGCGCCGGCGTTGCACGTTCTTGGAACGATGTCGCGGCCGCGCTCTTCGCTGCGGCGAATAAACCGCCTGCCATCGAGTATATGTCGATGCCGGAGACGATCCGGGAGAAATACCAGTACTATACCTGTGCGGATCTTACCAAGCTCCGGGCCGCTGGCTGCTCGTACAGGTGCGGGAACCTCGACGATTCGGTTGCTGATTACGTTACGAACTATCTGGCGCCGGGACGGGTACTTGAGGGGGTGCCTTGAGCAAATAGCAGGATGATGCAGGCCGAAGTAGAAGTATTTGCACGGAAGTCTTACCCCGATAATAATAAAAACTTCGCTTGGCGGGCGAGTACATGGCCCTGCTTTTCGTAACATTGTTTTAACCGAACGGGTCTAAAATTATGAGAAACAAGGATAGAAATAGCGGGAGCAACGCGCGTGGTCGATCTTGACCGTGTCACGATAGAACGGGCGGCAAGGGGCGACGAAAGAGCCTTTAAGCTTTTGTATGAC
>Ga0181530_10006685_pt1 | contig 11268 bp, 9 predicted proteins | sample PEATcosm2014_Bin_42_FD_119769 | JGI IMG/M metagenome (GOLD analysis project Ga0181530, IMG submission 119769) | Peatland microbial communities from MTU Mesocosm Facility, Houghton, MI, USA - PEATcosm2014_Bin10_60_metaG | ecosystem: Environmental > Terrestrial > Soil > Wetlands > Peat | place... | reverse complement strand
TGCTGCCCGCTTTTGGAGTTCCTGTTCGCGCATCAGCTCCAGGAGAAATACCGCTACGTCCATCGATGGGCGGAAGGCGATGTGCTGCTGTGGGACGATCATTGGCATGTCTCCGCCGAGCTAGCTGGCTGCTCGGGCCGTCACCAGGGGAAGACATTCGGCGTTTCGAAAGTGTCGAGGGTATCCCGCCCAGCCGCGCGGGCTAAGGCCAAGGCCAAGGCCAAGGCCAAGGCCAAGGCCAAGGCTTCGAGTTCTTCGGTGACCCGATGACCTTGCGTGGCGTTCAGCTCAACCGAAAACGCCGCCGACTTTCATCCCACGCCAAACGAACCTCTTTTCCCTCACGCAGCATTTCGCGGATCCCTTTTCGTTCAGCGACCGCCTCTCGCGTATAGCCGCCTTGCTTGAGCGCATTTTGGTTGCCAATTGGAGCGCCTGACCCTGCGGCGCCGCTGTGCATGCGGCAGCGTTTCTTGCCCGCCACCGCCGGCGCGGCAGGGTGAGCCGTGACGCGTCTTGGCCCCGCAGCGCGGGCTCGATCGTGTTGCGCTGATGAGATCGCGTCCGGCCTCCCGCCATGGTCCCATCGATCGCGACTGCATATAACGTGAAGCGATCCAAGGCAGCGGAAGATTGGGCCGCAATCCGAGCGCGGATGGAGAAACCCGTCGAGGTTGATATCTGGCGCGCGGCGAATTTGTTGATCCACCAGCGCGGCGATGAGGCGGAGATGTTCGCCGCGCGACGGGCTGATCTAATGCTAGACCGCGATGACCCGGATGGGCAGCTCGTGTGGTCGTGGATTAGGCAAGCGGTCGTCGAATTACAAGCGCAAAAAGTTGCTTGGCACTAACACCAGGTGTTATCCTGCAGAGGGCGTTAAACGCAGCGGGCGCGGAGCGTTTGTGCCTAGGCTGGCGATATGAACAGGCGGCGGCGCATAATTCTCCGCATCCGACGGGGCGATACCTCTCGCTGTGACGCTTTTTGCGGTCATGGTCGCCTCGCTCGTTCTTTGGCCTGACAAAATCTATGCCGCTGTCGCTATATCGACAGCGATCCTCATCGCGTTTGTGGTGTGGCGCGAACGCTGAGGGGGCTCGTGAGGCTCCGGCTGCCCGATGGCCCGTACGGGCAACGCGTTCCGCGCTCATGGGCGAGTTGGCCGAGGTCGTGAGCGGATCGAAATCGCGAAAACGTTTCGCGAAATTTTAATCGAATGTGACGTACTTCATATTGGCCTGGCCGACGAGATGCCATTTGAACGTCGCCAAAAACGTGTTTGTGGAGATTAGGCCATGAGGTCACATCTCACCCAGTGGATCGAAGAGGCCGAAGCCCGGCAGTTCTGCCAGGTCGCGAGTTGGAGCCAAGTCTCGGCAACGATCGAAAGCCATAGCCTTCATCTCGGCGAGACCATCCTCAAGGTGCCCACGAGGATCGGCAGTTATGCCCTCGCGTGCGCGCGGCGCGTTGCCGTAGTGAGCCGTGACGCGAGCCCTCGTTTCGATGAGGGCTAGACAATGGCCGAGGAATATCCGGTTGATCTCGCCTCTCTGCGCGAACAGGCGAACCGCTATCGCAAGCTCGCCGAGCAAGAAACCAGTCAGAGACTGGCGGAGCTGTTCCACAAACTCGCTACTTCTTACGACCGAGAGGCCGATCGGGGGACAACCATAGCGCCTGATTGGCCAGCGCGCAGATAGTGGTATTGCGCGCAGTTGCGCGGGCTTCCTTTTATATAGCAGCTGGCAGGCCCTCTCCCGTGGCAAAAGCCGAAGGAGCGGATGTCACGGGGCCAGCAGAGACGCCACCAGGCGACATTTCCCGAAATGCCGGGCGAGATCATCTCGGAACGGCGAGCGAAATCAGGATTGGCGGGCAACATCATCCCGGATTCCCGAGCAACTTCCTCGGAATCCACATGCATTGCGACGTCCTACCGTGCCAAAGCTGCCGACGTGACTGGGTGATGAGACGCTTCTCCGCGCACGCGTTAGCGCTGTGCACCACGCAGACCCTCGTTCCCGGATTCGTCGCCTCGCCGAGAATCTCCTGCTCGCTGACAGGCTCCAGTGCGACCAGCGCCCTACCACCATGATCCCCAGTTACTGCATCCTACTACATGTTCTCCTATCGCTACCATTAGCATAAATTTCTTTTTTTTTAGAACATCTGTGGTTGAAAAATGGTGATTTATTGTCATTTTTCAATGCGTTGTTTAGCTAACCAAATGTAACCTATTGATTTAAAGATCAAAATCGGGTTTACAATATATGTAAATGCTTGATCTTCAACATTTCTTACATACGCCGACATTGAGGCAAATCCCTCTTGAAATGTGCCTAGATAATGCAAACTGTTACACTTGTTACTTCACGCCGGAGAGTCTCGGAGGAAGAGCCTATGGCCCGGATTCGAGCCGTTCAGTCGTTTGGAAGGAGGGTCTTGACACCCGACGGGCTCTTGGTGCCCTCGCGCCGCGATGGTTTGCTTCCGGCGAGAGTGGGCAATTCGGCGATCGATTGTTTAGGGCGCTTACGCACGAACGCGCTGTCACCTGCCGATACTGGGTTCGCCCTCGTTTATCAAGTCGATTCAGACCTGGGCGGCCTGGGCGGCCTGGGCAGGCAATATCGACGTCAAAGTGCGGCGACATCGGGCTGCCGCACGTGTTTCGCAAAGCGGTTCCAATAAAATGGAGATGCAGTAGATGGACGACATTTCGCAAACATCGCCCCCGGGGGCCACCGCCCCCGAATCCGGTCCGACACATGAAGGGGTGGTATCGGGTAGCTTAAACCGCCCCCCAGGCGACGACACCCCAAAGGCTCCTGCTGAGGGAGACGAGGTCACCCTCGATCCCGCTGGATGCCCTGAACCCAGTCCGCCTCCGGACACGGCATCCGACGGCTCGTCAAACGACGAACCGCTAAACCCAGCTCCCATCGAGCATGGTTCGCCGGCTGCCTCATGCAGCAGCGACCAGGCGAGCATGTTGAATACCTCGATTTCCGATCCTTCATCTGCCGATGAGATAGAGGGTATGCGGGGTGCCGTAACGACCCCTGCTGCTGTCCCCGTGCCGGCGACTGCGTCCGAGCCGGCCGCCTCATGCGGCAGCGACCAGGCGAGCATGTTGAATACCTCGATTTCCGATCCTTCATCTGACGATGAGATTGAGCGTATGTGGGGTGCGGAAGCCATCCCTGCTGCTGTCCCCGAACCGGCGCCCGCGCCCGAGCCGGCTGCCTCATGCGGCAGCGATCAGGCGAGCATGTTGATTACTTCGATTTCCGATCCTTCATCTGACGATGAGATTGAGCGTATGTGGGGTGCGGAAGCCATCCCTGCTGCTGTCCCCGAACCGGCGACCTCGCCCGAGCCGGCTGCCTTAATTCAGGAAATTCAGCGCGGAGAAGACGTCGCGGGCAGCGCTTATTACCTATTTTTGCTTTGGAACGGCTCCGAAATCCTCCTTTCGGGCGAGCAATTGACGGATGGATTAAAACCACTAAAGCGTATTGTGGCCACACGGGGGCGTATAATAAACGCGCAGCATAACCGTGAAATCATGGAACAACTACAATCGGCACCCTTGGAAATGAGGTTTTTAGTTCTGCATAAAGCAGGCTGGTATAATCAAATATACGTCATGGCAATTGGAGCAGCTGATGATCAAACGGGAATTACGCCAATTCGAGTGTATGGTAAGCATGCGCTTCGCATATTTCTATCATCGCGATGATTTAATAACAAAGACTAAACAAAACGCACAACGACTCAAAAGAGAGGAGTGTTTCTCAAAGAGAGGAGTGGTTTATGACAAAACAGGATCAGCAATCACCATCGCTTAAAATGAAGAGTTTTTGGAATGACATCTTTAAGCAATATATTAGAATGACTAACCCATATGTCTCATTTGCGTTCATTGTGGCTTTGACAGGACCAGTACTGCGTCTGTTTGGACGAAAGGGTGTGGGTGTGATATTCTATGACTCGCAGTTGTCCAGCGATATTTTGGGCCCACTCGCTGCGTCCCTTTGGGGCCCCGTTGAAAATTTTCGATTGCCTGGGCACCGTGGCGGTCGCGCTGCCGACAGAGAGCAGTGGCTGCGCCGGCGCGCCGATGGCTTTTTCTTCGTCGGCAACCAAGATCTACAAGGGCCTCCCCAGCGCGCCGGCGAATTGCTCGACATGCTCTCCACGTTCGCTGCCGAGGGATTCGACGATGGCAATCCCGATTGGGTTGGCCCCTCTGTATTTATCGTCGAGACTAACCGCTTCCCCGAAACCCTGTATGGTGCCGCAAGGTTAGATCTTGATCCGACCCGGCTCATCTTCATTCCCGCAGGCATAGCCTCCGGGTACGGGCGATTCCATGATCTACACAACTTTCCGTCCGCTGGCCATCTCAGCGAGCATCTACAGTCGCTTCTATCCCCAACATCGGGCATGGTAGCGTCGGAATATCTAGGTCGCCTTACTAGAGAATACCTAAAAGATCCTAGCGGCCTTGCCTCAAGATTCAACGACTGCGCCCTACATTATGAACAAAACCTTCGCAAAATCGAGATTGACCCGAGCGATCTTCGCGTGGTTGGAATGTTTCCAGTTTTTTATGCGGTTGCGAAGAGTTTGACGTCTTGGAACATTATTCGTATGAGCGATGAGGTTATTTTGGAGCTCATCAAGGAATTCGAAACCGTCTGTCTTGTTCATCATCTTAAAGGAAAAGGGCAACGTGATTTGATCAGGTTTGCTTATAATTATATAACAGATAACTTGAATGAATTTGTAGAAATACCCAGCGATGATCTGGATAATTCAAAATTGAAAGCAGTACCTGGGTGTTGTACGTTAGATGAAGAGGGGCATTACGTCGAACTTCACATCCATCCAAAGACTTTCAGAAAGGCGATGGCAATGGCAGGCGTCGACGCACAAAGGGTACTTCAAGCCTGCGACGAAGCCGGATATATGCATCGGTCCCTTGGCTCTATTGAAAAGAAGTCCCAAATCCGACCGGGCGATGGTGGTCGGGTCCAGATGTATCGTTTCCACGCGCAGATTCTCAACCGTCAGCCGGTAGATTGGTTTGGAGATTTCGACCCGTGAGAACCGGGTAAAAATGACCCGCCGCTCGCCCAAGATGCCGAGGTCAAGCCCGGAGGTATGCCGCGTCACGAGAGTCGCGATCCGCTGCGCGGCGATACCTCGTGTCGGCGCAACGCGCGGCAGGCCCTTAGGGACGCATTGACGTGTTCGGTCTCATCATGCTGATGTGCAAAAGGGGCGGCTGGTTCTCAGGGCAGGAGCAGTCTCCAGCCGAGGCTCGCGGCTATCGTCAGCGGCCGCGATAACGGCATGGCCCTTCTTCCTTCTCGTCGTATAGCATGATCGGGTAAGCACGCCGGCTGCTGGGCGGTGGTGTCATGAGGCCTGAAGAATATCTCGATCGCGTGCGCGCCTTGCTGCCGGCGGTCAGGGAGCGCGTCGCTCGCGCCGAGCAGTTGCGGCGGCTGCCCGAGGAAACGTTTGCGGAGTTCCAGGAGGCCGGGCTGTTCCGTTGCATCCAGCCCAGGCGCTGGGAGGGGTTCGAGCTCGATCCCGCCACGTTCTTTCAGGCGATCGTCGAGGTGAGCGCGGTATGCGCGTCGACCGGTTGGGTGCTCGGCGTCGTCGGCGTCCACAATTGGCACCTGGCGCTGTTTCCGCCGCAGGCCCAGCAGGACGTGTGGGGCGAGGATACCAGCATCCAGATGTCGACCTCGCTGGCGCCGACCGGCAGGATCGAGCGCGTCGCCGGCGGGTTTCGCCTCAGCGGCCGCTGGTCGTTTTCGAGCGGCTGCGATTATTGCCAGTGGGCGGCGTTGGGTGGCGTCGCGCCGCCTGCGGAGGAGGGCGAACCGCCCGACGCCCGCGTCTTTCTGCTGCCGCGCCAGGACTACACGATCGACGACAATTGGCACGTCGTCGGGTTATGCGCCACTGGCAGCAAGGACATCGTCGTCGAAGACGCCTTCGTGCCGGAATACCGCACCCACTCCTATCTTGACGCGTTCCATTTACGCAATCCCGGCGCCGCGCTGAACGACGGGCCGCTGTACCGGCTGCCGTTCGGCGCGATGTTCCCCAATTCGATCGCGTCACCCGCGATCGGTGTCGCGATGGGCGCGCTGGCGGCGTTCCGCGAGCAGTCGCAGGCGCGGCTCAATCTGCGCGACGGCTCGCGGCTCGCCGAGGATCCGTTCATGCAGATGCGCCTTGCCGAGTCGGCGGCGGAAATCGATGGCGCCTACAGCCGCATCCTCGGCAATTTCACCGAGATGTACGGCCTCGCCTGCGCCGGCAAGGAGATCCCGTTGGCGCGGCGGGCGCGCTATCGCTGGGATTTCTCGAAGGCGGTCGATTGGAGCCTGCGCGCGGTCAGCCGGCTGATGGAGGCTAGCGGCGGCCGCGGCATCTTCTTGAATAACCCGATCCAGCGCGCCTGGCGCGACGTGCATGCGATCCGTGCGCATGCCGGCAACAACCCGGACCGCGCCGCCGCCGTGTTCGGCCGCTCCGAATTCGGCCTGCCGCCAACCGACATCCGATTTTGAGCCTCGCGCGGCCTTCGACGGGTTGCACCGGCGCGCGCCAAGCCAAAGAGGGAGGACAGGAAATGGCAAAGAAGCCCTACGTTATCGCGCTCGAAGAGCATTACCAGGACGCCGAGGTCAAGCAACTGAGCGGCGGTCCCGGCGCGGGTCGCGACATCGTCGAGCGGCTCGACGATCTCGGCGCGTTGCGCATCCGCGAGATGGACGAGGCCGGCATCGATCTGCAGGTCCTGTCGCATTCGATCCCCGGACTGCAGGCGGTCGATGCCGAAGCCGGGCCGCCCCTGGCGCGCCGCACCAATGACCGGCTCCATGAGGCGGTGCAGCGCCATCCGGATCGGTTTTCCGCCTTCGCCGTATTGCCGACCGCCAACCCGCGCGCCGCGGCCGACGAACTGGAGCGCGCCGTTACCAAGCTCGGCTTCAAGGGTGCGATGGTCAACGGCATGACCGGCGGCGTCTTTCACGACGACAAGCGCTTCTGGCCGATCTGGGAGCGGGCCGCCAAGCTCGACGTGCCGATCTATATCCATCCCGCATTGCCGCATCCGGCGGTCATCGAGGCCTATTACAAGGATTACGCGCAGTCGCATCCCGGCATCCTGCGCGCCGCCTGGGGCTTCACGGTCGAGACCGCGACCCAGGGCCTGCGCTTTGTGTTAAGCGGCGTGTTCGACGCCCATCCTGGCCTCAAGATCATCCTCGGCCACATGGGCGAGGGCCTGCCGTTTCTGCTGTGGCGGATCAGCCATGGGCTGCGCGCGACGATGAAGGAGAAGACCTTCCGCGACATTTTCTGCGAGCATTTCTGGATCACGACGAGCGGCTTCTTTTCGGACACCGCGCTCGTGTGCAGCATGATGGAGATGGGTATCGACCGCATCCTGTTCTCGGTCGATTACCCGTTTGCCGAAAACCCGCCCGGCACCGAATGGCTGAAGACGCTGCCGCTCGGCCCCGAGGACACCGAGAAACTGCTGAACGGCAACGCCCGCCGTCTGCTCAAGCTCTGAAAGCCTGCCGGCCCGAGCCCGGTTTGCCGAACTGTCACCGAGTTGCGATAGGCTTCCCCGGCCATAGCGGAGCAACCTCGCGGCCATGACCACACAGGACACAAGCTTCAACCTCGAACTCAGTCGGCGCAGGCTGATCGCCGCCGCGGGCCTCGCAGGCGGGGCGGTGGTCGCGGCGTCCCTCATCGGAACCGGAACGGCTGAGGCCGCCGTACCGCCCTTAAGCGAAGGCCCCGATCCGGTGGCGACACCTCCGGTCGCCGGACTCCATCTGCAGTTCGGCGCGGATGCATCGTCGGAGATGGTGGTGTCTTGGCACACGCTGCAACCGGTTCGCAATTCCCGTGTCGTTCTCGGGCATCTCGATGGCAAGCTCGAGCAAACGGTCGAGGCCGAAGCGATCACTTACGCCGATGCAAAGTCCGGCCAGGTTGTCTACGCCTATCATGCGAAGCTCGGCCGATTGCGGGCCGACACCGCTTATCTGTACGGGGCAATGCACGAGGGCGCCGATCCAGAGTTCGGCACGTTCCGCACCTCTCCGCGGGGTCGCGCGCCGTTTACATTCACCAGCTTCGGCGATCAGGGCACGCCGTCCCTCGGCAAGAGGTACGTGCCGCCCGCGGGGGTGACGATACCGAACCCCCCATACGTGAATGATAATCTCGGCTCGCCGTGGGGTGCCGATACCACGCTCGGCGTGGAGCGGCTGCAGCCCTTGTTCCATCTGTTCAACGGCGATCTCTGCTACGCCAATCTGGCCGACGACCGGGTGCGGACCTGGTGGGATTTCTGGGAGAACAACAGCCGCAGCGCCCGTAGACGTCCCTGGATGCCCTCGCCCGGCAACCACGAGAACGAGCTGGGCAACGGCCCGATCGGGTATCAGGCCTATCAGACCTACTTCTCGGTTCCGGCGGCGGCTGGCCAGACGGATGTGACGCGTGGGCTTTGGTATGCCTTCACCACTGGCGCGGTGCGGGTGATCAGCATTGCCAACGACGACGTCGCGTACCAGGACGGCGGCAACTCCTACGTCCGGGGCTATTCGTCCGGCGCTCAAAAGGCCTGGCTGGAAACGGAATTGGCTAACGCCCGCCGCGATCATGATGTCGACTGGATCGTGGTGTGCATGCATCAGGTCGCAATCTCGACGGCCGACAAGTTCAATGGCGCGGACCTTGGGATCCGCGAGGAATGGGTGCCGTTGTTCGACAAATACGGCGTCGACCTCGTGGTGTGCGGGCACGAACACCACTACGAGCGCTCGCACCCGATCCGCGGCCAGGAATCGAACGCCACCCTGACGCCGGTCCCCGCGGCCACCGGCACCGACCTGATCGACACCAGCAAGGGAACGGTGCACATGGTCATCGGCGGCGGCGGAACCTCCGCCCCGTCGAACCAGCTGTTCTTTGACCCGCCGCAATGTCGGGTGATTACCGCCGTCGGCGAACGCGACCCGGCGACAGGCAAGCGCGCGCCCGTCTACGTGAAGGAGCAGGCGCCTTGGTCGGCGGTGCGAAACGCCGCGCATTCTTACGGCTTCGCGGCGTTCGCCGTTGATCCCGGATCGCAACCCGGCGGCCCCACCACAATCACGGTCACCTACTACGACGTGGTGGGGACAGACGGTCAGCTGGCCCCGTTCGAAACCTTCACGCTGCGCCGCCCCCGCGGCGACTAGCGGCGGATGCGCCAGGCGATCTTCCGCACGATCCACAGCTTGATGGCGCTATGATGAAATTCAGTCGATGAGGGAGAGCGAGACATGGAGCTTTACACAGCCGGCACCGGCAATGGGCAGCGCGCCGCGATCGCGGTGAACGAATGCGGCGTTTTGTGCAAAATCCATGTGCTCAATCTGGGTCAAGGCGACCAAAAGGCCGCCGACTACGTGAAGATCAACCCGACGGCGCGCATCCCGACCCTGATCGATCCCGATGGGCCCGGGGGAAAGCCCCTCACCGTGACCCAGTCCTGGGCGATCCTGATGTATCTGTGCGAGAAGACCGGGAAATTCCTGCCGGCGGACCCGGTCGCGCGGGTCCGCATGTTCCAGTGGATGGCCGAAGGCGCGGCCGATTACGCGTCGGTCAACCAGACCATCTTCTTCCTCGGCGCGCGCATGCCGGAAAAGGTGCCGGACTCGGCGGTCAAGTTCTACGAGGACCGCTTTGTCAATCTGTGGCGCTTTGCCGACGAGCAGCTCGCCAAGACGCAGTATCTGGCCGGCGACGAAATCACCGCTGCCGATCTCGCCGTCTACCCGATATATGCCGGCCGCAAGGCGCTCCCTGACAATGCCGGGCTGAAGCGTCTGCAAGCGTGGGGCGAGCGGATTGGTTCGCGGCCCGGCGTGCAGAAGGGCATGAAACTCGAAATCTGATCGCGGGCCCGCCCGAGGAGGACCGGCGATGAACCGACTGGACGGCAAGGTGGCGCTGATCTCCGGGGCAGCGCGCGGCATCGGCGGCGAGACGGCGCGGCTAATGGTCGAGGCTGGCGCCATGGTGGCGATCGGCGACGTGCTCGACGAACGCGGCTGCGAGACCGCTCGCACGCTCGGCGACGCGGCTCTCTACGTTCATCTCGACGTGACCAGCGAGGAGGATTGGAACGCGGCGGTCGCCGCTGCCGTCGGCCGTTTCGGCAAGCTCGACATCCTGGTCAACAACGCCGGGCTGTTTCTCGGCAAGGATATCGAAGCCGCCAGCCTCGGCGAATGGGAGCGGCTATGCGCGGTCAACCTGACCGGCGTGTTCCTCGGCACCAAGCTGTGCCTGCCGGCGCTGCGTGAGGCGGCGCAGCAGAGCCCTCACGGGAGCGCCATCGTCAACCTCGCCTCGACCGCCGGCCTTGTCGGTTCGACGCAAGACCCGCTCTACTCGATGACCAAAGGCGGGGTGACGCTGTTAACCAAATCCGCGGCGCTGGAATTTGCCCGCAAGGGATACCGCATCCGGGTCAACTCAATGCACCCCGGCACGATCGACACCGATATGGGCGATCAGGTGCTGGCCACGCGGGCGCGCAACATCGGCACCAACGACATCGAGGCGGCGCGCCGGCAGGTCATCGAGCGTCTGCCGATCGGCCGCATGGGCACGCCCAACGATATCGCCAAGGGCATCGTGTTCCTCGCCTCTGACGACGCCGCCTTCATGACCGGCGCGGGGCTCGTCATCGACGGCGGCATCACCGCGCAATAGGCCCCGACCGAGATGTATCAGTCGCCTGCCTGCGATCCGGGTCGTCGTGGCTGCAGGGCTGGGCATCATCCATGGCGATTCCAAATTTGAATGTCGGCCTCTAAACTCAAGCGAATTACTAACTGGGAGTGTCCGGTCATGCTGGCAGCGGTGCAGAAGACAAGTTTCACGGCGGGCCCGTTGACGTTCGCCGTCAAACACGAATTGTGGGACGGCAACATCCAGGATCATGCGGACCAGGGCGTCGCGATCACCGTGGCGGCGGACGTCGCCGGCAAGCGGACGACCCTGTTGCGGTTTAACTGCTTCGACTTCGAAAAGAGCTACATCTACGGCCCGGAAAATACCGAGCTGGCGGTCGCTGGACCCGAGATGCTGGGCGGTGCGGACTTGACCAACCTCTACCGGATGGACCCGATCGCCGACGGCAATCCGATC
>Ga0181530_10006682_pt1 | contig 11272 bp, 9 predicted proteins | sample PEATcosm2014_Bin_42_FD_119769 | JGI IMG/M metagenome (GOLD analysis project Ga0181530, IMG submission 119769) | Peatland microbial communities from MTU Mesocosm Facility, Houghton, MI, USA - PEATcosm2014_Bin10_60_metaG | ecosystem: Environmental > Terrestrial > Soil > Wetlands > Peat | place... | reverse complement strand
GGCATCCTCGACGACGTAACCAAAGCCGTCCCGGCGGAATTTCAGCAAACTGGCGACGCCATTCTGCTCTTGTGGCCGATTCCCAAGGGCGAAGAGCCCGACCCGAGCCTTGATGTTCCCGTGAACAATCGCAATCTGCATTGGCAGGTTCCACCGCCCGAACCCGATGCGGAAGGGGCGGTTATCGTTCCCGAGGACGCGACGGAGACCGAGGCGGCGGCCTCGGCCAAGCTGGCTGCGTTCGGCTCGTCGGAGTTTGCGAAGGTGGTGCTGGGCGGCCTCTGGGGCACACCGCCGCCGCTTGATCTCAACGCCGAAGCCGATCTGCACACTCTTCTGGCAGCTCTTGCCGACAGCAAGTTGCTTTATTCCGCACGCGACCTCTCCGACGGCGGCATCGCTGTCGCTCTGGCGCAGGCAGGATTCCCTAAAGGGATCGGCGCGACCGTCGAGCAGGATCAATCGCTCATGGTTCATCCCCTCTTCGGCCTCTTCGCCGAACCGGCCTCTACCATGCTGGTCACTGCCCACGCCGGCAACGCCTCCGAAATCGAGAGGCTGGCCGGCGAATACAACTTCTTGGCCGCCCGTATCGGAACCACCGGCGGCCACCGCCTGGAAATCCTGGTAGACGGCGAGCCTTTCATCTCCGCCCCGCTTGCCGCCCTCCGCAAGTCCTGGGCCTCCGCCTTGGAAGCCACACTCCACGGCGAGGTAACCGCATGACCCGCCGGCTCTATCAAGGCGTCGCCGGGGTCGCGGAGACCGCCGGGCAACTGACCACTGTTCACTGTCCACTGTCCACTGTCGCCGCAGGCGACAAGCTCCGCGAAGAATGCGGCGTAGTTGCCATCCACGGCCACCCCGACGCCGCCCGCCAAGCCTATCTCGCCCTCTACGCCCTCCAGCATCGCGGCCAGGAATCGGCCGGCATCGCCACTGCCGACGGCCACCATCTCGCCAACATCAAGGGCATGGGCCTGGTCTCTGAAATCTTTACCGACGATGTGCTGGCCAAGCTCCCCGGCCAAATGGCCATCGGCCACACCCGCTACTCCACCACCGGCGACTCGGCCCTGCTCAACGCCCAGCCCATCCGCGTGGATTCCACCAAGGGACTCATCGCCATCGCCCACAACGGCAATCTGGTCAACCTGGGCAACCTCCGCGCCAGCCTGGAGCGCGACGGCGCTTACTTCCAAACCACCTCCGACTCCGAAATCATCGTCCAGCTCATCGCCCACTCCAGCGCCGGCTCTCTGGTCGACGCCATCGCCGACTCGCTCCGCCAGGTTGAGGGCGCATTCTCCATCGTCATGATGACTCGCGATCGCATCTTCGCCGCTCGCGATCCACGCGGCTTCCGTCCGCTCTCCATGGGCCGCATCCGCAACCTCGAAGGCCCCGACACCATCGTCTTCGCCAGCGAATCCTGCGCCTTCGACCTGCTCCGCGCCGAATTCGAGCGCGACGTCCTTCCCGGCGAGCTGGTCATGGTTACTGAAGACGGCGTCTCCAGCCGCCAATACTCGACCGGCTTCCCGCAGTCCAGTTGCATCTTTGAGCACGTCTACTTCGCCCGCCCCGACAGCCGCATCTTCGGCCGCTGGGTGCAGGAGAGCCGCGATCAGTTGGGCCGCCAATTAGCCCGCGAATCCGGCGTGCCTGCGGATTTGGTTGTGCCCGTCCCCGACTCCGGCGTCACGGCAGCCATGGGATACGCGGAAGAGGCGCGCCTTCCCTTCCGCATGGGCCTCATCCGCAATCACTACGTCGGCCGCACCTTCATTGAGCCCGAGCAGCGCGTCCGCGACTTCGGCGTCCGCCTCAAGCTCAACCCGGTCCGCAACCTCCTCGAAGGCAAGCGCGTCATACTCATCGACGACTCCATCATCCGCGGCACCACAAGCCGCAAAATCGTCCGCATGGTCCGCGGCGCGGGAGCAAAGGAAGTCCATCTCCGTATCAGTTGCCCGCCCACCATCTCCCCCTGCTTTTACGGCGTAGACACTCCCAGCAAGCGCGACTTAATAGCAGCCAATAAGTCCGTAGAAGAGATTCGCCGCTTCATCGAAGCCGACTCATTAGCCTACTTATCCCTCGAAGGCCTCCTCAAAGCCTGCGACGGCGGCGAGCACAACGGCTACTGCACCGCCTGCTACACCGGCAACTACCCCACACAGTGGGTCGATGTGGAAGAGATACTGCCCGCCGCGGTAAGTAATTAAGAACCTGTTAAGATCGAGAGGCGTGATAAAATTCAGTTCAACTGCCTCCTGATGTGAAAGAATCTGGGCCAATAGGAGAATCCTGATTCAATGACACCATCAGGCGCCTGCAAGCGTTGAGCTTTTTTGAACAATACTTGCCTGAGCCGGTTGTAGGGAGAAGAGTCTATGCAAGAGAGATGCCTATCCGTAGTCGTTCCCGTTTACAACGAGGAAGATACGCTTGCCACAATTGTCAACAAGCTGCTTGAGTTGCCACAGCTGCTTGAGATCGTCATTGTCGATGATTGCTCAACCGATAAAACATCGGAAATTCTTCAGCAACTGAGCGAAAAACATAAAGAGATTCAGGCTGTGCGGCATGACAGAAACCGCGGGAAGACAGAAGCGCTCAAGACCGGTTTTCGCCTTACGCAAGGTGATATTGTTATCGTTCAGGATGCCGATCTCGAGTACGCCCCCGAGGAGATCCCCAGCGTAATTGCTCCGATTCTTGAAGGGCATGCGGACGTTGTTTTCGGCTCCCGCTTTCTGGTGAAGAAGGCCACGCGTGTCTTGTACTTTTATCATTACATCGGCAATAAACTACTTACCTTCCTCTCCAACCTCGCCACCAACATTAATCTAACCGATGTTGAAACGTGTTACAAGGCTTTCCGCGGCGATATCATCCGGCAGATGAAGATTCAGTCAAGCGGGTTCGGCTTTGAAATCGAAGTTGTCGCCAAGGTCGCCAAGCTGAAGTGCGCCATCTACGAAACGCCGATCAGTTATTATGGCCGCACCTACGAAGAAGGTAAGAAGATAACTGGGTGGGACGGCGTCGCGGCTGTATATTATATTCTTCGCTATAATCTTCTCTGCGGCCTGAAGGGGAGCTTTTATCGTATGCCGCAGTTTGAAACGCGCGGGCATGCCCGTCATGTGCCCGCCGCGCGGAGCCATGAAACGGCTTCGGGCGGCCAGCCTGCAGTCCCTGCTGATTCGACTTCAGAGAAGAGAGAGTCGTGGAAGTAAAGGATTCGCCCGGGTCCGGCTATCTTCCGCCCAAGCTGCCCTGGTATCTGTTAGCCCGGCCGATAGTGGTCTCTGGGGCGTTGGCAATCCCCTGCTTTTGGCAGCCCATCGTCTCAGGCATAGACTTGCAGAGCCATCTTTATAATGCGTGGCTGGCGGAGTTGATACGCAGTGGCGGCATCCACGGTCTGTGGATTGGCCACCAGAGCACTAACATGCTGATCGATATATTACTCGCCTGGCTGCTCAAGGGCTTTGGCGTTTCAGTGGCAGAACGAGTTATCACCACCGCTCTGGTGCTGGTCTTTTTCTGGGGCGCGTTTCAATTCATCACTTCAGTTTCAGGCCGAACGGTCTATTGGCCGGCGCCATGGTTGGCTATCCTAGCCTACGGAATTGTATTCCAGGTAGGACTGCTGAACTATTACTTTTCATGTGGAATTATCTTTTGGTTATTCGCCATCTTATGGGGGCGGCGCATTGGATTGCGGACGCTGTGGGCCGCGCCTTTGCTGATTCTGGCTTATCTTGCCCATCCTCTACCCGTCCTGTGGCTTCTAAGCGTGGCAGCCTATTGCTGGCTTGCCCGGCGGATGCAGGCGCGCTTTCAGATTCTCCTTTTTCTTGGTTGCGTAGCAGCTCTCTTTCTGATTCACAGCTACATCGTGGCGAGATACTTTACTGTTTGGATTAAATCCCAACTCATTTGCTGGACAGGAGCAGATCAGGCGTGGTTGCATGGATGGCATTACCTGCCGGTGTTCATGGGATTTCTCTTGTTCAGCGTCGTTCTCCTGGGTGAGCCGGAGAATCGCTGGCGAGCCGTGGTGAGCGTACTCGCGCAGGCTTACCTCCTCACGGCGGTCGCGATCGTCATGATGCCTTCCGAGATTCAAACGTCGAAGGAGAGTGCGCCAGCCGGCCTGATCGCATTCCGCCTTTCCCTTCTCTCTGGCGTTCTGTTGTTGGCTGTTTTGAGCCGTTCCACTTATAGAAGGTGGTATCTCCCCGCGGGACTTCTGACTGCCGCGATTTATTTTGGCGCGCTCTATTACGACATAGGGAAGGAGGCTCGCGTCGAGGCAAAGATGGTGAAGTTAGTCGAGACTCTGCCCGCCGGCGCGCGCGTGGTCTCGTTCGCTGACCTCTCCGATGGAGAAGCGCATGGCAATGTCTCGATAAGGGAAGGAAAGCTCACGTATTTGGCCAAGCTGCTTTTGTCCTACACCACTAACCGTTTACAGAGTACGCATCTGCTTTCTCGTGCTTGCGTCGGGCATTGTTTCGACTATATGAACTACGAACCGGCGACCGGCCAATTTAGAATCCACGCAGTACCGGGAAATCGTGTTGTTCTGGCCACCTATGTGGAAGATGAAGCTATGGAGTCCGGAACCTATGTACTCAAAGCAAGCGATCTCCCTCTATACGCTCTGATCCGGTGCGGTCCGGAGCCCGGCGACATATTCATGGCGCCTCTGGCGCTTGGCGAATCCAGCGCAACGCCTGCCTGCCCTGCGACCCCCTCCCCGCGATAGCAGATCGCGTGCGACTGCCGCTATTGCCCTGTGCCAAGCCGAACCTGCGGGGCGCATCAAGTCAGCAAGCTCGCTTTGCCTTTATACTGGATTGTTGTTGAAGGCAGGCGCGGTGCGGGAAACAAGCCGCAAAATGAGGAGTAGGCATTGGCGCAAGCGGAGATTGGCATTATCGGCGGCAGCGGACTTTACTCGATGCCCGGCTTTACCAACGTGCGTGAAGAGCGTGTGGAGACGCCCTTTGGCTCGCCTTCCGATGCCTTTGTGCTGGGCGAGCTGGAGGGGCGCAAGGTGGCCTTTCTGGCGCGGCATGGGCGCGGGCACCGCATCCTGCCCTCGGAGCTGAACTTCCGCGCCAACATTTACGCATTCAAGAAACTCGGCGTCGAGCGCATCCTCTCGGTTTCGGCCGTGGGCTCACTGAAGGAAGAGCACAAGCCCACAGACTTTGTGATGCCCGATCAGTTCATCGACCGGACGTTCAATCGCGTTGCGACTTTTTTCGGCGATGGGATTGTGGGTCACGTGGCCTTTGGCGATCCGGTTTGCGCCACGGTGGCCAAAGCCGCGGCTGAGGCATGCGCCAAGGTGGGCGTAGCGGGCAAGCTGGGCGGAACCTACGTTTGCATGGAAGGCCCGCAGTTCTCCACCCGCGCCGAGTCGCATCTCTATCGCAGTTGGGGCGCGGACGTGATCGGCATGACCAACCTGCAGGAGGCCAAGCTCGCCCGTGAGGCGGAGATCTGCTACGCCACGATTGCCATGGTCACCGATTACGATTGCTGGCGCGAAGGCCACGACGCGGTAACCATTGAGGAGATTGTGGCCGTGCTGCACCGGAACGCTGAAACGCGGCCAAAGTGGTGAAGGCAGCGGTGGCGGCGCTGCCCGCCGAGCGCACCTGCGCCTGCGTTTCGGCTGCTCGCTTTGCCGTGCTCACCCAGCCGGACGCGATTCCAGCCGCGGCGAAAGAAAGAGTGGGTCTGCTCTTCGGGAAGTATCTGGGTTGGTAGCGGAGCTAGCAAGTTAGCTAGTTAGCAAGTTAGCGGATTTGTAGGGAACGGTTAGCGCTGAATATACAAGTATTGATTGAGGGCGAACAACGGAAATGGCGATTACCGTAGTGGGCAGCGTAGCATTCGATTCCATCGAGACGCCGGCGGGACGGCGGGAACGATGCCTGGGCGGCGCGGCGACCTATTTTTCGCTGGCCGCCAGCTACTTTACAGAGGTGCGCGTCATCGCCGTGGTGGGCGAGGACTTTGGCGCGGCAGAGGAGGCGGTATTCCACGCGCACGGAATCGATACGCGGGGCATTGAGCGTGCTGCGGGCAAGAGCTTTTTCTGGGAGGGTTCGTATCTCGATAATCTGAACGAGGCCAAAACCCACGCAACGGATCTGAACGTCTTTGCGGCATTTGAGCCCAAGATTCCCCAGGCTTACCGCGATTCGGAGTTTCTTTTTCTGGCCAACATCGATCCGGTGCTGCAGCGCCGTGTGCGCGACGAGATGCCCGATGTGCGCCTGGTGGCCGGCGACACGATGAACTACTGGATCAAGGATCATCGCGCGGCGTTGCTCGAAGTGCTGAAGGGGCTGGACATTCTTCTCATCAACGACACCGAGGCCAAAATGCTGGCCGGCAACAACAACCTGGTGCAGGCAGCGCGCGCGGTGCTGGCGCTGGGGCCGCAGACGCTGGTGGTCAAGCACGGCGAGTATGGGGCGACGTTGTTCCACAGCTCTACTCCAAAGAGTCGAGGAGCGGAGCTCCGCGCGCCGGCGATGCCGCTGGAAGAGGTGGTGGACCCGACCGGAGCGGGCGACAGCTTTGCCGGCGGATTTTTCGGCTACCTGGCCTCGTCCGCCGCGGCGGACGAACTCACTCCGGCCGCCTTCCGCCGCGCCATGTTTTACGGCAGCGTGATGGGCTCGTTCGCGTGCGAACGTTTTGGCACCGAGCGGTTGCAAGCCCTTACCCGCAAGGAGATCGACGACCGTTTCATTTTGTTCCGCGAGTTGACTCACCTTGAATAAGAGGCCCATTGCGCGCGTGGAGTGGCTGGCCGTGCTGGCCTCCTGTGCCGGGGCATCGTTGGCGGCAGTGGCGTGGAGCTGGCGGCATGGGGCCATGCTCAACTATGGTGATGCCGTCGCCCACTTGCACATCGCGCGGCGGGTCTTCGATTCCCACCAGCCGCGGCTTACGCAACTGGGTTCGGTGTGGCTGCCGCTTCCCCACCTGCTGCTGATTCCCTTTGTCCAGGTCTACGGCTGGTGGGCCAGCGGAATTGCCGGCGTGATTCCATCGGCGCTCGCCTTTCTGGCCGGCTGCGCGGGCTTCTACCGGCTGGCGCGCCGCTGGCTCCCTCCGGCCGCCGCCGCATTGGCGCTGGCCTTTTTCGCCGCCAATCCAAATCTGCTCTACCTGCAAACCACGGCCATGGGCGAACCGCTCTTTGTGTGCGAGACGATCTGGATTGCCCTCTGGCTGGTGGAGTGGCGTACTTGCCTGGACTCAGATCCGAAGCAAGCCCGCCGCCTGCAAGGCTGGATTGCAGCCGCACTCGTTGCCGCCGTCTTCACGCGCTATGACGGCTGGGTGATGGCGCTGCTGGCGTGGGGGTGCGTGGGACTGGTGCTGGTCCGCCACGGCGGACAAGCGCGTCGCGGCGAGTTGCGTTCACGCGGCTTCTGGCTGGCAAGCGTTCTGGTAGCTGCCGCGCCGGTGGCATGGTTCATTTACAACGCCGCGGCCTTCGGCGATTGGCTCTACTTTCTGCGCGGGCCTTACTCCGCCAAGGCCATCGAGATGCGCACCTCCGTGCCCGGATTTCCGCCGCATCCGGGATGGCACAATCCGTTGGTCGCGCTGATCTTTTATATGAAAGCCGCTGAGTTGGATGCAGCCGCAGCGGCCTGGGGCAACATGCTGTTTTTACTGAGCCTGCTGGGAACCGCGTGGGGCTGGCTGATCGCACGCCGCCGCGCCTTTCAATGGGCGCTTCTGCTCTGGCTGCCGGTTCTCTTCTACGTATACTCGGTGGCTTATGGGTCGGTACCCATCTTTCTGCCCACCTGGTGGCCTTACTCCTGGTACAACTCGCGCTACGGGATGGAACTGCTGCCCGCGCTGGCGCTGGGCCTGGGTTTTGCCGCGCAGTTTGCGATCTCTACCGTGCGGGAGTTCAAACCGCAGTGGGCAAAGGTTGCGGCGTGCGTGCTCTTCGCGCTCGTCGCCCTGAATGCGGCAGCGATGGTGCGCGAGCGTCCGCTGGTTTACGTGGAGAGCACAAAGAACATCGATGCGCGGCGGCCCTACGATCTCCAGATTCCGCCGGCCTTGCGCGCGCTGCTCGTGGAGCGGCCGGGCGGCGTGATTCTGATGGATACGTCGGTCTATCCAGAGATCGTGGCGCTCACCGGGATTCCGCTGCGCCAGACCATCAACGAAAGCGACCTGGAGATCTATCGCGACGCGCTGGCCGCGCCCGCCGCCTATGCCTCAATCGTTCTGGCCTTTGAAGGCGACGAGGTGGACCGCGCCGTGCACGCCCATCCCGCCGGCCTGAACTCGCTTCGCCGCTTTACAGCCAAAGGCCAGCCCCCGGCAACGATTTACGTCACCGATACTCCTTCCGCGCAACAGGCCCGGTAGACCTAAACAAGCCAACCTGCACGGTGATAGCATCGGTCAAGGTAACCCAATGAGTATTTCCACGGCACAATTCGCGCAACCATTCACTTTCGATCGACTGCTGCAAATCGTGGAGTTGCCTGTCTTGCGCGATGCGGAGGAAGATTGATTCCCTTTACCAAGGCCCATGCCTGCGGCAACGACTTTCTGATCGTGACGGAAGACGCGGCCCGCGGCGCCGACCGGGCCGAGTTAACGCGGCGGCTGTGCGCGCGCAATACCGGCATCGGGGCCGACGGCATCGAGTTTTTCGCTTGGACCGGACCCAAGTCAGGCCGCGTCCGGCTGCACAATACCGACGGCTCCATCGCCGAGATCAGCGGCAACGGCACGCGCTGCGTAGCCGCGTGGATGGCGCACGAACGCGGCTTTCATCCGGGCGATACGCTGCAAATCGAAACCGATGCCGGTCTCCGCGAGTGCAAGGTGAATGCGGTGAGCAAGAGCAACGGATTCACCGTGGAAGTGACCACCGGAATGGGCGTTCCCACCTTCGCGCCGCGGACGGTCGCGCTGGCCGGCGGCCTTCAGATTGCCGGCGTCGAGGTCTCCACCGGCAATCCGCACTTTGTGATCGTGGTGGATAATGCGGAGTTCACTGTGCGTGGTAAATCATGGCAGGCGATCGGCGCGGAGATCTGCGTTCATTCCGATTTTCCGGATAAGACCAACGTCGAGTTTGTGCGGGTCATCAGCCCCACGGAGATTGAAATTCGCATCTTCGAGCGCGGCGTGGGACCGACCACCTCTTCCGGCACGGGCAGCTCCGCCTCGGCCACTGCGGCGCTCAAGTTCAACGGCTGCCGCTCGCCCCTTACCGTGGTCGCCCCCGGCGGCGCGCAGACCGTGGCCTGGGATGAGTCCGGCACGGAGTTGATGCTCACCGGTCCGGCGGCCCTCATCGCCCGCGGCGAGGCCTTCTACGCATGACCGTCCTGCTCAAGCCGTCTCCCGTTCCCGGCGATGCCGTTGTGGCCGTCGTCTCTCCGGCTTCCACGCCGCAGCCGGAGCGAGTGGAGCGCGGATTTGAGGCCCTGCGTTCCCTCGGCTACGCGCCACGTGCCTCCGAGCATCTTCTCGCTTGCGGACCGCATTATTTTGCGGGAACACCCGAGATGCGGCTCGGTGATTTGCATCATGCCTTTGCCGACGATGAGGTCCGCGCCATCTTCACCACGCGCGGCGGCTACGGCTCGAACTATCTGCTCGAAGGGCTGGATCTGGATCTGATCGCCGAAAGCGCCAAGCCGCTCATCGGCTCCAGCGACCTGACCGCGCTGCAACTGTGGCTGCTTGACCAGATTCAGTTGCCCGCCTTCCACGGCCCCATGCTCTCGGCGGATTTTTCCCGTGAAGACGGCGTCCATCTGCCCAGTCTGCAAGCCGCTCTCTCCGGCCGGCCCTACTCCATCGGCGCGGATGAAGGCTTGCGCACCCTGCACTCCGGCCAGGCAAAAGGCACGCTCTATGGAGGCTGCCTCAGCATTCTGGTCTCGCTGCTGGGCACGCCCTATGAGCCGCAGACCGAAGGTAAGCTGCTCTTTCTCGAAGACGTCAACGTCAAGCCTTACCAGATCGATCGCATGCTCTGGCAACTGCGCGAAGCGGGCAAACTGGACGGCGTGCGCGGCATCATCTTCGGCGAGATGCTCGATTGCCTCTCGCCGGGCGCGCCCGCTGACCTGCTCGATCAGGTAATTCTGCGCGTGCTTCAAGACTTCAAAGGCCCAATCGCCATTGGCCTTCGCTGCGGCCACGTTTCGCGGCAAAATGTGACGCTCACCTTCGGCGTGGAAGCCGAGTTGCGAGTCGCCAAGCAGGCCGAACTGCACTTGCTGGAACCGGCGGTGAAAAAACAGGGAATAGGGAATAGGGAATAGGGAACAGTGGATAGTGAACAGGGAAATTGCGCGCATTTGAATAAGCCGGGGGTGACGGTTTGACCGTTTTGCCTCGATTGCCCCGGCATATTCACTTCAGCGGCATCTGCGGCACGGCCATGGCTTCTCTTGCTGGGCTTTTGCAGTTGCAGGGCCACAGTATTACCGGTTCGGACAAAGCAGCCTATCCGCCCATGAGCGATCTGTTGCGCGGGCTGAGGATTGCGGTGATGGAGCCCTACGCTGAGGCGAATCTCGATCCCGCGCCGGACCTGGTCGTGATCGGCAACGCGCTCTCCCGCGGCAACCCCGAGGTGGAGCTAGTACTCGACCAGCGCATTCCCTTCACCTCCATGGCCGCGCTGCTGCACGAAGAGTTTCTGCTGGGCCGCGAGTCGCTGGTGGTGGCCGGAACCCATGGAAAGACCACCACCACCAGCATGCTGGCGTGGATTTATCAGGTGGCCGCCAGAGAAAACCCGGCGCTGGCGCCATCGTTTCTGATCGGCGGCGTGGCGGAAAACTTTGCGAGCAGCTTCCAGTTGCGTCCCACGCGCACGTTCATCGTGGAGGGCGACGAGTACGATACGGCCTTCTTCGACAAGGGGCCCAAATTCCTGCACTACTTTCCCGATGCGCTAATCCTGACCCACGTGGAGTTCGACCACGCCGATATCTACGCCGATCTTGAAGCGGTGAAAACGGCCTTCAAGCGTCTTGTGAATCTGGTGCCGCGCCGGGGCGTGATCGTGGCATACGACGGCAGCGCCAACGTGAGCGAGTGCGTAAGCCGCGCGCTGTGCCGCGTGGAGCGTTACGGCTTCAGCGCCGAGGCGGAGTGGCGCATCCGCAATCTGTGGTATGAAGACGGCCTAACCCGATGGGAGGTCTGGCGCGAGGGCGCATTGTGG
>Ga0181530_10006678_pt1 | contig 11284 bp, 6 predicted proteins | sample PEATcosm2014_Bin_42_FD_119769 | JGI IMG/M metagenome (GOLD analysis project Ga0181530, IMG submission 119769) | Peatland microbial communities from MTU Mesocosm Facility, Houghton, MI, USA - PEATcosm2014_Bin10_60_metaG | ecosystem: Environmental > Terrestrial > Soil > Wetlands > Peat | place... | reverse complement strand
GCGCCGATGGAATAGAAATGCTTGTAAAGCGTCCCCCACCATTCCCGCGAGGCGCTCCGGGTGAAGTCGGGAAACACCGCCGGGCCCGGCCAGACAATGCCCGAGTAAACGGTGCCATCGGGATTCTTGAGGAAGTGGTCGCCTTTGATGCCTTCGTCGTACGGAGCATAGTCGGCATTCGGGAGTCTGGCGATGTGAAGGTCGGTAATCAGCACCGTGTGAAATTGCTGGGCCTTCATGTCCGCAAGCAGTTTGGCGAGGTCGGGAAATGCCTTGGTGTCGACGGTAAACGGGCGATTTTTGTTCTGGTAATCGATGTCCAGGTAGAGGACATCCGCGGGAATGCGGTCCGTCCGCAGACGCGAAGCGATCTGCCGCAATTGCGCGTCGGATTCGTAGCTGTATCTCGACTGCTGGAAACCCAGCGCCCACAGCGGAGGCAGAGGCGCTGTGCCGGTCAGCCAGGCGTAGGTCTCGACAACGTGCTTCGGTTCCGGTCCCTGAATGAAGTAATAGTCGATCGGGCCGCCTTCTGCGCCGAAAGAGTAACTATCCCGAACCTCCTTGCCGAAGTCGAAGCTAGACCGCCAGGTGTTGTCGAACAACAGGCCGAAACTCCGGCCCGCGCGAAAACCGATGAAGAAAGGAATGCTTTTGTAAATGGGGTCCGTGCTCTCCTGAAATCCTATGTCGGTGTTCCATAAAGTGAACGCCATGCCACGACGATCGAGCGCACCGGTCTTGTCGCCCAAACCGAAATAGTGTTCGTTCTCGGGCATGTCCTTGTAGATGCGAAAACTATCGCCGTGGTATTCGATGGGCCGCCCGGGCGTATCCGAAGAGAGGACGTTGCCTTGAACGTCACTGATGATCGTCCGCAAGCCGCTCTTCTCAACTCGGACGCGCAACTGAGCGGTAGAAAAGCCCACAGCCGCGCCATCGCTGAGCGGCGTTACCGGGACTCGCGCGGTGCGGGCGGCCGGCAGTACTGCCCACGACGCGTCCTCCGGCAGACTGCCCTGCGGGCCGAGGCGGAATCGCAGCACATCGTCGCGCAGGGCGACGATCCGGACGATTGCGGTTCCACTGTGGATTTCAATGCCATCGGGTGTTGCCGCCGATGAATCAATGGAGTTGAAGATCCGCACCTGCGCGGATGCCGCAACAAGGCAAAATAAGAGTGCAGAAACTGTCTTCATAATTAACAGAGCCGGCGGAACCTGACGTCCCACCGGCTCTGGCTGAAACGCGTCCTGAAATCTTTCCTCAGAACTTGATAGTGCCCGAGAACTGCAGCGAGCGCATAAAAGCGCCAGCGGCAAGTCCTGTGATCTGGCCGGCGTTCGGGCTTTGAACGTCGCTGTTCGGAGTGCCGAGGTTGGTATGATTGAAGGCGTTCCTCGCGTCGGTGCGAAGAACAAACCCGATCCTTTCCGTCAGCCGGAACGTCTTCGACATCGACAGATCCTGCTGGATGAAATGGGGGCCGAACAGGGTATCGATGGGGTAGTTTCCGAAGGTATTGGAGGCCGGGAACAGGAACGCGCCGCCAACTCCGCCCACAAACCACTGGCTCCGGTTCCCCTTTGCCCCGGCATAGGGACTTCCCGTTCCCAGATCGGGCCGGTTGTTGGGGCCGACATTGGGTTGGATCCCCGAGCCGTAGTTCTCCAGCGACGGGCTGAAGGGGAAGCCGCTGTAAAAGGTCGTGATGCCGCTGATCTGCCAGCCGCCGAGCGCGGCGTCGACCGCTTTGCTGATATTCGACCCGTATTTCAAGCCTCTACCGAACGGAACCTGGTAGATCTGCGAAATCGTCAACTGGTTGCGGCCGAATAGGCTGGAATAGCCCTTGCCGGCAGCTCGATCGTACTCGAAATAGTAGTTGGAATCGTAACCCCAGCCATCGCCATACTGACGTTGATAGGTGTAGCTGCCCTGCAACGTCCAGCCTTGGAGAGCCTGGATCTTGACGGTGCCCTGGAACGAGTTGTAGCTTTCGTTGGAGCAGTTGCAATAGTAGGAAAGGTCGTTTGTCCAGCCAAATATGCTGTAGTACGGCCGGTCGAGATTGGTGTTGCTCTGTCCCGCCACGAACACTGCCTCGTTCGGATTGACGCTCTGGCCGGTCCCGAGGAATCCGTGCCGGTTTTGATTACCCACGTACCCCGCGGTCGCCGCTATTTTCTTAGTGAGCTGGCGCTGAACCGTGAAGTTGTATTGGTAAGTGGCCGGCGGCGTGAGAACCGCGGGACGGAACTTGGGATTGATACCCGGCGGGAGCGGGAATGTTCCATTCGAGCCCACGCTGACCGGCGAAGGAGCGGGCGGACCGGTCGCCAGCGTAAACACGTCGGTAAAGCCATTGGGAGGCTGCACGCTCTGATTGCTGAGAGTGGGCGGGTTTTGTGTCACGTTGTGACCGAAGTTCGAGCCGAAAACGCCCAGATCGTAGCCCACTCCGAACCCGCTCCGGATGACGGTCTTCGAATCGAGCTGATATGCCACCGCGAGGCGGGGAGCAAAGTCTTTATAGTTCGCCTTCTGGATGCCATGGGAAGACACCCCGCCCACGCCGAAAACGTACATCAAGCCGTTTTGCAGGTTGAGCGTCGCGCCATTGCCCGCGGCGTTCACGCTCTCAGGAGTTACCAATTCCCAGCGCAAGCCATAATTGATGGTAAATTTGGCCGTCGGGCGAAATTCGTCCTGTGCATAGAAGAAAAGGCGCGGCTGATGTTCCATCGCATTGGTGCTGGTGCTGACGTAGCGCCCGAAGTTCGTCACATCTCCCAGCAGGAATGTCGCGAGGCCGATTCCCTGCGTCTGGCTCTGGCCGGCCACGGGCACCACACCAGTGAGCCCGCCATTGAAAGTCAGTTCGCCCGCGCGATGTGTGTCGCTGGGCACGCGGAGGTTCTGCGCGTAGCGCAGATCGACGCCGACTTTGATATTGTGCTTGCCTACGATTTTCGAAAAGTTATCCACGAATTGAAACTGGCTTTCCGTCTGCGTCAAGGGACAATTGCACTGATTGACGCCCAGCGCGTAGCCCAACTGGAAAGAGTCGTTCGGCGAGGTGATATCGAAGTAAGGCAGGCCCGACGTGTAGGTCTTGTCGAGATTCAGCCCGGGAATACCCGCCGCTGTTGCGGGGTCTGTGCCGTACCCATTGGGAACGTCGAAAACGTGATACCGGAACCAGCCGAAGCGGAATTCGTTGATCGCTGTGGGACTGACGGTAGTGGTCCACCCGATCGCCACGCTCTCCTGGTGGGAATTCGAATTACCGGCATAATTTCCGAAATTCGGTCCGCCTGCCGCCAGGCCGAACGCGCCCGGCGCCACCTGCGTGTAAGCCTGAGAGCTGAAGCGGCCGAAGAAAGTGTTCTTCTGATTCAAGTAGTAGTCTTCGCGAGTGTCATAATCGTTGCCGGTGACCGCCACAGCGCCGTTCGCCGCGTAGTTGTTGACGAAAGGCGCACCCGGTATCTGTTGGGTGTTCGGAAGCGGGAAATTGTTCATGATCGCCAGCGCCTGCGGGGAGAGCTGGCTCGCTGGAATCGTGTTGTTCGGATAGGGCGTACGCCCCAGGCCAGTGGCGGGGCTCCCAGTAGTGGGATCGTAGATTTGATAGACCTTGTTGTACGCCAGCCAGTCGCTGAAATTGCCGGTACGGTTCAGGGCGTCAGGCACGCTGGTAACCAGCGAACCGCCCAGCGACTGCCGGTTCAACTGCATATCGCCGAAAAAGAACAACTTGTCCTTGATAATCCTTCCCCCGAGCGAACCGCCGAACTGGTTCTGCCGGTAAGGGGCGGCCGGCAGTCCCACAAAGGGATTGGCCGCGAACGTGGTGAATCCAGGCGTGTTGAGCTGGAGATATTCGAACGCGTCGCCATGGAAGGAGTTGGTCCCCGACTTGGTGGAATACGACGCCACGCCTCCGCCCACATATGAAAATTCGGCGTCGAAGTTCTGGAGCGCCTGTTTGACCTCTGAGACCGAATCGAACGTGGGGTTTATGACGATGATTCCCAGGATCGGATCCTGGTTGGTAGTGCCATCCAGCTCGTAGCCCATGGCGGAAAAGAGCTGCCCGCTGACCACCATCTGAACGCTCGCCTGCGGGTTCTCGTCGGAGGCATGCTGCCACCCGAGTTTCGCGGAGCCGGGCTCCAGCAGTTCGATGGATTGCAGGTTGCGCCCGATATTCGGCAGGGAATTGACCTCCTGCGCGGTATAGGTCTGGGCGACGTCGGCGCGGTCGGTCTGGAGCAACGTTGCCGTCGCCGTCACTTCCACTTGCGTGTTCACTTCGCCGACTTTCATGGACGCATCGAAACGTGCGGCTTCGTCCACGCGGACTTCCAACTCATTGGACACCAACTTGGAGAAACCGGGGGCTTCGATAGCCACGGTGTAGGTGTCCGGAACGAGTTGACCTTTATTGTAATTGCCGACTGAATCTGTTGTAACCTCGAACTTTGTCCCCTTGTTTACATCTGTGATGGTGACTTTAGCGTTGACGACGACCGCCCGGTTCGGATCGGTGACGGTACCGAAAATGCTGCCGAAAACCTGCTGTGCGTAGCTGATCGAGGCGTTTGTGCTCAATACGAGCGCTAAACCGATCAGGAACACGAGACGACCTTGGCGCGACATGGCTATTCTCCCTCCCCCTCTGTGTGCCTAGCCCCTCCCGGGATCTCCAATGAAGCCCGGAATCAAATCTGTCCTAGTACTTTTCCATTAGGATATTAAAGCTCCAGTTAGTCTGCCCCCGAGGAGTCCCGGTTTCAAGTTCGATTGTGGTATGACACGGTTAACGGATGGTAAACCTTTTAGTTGTAATTGGTTTGCGAAAATGTTACTGTAGGTTTCATGGCGGAAACAGGTGTTTCCCCCGAGCTGCGGGAGGCGCTCCTCGCTCAGGTCGGCAGGATTGTCAGCAGCGAGGTCCTGCGCAGCTCGGAGTCACTATGCCACCTGCTAGGATACTTGGCGAGCCATTGGGTACAGGGGCGGAGCGGTTCAGTCAAAGAGTACCAGATCGCCACAGAGGTTTTCGGCCGCCCCGTCGACTTCGATCCGCGCCTCGATTCGACGGTGCGGGTTCAAGCCAGCCGTCTGCGCGCGAAGCTGGCGGAATACTATGCCGGTCCCGGAGCGCAGGACCCCGTCATTGTCGATATCCCGAAAGGGGCTTACTCTGTGGTGGTCCATGCTCGCGCCGTTCCCGATGAGACGGTTGCGCATCCCGAAGTTCGTCCGGCCGAAGTTGCACCGGTATTCCGGCGCAATCCTTTCAGAGTCGCTGTATGGCTGCTCGCGATCTTGTGTTGCGGCCTGATCCTATCCTTGTTATATGTGGCTCGCCGCCGGCCGGCTCCGGTTGCCGAGCTCCGCCCGGAAATCCCAGCCTCACTGAAGGCGTTCTGGCACGTGTTTATGGCCGCTCCGGAACGGACCTGGGTGGTATTCAGCAACGCGGAGTTCGTCGGCCGCCCGGAGACCGGTCTGCGGTATCTCGATCCGGTTAGAGATAAGAACGAAGCGATCTTCGACCACTACACAGGAATCGGCGAGGTGATGGCAATCCACGAACTGGATCAGTTATTCACACAGTTCCGGCATGGCGTCGTCGTCAAGCGCGGCCGCCTTCTCGCGATGGACGATGTGAAGAACAACGATCTGATCTTTGTCGGTTCGCCGTCCGAAAACCTGACATTACGGGATCTGCCGGCCATGCAGCAGTTTCAATTTCGAAGGCTCGATTCAGGTTCACGCAAGGGGGACCTGGCGATCGTCAACCTGCATCCAGCGCCAGCGGAGCAGGCGGGCTACATCGCTTCGGAGGGCCTTCCAGTCAAGGAAGACTATGCCGTTATCGGTTTGCTGCCCGGCCCGACGAGGCAGCACTGGGTGATGACCCTGGCCGGCGTCACCACTATGGGGACACAGGCCGCCGTCGAATACGTGTGCAGTGGATCCAGCGTGGAGCAGTTATTGAGAACGGCGCGGAACGCGCGGGGCGATGTCATGCCGTTCGAGGCCGTGATTCGGGTGAGCGTCAGCCGCGGGGTGCCCGTGTCAAGCCAACTGGTGGCCGCGCACCTGCGGTCGCCGTAGTCTATTTCTTCTGCTGCAGCGATTCGGCCTGCTCAGCTTCCTTTTTTTGTTTGATGGCAGCGCCCTTGGCGAATGCCTCTTTGCTGCCTTCCAGATCCCCCTGGACGCGGAGAATCTGACCGATCATATTGTAAGGTCCGGGATCCCCGGGTAGCAAGCGAGCTCCTTCGCGCAACTCTCTGAGAGCTCCTTCCAGGTCGCCCGACTGCTTCAAAACGGTGCCCAGCAGATAGTGAGCCTCTCCATAATCGGGCCTTCGCGCGATGGCGGACCTCATCTGCTTCGCCGTCTCCTCGAAATCGCCAAGCTGCCAGAGCGTCATGCCGAGAGTGTAATGGGCTTCCGGCAGGTCGCTGTCCAGCCGGATCGACTCCAGGAATTCTTTTTTGGCGGTCTCCAAATCGTCCTGCTGCTTGAGCGAAAGCCCCAGATTGTAGTGGCCGACCGCGGAGCCCGGGTCCACTTCGATAACCGAACGGAACTCGGCCTCCGCCTTGCCGTATTCGCCAGTCTTCAAGTAGGTGAGTCCGATGTTGATCATAGCCTCCGAGTTGGCGCCATCCATCTCGAGAACTTTTCGAAACTGCTCCAGCGCCTTTTCGGGCTCGCGAGATTGGATCAGCATAAAGCCGTAGCGGTTCCGCGCACTGAGGTCGGCGGGGTTCAACTCTACGGCTTTGGCGTATGCATCGGATGCTTGCCGCAAAGCCCCGGTCTGCTGAAGAGAGAGGCCCAGAGAGTTCCAGGCCGAAGCGTTGCCCGGATCGAGTTGCGTGGCGATCTCCAGTTCGGTCACCGATTCCTGGTAGTGGGAGACTCCGAAGAATGCGAGGCCGAGCTTGAGGTGGTAATCGAAAACGCCAGGCGCGAGCTTGACGGCCGTCTGAAAAAGCGGAATGGCACGGTTCGGATCCTTCTCCAGCCAGAAAAGAACGCCTAGATGATAATGAGCCGCGGCAAAATCCGGATGGAGCTGGATGGCCCGCTCGAAGTGCGCCTTGGCTTCCGGGTTACGCTTCAGAACCGCCAGCAGAAAGCCAATCTCATCCTCGAGTTCGGCGGAGTTCGGATCGGCTTCGGCCGCCTTTTCGGTTAACTCGAGCGCCCCGGCGGCATCCCCACTAGTCTTCCGCGCGTTCGCTTGTTGCTTGAGTTCCGCCGCCGTTTGGCCGTTCGCGGCGATGGAGAGGCACGCGGCGAAGAAAAGGATTCGACAAAGCATCGAGCCTGCCGCCATTATACTGGAGATTATGCCAAGTGGCATTTTCATTGCCGCGTTTCTGTTCCTGGCTGCGGACGATCATTCCGCCGGCGTGGAGTTTTACAAGCAGCACCAATTTGCAAGAGCGATCGAATCGCTCCAAGGCGCCGTGGCTACCGAGAAGCCCGGATCGCCGGAGTATCGCGAGTCGGCGGTAATCTTAGGCCAGAGTTATTATCTGACCGCTCGTATGCCGGAAGCTACTACCTGGCTTCAGAAGGCTGTCGATGACGGCGTCCGCATCAACGAGGTCTTCTATATGTTAGGCAACTGCTACATTCAGCAGCGGGAGCCGGTAAAATCGCGAGCCGCTTTCGCAGCCATGTTCAGCGTGCCTTTTGAATCGGCCGCGGCGCATCTGCTCACCGCGCAGTTCATGATCCGGCTGGAATTCGAAGAGTTCGCCCAGAAAGAACTGGCGCGCGCAGTGGAGCTCGACCCGAAGATTCCGCAGGCTCACTATCTGCTTGGGATAATGGCCATTTTCCGTAACGAACTCGACAGGGGTATTGAGGAAATGCGGCAGGAGATAGCCATCAATCCGGACTTCGCGATGGCGCATTATAGACTTGGCGATGCCTATACGCGCCGCGAGGATTGGGACGCCGCCATCCCTCCTTTGGAGCGAGCCGTCTGGCTGAATCCGGATTACAGCGGGCCTTATATTCTGCTGGGTAAGGCCTACTTCAAGAAGCAGGACCTGGGGTCAGCCGAAGGCATGCTGCGGCGCGCGATTAGAATGGATCCGGCCAACTACCAGGCTCACTATATGCTCGGCCAAGTCTTGATCCAGGCAGGCAAGACCGAGGAAGGCCGGAGGATGCTGGAAGAATCGCAGAAGTTGCGTGATCCCCCAAACAAGTGAGAGGGCAAGTGAGAGGCAGGGGCTGGCCTTCGATACGGGGCTCGGCAATTCGGATTGGGATGCGGGTACCCGAGGAGCGCTGCCAGCGTGGACCCCGCATCTCTGTTAAGAATTGACACATAACGTCCGCTGCTGACGTTTGCGCGTCACATAGCGGGATGGATCCCCGGTAACGCCGAGGTGTTTACAGATCCGGTCCCAATGGACAAAAAGTCCTCTAGGGATCTATCGACCGAAACGGTTACAATCGAAACACGTTCCCGGAGGCGAAAACTCTTGTCCACTTCTCTCTACGCGCCCGATTTCCTGACCATCTTCAATCGCTACCGCGATACCGGCGGCCCCCTGCAAGCCTTCCCCTCGCCCGCCGACTGGCGCGATCAGTGGATCTACTTTCTCATGGTCGATCGCTTCAACAACTCTCAAGCCCCGCCCCGCCATCAGCCCTATAACGACCCGAACTACTACGATTTCCAGGGTGGCAACCTTGCCAGTGTTCAGGACCAGCTCCTCTATATCAAGCAACTCGGCGCCGGCGCCATCTGGCTCAGCCCCGTTCTCAAGAACGTTCCCCTTCAACCCGGCACCTACCACGGTTACGGCATCCACGATTTTCTGCATGTCGATCCCCGTTTCGCCCGCGATCCCAACCACGCCGATGACGAGCTCCGCGCCCTCGTCGACGCTGCCCACGCTGCTGGCCTCTATGTCATCCTCGACATCGTCCTCAACCATACCGGCGATGTCTTCGCCTACGTCTGCGATTCCGGCGAAACCAATTGCATCACGAACCAGGGCGCGCAAGCCGATTTCCGCCCCTTCGTCCGCCCCATCCAGTGGCGCGACCCCACCGGCGCCGCGCGCCCCGATTGGCCCGACGTCGCCTCCGTCCCCAACCCATCCGCCGACGCTCTCGTTTGGCCCTCCGAGCTGCAGCAGAACGTCTATTTTCGCCGCCAGGGAATGCCCGGGCCCGCCAGCGACGTCATCGGCGATTTCGACTCACTGAAACAATTCCGCACCGATTTAACCGATCTCCAGCAGTTCCTGATTCGCGCCTACCAATATGGAATCGCCCGTTTCGACATCGATGGCTACCGCATTGATACCCTCCGCTACCTCCAACCCGGTCTCCCCCTCCTGTTCGGCAACGCCATTCGCGAATTCGCGCTCAACATCGGCAAGAAGAACTTCTTCACCTTCGGCGAGGTGGACGTCGGCGATGCCGAACAGGTGATCGCCCAGTTCATCGGCCGCACCACTACCGAAAACACCGACATGGTCGGCGTTGATGCCGCCCTCGACTATCCCCTGTACTTCAATCTGAAACCCGTCGCCAAAGGACTCGCGCCGCCTTCGGAAGTGGTCGGCATGTACGAATACCGCAAGCAAGTCGAAGCCGGCGTCCTAAGCTCCCACGGCGACGCCACTCGCTACTTCGTCACCTTCCTCGACAATCACGACAACAAGGAGCGCGTCCGCTATGTCAACCCGGCCAATCCCACGCAATATGACGATCAGGTAACGCTCGGCCTGGCCTGTCTGTATTGTCTGCCTGGCATTCCGTGTCTCTACTACGGCACCGAGCAAGGCCTCTATGGCGCGGGAACCGATCCCGCCGTCCGCGAAGCCCTGTGGGGCGGCCCTGGCTTCTCGCAAAACAGCCTGTACTACCGACACATCTCGCAAATCGCCGCCGTCCGCGAGCAAAGTCCCGCCCTGCGCTACGGCCGCTTCTACTTCCGCCCCATCTCCGGCGACGGACAGCACTTCGGCGTATCGACGTTCCTTAATGGCGCCCTGGCCTTCTCCCGGATTTTGATGGATCGGGAAATCGTGACTGTCGCCAACACCGATACCGTCAATCCCTGCACCGTCTACGTCATTGTGGACAACACCCTGAACAATCCAGGTGATCGGTTGCGCATTCTCTATAGCAATAAACCGGCGCCGCAAGCTCCGGCCGCGATCGTGCAATTCGCCGCCGGCGCCGTCAATGTTCAGGAAACGGACGGAACAACAGGCGTCGGTCCATTGAACTGCGTGCACGTCACCCTAGCGCCCCTGGAAGTGCAAATTCTGGGAGTCTGACTATTCATGAACGCTGGCAACCGGGACATGAGTGAGCCCGAGTTTCTTCGCAGCCCTCAACCGGACGTGCCCCACGATAATCACTCCCTTTTTGTCCACCACGATGGGCTGGCGGAAGCCAAACTTCTTGATGGACGCAGCCACCTTGTCCACCGCGGCTTGCGTGATCAGCCGGGCGCTCCGAGCATACTCAATGGGCTTATCGACGAGCCATGATTCCCCTCTTGATTCCCGCGGCTGCGTCAGCAGGGCCATCAAATCATCTCCGTCCGACTCGCGGCGCTCCACGAACAGCCTGGCCCGGCTCACCGGCGACAGCCCGAATTCCGAGCAGAACGCCTTCATCTGCATCAGCGCCCGGTCGTGAGCCGCGGGCGACGGCCACCGTCCTGCCTGGATTTTGAACTTCGCTGTGCCTGCTTACCTCGCGCGCCCAAGGGCGGGACTGCGAGGTCCCAATGGACGATACGTGGACAGGAACCTGGCTGAGCAAAAGGTCTGGAGTGGCGTTTTCGAGGGGCGTGTGGGGCCGCTAAGTGATAGAAAAATGGTACGCCCGAGTGGATTCGAACCACCGACCTTTTGCTCCGGAGGCATTAACCCCCGAGATTCCTGGGAATTTCGAGTGATGCTAAACACTGCTAACGTTTGCTCCAAGTTGCCAGTTTCCAAAGACTTCCACGGACTCCGCGGCGGGGCGTCCTCGGAGAGCTAGTAACGGTGAACAACGGTTCTATGCGTGGGGTGGGCACAAAAATGGGCACAGTCTTCTCGGCAGCACAATGGCCTGATCCGTCTGTGCATCTTGGCAAACCCTGCCAAGACGGCACCTACAAAACCTACAAAACCATTCTGCACCGGCAGCGTCGGGCCTCGATACCAGAACTGCTGCTCGGCACAACGCCAGCTAGCGCGAAAATCCGTCACCCCGTCGC
>Ga0181530_10006675_pt1 | contig 11290 bp, 8 predicted proteins | sample PEATcosm2014_Bin_42_FD_119769 | JGI IMG/M metagenome (GOLD analysis project Ga0181530, IMG submission 119769) | Peatland microbial communities from MTU Mesocosm Facility, Houghton, MI, USA - PEATcosm2014_Bin10_60_metaG | ecosystem: Environmental > Terrestrial > Soil > Wetlands > Peat | place... | reverse complement strand
TAGAGCCCGACAACCGAGCCATATCGTTCAACGTAATCCTTACACCACGACTGCAACTCGATATTTGTATCCGCCACGAATTCTGCGATATCCAACCCGAGCCCAAGATCCGCGTCTGCATCCTTGGCGACACCTTTCAGGTCAACGAGAACGGACTGGAGAACGGCGGTGATGCGCGCTTCAAATTCCGCGCCCGTCATCCCCAGAGACCACCACTCCCCGACAACCAACGTCACGAGTTCACGCGCGTAGAACCCCAATAAATGACGGACGTTGGCACGGAGCGCGGCCGTAATCTCATCCCACTCCAACTTCCGCTTGTCAGTCGGTCCGTCCCAGACAATTGGGCCAAGGATCAGCGAACGTGGTCCCATGGTCTTGTAGTGGTCGGCGTCCTCTCCCGAGGGCCCATTGGACTCTAACCTGCCTGACCACTTGTGAAGTCGCTGAACGTTGTACCAGCAGCGGCGGCGCAAGTCGAGCTGGCCTTCTTCGAGTCTTCGTCGCGCGTCGTCCGGAAGTTGGGTCGGCATCGCTCCCCTAGCGACTCCCTGAAACCAAGTGGCCGCCAGCGTCAAGGTCACGCGCCTTCGCTCCGGGTTATCAACCCCGGAAAGTGGGCACCTCCCGCACAGTATCACGGTGCAGATGTTCTTGGGAAACAGTGCTCTGCTGGAGGGCTGATTTGCGATAACGAATTATTCACGGGAGTTGAGGCATGGGGCGCGCGCCCACAGCGGCCCGTGACCCCTGAGGTGCGACGGGGTTGCCCTCGACATCCGGCTTTGGCAGTCTCCTCCGCTTTGGGAGCGTTGTTGGCGGCGCTGGTCCTCGCGGCTGCGACGCGACGCGGTCAAGTCGGGGGAGAGCGGGGTCTCTCAGCAAATCGTGTCCCCCGAGCCGAATTAAGGATTTTTCTTGGGTCCGCCCGGCGGATTTTTGCGATTTGCGAAGGTGCCGCGCAAGCCTGGCTGTTCGGCAGCGGGCCCAGAATTGGCCCACGTTCGCGCACACGGGCGCCACGGGCGCGCCGGCCCCGTTCAGGTGGTAGGACGGGCGCCAACTGGCCTCCGGCGTGGCGCGTGTGGCGTCGTGGCCGTTTTTGGCGTGTCTGGGATCGGAGCAGCCTAGGGTTTTCTCACGAGGGGGCGGCGATACGCCTTGGCGTGGACCCGCGCGCTGGTAGGCTGTATGTAGGGAGGCCCAACGTGCAGCAGAAATGGAAGCTGGGGGAGAAATACACGCGTCGCGAAATTGCCGCAGCCCTTGGCGGGAGCGAGATCTCGTACCTCCCCATGGAGGGCGGGACGGTCGTCTGCGGGTGTTTCACTTATGAAGATAACCCGCAACTGCCAGACATCATCCTCCCCGGCACCAGATCAGACATCGAGGCTGAAGCGGCTGAGTTCCGGAAGGGCTATGCGGTCCCAGTGTTCGCAAAGCTTGCCCCAAACGAATGGCTCCACGTCGGCAATTACCGCGTGGTACGCTGGTCCACCGATCCTTCAGAGATCGAGCGCCACCAGGTTCAATCCGGCCGCAAACGCAAAGGCCGCGATAAGATCTCGCAAGTTCTCCACCTTGAGCCCGTGGGACAGTACTTCGATTTGAATACGATGGGGACAATGATCGGGAGACCGGCAGGGGGATAGTTGCGGCCATGTCTTTTGCTACGCTGGAGCTGGGCGTGACCCCTCGGGATCAGCGGAAGCCTGGGGACCGCTTTCGCGCTTTTGATTGCTTCCCACGATTGCGCATGTCACACGCTTGCGTTGATTTCTCTTAGGCCCCACCGTCATCGGCTGCTCCCGTCATTTTCGTGGAGCCGGATTCCGAATGGACGCCACACGTCCGCTCCCACTCTTCATACGCGTACCTCGTGACGATCCATCGCCGGCCGAGACGAATACCAGGCAGGAGCCCCTGTTCCAGCATCGAATAGACGGCCAGGCGCCCTATTGCCAAGCGGCGGGCGATCTCCGGAATGGACATCCGGGCGTTCGACTTTTGCGACTCGGGCACTTTCGCTTCGGCCACGATATTCTCTGGGGGCCCTGCTACGGCGCCCCAGACGACGATATCACCCGTCTGTCTTGTACGCTGGGGATTTTCGTGCGACGCCGGCGACCACCGCATCGGACATTCGCGCTCCAGTCTCGCCTTCCGACAACACTAGATATCAAGGTGAGCCGTGCCTGGCCGCGTCTCGTGATCGGATTTGCCGCAACGTAGCCTGATACCCTAATCGGAAATGGCAATGACTGATCTTCAACGCTCCCACGTCTAACTCCGTGGCGCGGCGATTCTTGACAGGCGGGCCGATAGCTCCGCGCTGGCCGTACTTCGCCGCGTCCCCGCGCCGGGGAGTCCACCGCAGTCGCCCCGTACATTGAGCAACCCTGCGAGTACGCCTGGACTTGCTTGCCGGTGCGAGGCTCATGACTACCCAATCTCGGAGCACTCTCAGCATGTTCCTCCCTCGCGCCACATGCTATATTCGATCCGCAGGGGCCTATCGTTGTGTCAGCACTCGATTCGGCTAGCCGCAAAAGCCTCAAGTCGCACTCCCGCCGCAAGCATGTGGATCGCAAGATTCGCCGCTTCTCGGTATCGATGGGAGTGGCGGGCACTCTCCTGACCCTTTTGGTCTACGTCGCTTCATCATATCCATTCGTCCTCCACTGGAGGAACATCAATTTGCATGCGCTATCTGAAATCGATTGCACCGGCCTCACCTGTGACACGAGTGGGTTTACGACCGATTCTCAGTGGGAGGACCCCGATTACCTTATAGACACGCGGACTCGGTACATCATTGATGTGGAGGCTCAAACGGGGCCAAACCGCGGACGCTTTTCGCCTCTGGATTACTCCGATACCGATTTTCTCGCGAGATTTCGCCAGCCGACATCCTACACCACACCAGACGGGGAGGTCTGGCGCATGTACTCAAAGGCCGCACCGGCGGGAGGAAATAAGAGCTTCGAAGTCGTCGTGGGGTATGCAGTGAAATCACCTTCGAAGCCGATTGAGACGCCGGAATCGCTGATGGGTGATGTGGATTCCGCCTTGGAGCGCGAGGCGGATAAGCTCGCGCTGGGCCTTTCAGCTCCAACTGCCCCAGTATGGCCATCAAGGAGCGGCTCTTCTGTAGATGGTTTTCAGGTGGTAGATCCGCAGACGAGACAAGTGGTCGAACAGGGTCCTTGGCTTCCTTCATTTTTGCCCACGGGTGTGTCATTGCCGGTTCCGGGTCTTAAGTTATACATTTACAACGACATCGTGTACGCAGCCCATACGGATACCAACGGAAGGTTACTCGCCACTTCGTTCAGCGAGGTTGGCAATTCGTGGTGGATCGCGTGTTGGTGTGCCGCAGGATTTTTCTGCACGAGTGCCATCACCAATTTTCTCAGTAGACGTTTCCTGCGGAACTACTTCGCTTTGACCGGAATCCGCGTGCCGAGCCTCAAAGAATCCCTGCGCAGCGGTGAGGGCCAGAACGTTGAATTTAAGCGCGGTCTTTCCGATAACGAGAATCGATCTGGTAGTGTTGAAGAAGAGCTCTTGAAGTCGATCACGGCCTTCGCAAATAGCAACGATGGGGTGATTTTCATCGGCGTCGATGACGCTGGCCACGTTAAAGGGCTGGGACTTGACTTTAGCCACAAAGACCGGATGGAACGAAAGATTCGCCAACTGATTAGGGCGCGGATATTGCCAACCCCGCCTGTCCAACTCGCATTCGAGGAATTCAGCGAGCTCGTGGTTGGTAAGGTTGCGGTCGCAAAAGGCGATGTCCCCCCGTACATGATTGGGGGCACGATTTATATCCGCCACGGTTCCTCCGATGTTCAAGCCCGGCCCGATGAGGTAGTCCGACTCGTCTCTCAATTGTGAGGCTGCCCCAGGGGAGGGAGAGGTTGCCCCACTCGGCCTTGACGCCCTCCACGTGCCCGTAGAAGATGAAGTCTTTACACTCGGGCGAGCCTTCCGGGGCATTACCCGGCAAGTCCCCGTCCGGGGCGTGAAGAGCTTCACCCGGAGGACCGAGTCCTCGGTCGTCTGGCTGCCGAGCGGCGGCAACTGGCGCGGTGTAAAGCCCGACCGGGAATCTTCGCTGGAACCGGCGGGGAGGGCTGGAGCGAGCTTGACCGCCTGCTAGAATTGGCAGTCCTCGGCGCGAACCGCCCTGCGCATCGCAGGGCGAGAATGCGCTCCGGGACGGTGGGTGGCCGGAGCGTGATTGTGTTTCAAGTTGCTGGCGAGTACGATTGACCTTTACAGTTCACGAGAGGCCAAATGGCATGCGCGCGACGAGTTTGTCATACGTTCTCCCCACCACGTCTCACCGATGTATTAGGTGGTTGCAGGGCGCGGGCGCTCTATTCCTCGATACGGTGATGCAGTCTGGACGTCAGCGACGCGGAGCGCTTCAAATACCGGCACTCAACTCAAACCGAGTGTTTACGCGATGAACGACGCAATGCAGGGTGTGCGGGACTCCGCCGGCACGATCGCTTTCGTGAAAGAGCTGGCGAAATACTACATGGATTTCCTAGAGACGGATTTCCATCGTCGCAAGAGCCCCAAGCGGAGCGTGCGATTTCGAAACGCCGCCAATCTTCTCGTCGGCATAAATCTGGCACGCTATCCGGTGTTCAATCAGGCTGCCTGGAAAGCGATCCTTTCTGGCTTCACAAAGGACGGCGTGGCGGATGTTCGAAAAGGGACGTATCGTACCGCGTTCCCAGCCGCACTGCTTCAGCTCATCCAGCTGGAGCTTCAGAAGATCTCGACGCAGCAGCTTGACGCCCTACGCACGGGCATCGGCACCGACCTGATTCGGATAAGCCAGGCTAACAAGACTGACTACGACAAGGCTCTCACCGAGACGATGGAGGCGGCCGGTGAACGAGTGCGCGCCGATCTATTGTTGCCGTTCCTCACCCACATCCGAAAACAGCTTGAGCGGCTCGATCTGGGGGACGAAGACACACTCGCTCTGATTGAAGAGGAACTGCGCGAGCTCTTGCTTGAGCCTGTGAGGAACAGAATCTCGGAGGTAGTGCGCCAAATCATTACCGACACTGCGGTGACGGTCGGCGAACAGCTCCGGTCCGCCTTTCAACCAGAGGCCATCCGACCCTTGGTTACCGACTTCTTCGCCAACTACGGAGTAGGGGATCTCTTTCTGGAACTGTTTGAATTGGAGCGCAATAAGAGCATCCTCGACAAGCAGGAATGCTATCTGTATTTTTGCGACTTGGCGTACAGCGGCGCCAAGTATCCAATATTTTATATTCCGTTCAGCCTAACGATTCAAGAGGGTCGGCTACTGCTCGAGTTTCGGGCGCAGGTATACCTCAACAAGCGCGCGCTGGAATACGTGGTACAGGAAGAAAACGAACGGACCGGCAAAAAGGGTACGCTGCAGTGCACGGCGGATCGAATCGTCTACTTGTCGCAACATCAGGGCACGTTTCAAACGTTTCTTTCCGGCGTGCTAGCGGAAGTGTCGACTTTCTTCCAGCTCGATCGAACCCTTGATCTCGCTGATCCGACTCCCCAGACCGCGAAGAGTGCGGCGCTGCGGATGACAAACGCCTGTTACCTTGCGCTCTTCGACAACTCAGACGAGGCATTACTTAACGACTATGAGCAAATTTTGCAGTTACTGGGCACCGACGCCGGCAGTTCAATCGCGAAAGCGTTCAATGGTTTGATTGACGATTTTATTCATCGAAATCCGGAGAGTGTCTCAAGTGAAGTCCAGGATGAGTGGGATGCGCAGGGCGTCCCGGAACGACTCGTGTATCAAAGCCCGATTCCCCTGAACAGCGAGCAACGCCAGATCCTGATGGCGCTCGACAAGGAACGGTGCAAGTACGTCACTGTCGAAGGTCCGCCCGGAACCGGCAAGAGCCACACGATCACGGCAATTATCTGCAACAGCGTCCTGAAGAATCAGTCGGTACTCGTGCTGTCGGATAAGAAGGAAGCCCTCGATGTCGTGGAAGACAAGATCGCGTCGACCCTCAACCGCGTTCGCACCGACAAGAGATTCCAGAATCCGATCCTTCGCTTGGGCGGTACGGGGAATACGTATGCGCAGATCCTCTCTCAAAGTGTCATGGAGGACATCAAGGCGCACTATCGCGCCGTGAAGAAGCAACACGAAGCTGTCGAGCAGTCGATCGGCGCTACGTGCGCAGGACTCAAGGAGGATATCGAGGCTGAAGCTCTGAAGTACCAAGACATTAGCGTGCCGAGCATAAGAGAGTGGGCGACTCTGGATATAGCCTTCAGTGATCGTCATGTCATTGAGTTCCGAGAGGTGCTCGCCCATGACGAATCCGCGGTTGACCTCGAAGAGTTCTATGGAGTCACTTCTGCCGTCAACGAACTCCGCAACGCGCGCCCTCCAGAGCAGTCGATATTGGCCGCGTTGGGCTTCGGAAATGTGAAGAGCATCGCGGAGCTTGCCTGCCTTTTCCAAAGCGCGGCTTCTCTGGATTCCTTGCTTCAGCGGGTCGAAACCGCCTTCCCGGGCGCTTCGGAAGACCTAGCGGGCGTCCGAGGCCTGACGAACACCGACGTGGACGGTTTGTCGGAGGTTCTCCAAAAGTACGCGCGACTGCGGAAGCCATTGATTGGCTACCTCTTCGTCCGACGGGCACTGGAAGCGCTCGACCAGGAATTCAGGGTCACCTTCGGTTTCACGGCATCGGGACCGCCGCACACACGCCTGGCTGAAATCGAGCGCGTTCGAAACGTTGGCCGGCTTGTTCGCGGTGAAGCGGCACGCCTTTCTTGTCCCCTTAACGCTGATCCCGTCGCACTCTGCCAACTCCTCCTCACGCACCCTGATCTCAGAACGTTCTTGAAACGGCTGGCCGAACTGGCGGACGCCGGGTCCCGTCTTCCAGAAATCATCTCGAAGTATCCCTCCACGATGCAGGGGTGTGGCGTCAACGTTGCTGACTTCGCGAGCATCGGCCCCAACCGCCTCACGGCCATGACTACCGACCAGTTTGCCAGCGTGCTCCGGTACGTCTCACTGGCACAACAGCTCCGCGACGCATTTCGCGACCTTCCCGAAGTCAACTATGCTGCCGAGCAGGATCGGGTGCACGACCTTGTCACGGTCTACATGACCTACCTCATGGATGGGCGCGTCATTGAGTTCTACGATAATCAAAAGAACACTGCCAAGTCGCTGCGAGACGTAATCCGAAGCAAGCAGCGATTCCCTCAAGCGGAATTTCGCAAACTAAAGGACGCGTTTCCGTGCATCCTTGCCGGCGTACGCGATTACGCCGAGTACATCCCGCTTGAGCCGGAGATATTCGATTTGCTCGTCATTGACGAGGCGTCTCAGGTAAGCATTGCCCAGGCTTTTCCCGCGCTATTGCGCGCCAAGAAGATTCTCATCCTGGGAGACAAGAAACAATTCAGCAATGTGAAAGCCATACAGGCACGTGCGGACGCAAATCGCGAGCACCTCAATCGTCTTGAAGCAAGCTTCCGCCTGAATGTGTCCAATGACTCTGCGAAGCTCGTAAAAATGGAGCGTTTCAATATCCGAACTTCAATACTGGAGTTCTTCGAATTCATCACCAACTATCACTCGCAACTGCTCAAACACTTTCGTAGCTACAAGGAGCTCATTTCCTACTCAAACACCAGCTTCTACCGCGACAAGTTGCAGGTGATGAAGATCCGAGGGAAGAACATCGACAACGTCATCAAGTTTACGTTGTTGCCGACCCTCACCGCCGAGGCCCCTCCCAAGAACCGCAATAGTAATCAAGGAGAAGTGACATTCGTTGTGGCGGAGCTCCGTAAAATCAAGGAACAAGGGAATAAGCCCAGTGTTGGCATTATCACGCCTCACACCGACCAGCAAAAACTGCTTGCCGACACTATTGGGAAGCTTCCTGAGCGCGACTACTTCTATAAGGAACTCCGGCTCAAGATCATGACGTTCGACACGTGTCAAGGTGAAGAGCGGGATCTCATCATCTATTCAATGGTGGCCAATAGTGTGATGGACCGGCTCTGGGGCGTTTTCATCAAGGACCTTGACAGTGTGGATCTGGAAGAGGACGGAAAACTCAAGGCTCAGCGGCTCAATGTCGGTTTCAGCCGCGCCAAGGAGTGCGTACACATTGTCCTCAGTAAGCCGCTGGAGTCGTACAGCGGCGCGGTTGGCCAAGCGCTTCGCCATTTCTGGCGCGTGCGGGAAGAAGCGAAAAAAGAGGCCCCTGCCACGGCGGTTGATCCACGATCCGCGCGCGAGGCGCAGATACTGACTTGGTTCTACCAGACGAAGTTCTGGAATGCGGAAAAGGAGCGGAGCGAATTCTTGCCGCAGTTTGAGCTCGGCCGTTATCTCAAGCAGCTCGATCCGTACTATAAGCATCCCGAGTACCGGGTTGACTTCTTATTGGTATACCGGCCGGACGTGGGCGGGGAAAAAAAGATCATCATCGAGTACGACGGTTTCAAAGAGCACTTCGGAGAAGCCATCGGAGTCGACGCGTCTAATTATGGTGAATATTATTCAGAAGAGGACGTTTATCGGCAGAAGGTGCTTGAGAGCTACGGCTACAAATTTATCAGAATCAACCGTTTCAACCTCGGCGACGATTCGATTGTCACCCTTGATCAACGCATTCAGCACGTGATCGGCAACAAATCTGGTACCGCCTCCAATAACATCCTTGAGGCAATTCACAATGATGTGAAGCGACTTCAGGAGGGCGGGCTGCGGGAATGCCCGAAGTGCAAAGAGTTGCGAAGTCCGGAGGATTTCAAGGACGCATCCCTAGCGTCCGGGGTCGGCCGCTTCTGCCGGACCTGCAAGGGTGTGAGGCGCGATCATCGCGCGAAGGTGATTCCCGTTCCGGTGCCGACGGCCGCTGGCGTGAAATCCTGTCCGCAATGTGGGGCACGCATGGCCTTGCGAACCGGTCGTTTCGGAAAATTCTACGGCTGCACGAAGTACCCGTACTGCCACGGAACACGCCAGTTTGCCGCGTCCAGTGCAAGGACGGCATAATCGCGGCGCCAATGGTCGCAGTACGTGGCGCGAATGTACGGTTGCGGATGTAGCCGTATTGCGCGCCACGCCTTTTTCGTCTCCATGTCATTGAAAAGCTCCCTAGCACCGAACAACTCGCCGGGGAATAGAATGGTTGTTCTCGAATATCGAGCAAACAGCGGGCGCAGCGGGTACGCAGTGGTTTGCTTACGCGATCACCGTCGCGTGTTGCCGGTCGCTGAGCCAGGTGAAGCGCGTGGGCCCCAGGTAAGAAAAGATAGGAATTCTAGGCGACGACATGAATGTATTCGAACTTCGCGAGCGGTTGATCAGTGATTATTCCTCCTATATCAAAAGTTTCATCAGAATTCGAGACGGGCGCGTCGATGCACTTGTCACCTCCTGTCTTGATCAAGGCCGCCTCTGGCCTGATCCGCTGATCCAGCTAAACCCGTCGTTTCAGTACGCCGGCACAATCGATGATTTGGTAGTCGAGGGAGTTCTGCATTCCGAGTGCACCAGGATTTTTCGCGCGAGCAAGGACAAGGGCGAAGGCAAGCCGCTGCGGCTGTATCAGCACCAGGCCGATGCGATTCGCAGGGCGCGGGCTGGCCGAAACTACGTCCTCACAACCGGCACCGGATCGGGCAAAAGCCTGGCATACATCGTTCCCATCGTGGATCACGTATTGCGCCACGGAAGCGGACGCGGGATACAGGCAATCGTCGTTTACCCGATGAACGCACTGGCGAACAGTCAGTTTGGGGAACTGCAAAAATTCCTGCAGCTTGGGTATCCCGATGGCAAAGGCCCGGTCACGTTCGCTCGGTACACAGGCCAAGAGCGTGACGAAGAGCGCAACGCCATCGTAGCCAAACCGCCGGACATCTTGCTGACGAACTACGTGATGTTAGAGCTCATTCTGACCAGGGTTTACGAAAAGCAATTGGTCAAAGCTGCCCAGGGCTTGCGGTTTTTGGTATTGGATGAGCTGCACACTTACCGAGGCCGCCAAGGCGCAGACGTCGCCCTGCTCGTTCGACGGGCTCGGGAGTTCTTCGGCGCGAGACAGCTTCAGGTCGTTGGTACGTCGGCAAGCCGAGCGGAGGAGACCGATCTCAACGAAATCGTTAAAGTGGCCAGCCTGCAAAGAGGCGTCCTGGCGGTTGTCGGTGAAGCTGAGCAACTTGCGCGCACGGGGATCGAGCGTCCGTTCCTTCCGGAGGTGACGAATGGTCGCAAGGCTGAGAATGGTGGTCGCCGTGCTCCTTCCCTCGGTCCCGAGGGACGTCAGCTTCCCGAAGTCGGTGGTCGTACGGAAGTCATAGGCTACCCGGCAATTGAGGCAGAACCGGAAGGGACTCTCCACAAAGTGGCCGGCCTGGCCGCCCACGTTTTCTTTGCCATCGCTGCCCGCCATGACGGGACGAGGCAGGTTCTTCTTCCTCCCAGACTTGACGCGCGGACCTTGATTCGTATCCTCGATCCAGTCCTCTGGCAGTTTTGACAGCTCTTGCTCCGTGCCTGATGGCCATGGATTCTCTGAACTGTAGTAAAGAAAGCCGGCCCTCGAATCTCCATCGTTGCTCCGGTCAGAGAGTTCGCGCGGAATGTAGGTAACCGAGCCGGAATCCGAATCTTCCATCCGCCGGACGCAGTAGTACTCTTGCCCGCACTCGCGGCAAAAAACCAGAGGTAAGAGGACTTTCTTCCGATTACCTGGCACGAACTGCTGGCGATTCAGCGTCAAGTATCGTTGGTCCTCAGCCTCCAGGGAGGCATAGACGGTATCGCCACGGCTGATAAATTGGTGCAGCCGAAAAGCGAAGGCCGGAAATCCCGTTGCCGGGTTTCGTTCGCAGGTGTAGCCTGCCAACAACGCTTCCTCGATGGCGTGCTTGGCGCGGTCCTCGGAGGCACCTGTGGTTCGGCTCAGTTCCGATCCGAACACCTAATCCAGTTGCAACGACTCTGTCCTCTTCGATCTCTGCCTTCGCTTTGCGCAACTCATCGATGGTCCGGTACATGACCTCGCGGCCATCCGGAAAGCGCACGCGCAAAGTCGGATCGCCAATCGCCGAGTTGACTGCGTCCAGGTTCGCCTTCAACTGCGCCAGCGTTAGAGCCATGCGAGAACTCCGTCGTTCGCCTTATATTCGGGCTACTTATCTTTTTTTCCGAAAGTCCGCAGATTCTGCTTGATGTTCCGAGCGACCTGAGTGATGAATCGTGGTGCGCGGAGAC